>Ga0307378_10003293_pt1 | contig 23792 bp, 19 predicted proteins | sample UN1MG_FD_202238 | JGI IMG/M metagenome (GOLD analysis project Ga0307378, IMG submission 202238) | Soil microbial communities from Risofladan, Vaasa, Finland - UN-1 | ecosystem: Environmental > Terrestrial > Soil > Coastal area > Acid sulfate soil | place: Finland: Risofladan, Vaasa | collected...
CTACAGTTCATATATGAATGTAATAGGTATTTCTTTTTCGCTAGGGTGCATTTGTCTAATTCAAGAATCTATCCCGATAAGACTGAAGGAGATCTTATTAGCTTTATAGAAAGAATTCTCAATGAATGTGGAAAATCAAGAATGAGGGGAAGATATTTCGATAAGCAATCATTAAGACATGGTTCAACGAACTCAATACTTGAAGAATCGGAGGAAATTAATTCCATAACATTAAATATAAAACGAGTTCAATTACGTTATATTAAAGATATTCTAAAAAAAATAGAAAAATGTAAATGGAGTGAAATCGATCAAGAGGATATTGTTAAGGCACAGGATATCCTGTATGAACTGTTGGTGTTAATTAAAAGGACGAATAGGAATTGTTAAGTATGCACGAACAAACCTATTACAGATTAATGTCGTTGTATCTTAAGGTAACAGATTTTAAGGGCTATTTAAATCAGTATAGTTATTTAGAAATATCCGAAAATCAACCAATAATGGATTTCATAAAATACTGGCTAAATGCATTGGAGGGAGAGGTTTCGAAATCATTTTCGTATTTCTTATTTAAGGATGATCTCAACGAAGCAGATATTAGAATATTAACAGAATCTATTGTTACATATAATCTTGCATTTAAAGATATATCTTATAATATGACATATGTACCACTCGAAAATCCTCCAGAATCCTTGAAAATGATAGTCCAGGAAATATTCCCAATTTTAAGAGATGAAATAAAAGTAAAAGATATTTATTATAAAACCATCTCAGAAGATAATTTCACGGAATCCAATTTAAAGAAACCTGAATTGCATATATGGGATAAAAAATCTGAAGTATATGAATCAAATATCCCAAATGTCCTTTCAATTACTGCATTGTATCATGACAATCCGCTAATGTGGCCGCTCATTTTTCACGAATATGGTCATGTTGTATTATTAAAAATAGAAGAGAAATTTAAAGGCGAATATGAAAGGTTGCTATATGGTTTATCTAAAATTGGCTTAAATAATAACATGGTTTTGGGGAGGAAAAAACTAAAAAAAATCGCATCTGAGATTTTTGCCGATATTTTTGCAATAAATTATTACAATTTGAATTTCTTTTTTAGCTTTTATTTTTATGAGTTTTTGCCATCTAACATTAATGGTATAAATAAAATGGATTCAGAATTAAGGGAGCACCCACCTTCCTTAATAAGAATGAAATATATGGTTGAAGAGGTAAAAAAAATTGGACTATCTCGTGACGAAGTTTATCAAAAGATATTGAATATAGAAAAGGATTTTGTCGATCTAAAAAACGAACCGTATAGTACATTATATATTTCTTTTTATAATAAAATATCACTTTTTTTAAAAAGAATTGTAGGTAATAGAAAAAATAAGGTGGATTATAAAGCAAATAGTGTACAATACTCTAATATAAAACAAAGATATCCAATAGGAACATCATTAGATAGAAAATATGATTTAAAGAGTGCGCTTTTTGTGGATAATAATTCTAATCTAGAAAAAAATGATAAACTATCGTTTTTTAACATAGAGAAGAATAATAAAATATCTGTAATAATATATACGGGGTGGAAGTACTTGATCCTAGACATTATTGATAATTTTTACAAAACTGATAACGAATTCCGAGAATCAAATCAAAAAATTAAAACTGATGGTAAACTAAATAATAAAATTAAATTGTTTAACGAGGACTATAAATTTTTATTGTTGAATTTAAATTATTCTATAGAAACATCGACTATTGTATCATATTATTTGGACGAATATTATGATTAAAAAAACATCCCCGAGATGTGCTGGCGGATTGCTGCTCGGAAAAAATGAGCTCATAGATAGACTAACTACCGAAAAAAAAGAGGAGCGAATATTTATTAGCCCATTATTATCCTCCAAGCAATTGCAGCCCGCATCAATAGATGTGAGGTTAGGACCAAACTTCTTAGTCTTAAAAACTGGAAAAATTACGCACTTAGATCCACTTAAAAGCACAAAATTTGTTACAAAACAAATGCAAAGTTATATAGAAAGATACAAAATACTAAAAAAAAGAGAATGCTTTATATTGCACCCTGATGAATTTGCGTTAGGTTGCACTCTGGAATATATCAGGCTACCAGTAGATATTGCAGCAAGGCTAGAAGGTAGAAGCAGTTGGGGAAGATTGGGGCTATTTATCCACGTAACAGCAGGTTTCATAGATCCAGGGTATAGAGGAAATATTACGTTTGAGTTAAAAAATATAGGAAAAGTCCCAATACCACTTTATCCAGGAACTAGGCTAGGACAATTGGCTTTTTTTAATATAAATAACAAATATGAGTACTCGGGCAAGTATCAAGAATCATTCGGAATTCGATCTAGTGAATATTTTAAAGATGAAGAATTCGAGATCATACGAAGTCCATATACCTGTAAATATTATAAACAAAAATTTTTAGAGATTTTTGAATCAATCGATAACGATGAGGGTATCCAATTAAGCCATTTCGAAAATTTACCGTCTGAAATCATTGAAGCAATTAGGGATGCATACAGTTATAAGAGGAAAATGGATGTCGATATAGGTAAAATAGAAACGGAAATAGATGATATGGAAGATGAAATTGATGTCAGCGATGAGTGAGATCGTATTCCCATGTAATTTTGACTTTTTAAATTGAGTATATGTCTCACAAAGGATTCTTAGAATTTGATTGGCTCTTCGCTATATTCTATGGGTAACCCCAGGATATCGATCTGCAATCTCTTGATGCAGCATCCTGCCTTGAGGCCGACATGCGGGGCAATTGATTGTGATAGTATCATGAACAAATGGTCTCCTGGCAATTCGGTGATAACTACGACCAGGCTGCAGGACTCAAGCTTACCCACACAAAACAGCGAGGAGCCATTTGATTGTACTATTTGTAATTTATTTTTCATTGATATTTTTTCTGAGACAGCACATACGATCGGCCAAGCCAAGAGAATTCGAACCTAAACTCCGCGATTTTAATAAACCAACACAGGAACCCACTAAGCGCTGAGTCGTCGAGATTTTCATGGGTGTAATTCAGTCGATCGATAGCTACAGATGGTGGGGAAATTATCAAAATCGCTGTGAATATTAATGGACCACAAACTACCATTCTCAGGCTATTGGGTCAAGAATGCGAAAAATATTACGGGATGGATTGAAAGTGCGGAATGTAGGGTCCCTCCGTCTGGCGGCGCGAAATTCATCAGCTTCAACGCGCAACGAATTTCAAGGTAGAACTGGACTTCAGTCTCCCCTTTTCCAGATCCTGAAGATAACCACAATTCCTGCTAGATTTATGGCCAGGATGAGGATGATTCCAATAATCTCTTTCATTCCGCCACCCAGAGGTGTTGCCTTTCCCGCCAGATCCAACGCTGCATCCCCGTTCACCAGCACCTGCCACGCTATTTCACCCGCCTTGAGGGTGTACACCCCGCGCGAAAGGCCCCGGAAACAGTACTCTCCGCTCGCGGTGACGTTGGCCAGCCACTCCTCTCCGCGCCACAGCGCGAGACCCGCGGGCGCGCCTGCGACCCGCAGGCTGTAGCTCTCGCGAATGGGCAAGGGCTTTCCTTCTGAGGTGAAACTGCCAGAGATGTTCAGGAGACTTGCCACCGTGGGTGCTATGTCCATCTCCGACCAGCGGCCAGCTAAATTCAGCTCCTCCACTCCCGGTCCCAGGAAGACCAGGGGAACGCGTAGGGCCTCCGGCCTTGCCGCATACTTTTCAGCCGAGTGTCCGCCCTTGCCCTTCACCGAAGGAAAGACCATGCCATGGTCGGCGGTAACGGCCAGCAGCACGTTGTTCTTGCGGCATGCCTGGGCCAGGCGGCCCAGCGGCGCGTCCAGGGCCTGCACCGTCTGCAGGTAGCCATCCACGCCCAGGTTATGCCCAGCGCTGTCCACTGCGCCCACGTTCACCAGCATAAGAAAGCGCTGGCCGGGCAGGTGCTCGACAATATCAGATGCCGCATCCAGAGCCCAAGCGTTGTAGCCGGCGTAGCCCGCTGCGCCCTGCTCAAAGGTGTGGCCGGCAAACCTGTCCCGCCACTCCTGGAAAAGAGGAGAGAGGGCCCGGGGCGCACCGGCCCGAAAGCCAGGCGTGGGCTGTGCCCCGTGCAGGGCGTTGTCGCCCAGATAGAGAACTCCGTCCATCTCCTGCAAGACTGGCATGCTATCGCCCCGCTCCAGCACGGCCAGACAGAGGTATCCGCTCTCGCGAGCTGCATCAAAGATGGTGGGGCCGAGATACTGCGGATCGGTGCCGGAGGTGCCAGTGATAAGGACGCTATGGCTCTTGGTAGTCTCGGGAACGGGAACCTGGACATCCACTGCCCGCGCCCCTCCGCCGGTAAGGTTGAAGAGCACGGCCCCTTCCAGAGGCGAGCCGTCTAAGGCGTAGGCGCGATGCTCTGGATAGACGTAAGACGCCCCCAGGCCGTCCATCACCAGGATGACTGCTCCGCTGGGCACAGCCTGCTGGCCAACCTGAACATCGATGGCGCTGCCTACATTCGGTGCCAGAAATAATAGTAATAATAAAAAAATAGAGAAGCGGATCATCCAAGATCTGCGATCTTAGAAGTCCGTCATGACCCGGTACTGGTCGATCTCCGTCTGCTGCAGACCTGTCAGGAACTGCTCGGCCATGTCGCGAATATCCTTGGAACGGGTGATGGCCCGGCCCACTACCAGGATGTTCGCGCCTGCCGCGAGAGCTGCGCCCTCCGTGTCCACGCGAATGCCGCCCGCCACAGCCACCAGCAGCCTCCGACCATCTTTGGCCAGGGCCTGGATCTCGCCGATGTTGCTCCAGGCGTGCGCGCTCTTCTCCATGTCTATGGCCCGATGCAGCTCGACCACGTCGGGCAGTACCTCAAGGCCCTTTAAGACAGCCAGCGGATCGGGCACATTGAGCATATCGATGATGGAGTAGATGCTGGTCTTCCTGGCCTCCCGGATGGAAAGCTCCAGCGTCTTTTTGGGTGCGAGACCGGATATGACCACGGCGTCCGCAGTGGAGTCTGCCGCCAGGCGCACTTCTAAGTTGCCCGTATCCAGAGTCTTCAGATCCAGTATGACGAAGGCGCCCGGACGAATGGCCCGAATCTCCTTGACCACACTGATGCCCAGCATCTTGACCAGGGGCGTTCCCACCTCGATGAGAATATGGTCGCTCTCCGGCAGAGCCGTGAGCACGCGGCGCACCTCGGCCACGTCCACCAGATCGAAGGCGACCTGCAAGTAGGGTGGATCCCAGAGGCGAGTGACCCGGAAGCCCATGATGGGATGGGTGGACCGGTCCTTCTCGTAGAGCATCAGATCCACATCCGGGAATCCTGTCATGGCTCTTTCCAGGGCCAGCTTGGTGGCTCCGTAGTTGTAGCGGTAGATAGCGTCGTAATCTTTTGCCTGGGGATGAATGAACACAGATACTATTACCAGCAGGTCCTCCGCCTTGTCCTTGGGAATTATGCCTTCCGCTACCGCATCTGCCACAGCTTTGGCCACAGCCATCTGGGCCGGGCCGAAGATCTGGGCAGCTTGATCCATATTTTTCACTGTAACTTTGGGTACGATGAGAGTGGACGGCTTGGGCGGCAGATTGGGCCGGATAACACCTAAAAGGGGCGTGTGCCCCGCCGAAAGCTGCGTGAGTCCGGAGGCAAAAGCCGTGGCTACAGGCCCTTCCTTATCTCCGATGATCAGATCGATATGAGCAATCTCAGGCTCCTTTCCTATGAGAGCCTCTCCAACTAAAAACAAAAAGATTCACCTCGAAATGGAGGTGAGCAATCTCTCTATTTTAATCCTTTTGCCAAGGAAAATTCGTAACCCCATAGTTGAAACATGCGGCTACGAAAATAAACCACAACGATGCAAAGCTCACAAAGGACGCCAAAGGACGCACAAAGACGATTTCCAAGGCATGAATCTGCAATGATATCAGTCTCATATCGATGCTTAAATGAGCTGCCAGTAGATAAGCGGCGCCAGCGCCAGCAGGGCTAAGCCCGTGGCCAGCCTCATTCCTACTCTGTGATCCTTGCGAAAAGTGTCCACCTGCTCAGGACTCATGCCCAGAGCAATTGCCCCGCCCAGGAGGATGATGGGCAGAATTACCCCCAGGTTGAAGAAGAACAGATAGGCAGCACCCTCAAAGTAGCTTCTCGCCGAGAGAAGATCCAGTATCGCGAGGTAGATGGCGCCCACACAGGGGGCCTTGACCAGGGAGAAGAGCGCTCCGACAAAAAAATACGAGCTGAAGCGACCTTTGTCAACCCCGGCCTGGAAGTACTTGAGTGCCCAGTCCGTCCGGAACAGGGAGGGCCTTCCATTCTTCAGGCGCAGCGCATCCCAGACCTGAGAGAGGCCGGCCAGCAAGAGAAAGGCGGTCAGGATATAGCGTAAGGCACTGGCGATCGCCTCCGTCTGCAGCAGTTGCTGCATGCCCAGGCCGAAGAGAAAGTACATGGTAAAGATGCCCAGGGAGAAAAATACCACCATCATCACCAGCTCTCGCCTCTTCCCCGAAGAGGAGAGGACCGATGCCGCCAGGAAGACCAAAATGCCCAACAGGCAAGGATTGAAGCCCGCCACCAGGCCTGCCCCTAAAACAGCGGAGATAGTGTAAAGGGATATTTCCTGCAAATTCAGGCTCAGGCCATTGGTATAGTCAGCACCAAGGCTTTGCTTTGTGCTCTCATTGACGGGTAGGTTGAATGCAGCTGGGTAAATGGGGGTCTGGTTAGCCAGGGCACCTTTGATGAGGCTTTCTAGTAAGGCGTTATCTCCATCATAATCCCGATAGTTTATAACTTGCATGCCGATTATGATGGCAGGAACATCCTTGGCCCTGTACTGCCTGATGATGCGATGCCCCTCATCAGAATAATAGTATTGTCCGGTTACATTGATTGGCGCTTCTTGCCCGACCTTCTCAAGAACTCTCTCCGCAGCCGCGCATTTTGTGCATCCAGGGGACTTGATGAGTATGACTTCGGTGGCATCTGCGGCATTTTTCCCAGTAGCTATGAAGCCATTCGAAAAAACCGGAGCTATGCTAAAGAGCAGTATGAGCAAGAGGATGAGACTGGTGACAGCAATGCGAGGCATGGTAGAGCGCATCAGTTATCCTAAGAGAACAGAAGAGGTATAAAATCCCCATGATCCTTGGGTTCATATGCGGCGGAAAGGGTTTCGTATCTGGCGGACAAGATCAATATATCCTTGGCATTATCAGCCCAAATTTGCCTGGAAAAGAGACATGCGTTAAAAAAGCCGGCCTTGGCGGGGGGATGGAATCAATAATCCCCCGGCCAATCAAATTAATCTTTTAGAGCATCTCTTGACAGTTTGCCTTTATTGCCGGGCCCAATGAATACGCTCTTTTTTGCATTCACTCTTCAGTGACATACTCCAGGGTCCGCTTATCCCCGGAAGCCTCGCTTGATGTGAATGCTACAGAAGCGTCGTCCTCTGCCACTAATACAATGGAGTAGGGGCACCCTTCTGCGCAGATTTCAACAGCTTTCTTTATGATATCGGTCACGTCCCATGTGTAGCTACCCGTTTCATCAACATCCACCGGGGAAGAAGAAACCTCGGCGTTATAATCTTCTTTATCATCCCAGGTCGCTGTTTCAAAAGTCTCTCCATGCAAGAAGTAAGCCGTGATCTTACCGGGCTTGTCGACTTGTGCGGCGTCAAGAGTCAATGTTGCCGATGTAATCTGCTCCAGCTTGAAGATTCCCTGGCTGCCGAAAAGATTGATAAAGCTCAAGTAGACCTGATCTATGGGCTCTCCGCCCTGAGAAGCTGCCCAGAGTAGATCGCTATCCGCAAAGCTTTGATTGGCATTATCCGCATCTAAATATGTATCAACGTCCATCTCAGCTTTAAAGCTCCCTGCGGCGGCAGTGGCGGCCAGCAGCAGGAATATCCCCATAAGTGCATACAAGTATTTCAAATCATTTCCTCCACCTGAGTACATGTGATCGAACAAATAAAAAGACTTACGTTCATATGTACCTGATATAGGCAATCTTTCGTCTACATGATCAGTACATGATCGATGAACCTAAATTGAACCTTAACTCTATTCCGATCATGAGTCTATCCAGCAGGGGTCTGCATGAAAATTAGTCCATTTAAGTCCGGTCTTATTCTCCTGAAATGGTTCATGTCTCTGAGCCAGTCAAGCAACTGCATGGGAATATCTGCTACGTTAGCTTTATTAACCTCACGACAGCTTCTGATGCAGGTGGGTCGCTTGAGAACTATAGCCCTTTGCATCTTGTCCGCTGCCTTGCTGATCTCTTCCATCGCGAACGGTGCCACGATACAGGTAAGCTCGAATCTGCAATCAGCGATCGATGCTGCCTCCCCTGGCGATACTTTGCTGGTAGCTGCCGGAGTCTACGATAAAATAACCATACAAAAAAGCATGAATCTGGTGGGCAATGGTACGGTTATCCGGGCTGGAAATAGGGATGCCTGCGTAAACATAGATGCGGATAACGTGAGCATCAGTGGCTTTGTGGTCAGAGACGGATTTTATGGAATAAAGCTCAACCACGTGACGGGCTGCATAATAGCCAGCAATACCGTAATCCACTGTGCACAGCCCGGCATTGCCCTGATCTTTTCCAGCGGCAATACAATCACAGGAAACAATGCCAGCTTTAACGGCATAGTCGGGGAGGGCTGGTATGGAATATACCTCTCCAACTCCAACGACAACCTCATCACGAACAATGTGGCCTATGGCAATGGTGCTTACGGCATAAACCTCTTTCCTTCCTGCCGCAATAATACCATCAGAGGGAACGTGCTGCAAGGGAATATGTACGGTCTTTACATGTTCACTGACTGCGCTGAAAACTTGATCGAAAACAACAACCTGTCCAGGAATACCAACTCCGGTCTGGATCTGCGCATCAACTGCACGGGCAATCTCATCCTCAACAACACCATAGAGAATAACGTGGTGGCCGGACTGACCCTCATGGAGAAGTCAGGTCAAAACACCATTAGCGGAAATGTGATACAAGGCAATGGACGCTATGGACTGCAGATACAAAGTCGCTCGGATGGCAATATCATCATCTACAACAATATCTCCGATAGCCAGACGGGAATATTCCTGGAGTCGAGCGAAAACAAAATCTACGGCAATCGCATAGCCGACAATGTCATTCAAGCTGACGATCGGGGAATAAACAGCTGGAACGCAGAATATCCCAAGGGCGGGAACCTCTGGAGCGACTACCAGGGCCTGGATGAGATGCAAGGGCCCGGGCAAGACGTACCTGGCAAGGACGGTTTTGGAGATGAGACCTATAATGTAAGCAAGACCGCCAAAGATCAGTATCCCATTATGGGCGACCAGGTCAAGCAGATTGTCATCCTCGCCAAGGAGCTGACCCCAACGGAGGCAAGAGTGGGCGACAGCATTGCTTTAAAAGCAAAGCTGCAGTCCAGGTACGATCTCTTGCAGGCAACGGCTCGCGCTTATCAAAATGGATTTGAGGCGCAAGGATATAGTAGGCTTGTTTTATCCGGGGATTTTTATCAAGGAACCTTCTCCACGGCTCTGCTTGAACCGGGAAGGTATGATATTGTCCTGAGCGCAAAAGATGCGCGGGGATATGAGCTACAAGAGACTTTGGGAACAGTCAAGGTTACCGCTCGACGAGGCGGGACCTCTTAATAGTTTTATTTCATAAGTTGCTAATGTATTAAAAGGGGAGATAATGACAGCATTCAGAACATGTTTGTGGTCCTGTATAGCAGGAGCGAGCATCATAGCGCTATTGGCGCTGATGGTACTGGCAAATGCAGCATACGGGAACGAAAGATTTTGCGATGCTTGCAGTGGCGATTCAGGCTGGTCAGGAGCGGCAAAGCTCAATGAGATCGGAAATCCCAATGCAGGAAAGGCAGAGGTCATGCCGGGTCTGAGCACGGCTCAGAAGAACCGGGTGGGTGTCTGGAAACAACCCTTAGCCGGCTTCAATGAAACCAATGCTGCTGAAGAGAGCAATTCGCTGCAGGAAAATGTGACGGAGAAAATTGCCTCCGAAAGCCAGGCCGCTAAGAAGATCGAGCCCCGCAAACCTGCGGATGAGAACGCTCCCATCGTGCGCAGCGCGAGTGCCATGAGCATGTTCGTTCCTATTGACGAGGTATCCGGCGCCACTGTCATGCTGGACATCAGCGAGAACGCCACGCAGCACATCCAAGGATCAATTGCTATTCCTTATACGGATTTTCTGAATGGCACCTATGTGCGATCGGAGGCTGAGCTGGCCGAGATAATGGGAGACGCCGGAATTTCCCGCGACGATCCGGTGGTCATCTATGGCGAATGCATGCCCTGTGGAGGCGGACCTGCCCCTGCGACCTTTATCTATTGGATCCTGAGATCCTTAGGACAGGAGAATGTCAGGGTGCTGGATGGAACGGTTAATGATTGGGCAATAGCTGGAAAGCCTACTGCCACAGAGACGGCGATCTTGCCAGCTAAGACCTACACCTCACAAATCAATCCAAATTTTACCGCAGATTACAATTATGTGTTGAGCGGCTCGGCCCAAATCGTGGATGCCAGGACCATTCAAGAGTTTGGCGCTGGCTCGATTCCCGGTGCAATCAATATTCCCTACGAGAGTGTCATCATCAATAGCAAAATCAGGGATGAAGCCATGCTAGAACGAGTCTTCGCCATCCTTGACAAGAACCAGCCGGTGGTAGTATACACTAATACCGGTGTGAAGGCTTCTGTGGTCTGGTTTGCCCTGAAACTAATGGGCTATGATGCCCAGCTGTACTCCTATGAGAATTATCTGCATAATCAGGTAGCTCTAAGCATAGCTGATGCGACTAATACTGCGGCTTGATAGACTCGAGGCAAAGGCATGAAGATATCGAGAATTGTGATGAGTATCCTGCTTTTGATGGCGATAATTGCGGGTGCCATATCCAGCGTCAATGGAGAATGCTCCGCCTGCAAAGGCGGATCGGCCACAACTCAACAGGATGTGCTGAATAATGAGTGGGCAGTGTTCCTGGGCAAGGAGAATGCAACAGCAGAGGTGATCTCCAGTACCAATGGCTTGATTTCACCCCAGCATTCCAGGCAGAATAATCCGTCCTTGCAAGCAGATAAAAGCCAGGCATCATCCGATAAAGAAAATTTGAATATAGCTTCCGTAACAGAGGCAGAAAGCTCTTCAGACAGTGATGCGTCCCGCGCTTTGCAGAGCAGCCAGGCAGATGCAAAGAGAAGCGATAGCTTTGCCTCTGTGCTGGTGCCCCTGGAGAGTGTAAATAATTCAGGGGTAATTCTCGATATAAGCCCCAGCTCTACGGAGTATATTCCCGGAGCTATAAACATCTCTTATACCGAATTTCTCGGTCCTGGGGCAGCTCTCAAGCCTGCAACGGAGATGGCAGCGATTTTAGGAGAAGCAGGCATATCTCAAAATGATGCAGTCCTCATTTATGGAGAATGTCAGCCCTGCGGTGGAGGACCTTCGGCGGCAACTTATGTTTACTGGATAATGAAGTATCTGGGCCATGAGAATGTCAAACTGCTGGACGGAGGCATTGATGACTGGGTGGCAGCTTTGCAGCCCACAGTAAGCGAGCCTGCGGCTTTACCTTCTCAGAGCTATACTCCGGTCATAAAGGCTGATCTTCTGGCCACTTATGAGTTCGTGCACAGCGGCACACCCCAGGTCATTGACGCAAGAACTGCCATAGAATATGAAGCAGGATCGATACCGGGAAGCATTAACATTCCTTATGATCGAGTCCTGGACGGCAAAAAGATCAAGGACAAAGAAAGCCTGGAAGAGCTATTTTCATCTCTGGATAAGAATAGGCCTGTTGTAGTCTACACTAATACCGGAGTCAAGGCTTCCATGATCTGGCTTGCTCTGACTCTATTGGACTATGATGCCAGAATTTACTCCTGGCAGGATTGGCAGGCTAATTTGCCTCACCTCAACATCGCTTTGCGAAAGGCTTATGGGGTGCCTAATCCAGCGAAGATAGGAGATGTTGTCCAGATAACAGCAATCTTCGAAGAGAAGAACACGAGTTCGGCTGTGGCGGCGGAAAACAGCAACCAGAGCAGTAACAAGACGATTCTGACTATCAAAGGGTGCGCTACCTGTGGATTTGGCTCGCCGCAGGGATATGCCGACCTGAGCAGCACCGATGGCGTGGTGAGGATAGGCTCCACATCCCAGGCGCAAAAAAGCGCAGCTGAAAGTGGTTTCACTGTATCGGCCCAGATTAAAAGCCCTTCCGGAGATACAATCTCCAAGGTCATAATGAAACGCATCAAATCTGATGGAGACGAGTTTTCCGGCATTTGGAATGCCAATGTCGCGGCCGCTGTCTACAAGGTAGATATTGTAGCCACTTTAGGAGATATCACCGAGACCTTCCCGGATGCCATACAGATTGAGGTTACTGGCACCAATAAATATAAGAATATTGGAAATGAATAACTGGGATTAAGCGTGAACTCCAGACCATTTGCTTATTTTATTTTATTAGGATGTCTGCTTAGCTGTGCTGCCGCTTTTCCCATGCAAAGTGCGCTCGATAACAACAAGGCCAGCATCTGGTTTGAAAAAGAATATGATAGCTACTTCAAGCCAAATGCAGATGATGGTATGCCTCCTGTCATTTATGGTGTGAGCATAAGCCCCTCGGCGCTGAAGATTGGCGCTCCCAGAAGCGAGATCAACGCCTTCGTCCATGATGCAGGCAGCATAGAGATGGTCTATGCCGATATCGGCAATCGCATGAACCTCATGCTGGACCTGAACCAAGACGGCAGATACACAGGATACTGCGGCTCCAACCTGCCGCCTGCGACCTATAAGGTTACAATTGTGGCCATCGACAAATCCGGCAATGCGGCAAAGGACGAATCAGCAACCCTTACCATTCGCAACCCCAATGATCTCAACAGTAACGGAATCGAGGATAGCCTGGAAAAGCAAGGAGGAAAAGATCTGAAGGTGATCGTCCTTCATGACGAAAATATGAGCGATGTTGCTCCATCAGAGGATCGCTTCCATATCCTGCCGGTGAGTGCGTTGACGGTGTCCGGCGACAAGCTGGAGAAGATTGCCAGGACGGATGGCGTCAAGGGCATCTACAAGGACCAGAAGTTGAAGGTTTTGGTGCTGCCAGGAAAAAACGGTGACCAGTCTACTCACTCCACTCCTATTAATGGTCCCTCGAACATCGATGACCCCAGGACGAATAAAGGCTACACGGGAAAGGGCGTGACTGTGGCTCTCATTGATACTGGTGCGGATAGCGAGCACGAGGCCCTGGCAGGCAAAATTGTGGCCTTCAAGGATTTCGTGAACAATCAAACTGCTTCCTACGATGACAACGGACATGGCACCCATTGTGCCAGCCTTGTCGCTGGTGAGAAGGGCACAGGTGTGGCACCGGGAGCTCGTATGGTAGTGATAAAGGTCATGGACCGAGAAGGGGCATGCTACCTATCTGATGCCCTAAAAGCACTGGATTGGTGCCTGGAAAATAAAGACCGTTATGGAATAAAGGTCATATCCTTTTCCGTAGGTGGTGAGAGCCCTTCGGACGGTACATCTCTTCTGGATGAAGCCTGCAACAAAATGGTGGAAAAGGGGCTGGTTATGTGTGTGGCTGCAGGAAACTCCGGCCCAGCATCCTCATCTATTGTCATTCCCGGCGGTGCTGAGAATGTGATAACCGTGGGCGCCGTGGACAGCTCCGGCACTATCTTTGAATTATCCTCGCGCGGGCCGACGGCCAAAGGCGATACCAAGCCCGACCTGGTCACGCTGGGCGTGGATGTTGTCTCCGCCCTGGCCGGATCGAAGAACGGCAAAAGCTCTGTGAGCGGCACCTCCATGGCTGTTCCCCAGGTCTCCGGGGCCGCGGCGCTGCTGCTGGAAGCGGAGCCTGATCTTGGGCCTGCTGATGTGAAGAGGATGCTGCTCAAGACAGCGGACGACCTGGGCCCGTCCGGGCAGGACAATGTTTACGGCTACGGGGCCCTTAATCTGACCTGCGCCCTGCATAACATTAAGGCGGCTCGCCCAGGGCTGTCGCCTCCCGATCTGGAGAAAATTGCACTTAACAGTAACGATGCTACCGTGGGCGAGCCTGTTATGATCGAGGCGCATGCCCTGGGCGATATCAGGACCATAAACGCCAACATCATTGGTCCGGACAGAAATCTGGAGATACCCATGGATGACTTCGACGGCAACGGTATTTTCTCTGCCCGCTGGGAGACGAGCTTTTGGACACCGGGCGACTACCAGATAAAGGTTGATTTGCTGGGAAAATTCGGGGAGGTGGACTATAAGGCGGTCCCTTTCCATCTGCGGGTGAAGAGGTGAAGCTGGTATGCCTTTAGCCTGGCAAGAGATCTCCCGGTTCGGCAAAAAAGCAGTTATTTCCGGGCTTACTAGCTCCAGGTTCGGAAATATCAGCCTCCTGCAGGGAGAAAAGATCTTCATAACCTGTACAGGTAGCATGCTCGACGAGCTGGATAAAAGCCAAGTAGTGGAGGTTGATTTAGGTTTTCCCTGCGATCAAGACAACATAGCCAGCAGTGAGACCTGTGTTCACCGGGCCGTCTACCAGAGCACCACAAATAAGGCCATCATTCACACCCATTCTCCCTATGCTGTGGCCTTATCTCTGTTGGTGCAAGAGGAAATAATGCCCATAGATGGCGAGGGCCTGATCTTTTTGGGGGCGATGCCCATTGTTGAAGGTCGCTATGGAACAGGAGAGCTGGCTATCGTTGTATCTTCTGCCCTGCAGACTCATAAGGCATGCATCGCTCGCGGCCATGGTGTGTTTGCCGCCGGTAAGAGCTTGAACGATGCTTATACGGCAGCCTGTATGGCCGAGCATAGCGCTCAGGTGAGGTATCTGGTAGAAGCCCATCCGGGCGGCGGGGCCAAATTCAGTGGTGAGATTCAATAATATTATAAAATAGATGGCTTCAATCTCCCCGTTCATTCTCCCCGGGGGAAAAATTTATAATCTTTACCGTCACTTCATTTAATTGAGCGGGTAATCCTAGTTTTTGAAATCCACACTGAACCCCCACTCTCCTACCCGCTCACTTAAAAATTTAATAAAAATCGCATTTTCAGTTAATCATTTTTCCCTGCCAGCTGTCAAAAGATCTATTAATACCAGAGGTTAAAGGCCCCCTATGAACTCTTCTATCGAGCTGGGAAAGATTATGGGCATACCCATCCGGCTGCACTGGACATTTCTTTTAGTCATTCTTTATGTTGCCTGGGCGTTTGCCTCTTTCAGCCAGACAGTCTACGGAAAGATATATGGTTTCGGCGGCATTGAGCCGGTCGAGCTGCGCTGGCTCTATTCTCTACTCTTTGCTGTAGTTCTCTTCGCCTGCGTGGCCCTGCATGAGCTTGGTCATTCCTATATCGCTCATAAGAACGGCATCAGCATAAAGAGCATAACTCTCTACTTCTTTGGCGGGGTGGCCTCCATGGAGGAGATCCCCAGAGATCCCCGCATGGAGCTGCAGATGGCCTTTGCCGGGCCGGCTGTAAGCGGCGTGGTGGGATTGCTCTCGGTTTATTTGGCAGGGCAGGCTGCAGCTCTTGCCGGTGAAGGCAACGCTATGGCCATCATGCTCTGGACTTTGGGCATCATGAATCTCATCCTCATGGCCTTCAATCTCCTCCCCGCCTTTCCCATGGATGGGGGCCGCCTTTTACGGGCCTGGTTTGCTACCCGCATGCCTTATGTAAAAGCTACCCGGCGTGCTGCTGATATCGGAAAGATCTTCGCGACACTCATGTTTCTGCTAGGCCTGTTATCCTTAAATTTCATGCTCCTCTTTGTGGCCTTCTTCGTTTATGTGGGTGCGTCTGAAGAGGATAAGGCTACTGAAATAAGCGTCAGCCTGGAAGGAATATTAGTGCGAAACATTATGTCATCCCAGGTGCGCAGCGTCTCTCCTGAAATGACACTTGATGAGCTAAAAGAGCTGATGTTCCTGGAAAAGCATAGAGGCTACCCGGTAATGTCAGGCGGAGCCCTAGAGGGAATTGTCACCTTGACCGATCTGCAGAATGTTCCTGAAGCAAGGCGTGCCCAGACTCGCGTCGATCAGGTGATGGCAAGAAAGTTATATCTGATTGGCCCTGAGGAAGAGGCATCGACTGCCATGAAGAAGATGAATGACCTGCAAATTCGCCGGCTGCCTGTGATAGAGGAGGGCCGATTGGTGGGCATCGTCTCCAGGGAGGACCTGGTCAGAGCCATTGAACTGTGCTCAGAGCGGGAACATTAAGAGGTAATCAATTTGGAGAATACGACGGAAAAGATGAAAGAGGACGACGCGCCTGCTTGCCAGCTGGTGGTGCCGGAGACAGAATCCACCGGCGGCGAGTCACATGAGGTCATCATCGTGGGAACGGCGCATGTCTCAGAAAAAAGCGTGCAGGAAGTAATCAGCAAAATAGAGGAGATGCGCCCCGATATAGTGGCTGTAGAGCTATGTCCTGCCCGTTATAAGGCTCTTATCGGCCAGGAGGAAGAGAAGGACATCAAGATCAGTGAGCTTTTGAGTGGCTCAAAACTCTTTTTGTTCCTGGTGCAGTTGTTTTTGGCCTACATCCAGAGAAAGATCGGCGAGGAGATGGGGGTAAAACCCGGCTCGGAGATGCTGGCGGCCATCGAAGCGGCCCGGAGAGCAGGCGCGCGGGTGGCGCTTGTAGACCGGGACATAGGCATTACCATTCAGCGCTTCTGGTCGGCCATGGGATTTATTGACAAGATCAGGTTGGTCGGATCTCTGATACCCGCGGCTTTTGGCAGGGGCGATGAAGAAATTGATATCGACAGCATCACCCAGGCAGATATTGTCTCCCAGATGATCTCGGAGTTTCGGAAGATCTCTCCGGGAGCTGCAAATGTGCTCATTGATGAGCGCGACGCTTTCTTGGCCCGAAATCTATTCTTGCTCTCCAAGCAGGGTCGTGTGCTGGCCGTGGTGGGAGCGGGCCACAGAGAGGGCATAGTCAAACACCTGGAGCACCCCGAAAAGATTCCTGCCCTGGAAGGTTTGAACGAGAAGCCCGGAAAAAAAATCACATTTGTCAAGGTATTTGGGGTAGTGGTGAGTCTGCTTATCCTGGCCACCATTGCTCTGGTGCTGCTTATGGCCCAGTCCAGCGAGATCATTTTGCAAGCCTTTGCCATCTGGTTCGTGACCACGGGCGGGCTATCGGCTTTGGGCGTGGTCCTGGCAAAAGGCCACCCATTCTCGGCATTGACGGCACTACTGGTGGCCTGGATGACCACCCTCAACCCATTTTTAGCAGCGGGCTGGTTTGCTGGAATGGTAGAGGCCCGAAAACTTAAGCCAAGCGTATCCGACCTGAAAAAGCTCGCTGCTGCAAACAGTTTTGAGCAGATGATGGAAAACCGCCTCTTCAAGGTCATCCTGGTAGCAGCACTGTCGAACCTGGGTGCCATGGCCGGCGTAATCCTGGGAGGCATTCTCATCTGGCAGATGCTGGGACTGGAAAATATGAAAGAACTGATCTCGGGGGTTATAAACAATTTTATATCAAGTTTAGTTAGTTATTTTTGATTTTTATTTTTATTCAACTTATCATTACTACTCGGAAACGATGGCAATTCCTGCATCCTTGATCTTGTTCTTGCGAGCCACATTAAGCAGAAACGGCGTCAGGCTTTCCACCATGGACGAGACTGCCAGGGGACCCGCTTTCAGTGGCCTGAGGCTCTTGATCTCACCGGCCAGCTCTATAGTGATATCCACGGCCTCCGCGTCATCGCCACAGATAAAAGCATCACCCTTCATCACTTTTTCCTTATCCTGCAAAGTTGCGGCGCAGATGGTATGAAAGGCAGAGACAACCCTTACCCCCTTTGGGAGCAGCGACATCGCCTGCATGGCTGCACTTCCCTCAGCAGGAGTATGGTGCATAAAGAACTTGCCATTGTAAATCATGGGCACCACGGGCGAGATAACGATCTGGTCTTTGTAGGAGTCTTTCAGATCATCTGTAACAGAAATCATATTCTCATAGGGCACGCATAGCACGACCACATCAGCCGCAGCAATGGCACTAGCGTTGTCCGTGCCCCGCATATTACCTGGCAGCCTCCCTAAAAGCTCCAATACCGCGGCCGCGCTCTCCCGGGCTTTATCAGCATTTCGTGAACCGATGAGGATGTCATGCTTTTGCCCCCAACGCACGGCAAATCCCGTGCCGATATCGCCGGTTCCGCCGACGAGAGCAATTTTCATGGCCTCGTCATTAATCTAACTAATATTTTATAGTTTTGTGCCGGACAGCATCATTTCCAGGAGGATGGACGGGATTCGAAGAGAAGGACGTCCTGGATAATTCTCTTGAATATTCCAATTTTATTAACACCCAGGAAAACAATTAAGAGACAACAGATCCCGTGAGGTGCTCAGAAGGCTTTTGGTATCCTCCTCTACCGTCTTGCTGCCGCCCACCGTATAGATGGGCAAAAACTGAAAACTGTAAGCAAGGGATGGGTAGTAATGAAGGCGGAGAGCATGCGTTGACCCTGGCTGGCGAAATAGGCCATGAGAGCCACCGCCGCCCTGCTCAAGAGAAAAGATATCAACCGTGGCAGGTCATAACCCGCTAAATAAGCCAAATAGGGTGCTAATTGCATCTAAAACGCGCTAAATCGTAAGAAGGGATGGCACGAGATGCGAAAGGGAGTAGCAATGAAGGGGGTAATAAACGTCACCTCGTGCCGCGAATTCCTGCATTATCCTATCATAATGCAGCTATCACTATTAGGTCTCTTCTCCTTTATTAAGTTTTAGGTTGGAAAAACAGATCGAACTTATTATAAATTATTCAGAAATCAAGCCTGTCTTATAGCGGCTTCCACCTCCGCCATGCAGGCATTGGTTTTGATGCCAAGTCCATTAAAATGGGTGCGTGAAGCCCGATGCCCGCTGGCTCGCAGCCTTGCGATAGCCTCATCTATCTTGCCGGGGGTGATGCGCAGCCTCTTGCAGATACTATGATGATCATAGTACATGGGCGCCTCCACCTCGCTTGCGCATGTATAAAGAAGTTTTTTTGCTCGGGGGCTCAAGCCCTCCCAGGCCAGGGCCTTCTCGATTATCTGCGCTTCCTGTATGCCGCCTAGCCACAGAGGGCCAGCCAAACTCGTCTTACCGAGGCAATGGCAGCACTTTCCCCCTGGCTGGGGCTTTTCCAGGAGAATAAAGCTGCCGCAGCTATTGCAGTGCTCGACATAGCCTATTTTTTCCAGGCATCTGTCGGCTACTTTTGCCCCTTTGATCACACGCAGGTAAGTTCTCACATAGTGATCGGTAACGTGAGTAAGCAAGGGCTGCATGCTTTTGTCCAGGCGGGCCAGCTCTCGGGCCGCCAGGCCAAGAAGAATTCGGGCCCCCATCTCTCGGTGATAGTCCGTGCGTAGTGGAACTGCCATGTACTTCCTAATCCCGCTCATAAGATGGGCGCCGCAGAGGGGCGCCGTGTCGGTGGCGGTGATAAATAGGTAAGAGAGAGCGGACCGGCTGGCTGCAGAAAGATAGGAAGAGGGAGAGCCGAAGGGGTCCAGGTCCACTGCCTGGAAGTGCTGCTCATGCAGGAGAACATTGGCATTACAGCAGGTAACTGTGCCATCCAGACCATTTCGGGCCATGTTTTTTTCGATGAGCTGGCAAGCCTGGGGATTGACGTCGTTTAAGGTCACTTTTGCTGCGCCCGCTTCCTTAGCTACTCGCAGCCCACGAATGCCGCTGGCAGACAGGGCATCCAGATAGTCGGTGAGGCTCAGGCTACTGGCCATGGCTACGCCGATATCCCGGTTGAGAAGCATCTTTGGATTGTAGAAGGCACCCTCGGTCTCGAAGGTGATAGCACCTTCCGTTATGAGATTCATCACTGCCAAAAACGCCCGGTAGAGGATATAATTCTTCCTAGCAATCCCTGCTTGAAAATCCTTCCCGGCAATCCTTGCCTCATGATACTTCCAAGTAGCTAGAAATCATTTTCTTTTTGGAAAGGAGGTGCGCTCATATCCAGCGGCCTTGAGTCCGACCATTTGGGCGGCGAGCTGGGCGCTTTGCTGGATATCACTATGACGCCGTCTTGCACCCTGGTGGTAGGAAACTCCTCATCAGCCGGCCCGTATACAGCATATTTCTTAACCTCATCCCGTAGTGCTACGCGGTCCAATTCCGCCTTCCAGTAAGGACGGATGAGGGGTCGGAAGTCAAAGGACCGGGACTCGGGCCCCGGAAGAGAATAGGGCTGATCGCCTATGCCGTCTGCATTCTCATCCTTGCCGCGATAATCGTTGTAGTAGTTGCCTATCGTGGTATTCCAGATATTGATGCTGGTATTCTCATAGGCATTGATGTCGTTTCTAATGAAGTTATTGCCGAAGATGAGGTTATTCCTGTTCTCATTGAGCCTTATGCCGTGTTTGTTGTCCGAAGCGTTGTTGCTGTAGACGGCATTGAACTTGCAGCCTCGGGACAGCTCCAGGCCGTTGAAGTTGCCTTTAGCAGTGTTTTTGATCAGCATGTTGTAGCTGCTGTTCTCTTGTACGCTGATGCCGATGCCAAAACCGGTCACGATTTCGCTTCTGCTGTTATCCTCGGCCACATTCTCAGTTATGTTGTTGTAGCTCGACCAGGATGTCACCAGGATTCCATAGTAATTGTGATCGGCCCGATTTCTTCTCACCTGGTTATACGACGCATTCCAAAGTGACAGCCCAAAGGTGTTCATGGAGAGGAGATTATCCTGAATAATGCATTCTGTCGACTCTTTGAGGAGTATGCCACCATTAGTGTTGTTTACAATGCTGTTATTGTCAAGCACTACATCGCGAGACCTTTCAATATCAAGCCCGTATTTTTTACAGCTCTTTATGTGGCAGTCAGAAACTTTTACCTGGCTGCTTTGCAGGATAGATGCCCCCGTATCGCAGCTTTCCATGGTCGTATTCTGCAAGACCAGGTTGTGCACGTTCTCCGCGGAAACTGCCACTTCAGCTCCAAATATGCTGCAATTTTTCAGAGAGAAGGCGTTGCCCCTCACAACTATGGCAGAATTGGGCTCATCAAAGCGAGCTCCTGCTGCCGCCGCGGGATTTTGCATATAGTAATTGAACTTGGCATTACTGTCCTTGCCCACGCCAATGATTCGAAATCCAGTGATGGTGACGCCATTGCTGTTCACTTCTATGGCAGGTTTTTGTAGGGCTGCAGAGAGAATGGGACTCCCCCGTCCCTTAATGGTTAATGGCCGATCTACCTCGAAGCGACTTATGTCTCCCGGACCGACTACTATCGTGTCTCCAGCTTTAGCTGAGTTTATGGCCGTCTGGATATCCGGGCCCGCCTGGATGACGCTTGCCTGGACCGGATAAAATGCCAGGTAAATGAAGAGCACAATAGCTAGAAGCGGGAAAATCGTCTTACTCTTACACTTAATGCCTGAATATTTCCTGCAGGAAAATTTAGTGCCTGAAGTGGCGCATGCCTGTGAAGACCATGGCCATGCCGTGCTCATTGGCGGCATCAATCACCTCTGCATCCCGTATGGATCCTCCGGGATGAATTACTGCAACAGCTCCTGCCTGGAAGGTTTGGTCCAGTCCATCTCGGAAGGGGAAGAATGAATCCGTGGCAGCTACCGTTCCTCGAGTGGAAAGGCCATGCTCTTCTGCCTTTTCCGCACCAAAGCGCGCCGAATCCACCCTGCTCACCTGGCCCGACCCTATGCCTATGGTCTGGTTTTCCGTAGCATAAATCAGGGCATTGGACTTGACATACTTGGAGACCTTCCAGGCAAATCGAAGGGCTTTGCTCTCTTTTTCTGTAGGAATCCTCTTGGTTACAACCTTCCATTCCTTGAGATCGCCCGTATCATAATCCTGAAGCATCATGCCCCCGAAGATGCTTCTCTGATAGTAGCCTTGATAAAGCTCGTCCTTTCTGGCCAGCAGATCTCCGATATCCAGGACTCTGCGGTTGGGCTTCTTCTCCGTCAGCAGCTTTAGGGCCTCAGGCTCATAGCCAGGAGCCAGCAGCACCTCTACGAAGCTGTCACCGATGGCGCGAGCCGTGTCCAGGTCTACTGGCCGATTGAATCCTATGACGCCACCAAAAGCGGATTTGGGATCTGTCGCGAAAGAGAGACGATAGGCATCATCCAGACGCTCGCCATAGGCCACGCCGCAGGGATTGGCATGCTTCACTATGACCGAAAGGGGCTTTTCCACCGGGACACTATCGTACTCCGATAGGTCGATCAGCATCTCGAGCACCGTTTCCGCATCAACCATGTTGTTGTAGGACATCTCCCGTCCATTCAACTTCCTGGATTTATGCAGGCCAAGACCGTTTTGCTTGCGGTAGAGCGCCGCCTTTTGGTGCCAGTTCTCTCCATAACGAAGATCCTGTACCTTCTCATAGGCCGCCGCCACATAGCGGGGCATGGCGTTCACGCCGGCTTGAAGAGCAGCCAGTCTTTGCGAATCGCTTTGCAGACACCTGTAGAGGGCATATGCTTCCAAGTTATTTCTGGTCTCTAAAGAAAGGCCGCTCGTCTGCTTGATCTCTTCTAAAACGGATGAGCATTCGGCGTTGTTTAATAAAACAGGACTTCCATTGGCCAGAGCTTGGCGAATGAGGAGCGAGCCGACAGTAGTTGTTTCATATCCCTGATCGAATATCAAAAGGCAATCCTTTCCATCGCCCTCGCCTGGGAGCCGGTCACAGATTTGCAGGCCAAGCTGCTTCAAGCCGGGAAGAATGGAACTTGCCACCTGAGCCTGATCTGCCAGGACGACGACTTGCTTAATCTTCATCGAACCTCTCTCCTTTCATCGCTGGCGCTATTTTAACTTTTTGCCAAAACGTTTCCATCCAGGCGGACCTTTACAAATGTCTTCAAAAATTTATTTTTTGGACTTGAGAAGATGAGGGGGAAGAATGTGACTTGTAGCATCTTCGCCAGAGAGAAGCTTTAAGCCCCAGGACGCTTCTTTTAAGATTAATGGACCTTTGCGAGGCGGTCAAGCCTCATCCTCTTGGCTGCATCATCAGCTTTGATGTGGTGCCCGGCTCCTCACGGCTGGCCGTGCCCTCTGGCTTCAATCTCTGGAGGAAGTCAATAGAAGCCCATCTGACGGAGGAGCCATCGCGAGGGCGGGCTAACCGGCAACTGACGGAGGAGCTGGCCAAAACGCTCAACATTGCCCAGCAAAAGGTGGAGGTCTTAAGCGGGCACAAGAACGCAAGAAAGCTTCTTTTGGTAAAAGGAATGGCAAAGGAAGAGGTCGTATCGGCATTAAAGCAGAAAATGAAATGCTAGTGAGCAGCGAAGCGAATTGAGCTAACAAGCATGGCTACCAGAAGGGAAGAGCGGGTGAGCCGTCCCAAGGGGACTTATGATCTGCAGGCTCTAGAGGAGCTGATCGCATCTCTCCTCGATGCTTCTTACCAGGGTGCCGCCATCATTGTGGAGGGAAGGCGCGACGAGCAGGCCCTGCGTGCTTTGGGCCTTCCCGGACCGGTGATCATGGCCAGTCGCAGGTCAGCTCTGGACTTAGCAGAGGATGCGGCCAGGGACTATCCGCAGATCATACTTCTCACCGACTGG
>Ga0307378_10003294_pt1 | contig 23791 bp, 35 predicted proteins | sample UN1MG_FD_202238 | JGI IMG/M metagenome (GOLD analysis project Ga0307378, IMG submission 202238) | Soil microbial communities from Risofladan, Vaasa, Finland - UN-1 | ecosystem: Environmental > Terrestrial > Soil > Coastal area > Acid sulfate soil | place: Finland: Risofladan, Vaasa | collected...
TTGGGTTCTGTCCCGCTCCCTCTTGGCTCTGCGTTCAGTGGCTCGGCGGTTCTCCTCCTCAGCTCTGCGTTTCTCGGCTTGGCGTCTAGCTTGTTCCGCCCTAGCCGACTGTAGGCTGCCCTCCTCAGTCTCAGCGCGATAATTAGACACTAACGGCCTCTCCTACCTTTTTGGATGTGCATTTCTTCTCTTCCTCATAGAGAACGGGGCGCATGAGGTACGCGGCCCCGAGAGCTCTACTATACCCTGTTTATACAGGGTAAATAAGAGTTACGTGGTGAACGTAAGTTACGAATAAAATAATAACGGAGGCGTTAATCTTTTTTGGGAAATGTTTTATCTATCCATTGTTTGCCTCTCTTATAACCTGAACGGGCACCTATGACGGCCCCATAAAAGCATCCTAATTTTATCACTATTTCAGCCGTTTTTTCAAGAGGCACATTGAAAAGCGATTCAAGAGTAAACGGAGACGTTAACACTATGACCACGATTACAAAAACTATCAATGTATTTCTCCATTTCTCCCTTTCACTAGTTTTTCTCTCAACATGATAATCAGACACTATCTTCCTCTCCTACTGTTTTGACATTGCATTTCTCTCTTCCTCAACAGGGTAAATAAGCGTTATCCAATAGATGAAAAAAAGGGTTAGGGATCCACAATATCGAGGACCAGCTTAGCTAAGGGCTCCATGCGGGCCACGGCGTAGTCCTGGAAGTTGTCGTGGGCGTCGGCACCCATGCCCGCCCTGATACAGTCAATGATGTACTCGTCGGGTGTGAGATCCAGTTTCTCGCAGATCAGTCTTACGGCGTGGGCCATGTGGAACGGAATTTCTATGGTGAATGTGTCCGTGATCTTGTCGAGGACTTCAACTGTTTCAATCATAGCGTTATAATGGTTGTAACACAATCAATATAAGTGTTATGGACGTTGTGTGATACTGATTATAATTGGTTCGGATGTATCTATTAACAGAACGCGAAAAAGAGATCATAAACTTCTACCTCGAAACAGGCCGCCAACTCGACGGCTTCAGAGAACTTAAGCACATATTGAGTACCATGGATCTTGCCGTGGTGAACGGGGACCGCGACCTAATAACCAGGTTCATAGAGAAAAGCGCATAGCCGCCGCCCCGTAACGAATAGCAATTATTAGTATTGCTAGTATTTGCATTCACTAATATCGCCGACGGCGATTTTAATATATGTGCAATACAGGGCACCCGGACACTGCCAACTTAACATAGATAACAAAGGCTCCACATTTGTGGAACCTTTAGCTGGGTGGTGCTAACGATGTCGTTAGCACCGTGGTGGTGTTTCTATGGGTGTATCTCATCTGGTGGTGCCCCACCATTAATGTCACATTAATAATCTGGTCAAAAAGGTATGGGTAAATGTGAAAAAGTGTTAGGGTTCGTCGGCTAGTTTCTGCATGACGAGGGCTTTAAGCTCCGCGAGTTCGGCTTTCATGTCATCAACTACCGTGAGCTTTGCTTCTAGCTCTATGATTCGCTGTTTCTGTGATAGTATTTCGTTCATGGCTGTCTCGGGTATGGCGTCGCGGCTCTGCTCCTCGCGGTTCTGCCTGGTGGTCTTGTATGTGCTGATCAGGTGCTCATAAGATTCATAGATCTGTCTGAGATCGTCGATGGGCTGGTTTATGTAGGTGCTCTTTTCCTGCCCTATGTCGTGGGCCATGAACATCTCGATCAGGTCGCCATCCATTTTCCCGGTGAGTCGGCTGCGGAAGGCTGCGCGTAGGCTGTGAGGCCGGGCGGGGCTGTACCCGTTCTCCATATCCTCGTCGTAGATGAAGCTGAGCCGATATGCGTATTTCCTGAGCATCTTGTTTACTGCGTCGGGTGTGGCTCGTTCCTCGCTGCCCAGCATGGTGAACAGGGGTGAGTCGTTGGTTAGGTTTTGGCGGCTCTGTAAATATAGCCGTAAGTAAGAAACGGTGTCGTGTCCTACGAAGGTTCTGATCTGTACGCCTGTTTTCTGGCGGTATCCCTCTATGGCTAAAGGAATGATTCCCTTTTCATATTCCCGTCGAATATCCCCGTAGTTCAGATTCAATATGTCGCCTATGCTGAGGCCGCTCTGAACCTGAAACAGGATATAGCACTTGTCTCGAAGATAGTCGGCTGCCTCTACGAATTGCCGTACCTGGTCGAGGGTCCACGGGTGTTTATCGTTCTCCTTCATAGGCCGGTCCGGCGGCAGTTCAATGTGTTTGGTTGACACGGTAATACCGTAATAGTCTAGCGCACTCTGTAGGGCCGCCACTGCCTGACGTACAGACTTGTTAGCGTACCCCTTCTCCTCCATCCACTTCACATAACTCCGTATCGTGGCCTCGCCGGGGCGCACCCTCTCGGCTAAAGGCTTGCCCTGGTTCCCTTGGATCTCTGCCTCTATCTCAGAAATAAAACCGTCAAGTCCCCTAGGGTAGAAGGCTCTAAAACGTTTCAGACAGGTGGTGTATGCGGTCCCTGTGCTGCTCTTCTTGGTGTCAAGATACTGTAGGGCTGCGGGGCTGAGTTCTACTTTCTTACCCGATAACGTCGGGCGTCCCATTACTGTCATGTCTAGATAAGTAAGGAAGCAACTATTTAAAACTACTCTAAGTGGGGTAACGGGTGTTACCCAACCTAGGGTCGTAAGCCCGTGTTTTAAAGTGTTAAAGTGCCCCGAGGGGAAGGAATATACTGTTTTCTCTTTGTAGTAGATGCTTCTTATAGGGAAGGAACATAATGTAAACCAATAAAGGTTGACACTATGTAAACCGTATTAGGTTGACATAAACAGTCAACCATGAGGGGTTTACACTAGTCTGGGCGTACCTGTATATGTGTGTCTGCCAGGTCTGAGCCTAGCCTGGTGCAGCGTGGACAGCTCCCCGTCTGGGCTATGGCGTCGTTGTGATAGGCTACGTGGCGGCTTACGGTGCTTAGGCCCCGGTGACATAGTTTACTCGTCAGCTCCATGCTCTCGTTTCCTAGGTAGGTGCGTATGATGCGCTCATGCTCTCTGTCGCCTATCCGTCCCTGTTCAGTCTCTAGAATCTCCTCTCCGTGATCTATCTCTATACCCAGCTCTTTAACGAGGTCTATGCCTTCCTCTTTATGCCATTTAAGGAGAGGGCTCTGCCCGTACCCTATCGCGCCGTTTGACTTCAACAACACGTATTCGTTGTGGTTCATCTGTGCGAAGGCTTTGGGCTCGACGTAGCCGTATAGAAACCGTTTATCCCTGGGTAGGCCCTTCTCACCCACCCGTTTAAAAACCATAAAATCTGCGAGGTCGCGGATCTCTTTCTCAAGGCCCGTCCAGCGTAGAGAATCATATCCGACGCTGAAACCGAAGTGCCTGAGCTCTCTTATGAAGTACAGTAGGTCGGCTTTGGCTTCCTTCTCTCCCTTTCCCTGGCTTAGGCGGCTGTATATGACGTTCATTGTTTCTCTTAGTAGTAGATAGATTATGTCGCCTTTTCTCCAGCTTTTACGGTTGTATAGGTTGTCGGATATGGTCTGGATTCCGCTGTACTTTACCGGGTCGGTGCTGTAAAACGCGTCTGTCGTTATGGTACACTCATGGCGTTCTATGTCTCTCATTTTCACGTCGGACACCTTCTTGGTGTCCCATGAGGCCGATACGCTTGTGTTGTCGCCGTGAACAAGGAGGATATCATCGACGGGGCTTGATTCTCTGCACCAGCACAGGTTTTCGTTGTCTTTGCTGCCGTAGAGGTCCAGTATCTTGGGGTGGTGGGCCGCGAAGTGCTCATTTAGGTTACTCTTCCCAGATTCGGCTAACCCTAGGAAAAGGTAGCGTCTGGGGCGGTCCCACTCCCATTTAAGAAGGTGAGGCCACCTTAACGCGATTTTCTTTATCTTGGGTAGGTCTTTACTCTTCCTCGTCATCAGGATCGCCCTCCACTGCTTGTCTCAGGGCTTTCAGGCCCGCTCCTCGGTTGAACTTCTCCATCGAGTAATAGCCCTTATCGTAAAGCCTCTGGTTGAGCTGGTCGGCCCACTTCCAGTAGGTGTGCGCTGAGCTGGTTAGGTGTCGCCGGTATTGTCGGCTGCTCTCTGTGCCCTGTGCCTGGTTCTCCTCTTTGCTTATCTTGTCGAATAGGTCCGGGTCGCGGTCCTTGGCCTCCATTGTGATACAGATTGATCTCATGAAGCCCAGGGCGTTGATGTACTCCTTTTTTCTTAGAGCCGTGTTTGTCTCCTTTACTAGCGATACAAGGTCTGCGGTTATTGGGTGGATTAACCCCTTGGTGTCTTCTCTTTCACTCATAATTCGTATTCACCTCCTATGTACTCGTTTTCGCCTACCTGGGCCGCTTGGCCTAACAGGTATTTGGGTTGGTCGCTTAGTTCGGCGGTGTTCTCCTGACATTGGTGACATAGTTCTCCGTTCCACTTGTCTCCCCACGAAAAATCTAGCACTATGGGGACTCCGCATATAGAGCACCTTTGAACCTTCTCCAGCTCCGGGTATTTGCCCTTTAATGCGTGGTAGGCGGCCCACTGTAGATCTCGGTACGTGAAACACGGGGGGCACCAGTGAGGCCACTGCGTCCAGTCCAGTTCAGGCATATGTATCACGGCGCACACCGAATCAACTTTCCCAAACTCTTTATCCAGTTCTGGGCTGAGTTCTCGAAGGCTCTTTAAATGTTTACATCGTGGGTATGACTGAAGCGGGTTGTTAGGGTCCGATCTGTACCTATACTCCTCCTTGATGATTAGGTATGGGCATAGCTCTCTTACACCATCCATTTTTTAGACCGCCTCCCTGAGCAGCTCCCGGCATAGTCCCGTGAGTGTGAGGGGACCACCCTTACGGCTGCGTGTCACTAGCCCGTTTTTCCGTAGAATCTTCGCTGCGGTTTCGGGGATGCTGCCACCGTCCTGTACCTTGGTGATCTCATCGAAGAAGAACTGGGCCATGTTTCGGCGGTTGCGTTTCTCTATCCATTTATGCTGTTCCGGCGTGAACATGGTTTTACGGTGTGACGCCCTCCCGCCTGGAGGACTGCATGTAAGGCAGTACAGGCGGCGGCCTGTGTTCGTGGTGAAGGATTCGCCGCATCTCTTACAGGTTCGGGTGTATTCAGTCATTTTTTCTCTTCCTCCCGTTTCTCCTCGATCATCATATCTAATATGCGCCTAAACTCTGGGTCGGGCTCAAAACGCCTGAACATGGATAACTCGGCGGCGGTGAAATCCTGGTGTTTCTTGGGCCTCCTCCCGAATAATCGTCTTAATATGTTCACCCTGAAACAGCCTCCATTAACCTGATCAACGTGGCTACTACGTCGGCAGGGCTGTCGTCTGTCAACCCCTGGACCTCTATGATCTCGCTGGCGACCTGTAGCAGATACTCGAACTGCCACCGGGCGAAACACACGCTCTTGATGAAGTCCTTGGGTACGCTGGATAAGTTGAACTCCTCCAGCATCTCCTTGTATATCTCGTCCACGTCGAGGCTAGCCACTCACAGCCACCTCCGTTAATGGTACCATTTCATGCGGTGTGCCTAGATGCTCCTCGATCACGCTCCAAGTGATCTCCCCGTCCTCGGGGTAGTCGGGGCGGCCTTCCCGGTGGTGCCGGATACGCCATAGTAACCTGAAAAGGTGGCCTGCGTCGTACTCGTCCTCCGGGTGCTTGGTTTGAAGCCATAGTTTAAGCTGAGTCTCGGCGGCTATGGTGACGGGCTCCAGCTCACGGCCCGATATACGGTGACGCCTCTCACTCAACAGAAACAGCCTCCCGGTGGGTGTAGGGGTGTCTTTTTTGATGTAGGGCAATCATGGCAATCATGGCAAACCATCCTCCTCGGGGTCATTTTTGCCACCTTTGCCACGTTTGCCGCGCTCTGAAATTAACACCCTAGCCTGCTCTAAGATGTTGTTTGGTACGGTTTCCAGCATCTTGTAGAGCTGTATTAGTTTCTGTGTCGGTGTGAATCCTCGGCTCTGGTTCACTAGTTTAAGGTTCTGTAGTGTAGCGACAAGGGGTCTTAACTCGTTTTTATCGGCTAACTCGAACTCTGTCTTGATCTGCTCCTTGGTTGCGCCGCCCTGGTCAACCATCCATTTTAGAAGCCTTACGGCCTGCTCTATGCCCTTACCCATGACGTATTCAACCAGTTCTATGATCTCGGGGGCTTCCTCTGGGTCTAGTCTGTCGTATTCCTCGGCTTTGGCTTGCGCCGCTAATCCGGCCTCTGTGTACTCTTTCTCTAGGAACCTGACTATCTCGGTTACGTGGTCCTTGCCTACTGTGACGGTGTTAAACTCTGGGTCGGTGCTGAGTGTCATTTGTGCTAGGGCTACGCTTAGGCGGGCTAGCTTCCACTTGAAGTTATGATCGACAAGAGGTACACGTTTACTGTAAAACTTGGTGCTTAGCCGGGTCGCCTCATTTAGTAGGTATCTTATGGCTTCCTCGGTGAAGGTGACGGCTGCGCTTTGGCTCCATGCTAGGCGTAGGGCCTCGGCTAGTATCTCTAGGTCTGGGTCGTGGGTGTCCTCTATGAATTGGTTGATCTCTTTGGCCTGTACTGTTCGCTTGTCGCTGATTACCGCTAAGTCTATGCGGGCTATGCCTGTAGAGTCTAGGACCGTGGGTATGCCTTGAATGGGTCTTAGAAACTCGCTTATGGCTTTGGTTGCGTAGCCTTTTATGTCGTTGTCTACCGGGTTGAATATCTTTATCTGTCGGGTTCGTGCTGGTGCGCTGCCTTTGGCTGCCGTGGCCTTGGTTACTATGCCCTGCCTCTCTGCCTCGGCGCATGTGGCGTGTTCTGATCTGCTTAGTTTCTGGGCTCCATCTATGGCTAGTAGTCCCTCGTTATTCAGTGGTAAAAAGCCCCAATCTACGAACCACTCGCCTCTGTCTGCCTGCGTCGCGGTGCCTGTTAATCCTACTGCGCTCGCTGTCTCGGCTGTTATGAGTGTCCCGGCGTTAAGCAGCGAGATCATGTTATCGACTGTCGCGCTTTTCCCGCTGGTGGTGTCTCCGATGATCATTATTATGCCCCAGCCTCGCTGTGTGTCTCCGTTGAAGCTTACGTATATGGGTGAAAAGTAGCCTAGGAGTGTGGCGTAAGTTAGGTTCTGGCGTCCTATTATGCGGCTGAATAACTCGAAGTGCTTTAGGATCCACTCTACGCGCTGTTTCACGGTCCAGGTGCTGAATCTGTAATATAGTTGCTGTAGCCGCTCTTTGTCGTATTGTTTGACGTTATCGGGGAATACGGCGTCTATGCCTAGTAGCGTGGTTTTCTGGTTTTTGGGGTCGGGGAAGCTCTTACCTGTTATGTGTATCCTGGTGCTTGCGCTTAGCTCTAGCTTGGTGTCGCTTACTATGTATATGTCTTGGGGCTTGTATTCGTGGCCTTGCTCGTCTAGGATTTTGTCGCCTTCTTTGCGTAGTCTGAACACGGGTGGCCTGAGTCTTACTCGGTAGGTTAATCGGTTGCTTAACACGTCTATCGAGGCTTTGCTGGGCACCCTCATGATTCCCTGTAGTATTTTGCATTTCGTACCTTCCGATACTCCTACGAACTTGGCGTTATTCTCGCTGTTCAGGGGTATGCTGGTGGTTTCTTCGATGGTTAGTCCTTCGTCGTCCCTGTATGCGGCTTTAGCCTGTTTGGGTGTGAAATAGCTTAGGCTGCTGCTGCTTATGATGCCGTCAACTGTTATGATCTCCTTGTTAAGTTCCGGGTTCTCTATTGATGAAAGATGTAGTATGGTGCCGCCTTCCTCTGCTAGTCTAGCCTTGAATTTCTCCTTGTAATCCGGTGCCGTAGGGTCTAGCGGCTTCTCCCATCCACATTTAGGGCACTTGTCACTGTCCAAGTACGCGCCGCAGTTTTCACATAGTTCGTCAGTCATCTTGCAGCCTCCACTTCAGCGGATTTTAGGTAGTACCCCGTCTCTAGGAACGGTGATCTGGTTTGACGGCCCGTAAGATGGTAGATGCAGTGGGCTACACGGTGCCCCTCACCGCGGCCATGCAGGTGTTCACGTCTGCAGTATTCGCAGTAGAAGGTGAGGAACCCGGATCCCGTCTCAGGCTCGGCCTCGATTATGGGGATTCCCTCATGGTAACCTAGGATCACGGTTTTGTCGTGGGGTATGGGCTTGTGCTGCCGCCCGCAGTATCTGCACTTTCCAGGCATTACTCGGCGGCCTCCGTGTACTCATTAAGTGTCTGCTGTGCCTTGTTTGCTAGATAGTACGCCTGGGCCACGTACCCGAGAAGATACCCGTACTTATGCCCGAATGGTACCAATACCCACGCCTCGCCGGTGTTTTTCTCGATTCTCCAGAGGTACCCGGTGGTGTGGAGGATCTGTTTCAGCTTGGCGAAGGCCATGTTATTCGTTTCTAGGGGTTTCAGTGGGGCTAGGCTGATCTCGTACCCGTGGGGCGGGTACCTGTTTAGCTGAAAGGTGCCGATCTTCTCGTGGTGATATTCGAGAGACTGTTTCCAGGTGCTAACCGCGTAAGTTGTCATGTGGGCCCTCCTTGGGCTGTATTTGGTCTAGTCTCGCCTCTAGGTCCTCGATTCGGCTGAGGATCTCAGCCCACGAAAGAGTTTTAGGCGTCTCTGAGTCCTCTTTGTGTGGCTGTGGTGCCCCGGCGTCACTGGTGCGCTCCACGGCCATTTTTATTGAGCCTCCTTTTCAGGCAGTTCAAGGGCCTTCCTGAGTACGTCGTCGCAGGTTTCGCCAAGTTCTTTACGAGTGTTGATCTCTCGCCAAACTTCCTCGGTAACTTTTACCGTCGTTATCCTTTTCGACATGGGAGAGTAGTACACCAGTATACTTATATATAATTACATGGTATGTAATTATTACATAAAAGGTAATTACAAATGGTTGAAAAAAATGCGGTTCTCGCTACCATGTTATCTGAGCTGGATCAAACAGAGTTAGGCGTTTTACTGTACCTGGTCACTCACACGATGGGGCCTAAAGCGTCTATAAAGTGGTCTGTTATTCGTGACGGGCTGCGCGATCATGAAGGGGTGCGCGGCATGAGTGGATTAAAAGATTATGATGATAACGCATTAAACGTAAAGATCACTCGTGCATTAAACGGTTTATGTGATAAAGAGTATATAGTTAAGGGTCATGAAGGGCGAAACGTGTTTTACGCTGTTGAAGATATGCAGATAAGAAAAGCGGTTCATGAGTTTTACGACTCTGATCAAATAATGCTTCACGTTGATGGGGTAATCCCGGTTCCAGGTTATAAGGTAAAAGATTTCTGGGAGTTTCGAGAATATATCGTTAATCACGGCTTGTTTTTCAGCACACTAGCTAAAGCATATTCAGAGTATCAGGAAATGTGGATAAAATCCAATTTACCAAATAATTATGATCCTTCAACAGAACCCGATGAATATAATTGGGAGTGGTTGTTAGCCTTTAAACGCCTCAATATGTGTAAACTAGAAAATCCTTAGCCGCTTATCCTTCTTTTTCTTTTTGCCCTTCTTCGGTGTCTCGAAGGCGGGGATCTTGGGCTCCTTGAAGGTCATTTTCTCCATGTCGGGGATGCTTGGTAACTTGGGTTCCCTGAAAGCTACCCGTAACTCATATACCCTCTTTCTCTTCTTTTTGCCCTTGCCCGTCGTTAATATCAGTGGCTCGCCTCTTCTCCGTGGTGTGTAGCTTGGCGGTGTGTACGGTGGCTCCGGGTAGCTGGGTGAAGGGTATGTTGGTTCAGGATAGCTAGGCTCTGGGTAGCTTGGGTCAAGGTCGCTTGGTGGGTAGCTTGGGTCAAGGTCGCTTGGGTCAGGATAACTAGGCTCTGGGTAGCGGGGCGTCTTTCTGGTTACGGTGAGGCTGCTGGGCTCCAGTGTGTAGCTTGTTGTCTTTGAGCCTACCTTGAGGCTGCTGTCAGCCTTCTTTAAGCTAGATTCTATGGTTGAGACACGGCTGAGCTGGGAACTAGAGGTTTTTGACACTGAGACTCTCTTGAGGCTGCTGTCAGCCTTCTTGAGTAGGTCATGGCTGCTGAGTACGGGTAGGTAAGGGGTTTTCTGGGGTCCGTACAGGTAGCTCTCTGACGCCGCCTGTTTAGATAACAGGGACTCAATGGACTCGATCTTCACTGTTTTTAGTTTAAGGGCTTCCGCCAGGGTCTTGGGTATGACTCTCTCGATTTTAACGGTCTTGCCGCCCATGTCAGCCCAGAAACGGCCTTCCTTTACCGTGGCCATCTCGGTTCCCGGCCCCAGTATCGCCTGGGCTTCGCTCATCTGCTCGGCGGGCATGAATAGTTTGCCGGACCCCGCCGACTCTTCGAGTATCTTGGCTAACTCGGGGCTGCTCTTGCCTAGCCCTGTCTCCACGACACCAGGGAACTCGCCGTATATCCATTTTGGCTCGCTGAATATGTTGGGTAAACCGGGTTCGAGGCTGTACCCTGATTCGAGGCGTAGGAAGTGTTTGGACCCTGCGGGCGCGAAGAACATGCCGCCCTCTCCGGGGCGTTTCCCTGCCTGTGTTATGAAGCCCTTGGGTGTCTCACCTTCTAGGCTGCCGCCAGTGGCGTGGTAGCTGGGTATGGCTTCGTCTGCGATCCTTAGCTCCTTGGGCGTGTAGGCTTTCGCCATCTCCTCGTAGCCTTTGGCGGTGGGTGGGTATGGTTCCTCGCTGAACTTGGGGAAGCCCTCATATTCAGGCACAAAAGCCGCCTCGGGTATGGTGGTGCCGCCTCGTATGAGGCGTTCAACCTTGGCGGGTAGCTGTTTGCCGTAGCTGAGGCCCCGACTGATCCCCATCGCTGCACCGTAGAGCTTCGCGGCGTCGATCCCCATCTCGGCGGCGATCTCCCAGGGGACGCGCCCCTGTTCTTTTAACTCAATTACCTTTTTACCTTCAACATATACGATGGGGGCCGCTAACACGGTTTTCCCTATGGGCGTGTTGAGTTTGTTGCTGAGCCACATCCCGCCTTTTTCAAGCATAGGCCCCAGGGTGGGTATCCTTGACACGGCGGCCCCGGATGCACCGATAACGGTGCTTCCCGCCCAATACGCTGCCTCCATCGCTATGACATCTACACCCGCCTCCGCCGCTATCCCGGTGATCTGAGCCACCCTTTTCTCCGCCTCGTTAAGCTGATCCGTTCCCCCTACGTCACGCCACGAAAACCCTACCTCGCCCTCGGTTAACTCAAACGGCTGCTCCCCAGGTATAAGCCCCAGTATTGGCGTCAGGCCACTCTCAAGGCTTCCCGCTAGAACGGCACCGATCTGGTGTATGCCCTTCTTGCTGTATGGTATGAACCCGGCGGCGCGGCCTATATCGTCCTCCGCGATCTTAACCGACTCTTCCCAGAGCTCCATAGAGAGGGCTTTACGGGGCTCCGGGATCTCCTCTTCATAGTAATAGACTTGTCCGGCGGCTGAAACGTAGATCTTCTTATCCTCGGGTAGATCGTAGCCCTCAGCTCGTAGCTTTTTGATCATGCTGGGCGTGGCGGTCTGGGGTGGGCCGTGTAACTCCTTGAACTCGGGGGCCTCCGGGGTTTCGTAGAGTGTCTGGGTGTATGCCCCCGCCTCTCCCGGCTCGATGGTGTATAGAACCCGTCCATCCTGTCTCGCGGTCTGTCTGGGGATTATCTGCGGCTCCTCTTGCCCTGCCTGGGGTGAACCGAATGTCTGTATGTAGGTGCGGGGCTCCTCTCCCGGCTCGATGGTGTAAAGGGTTTCACCGCGCTGCGATACCGTCTGCCTGGGGACTATGAGGCTTCTCTGTGTCTCCACGTCGGCCTTATATTTCTCCGCTGCCTTGACGAACTCTCGGTATTCCCGTGGGTCACGTAGATCGTAGGCTCGGTTATTCCATTGAATCCTCTGCTTTTCCGGGTGTTTCACTAACTGGTTAAGAGTTGAAATAATCTCATCTGCGCCCATCTGTGACTGTTGGGTTCTGTCCCGCTCCCTCTTGGCTCTGCGTTCAGTGGCTCGGCGGTTCTCCTCCTCAGCTCTGCGTTTCTCGGCTTGGCGTCTAGCTTGTTCCGCCCTAGCCGCCTCTAGGCTGCCCTCCTCAGTCTCGGCACGATAATCAGACATAATCAATTATTTACATGGTAAATAGAATGTAAAACCTTTACTATTCAGAATCCTCTTTATGATCCCCACCCTTACCCCAACGCCACCCGCGTTTAAGCCCCCATTCTATACCGTATAATGCACCATATAGGGAAGCGCATAGAAGGATGATTTCAGCGAGCCAATCAAACAAATCCATACCTAGTTAATTATTATTTAAAGTATAAAATGCCTCCGTTTCACGCATCCGCTGGGCTTCAGACATTGTTTATCAAATACCATGTAATAACAGGGTAAATAATGGTTATTAATAGATGAAAAAAAGGGTTAGGGCTCCTCGCCCAGGATCTCCAAAACCTCACGGACCACCTGATCACGTACTTCGCCCGATTCCTCGATAAAGTTGTTATTCCAGCCACCCTGCAGCTCGCCTCGGATCGCGTTGGTCATGTACTCGTCGATGGTTATGTTGAAGGCTTTACGGATATACTCAACGGCTTTCACCATTTTCTCGGGGGCCCTGAATGTTACCTCAACTGTTTCAGCCATTTTATTACACCGTTTATACGCAAATAGTGCAACATATAAACTTATATTTAAGTATAACCCATGTTTATACAGTGTTAAGTGTTGGTTTTGCCTCTAACAATTAAAGTCAAGATAGCTAAAATGGGTAACAGCATACGCATGACCATACCTAAACCCGTCGTTGAGGCCCTGGGGTGGGCTGACGGCGACATCGTGGGTGTCGGTGTCGAAGATAACAAAATGGTCGTAGAAAAGGCGTGAAAGATACCTAGAGGTATTGATCAGGCGATACCGGGACACCCTGAAATAATCTGGTGGTTTAGGGTAGGGTAAAAGTGAAAAAGATGGTTCTAGGGATCGGGGTTTTCCAGCTCTTTCATTATGAGGCTTCTCAATTCCGCGATCTGATCCTCAAGCTTCTTGATTCTCTGGTTCTCATAGTTTTCTTCTTCAATAAGCCCGTATGCTTTGGCTGAACTTAGTATGTTGAGGTGTTCGCTTGCCTTGCTGTACTGCTTTCGATAATAGTATTCGTCGGTGCTGCTCTTGTCATAATTCAACGGGTCTACGGTGTGGCCTAGACAGAACTCGCCTATCTCGTACTTCATGTCGGTCTTGGCGGTCAGGGTCTTGAAAGTGTCCCTGAGTTCATGTATGTTCTTGCCGTACCTTATGGTTCCGGGCCGTCCGTCGGCTTCCTCTGCTGTGATATGGGTCACGTTGGCGGTTCGTTTCAGGTGCCGCTTCCAGTAGTCGGCTACCCCGGCCTTAGATATGGGAAGGTTCCGCTGGTTGTAGAATATGGCTTCCCTCTCCTCGGGTAGTGGCCTGGGTAAGTAGTCGCGTATAGCCTTTATCGCGTCGGTGGTTATGAAGGTGTAATAGGGCCTCTGGTTTTTCATTGACTTCCTGCCGGGTAGGTCGATCCGTATGGGGTCCATGTTTTTTATGAGCTGCTCCCGTAGGCTCGCCCATCCATTCCGGTTCCAGTACATCAGCATGTCCAGGTCTAGCGCACCCTGCAGCATGGAGAGAAACACGGCTCGGTGAAGCCTGTCGCTGCTGAGCAGTACCTCCCTGACTTCCTCGGGGCTGAGGCTACCGTTAACGGGTGGCGTGTCGCCCCGTATGTTGAAGCTCGGATCACTGGGTAGGCTCGCCCGACTGTGTAAGAAAAAGGATCGCAGAGACTTGTAATACGTGTTTTTTGTGCCGTACCGGAGATCCTTCTCCCTGATATATTTCTGCACCATGTCAAGCACAAGGTACTGATCTCCACCAGGCGGAGACTTCTGTAACTCTATGAGGCCGTCCGGCGTGATCTCAGAATAATCGGGCTTGTTTACCCTAACCCAATTAATGAAATCTTGGAGAACATACTCGTAGGACTTGGAGAACTTGATGCGCCCAGCCCACCGCCTCACGCTCTCATACTCTAAGAGACTCAATAGCATCGCCTCAGCTTATGGGCTTGGTGCATTTCGTTGATCATATTGGTAAGGTGTGGTGTCATCTTCTCTTCTTGTTGTGCCCTCCAATATTCTGTACCTGTATCACCTTCAATGTAAAGATCGAAGAGAGTCTCACAGTTTTTGCATACTCTATACCCTACCCAAAAACCTCTATCATCTAGCTTACGATAATAGCGGTTAGAACCCTTCCCGGCATTACCACAGTTAGGGCACTTACCATACCAGAACTCTATCTTTCTTTCCATTTCAATCTAAAAGTATAGGGTTCTACCTATAATATAAGAGTTATCCCTTGGCTTTCCAGAGTAAGGGACACTAATAGTCTTATGATTCTACTTGGGGGGAGTGTTTTTGAGAGTGTTTTTCACACTATAAATTATTGATATAGTATAAGGTGTGTGTTATTGGTGTCGACACCAATAAAGAATGTGGGGTTAGCCCTTCCCCGGCTTGTAGGTTTCGGCTTCCAGCACCCTCATGAAGCTCTCCTTTTCTATGAGCATTTCTCCTTGTGCCTTGATTTTCTTCCATGCACCTCGGCTCGCGTTCTGCTGTATCGTTGAGACTCCCCAGTTTGCGCCGTGGTCGCGGGCCAGCCTTATGGCGTCGGGTATGGTCATGTAGCCGGGTGGTGCCTGGTCCATGTCCACGGATTCGCCTAGTGCCTTGAACACGTCGCGGGCCAGCTTGAAGCGTCGGGTTTCGTAGCGTGTCCACGCCCACGCGGGTATGCGGTATATATCGAAGTCGCTGGGTGCCTCCACGTCAGCTTTAAACTCGTTCATGTTGGGGCTCCTTAATCCGGGTAGCCTGAATATGCGGCGGAGCATACGTTTCTTGTTTTTGCCTATGAAGATCTCGAAGCTGAGGTGGTCCTTAATGTTCTTGCTTAATCGGGTCAAATTCGGGATGTTCGTGCAAATTACGCGGGCCTTGGTGCCCAGCACCGTGAACGCGCCGTCTACCTGGGCGTACTCCTCGGGGGAGATCCTGAAGCTCATGTTTGAATAATGCCCGGCTATGTCGTCCCATAAGCACGCGTCGGTGGGTTCTCCGTCGGGCACGGCCCCAAGGTAGGCTGTGAACTCGGATGCCTTGAATAGTATGCACTCTAGCACGGCTTCCCATAGCTCTTTCTCGGTGGGTTGGATGGGTAGGGCGTCTATGTAGTCACCGGGCGGCGTACCCTTGTCTATGGCGGCCTTATAGTCCTTGTACTTGACGTTATTCAGTTTGAAGGCTTGTGTGGCGTGTTTAGCCCAGCTTACGATCTGAAGGCTCTGGTTGCTTTTACCGGCTCTCTGGACTCCGTCCACCGCCACCACCTCGTAGCCGTCCGGTGCGACGGCGGCGTGCATGATATAGTCCTTGAAGCACCACCCTGGGGTCATGAGGCCGTACTCGTAGGCTAGAACCACGTGCTTAGGTATCTTGGTGGTCATTGTGACTTCCTCCCTTGGCTTGGGTCGTGGAACTTGCCGAACTTCTCCATCGTGTAGTACCCCTTATCGTATAGTACCTCGTCGAGCTCTATGTACCACTTCCAGTACGCCGGGGCTGCCGTTGTTGCGTGCCTCACTCTCTGCCTGTTACTCTCCGATGACAGTATCTTGTAGGGCTCCTGCCTTATCTTGGTGTGGAGGGCGTCGGGTACGTCTTTCTGGTCCATGAACGCTATCACGCCGCGCATGGCCTTCAACGATTCAACGTACTTTTCCTGCTGTAGTAGTAGGTTGGCGCGCTCCATGTTTTTGACTATCGCCGCCGTTACCGGGTGGATCAAATCCTTCTCGCTCCCTTTTTCGCTCATATTCTCACCTCCTTTAACGCCTCTTCACCTAACGCTGTGAGCACGTAGGGCACGCCCCGTATCCTATGGGAGGACACCACTAAATCGTTCTGCTTTAACACGTAAACCGTGTTTCGGGGTACGCGGCGGCCCTCCTTTATCCTGAATAATTCGTCGATGAAGAACCAGGCCATGTTCTCGCGGCTTCGCTTCTCGAACCATTTTAGCTGCCCCGGCGTGAACCGTGGTTTGCAGTGTGACACTCTTCTACCTGGAGGGCTGCACCCAAGGCAGTACAGACGGCACGGGTGGGTCGTGGTGAACTCCCTGCCGCAAATCGGGCAGGTTCGGGTTTGTTCAATCATTTTTTCTCTTCATCCTCCATTTCTCTGATCGCCCGTGTGAAGGCTCGGCGTGCCTCCGCGTCGCGGAGCCGGTCCCTGATAAACTCCAGATCGGCGATGGTGATCCTGTTCTTCTTGGGCTTTTTCCTGGCGAATAGCCGCCTGACCCACTTAGACAACGTCCATATCCTCCTCGTCGTTAGGGTCGCCTAGAAACGGCATCACCGGGGCCTCCATGTTCTCTAGGGCCTCGTCTAGTAGGTCGGGCGTCGGTCCACCCAGATCCCCGGCCTCCTCCTCCTCTTCCTCGTCTAGCAGCTCTGATAGTCCCCGGTGTATGGTGCGGAGATAGTAGAGCTGGGCAGCCTGGGCTACGAGGACCGCCAATAGTAACAAAAACAAAGCAGAGTCCATCTAGGCCACCGCCTCCGCGAGTTCCCTGATATGAGCATCCATGCAATAGCCACAAGTCCAGCAGATCACGACGCCCTTGGGTGTCTTATGCAGACACTTAGGGCATAGCTGGAACCAGACACCGTTTTCCTCATGCGAACTAGACGGTAAGGTTAGCTGCTGCATCAAGAACCCTCCTTTATTGTTTTAATGTATTCCTCTATGGCGTTCTGCTCAGATTCCGGTAATTCATCCCAGGCGTATGCGTAAACTTCCCCGGTTTCTGTGATCCTGTAAAAAAGATGAGGGCTAACATTGGCTTTCCTAGCTGCTGTGAACTCATCTCGTAAGTTCTCTATTTTACCAAGATACTGCATTATTCGGGCACCTCCATAAGATGAACGTTCAAGCCCCTGAACTCGAACCGGGGATCTTCCTTCAACTTGTATTTGGCATCCTTACGCTGGAAGCCCACCTTCTTAAGATGGGCAAAAAACTTATCCTGAGTCATCATGCCGCCATTCAGTTTAAGGACACTCTCAGCCTTCGAGAGAAGCCCTTTCTGCACGGCATGCACGGCATGCACGGCTTCTCCTACCTCCATTTCTGAGCCTTGCTTAACTAGGTGAGTCTGTAAACCCTGTGCATCCCGTGCATCCTGTGCATATTTTGGGTATTTTGCTAAGAAGTCTTTTTTAGATCCGAATGTCTCGGTTTTACTAAAACCGTTAAGTTCTATGCCTTTCCATACCCTGAACCGTTTACCGTCTGGGTGTTCTTCGTTGTAAAATGTAGGCTGTGACTCTCGGACCCACGTAACTTTCTTAAAGCTCTCTACAAACTTCCGATCAGATAGAGGGACATATCCCTTGTCTTTGCAGTATTGGAAAAACGCGTTTATTACATCTTGTTTTATCTCTGTGTTTCCCGGTGTCTCTGTGATATGGTTGTTATAGAAGCCGGTTACTGGGTCGCTCATGGCTAAGTAAAGCTCTTTACGTTCCATAGCGTCGCCCGGTTCGTCTAGTCTGCCGCGTTCTAGGGCTCGTTTTAATCCTTGTACTGCCCAATTAAAGAGGCCACTAAGCTCAATGTCGGTGGTTAGCTTCTCAAGGAGCTGGGGATCCTGTTCCTCTATCGGTATTACCTTATCGTAGACTATCACGATAAACCGCTTGAAAAACGCTAAAGTCTCATCCGGGGTCCGTGGTAATTGGTTGCAACTAAAGGTTAGCTTCGCATGGTTCACGAATTGAAAAGGATCGCGGCCTTTCTTCTCGGCTGTGATCGTGTCGCCGCCGGTGAGCATCTTTATGGTTCCGGTGTGTTTCAGTTCGTCGGGGCCTATGTCTGCCGCCATATTCCCCAATTTTCCATCAAGTTCTGCAGACGCAAACCGTTGAGTTGTCAACTTGAATAGAGACATAGAGGCGCAGTTTTCGCGGCCTAGAAACGCGGTCTGTAAGCTCAATAAGGTGCTTTTCCCGTTGTCGCCGTCGCCCACGTGGACCACGCATCTTTGGAAACGGTAGTCTTTCAGTAGGTGGTAGCCCATCCATTCTTGGTAAAACTCGACTGAGTTGGGTATGATCTCGCCTAGAAACTTCTTGATTGTGGGGCAGTCGGCTTTCGGGTCATAGGTTACGGGCATGGCTGATCTCGCGCAGTATAGAGGGTTGAAGGGCTCTAGTTCTTGGGTGATCAGATTATAGCACCCGTTTTTCAACACGATTATGTTGGCGTTTTCCTCGAAGTTTCTGGGCTGTGTGTATGTTGATACTTGAAGGTGCTTAACCACGTGGCTGTATTGGGCGGTGGTGGTGTCCTCTCCAAGTATGGATTTTAGGGCTTGCTCAATGAAAGGCACCCCACCGTTTACGAATATGCCCTTGTTTTCGTCATAACGCCAAACAACGTCGCCGCCCTGGTCGTTCATGGGCGTTATGAAGGTTCCCTCTGGGAAGCTCTTTAAAACGTGGTCCACGAACCTAACGGGCTTAAAACTGCCTTGGCTGTCGAAAAACATGGTTTTTAACGCCCTATCAGCTAAATCTCGTATTTCTTGGTTCTCTATGTTTATGGCTTCGTCTGCTAGTCTCTGCTTAAACTGGTCCTTGTAGTCTGGGGCCGTGGGATCTAGGGGCTGCGCTGCTGAACCATCCATTTACAGCCACTCCTCTAAGCCTTTACTGGTTTCTTCCGGTCTGTCTGAGTATATGATCGATCCTTTAGGCAGAATTGACAGCGGCACAACCTCAAGCTGGTAAGGCTGATTGAAAACCGCTACTCTATCCGGTATGTCTGGGTATATTTCAAAACGTTTACCACAATTGGGGCAGATAACCCATAGATCATGTTCATTATCTGGTTTAGGATTCTGCTCTATTTTTAGTACGTGATTTACCTTTGAGTCTTGTAAACGGGGGTTAATGTGAACATTGATTTTTTGATAGGCTTTTCCGTAAGTGGTTTTTATATGCCCATCATCATCTAAATAGGCTAATTCTCTTAATTCACCAAATAGATCAGTTCTGGTTAGGTCGCTGGTGTAACGTGTTTCTATTTCTACGAGTATGCTTTCCTCGTTACAGTGTGGGCATGTGTGGAAATATTCGAAAATCAATTTACCGCGCCTCCCGTGTTAGTTGGGTCTGTGTGGGTGGTGGGGCTTCGGGGTATGGGTTTAGCCTTGCTTCGTGATATGCACGTGCGATTAGCTTCAATACTCTGCCGTAGCTATGATTTTTAGGCACATAGAGCCTTACATCGCCGGTGGGTCCGATTTTTGGATCATACTCAGATAATGCCCACTTTAGTTTCTCCATTGATGGGTGATCAGGCGGTATATTCACTCTGGGGGTTCCATGAATGAAAAACTCCTTGCCTTGGGGTACTATGCCACTTATACCCTCTCTGGTGGGTTTTCCGTGTTTAGGCTGATGGTATAACTCCCGTGTGCCCATTTGGGCTCCCTCCGTTCTTCAGCTCGTTTAACTCGGCTTCAAGATCATCAAGCTGCTTTAGATAACCTAGAAGCCGGGCTCTATGCGAAGTTTTTAATGGAGGCTGCCCGTCAATCTGTACGGGGGTCTGGGCAAATTTGTCTGTTTGAACAGCCGACATTTACGCCCCGGCCTCCACCTTTCGAGTATCTACCGCTAAAACAGCCTCATCCTCGGGGGTAGACTCCGGGGCTTCTATGGCTTGTTTTCTGAGTTTTTCCCGTCGCTTTAACTCTCTCCAATAAATATGCATTGGGCTATCTGGATAAAGCACGGGTCTGCCGCCGGGGGTTTTCCGGCTCTCCTTTCCCACTTTTCTTCAGCTCCAGTTTTGAAGAACAACTATGAGCTATGAAACTAGGCTTTTTTCATCACTGGTGCTGTCTTTGTCGGGTCACGACTCCGACAATACTATTCAATGAAAACTTAAATAAAAGCTTTACCATGTAAGTAATAGGTATTTGGGGGAGTTAGATGCCGAGTGATAGACAACAAACAGTCACAATCCCGAAAAGTCTCTGGGAAGGCTTCAAGAGGGCTTATGAGGTTGATCCGGAGAAATGGAAGGCCATTCATAGCATAAGGAGCCCCACGGGGCTCATGGTCTGGGTGCTGCGTCGTTGGCTCTATGAACTAGAAAATCCTTAGTAATAGGATTCGTCGGTGGCGTAGTACCGTCGCGTGATCTCCCTGTAGAGCCCCACTATGGTCCAGATTACCCCGAAGATTACGACGCTCGGGTATCCATAGTAGAAGGTGGGGTACACCCACGCGATGAACGTGTTCAGGGTAGTGTCTGCCTCGGCTGCGGCTATATTGTACATCTCGTCGAGTATCGTGTAGTAAGGCCCCGCCAGGATGAAGTACCCGAATATGAGGCCCACCACCTTACCCACGGCGCGGGTCGTCACCTGTCTTAGACTCAAAATATCTTCAACCCCTTTTTCTTCTTACCTTTCTTCTTGCCGCCTGTCTCGAAGCCGGGTAACTTGGGCTCCTTGAACATCTTTGTCTCGATGTCGCGTATTTTCGGTAATCTGGGCTCCCTGAAGGCTACACGCAGCTCGAACACACCCTTTTTCTTCTTTTTACCCTTGCCCGTCGTTAATATGAGTGACTCGCCTCTTATCAGTGGCGGGTAGCTTGGCGGGGTGCGGGGCGGTGTGCTTGGTGGGTAGCTGGGCGGGGTGCTTGGCGGGTAACTAGGTTCAGGGTAACTGAGTGAAGGGTACGTTGGTTCAGGGTAACTAGGCGATGGGTAGCTGGGCGTCTTTCTGGTGCTGATTAGGCTTGTTATCTTTGAGCTTACGGTGAGGCTGCTGGGCTCCAGTGTGTAGCTTGTTGTCTTTGAGCCTACCTTGAGGCTGCTGTCAGCCTTCTTTAGACTAGATTCTATGGTTGAGACACGGCTGAGCTGGGAGCTAGAGGTTTTTGGTGCTGAGACTTTCTTTAGGCTGCTGTCAGCCTTCTTGAGTAGGTCATGGCTGCTGAGTATGGGTAGGTACGTGGTTTTCTGGGGTCCGTACAGGTAGCTCTCTGACGCCGCCTGTTTAGATAACAGGGACTCAATGGACTCGATCTTCACTGTTTTTAGTTTAAGGGCTTCCGCCAAGGTCTTGGGTATGACTCTCTCGATTTTTACGGTCTTGCCGCCCATGTCAGCCCAGAACCGGCCTTCCTTTACCGTGGCCATCTCGGTTCCCGGCCCCAGTATCGCCTGGGCTTCGCTCATCTGCTCGGCGGGCATGAATAGTTTGCCGGACCCCGCCGACTCCTCAAGAATCTTGGCTAACTCGGGGCTGCTCTTGCCTAGCCCTGTCTCCACGACGCCGGGGAACTCGCCGTATATCCATTTTGGCTCGCTGAATATGTTGGGCATCCCTGGCTCCAAGCTGTACCCTGGCTCTATTCGTAGGAAGTGTTTGGACCCTGCGGGCGCGAAGAACATACCACCCTCACCAGGGCGTTCACCTATCTGTGTTATGAAGCCCTCCGGGGTTTTACCTTCTAGGCTGCCGGGGGTGGCGTGGTAGCTGGGTATGGCTTCGTCTGCGATCCTTAGCTCCTTGGGTGTGTAGGCTTTCGCCATCTCCTCGTAGCCTTTGGCGGTGGGTGGGTATGGTTCCTCGCTGAACTTGGGGAAGTTTTCACCTTCAAGCACGTATTTGGGTATGAACGCCTCCTCGGGTATGGTGGTGCCGCCTCTTAGTAGGCGTTCAACCTTGGCGGGTAGCTGTTTGCCGTAGCTGAGGCCCCAACTGATCCCCATCGCTGCACCGTATAGCTTCGCGGCGTCAAGCACGATCTCGGCGGCTATGTCGGGGTTCGTCTCGCCCTGTTCTTTTAACTCAATTACCTTTACGCCCTCAATGGCTACTATGGGGGCCACTAACACGGCTTTCCCTATGGGGGTGTTCAACTTGTTGGCGAGCCACACCCCGCCTTTTTCGAGCATAGGCCCCAGGGTGGGTATCCCTGACACGGCGGCCCCGGATGCCCCGATAACGACTGAGCCCGCCCCATACGCTGCCGCCATTAATACGATGTCTGCGGCAGCCTCCGCTGCAATCCCTCCGAGTTTAGCTCTCGTTGCCTCCGCCTCAGAGAATCCAAATCGCGGCTCATCTATGTTACGCCACGATACGCCTACCTCGCCCTCGGTTAACTCGAAAGGCTGCTCTCCAGGTATGAGGCCGAGTAGCGGGGTTAATGCTTGCTCTAAACTACCCACAAGCTGAGCTTTGAACTGAGGTACGCCTTTCTTGTGGTATGGTATGAACCCGGCGGCGCGGCCTATATCGTCCTCCGCGATCTTAACCGACTCTTCCCAGAGCTCCATAGAGAGGGCTTTACGGGGCTCCGGGATCTCCTCTTCATAGTAATAGACTTGTCCGGCGGCTGAAACGTAGATCTTCTTATCCTCGGGTAGATCGTAGCCCTCAGCTCGTAGCTTTTTGATCATGCTGGGCGTGGCGGTCTGGGGTGGGCCGTGTAACTCCTTGAACTCGGGGGCCTCCGGGGTTTCGTAGAGTGTCTGGGTGTATGCCCCCGCCTCTCCCGGCTCGATGGTGTATAGAACCCGTCCATCCTGTCTCGCGGTCTGTCTGGGGATTATCTGCGGCTCCTCTTGCCCTGCCTGGGGTGAACCGAATGTCTGTATGTAGGTGCGGGGCTCCTCTCCCGGCTCGATGGTGTAAAGGGTTTCACCGCGCTGCGATACCGTCTGCCTGGGGACTATGAGGCTTCTCTGTGTCTCCACGTCGGCCTTATATTTCTCCGCTGCCTTGACGAACTCTCGGTATTCCCGTGGGTCACGTAGATCGTAGGCTCGGTTATTCCATTGAATCCTCTGCTTTTCCGGGTGTTTCACTAACTGGTTAAGAGTTGAAATAATCTCATCTGCGCCCATCTGTGACTGTTGGGTTCTGTCCCGCTCCCTCTTGGCTCTGCGTTCAGTGGCTCGGCGGTTCTCCTCCTCAGCTCTGCGTTTCTCGGCTTGGCGTCTAGCTTGTTCCGCCCTAGCCGCCTCTAGGCTGCCCTCCTCAGTCTCGGCACGATAATCAGACATAATCAATTATTTACATGGTAAATAGAATGTAAAACCTTTACTATTCAGAATCCTCTTTATGATCCCCACCCTTACCCCAACGCCACCCGCGTTTAAGCCCCCATTCTATACCGTATAATGCACCATATAGGGAAGCGCATAGAAGGATGATTTCAGCGAGCCAATCAAACAAATCCATACCTAGTTAATTATTATTTAAAGTATAAAATGCCTCCGTTTCACGCATCCGCTGGGCTTCAGACATTGTTTATCAAATACCATGTAATAACAGGGTAAATAATGGTTATTAATAGATGAAAAAAAGGGTTAGGGCTCCTCGCCCAGGATCTCCAAAACCTCACGGACCACCTGATCACGTACTTCGCCCGATTCCTCGATAAAGTTGTTATTCCAGCCACCCTGCAGCTCGCCTCGGATCGCGTTGGTCATGTACTCGTCGATGGTTATGTTGAAGGCTTTACGGATATACTCAACGGCTTTCACCATTTTCTCGGGGGCCCTGAATGTTACCTCAACTGTTTCAGCCATTTTATTACACCGTTTATACGCAAATAGTGCAACATATAAACTTATATTTAAGTATAACCC
>Ga0307378_10003295_pt1 | contig 23788 bp, 16 predicted proteins | sample UN1MG_FD_202238 | JGI IMG/M metagenome (GOLD analysis project Ga0307378, IMG submission 202238) | Soil microbial communities from Risofladan, Vaasa, Finland - UN-1 | ecosystem: Environmental > Terrestrial > Soil > Coastal area > Acid sulfate soil | place: Finland: Risofladan, Vaasa | collected...
GGGCTGCCAGCCCTGGCGGAGGATTCGGTAGGCGGCCACCGCGTAGCCGGTGCGGTCGGCGCCCGCCCAGCAGTGCACGAGCACCGGCTCGTTGGAATCGAGTATCTCCATCACCCGGCGCAGCTCATCGCGCGGCGGCACGACCTCGGCGAACCAGCGGAAGAAGTGGCGCTCGATGCCCAGCTCGTCCGGCGGCGAATCGAGGCGATTGGCGTCGGCGGCGTTCAGCATCACGACGCGGCGGATGCCGTACTTGCGGTGGACGTAGCGGAAGAACCGCTCGTCCGGCCGGCTGGAGCGGTAGACCCGCCCGGGCACGACCACGTCGAAGTTATAGGCCTCCTCCCGGCAGCCGATCACCCAGCAGAGGTCCTTGCCCAGCGGGGGGTAGGGGGCCCGCCACACGCGGGCCTTTATCAGCGCGTAGCTCACCCCCGCCGCCACGACGACGGCGATTGCCGCGACAGCAACGATGCGGCGCAGCCAGCGCCGCCGTCGGGGGCGCTTACCGGATGCGGGTGGGTCTCTCGTGGTCATTGAATGGGCGCCCGTATAAGGGGCTCGGCCATTGCTCTGTCAGCCATGATACGATGAACATGGGTGGCACCCTCAAGCGCAGCTTGTGGGTGGGTGTGGCCGAAGCACCCACAACCTTCGGTTGTGGGTGGCACCCATCGGTTGGCGGCTGACAGAGCACCAGAGTATAGCCCAGTGCCGGCGGATATGGAACGGTCGGTGAAGGCGCGGGCGTCGCGGCGGCTGCGCTCACGTGATCGAGATGCGCAGGACTCCCGGGACCTCGCCGGCCAACTGCATCAGCTCGGGGGGACCGATCCGCTCGGGCAGCGACACTTCACACTGTATCGTTTCGGTCTTGGCCTGGAGGTCTCGCGTGTGCTGGGTGTCGTGGATTCTGCCGCCTTGCCCCTTCAGCAGGGCGTGCAGAGTTGTCACGTTGTCGCTGTCAGAGACAGGCACCGTCACGCTGATGATCTTGACCGACCTGGACGGGATGAGCCTGTCCATCCGGTGCAGGCCGAACAGCGTGAAGACCACCAGGAACGTGGCCGCCACCGCGATGAGGAACATGCCGAACCCGCAGGCCAGGCCGATCGCCGCCGTGCACCACAAGCCCGCCGCCGTGGTCAGCCCGCGGATGCTCGTCCCGTAGCGGATGATAGCGCCGGCCCCGAGAAAGCCGATACCGGTCATCACGCCGTACGCCACCCGTGCGGGGTCCACGCGAATGGCCGTTCGCGGGTCCGAGCCGTACACGTTGGCGAAGTGAACGCTCACGACCATGGCCAGCGCCGACCCCAGCGCCACGAGCAGCATTGTGCGTAACCCGGCGCTGCGCCCGCGGTGCTCGCGTTCGACACCGATGGCCGCCCCCAGCACGCCCGCCAGCACAAGGCGAAGCAGCGCCTGCCAGAACCACGGCAGCGACTCAAGAGCCGTTATCTCCGCAAGGATGCACTGCATGGCACTGAGATATATCGGCCGGCCCCGGCCGACGGCGACAGGGGATTGCACGAGCGCCGCGCCCGGACGCGCGCGGAGAGCCAACAGCAATCAACAACCCCGGCAGGGCGAGGCGGTTATTCTCAGTCCGCGGTTGACGCACAACATGTTGGCCGCTATCCTGGCAGCCTGCCCATATGTACGCATCGGGCACGAGTGAGGTGCGGCCGGATGCAGTGTCCTTTCTGCGGACAGGATCGAGACAAGGTCGTTGACTCACGGTCGGCCGAGGGGGGGCTTGCCATCCGCCGGCGCAGGCAGTGCCTGGCCTGCGGCAAGCGATTCACCACGTACGAGCGTGTCGAAGAGGCGATTCGGCTGCGCGTGCTGAAGAAGGACGGCTCACGGGTGCCCTACGACCGCCGCAGGATCATCGAGGGCCTCCAGAAGGCCTGCTACAAGCGCCCGGTAGGCGACGATCAGATCCGCAAGATCGTGGAGGCCACCGAAGAGGACATCTTCAGGCGGTTCGAGAAGGACGTGCCGTCGAGCTTCATCGGCGACTCCGTGGCCAAGCGCCTCCAGAGCGTGGACAAAATCGCCTACGTCCGCTTTGCGAGCGTGTATCGGCGGTTCGCGGACGTGGGAGAGCTGATAGACGAGGCCAGGCGCGTCGAGGAAGAGCCCGAACCGGCCCCGGGCCAGCGGGATCTGTTTGACCAGACGTCGCGGCCGGGCCAGGCGGCCAAACCGGACGGGCCGGATTAGGGACGATTGCCTTGGACGGGTCACGGATGATCCGAGTATTGAAGCGTGACGGGAGCGTGGAGGACTTCCACCGACGGAAGCTCGCCGGGTGCATGTGGCGCGCGATGGAGCAGACGTCCGGCCGCTACAGAGACGCCGTGGAGCTGTCGGTCGCGATCCAAGTTTACCTGAGGCGACGAGGATGCCGGTGCGTCTCCAGCGCGGCGGTCCTCGAGATGGCCGTCAAGGTTTTGCGGCGCGTGCGCCTGGGCGAGGCCGCCGATCTGCTGGAAGAGCACCACACCTGGCGTGACTGTGTGCGCCGCGGGCTCGTGGTCAAACACGACGACGGCCGGGTGACCTGCTGGGACAAGTCATGGCTGGCCGAGCTGGTGTGCAGGAGCTGGGGCCTGCTGCCCGGGACGGGACGCATAATCGCCGGCGAGCTGGAGGCCGAGCTGCTTGCGACGGTGCGCGGCGCGGTGGCTCGCCGGCAGGTTGTCGATGGTATGAACAGCCTGGTGGTCGCGTTCGGCCTGGCCGACGCGGTCTCCGTGCGACAGTACGTGTTGGAGTGAAGAGTTTTCGGAGGCAGGTACAGTGGCTCGAAAGAACCCCGATGTTGTGGCCAGGATCGACGGCGAGGCGCAGGGCGTGTACGATCGCGTCCGGCGCAGGCTCAAGCCGCAGATGAAGCTGCCCATTCGCGCCCTGTCCAACGTGAAGTATCGCCCGAAGCCCGGCTACTTCCAGCTCAGCGGCCGCAACAAGGTCCGGACGATGACGGTCGGCACGGTCAAGACCTTCGCGCAGAGCCTGAAGATGCTGGCCATGAGCAAGGAGCTGATCCGCACCGGCCGGCACTCGACCAAGCGTGAGGCGTATTACCAGGCGTACAACTGGGGCGAGGCGGCCTTCGCCGCTCAGGAGGAGTCGGACACGGTCATGGACGACGTGGAGGCGCTTCTGGGCGTAAACCGCGAGCGGATGCACTTCCGCGCCGACGAGCACGGCGGAGAGGTGGCCGGCGAGCTGGTGGTCATCGACCGCGACCGCCGAACCCACAAGCGCCTGGAGATCGACTGCACCCGCTTCGGCAGCGGGGCCTACAGCGTGCCCACCGTGGTGGAGGCCCTTGGCGTCCGCACGGCCGCGAGGTTCATCCTTGCCGTCGAGACCAAGGGGATGTTCGAGCGGCTGGTCGAGGAGGACTTCTACGCGAAGCGGCACTGCATCCTCGTCTCGATGGGCGGCGTGCCCAGCCGGGCCTGCCGCAGGTTCATACGCCGGCTGGCCGACGAGAAGAAGATCCCGGTGTACGTTTTCACCGACGGCGATCCGTACGGGTACTTCAACATCTACCGCACGCTGAAGGTCGGCTCGGGCAACGCGGCCCACCTGAACGAATTCTTCTGCGTGCCTCAGGCGCGGTTCCTGGGCGTCACGCCCGAGGACATCGTCGAGTACAAGCTGCCCACGCATCCGCTCAAGGACGTCGACAGGAAGCGTGCGACGGACGCGTTGAAGAACGATCCTTTCATCCGGCACCACCGGCCGTGGCGGGAGGCGCTCGAACGGCTGCTGGAGATGGGCGTCCGCGTCGAGCAGCAGGCCCTGGCCAAGCACGGGCTTGAGTTCGTGGCCAGTGAGTACCTGCCCCGCAAGCTGAAGGCGGCGAAGCGTTTCCTGCCGTGACCGGACCTGGGTGCCATGCTTCTGGCGCCGTTTGCCAGAAGCATGTCCGTGTCGGACGGGGCATGCTTCTCCGCTGCGCGTAGAAGCATGGCACCCAGCCTTGACCGGGGGCGCGCGCCGGCGAGCTTGCCAATATCGGCAGCTTCAATTAAGTTACGACCATGGCTAGAGCAAAGTCGGAGCCGCCTCCGCTGCCCCCGTCGGGCCCGCAGGCAGAAACCAAGTCCCCGCGGTGGGAGCTGGTCGTTTGCCTTGCTGTTGCGGCGCTGCTGACATTCTCGACATGGCTGGTGCCCCGCCCCATCGGCGACCTTTACGTGGCCTACGCCGGGGCCAGGGACGTTCTTGAAGGCAAGCTGGGGCATGAGGACGACTGGTCGTTCGTCAACGTCGGCACCGGCCGCGTGTGGATCAACCAGAACTGGGGGACCCACATGCTCTACTACGGCGCCTACTACTTCTTCGACGAGACCGGCATCCTCGTGCTCAAGGCGCTGCTGATGGTCAGCATGGTTGCGTTCATCAGCCTGGCCATTCGGCAGCATGGCGTCGGCTGGCCGGTCGCGCTTCTCGTGGGGGGCTGCGCCGTCATAGGCGGGCACGCGTACATCGACCTGCGACCGAACCTGATCCTGTTGACGCTCGCGCCCATGATGTACTGGCTGCTGGTGCGAAGCCGGCATCATCCGCACCGGATCTGGATCCCGTTGGCGCTGCTGGTGATCTGGGGAAACATGCACGGCAGCTTCATCTTCGGCCTGGGGATGATGGGCCTGTGGTCGATATGCGCGGGTCTTCAGGCGATGGCGCGTGAGGGGTTCAAGCGGGCCCTTCGGCGGTGGTGGCCTCTTCTGGCGGCGCCTCTGGCGGGGATCGTGCTGACGGGCACGGTCACGCCGTTCGGCTTCGAGAACCTCACGCACCCGTTGATAATGGGTCGCAGCGAGGCCTGGCGCCAGGTGGCCGAGTGGAGGCCGGTGCTGCCCACCGCTGAGATCGCGTACGGCACGACGAAGGAGTTCTTCATCGGGCTGGGGCTGCTGGCCGCACTCATGTCGGCGCGCCCGCTGACAAGGCTGCTCATGGGCGGCGGCCAGCGGCGCTCCGGAATCGCGGATGTCGTGATGGTTCTTTTCTCCCTGTGCATCTGCGTGGCGGTTGTCTGGTCGGCATTCAACGTCATGGGCGAGGTCAGCAGGGGGATAGACCGGGCAGATGCGATGTACTACGACCTTCAGGCCAAGCACCAGCTTGAGGCGAATCGCGGGCCTCAGGCGCGGCGCCAGGTTCTAGCGCAGCTCGAGGCGCACATGGCTATGGTGAAGGGGCAGACCGCGATGCTGAGGCGGGTTTACAGTCGAACGCCGATCCCGCTGGCGGCGTTCGGCGCGCTTGGGGCGGGGGCAGTCTATTCGCTGTTCCGCCTGCTTGGCGGCCTGTCCGTGAAGCGGGGGCGCGGCGGGACGGCGCCGCAGCGCGACTATGGGATGCTGGCCTTCGACGTGATGCTGACGGCCTTGGTGCTCTACATGGGGTTCACGTCGCGGCGATTCGTGACGCTTTCGTTCGGCCTGTTCGCGCCGCTGCTGGCGGTCCACCTCAACTGGCTATTCAGGCTCGCACTGCGGGCCAGGTTCTTCCGGACCATCCGCCCGGCGCTCATCGCGGCCGTCGCCGTGCTCGTGCCGGCCGCCGTGCTGTTCGCAAAGAACATCAAGCACTACCATCCGGACAACCCCATATTCGTGCCGTACATTGACTCGGTCTATGACCGGATGATCGACAACCACCTCTACACGCACGGCGGGGCCGAGTGGTTCAACAAGAACAAGGTGAGCGGGCGAGCGATGGAGGAATGGCGATGGGAGGGCTTCCTCCACTGGCGCTGCCCGCAAGTGAAGATCTTCGTGGGTGGGCGGGCGCAGCAGGCGTATGACGAACCGATCTACAAGCTCCGCATGAACATGTGGAACGGCGCCAATCTCGACAATCTGGCCAGGCTCCGCGTTCAGTTCATAGTCGTTCCGATGGACGGCTCGGCCAGCGGGATCCTCAATCCGCTTTTGTCGCCCAGGCCGCGCAGGCAGGGCGAGCAAGCCCCTCGTCCCCGGTGGGTTCCGCTGTACTTCGACCGCGACAATATCATCATCGGGGACATCGGCTATCCCGAGGTCCGCAAGCTCGCGGACAGGTTGATTGCCGGCGACCTCTGGTACCCCAAGGGAGGCGGCTTCGGCGAGGGCATCGGCGAGGCCACCCGGGCGCTGTGCATGGCCTCCAACGCATTCGACTTCAGCCCGGACCAGAAAAGACAGGCCATCGAGCAGGCAAACCTCAAGATGCCGTCGATGCTGCTCTACAAAGTGCTTTTTGACATGTTCCGGAGCCGCCAGCTCACCGGTGAGTACATCCGCAGCTACTTCCAGAGGGAGTACAGCCGCCTGGAGAATGCACACCACAGCCCCTACGAGCGGATGAAGCTCATCTTCGTGCGCGCCAACCTCGCCGGCATGCTCGCCGGCACCTATCCCACGACCAGCAGCGAGGCCAACCAGTGGGGAGACCGATCCGCTTCGCTGGCCGAACAACTCAAGGGCCTCAGGGATCGCTGGTACTGAGTGTCCGCAGGCCGCAAAGTCACTTGGCCTCCATCCAGTTGGCCCCCACGCCGGCGTCCACCTTCAGCGGAACGGTAAGCTCGATCGCGCCGGCCATCTCACGGACGATCATCTCCCGGTCGGCGTCCACGTCGGCATGCGGCGTCTCGAACAGCAGCTCGTCGTGGATCTGGAGCAGCATGCGCGTGGGCCGGCCCTCGCGGCGGATTCGCTCGTCGATGTTCACCATGGCCTGCTTTATCAGGTCGGCCGCCGAGCCCTGCACCACGGAGTTGATCGCCAGCCGCTGCGCCGCCGAACGCTGGGCCGCGTTCGGGGCGTCAAGCCCCACGATCCTCCGCCGTCGGCCGAATATCGTCTGAACGTACCCGTGCTGCTTCGCCTGGCCGACGCACTCGCGAAGGAACTCGTCGATCCTCGGAAACCGCCTGCGGTAGTCCTTGATGAACTGGGCCGCCTGGCCCCGCGGTATGCGAAGGGTCCTGGACAGCCCGAAGGCCGTCTGGCCGTATATGATGCCGAAGTTCACCGTCTTGGCCCTGGCGCGCTGCTCGGGGGTAACCTCGTCCGGCGCCACGCCGAATACCTCCGCCGCCACGATGCGGTGCACGTCCTGATCCTGCCCGAAGGCCGCCACCAGCGTCGGGTCCTGGCAGAAGTGCGCCAGCATCCGCAGCTCCACCTGCGAGTAGTCGGCCGAGATCAACATCTGCCCTTCGGCCGCGCGGAACGCCGAGCGGATCTGCCTGCCCTGCTGCGTGCGAATGGGGATGTTCTGGAGGTTCGGGTCGCTGCTGGACAGCCGCCCGGTGGCCGTCGCCGCCTGGTGGAAGCTCGTGTGCACGCGGTGCGTCCGCGGGTGGATGCACTTCCGCAGCGACTCCAGGTACGTGCTCAGCAGCTTGGTGAGCTTGCGGTACTCCAGGATCATCCCCGGCAGCTCGTGTTCGGCGGCCAGTTCCTCCAGCACACTCTCGTCGGTGCTCGGCAGGCCTGTGGAGGTCTTCTTTCTCGTCTCCAGACCAAGCCGCTCGAAGAGCACCTGTGCGAGCTGCCTCGGCGAGTCGGGGTTCACGTGCTCGCCGCAGCACGCGGCGATCCGTTCCCTCAGGGCGTCGGCCTGCTGCGACAGCGACGACTCCAGCGCCTTGAGCGCCTCGGGTTCGACGGTGATGCCGCTGCGCTCCATCCGCACGAGCACCTCCAGAAGCGGCATCTCGAGCTTCCTGAGCAGGTCGGTGAGTCCCTCGGCCGCGAGCTGTCCGGCCAGCACCTCCGCCAGGCGAAAGGTCACGTCGGCGTCCTCCCCGGCGTATATGGCGACCGTCTCGACGGGCACGGTGTCCATGGTGATCTGCTTGCGCCCGCGCCCGATAAGCTCCTGGATGGGGATGCTGCGGTGGTTGAGCAGCTCGGCGCCCAACGAGTCGAGCTTGTAGCTCGGGCGGGTGGCGTCCAGCACGTGGGCCGCGATCATCGTATCGAACAGCTCGCCGCGGACCTCGAACCCGGCGTTGCGAAGGACGATCAGGTCGTACTTGATGTTGTGGCCGACCTTCTCAACGCCCGGGTCGGCCAGCACGTCTGCCAGCGCTTGGCGGACCTGCTCGACCTTGAGGAACTTAGCGCCAAGCGGGCCCCTGACCGGCAGATAGACGGCCTGACCCGGCGTCCAGGCCAGCGAGATGCCCACCAGCTCGCACCACATCGCCTGCGTGGAGGTGGTCTCGGTGTCCACCGCCAGCCTCTTGACGCCGCGAAGCCGCCCGGCAAGCTCCGCGAGCCCCTCCGGCGTGTTGACGCAAGTGTAGCGGAAGTCGGCAGCCGTTGTTACGCCCGATGCTGGCGGAGCCTTCGCTACGGCTACCGCCTCGGCGTTTGGCGCTCCGCCAGGAGTTGCCGCAGCCAACGCCCCGAGCTGATCCAGCAGCCTCTGGAAGCCCAGTTCCTCGAAGAAGCGCCGCACCGTCGCGCCAGGCACGCCCGCGAAGCGCATCCGATCGAGGCTCAGCTCGACGGGCACCTTCCGCTCGAGCGTTACGAGCTTGCGCGCCAGCGCGACGTCGGCCGCGTGCTCGCGGACCGCCTGCGAGAGCTTCGGCGTAAGCTCGTCGGCGTGCGCGACGACCTCGTCGGCCGAGCCGTACTGAGCGATCAGCTTGGCCGCCTTCTTCGGCCCCACGCCCGGGATGCCGGGGATGTTGTCGGTGCTGTCGCCGGACAGCGACTGCACCTCGACGGCCTTGTCGGGCGGGTAGCCCTTGGCGGCCTGGAGGCCGGCGGCGTCCAGCGTCTCGTTCTTCATCGGGTCGTACAGCACGGCGTGGGGCCCGATGAGCTGGTCGAGGTCCTTGTCGCGGCTGATCATCACGACATCGAGTTCCGGCCCGGCGAAGCGGTCGACGGCCGTCGCGAGTATGTCGTCGGCCTCGTAGCCCTCAGCCGCCAGCACGGGGATGCCCATGGCCTGCACGATCTGTTTGATCCGCTCGACCTGCGGCAGCAGGTCTTCCGGCATGGGCTTGCGCGTGACCTTGTAGTCGGGGTAGAGCTTCTTCCGCTTGAGCTTGGAGACCGGCCCGTCGACGGCCATCGCCAGGTACTCGGGCTTGTTCCGGGCGATGAACGTCAGGAGCTGCTGGCAGAAGATGAACGTCGCCCGCGTGGGCTCGCCGGCCGGGCTGGTCAGCTCGCGGAAGGGCGCGTAGTACGCCCGGTAGATCATCGAGTGCCCGTCGATGAGGTACAGCCTCTCCGCCATGACGGCCACGCTACCCAACGCCCCCGCCCAAATCAATCACGCTGGGTGCCATGCTTCTGGCCGCTGCGAAGCGAAGGCCAGAAGCATGCTCCGCCCCACACTTCCGGCAGACAACGCCAGAAGCACGACACCGCGCCGGAATGAATCACGCCCCGGCGAGAAGGTCGAGGCGTCCGGCATATGCCCGCAGCATCTCGCGGCGGAGCTGCTGGTGGTGCGGGGCAGCCAGGAAGGGGTCCTCGCGCACGATCTCGAAGGCGTCGCGCCGGGCCATCCGAAGCAGCTCGAAATCCTCGATCAGGTCCGCCACCTTCAGCTCCGGCAACCCGTGCTGCCGCGTCCCGAAAAACTCGCCCGGCCCGCGGATTCGCAGGTCCTCCTCGGCGATCTTGAAACCGTCCGTTGTGGCCGCCAGCACCTCCAGGCGGCGGCGGGCCGCCGGTCCCGCGCGCGACGCCACCAGGATGCACGTCGCGTCGCCGGCGCCGCGCCCGATCCGCCCGCGGAGCTGGTGCAATTGCGCCAGGCCGAACCGGTCGGCGTGCATCACCACCATGACGTTGGCCGACGGCACGTCCACGCCAACCTCCACCACCACCGACGCCACCAGCGCCTGCACCCTGCCCGATCGGAACTCGGCCATCACCTCGTCCTTGCGGCCCTGCGGGAGCTGACCGTGCACCAGCCCCACTCGAAAGCCCGCCAGCGCGCCGGCGGTGAGTTCCTCGTAGGCCTCCTGCGCGGATGCCAACTCCAGCTCCGCCGACGGGCTGACCAGCGGATACACGATGTACGCCTGCTCGCCGGCCGCGAGCCTCTCGCTAACGAACTGCATGACCTCCGGCTGCTTGTCCTCGCCTGTCACTCGCGTGGCGGTCCGCCCGCGCCCGGGCGGCAGCGAGTCGATCACCGAAACGTCCAGGTCGCCGAAGACGGTCAGCGCCAGCGTCCGCGGGATGGGCGTCGCCGTCATCACGAGGTAGTGGGGGGCGTAGCCCTTTCCGCGGATCGTGCTGCGCTGGCGGACGCCGAACTTATGCTGCTCGTCCACGACCACCAGCGCCAGGCGCGAGAACTGGACGTCGCTGCTGATCAGCGCGTGCGTGCCGACAACCAGGTCGATCTCCCCGGCGGCGAGCTTGTCCAGGACCTGGCGCCTCTGGGCGGGCCTCTGGCCGCCGATCAGCAGGCCGAGGCGGACGCGGCTGTCGCGCAGGTACTGCTCGACCTTTCTAAAGTGTTGAAGGGCAAGGATTTCCGTTGGCGCCATGATCGCCGCCTGCTTGCGGTTGGCCACCGCTAGAAGCGCCGCGTACAGCGCCACCACCGTCTTGCCGGAACCCACGTCGCCCTGGAGCAGCCGGTTCATCGGCCGCTCCCTGCCTAGGTCGGCCGCGATCTGCCTGACGGCCCCGTCCTGCGCCTTGGTCAGCTCGAACGGGAACCGCGCGCGGATTCGCTTGTCGATGGCCTCGCTGGTCGGCAAGGCGTACGCCGGGCGGACCCGTTCGCGCATCCGCATGATCGCTATGCCCAACTGCATCAGCAGGCACTCGTCGAAGGCCAGCCGTCGCCGCGCCGCCGCCCAGTGCTTCGTGTCCTCCGGGCGATGCATGGCCGCCACCGCCGCCGGACGATCCAGCAGCTCGCGTGAACGCAGGTACTCGCCGTCGAACCATCGCGGCACCAGCCCGCCCGCCAGCGGCAGCACCTGCTTGACTATCTGCGCGATGATGCCGCTGCTGAGCCTGCCCGCCGCCGGATACACCGGCAGCAGCTCATCCTCCAGCAGGTCCGCGCCGGTCGCGTCATAGAGCAGTTGCACGTTGGGGTTGATGAGCTGTGGATAATCCCTGAACGTGCTGACCTTCCCGCTGAGGGCGATCTGGACGCCCGGTGTGATGCGGCTGCGGAGGTAGCCTCCGTGGAACCAGCGGGCGTTGACCATGGCCGTGCCGTCGTCGATCGTGCACTGGAAGAACGGCCGCTTGCCGTAGGGGCGCTCCTGGACCTCGATCACTTCCCCGGCGACGGTGGCCGCCGGTTCGTCCCCGCGCAGCGTCTTGATCGGCTGGGCCTGCCGGCGCAGGTCGAACCGGCGCGGGAAGTACATCAGCAGGTCCTCGACGGTGCGGATTCCCAACTGATCGAGCTGCTCGGCGCGCGCGGGGCCGACGGTCTTGACGTAGCGTATCGGCGTGTCCAGCTCAATCTGCCCCACAGGCCTTCACCGCGTGAGACGCCCCGGGCGCCGGGCGGCGGGGCTACTCAGCCGGGATCAGCACCGCCTGCCCGATCCGCAGCTTCCGCGGCTGCACGCCCGGGTTCAGCTTCACTATTTCCCGGTACCGGCTCTCGCTCCGGAGCTCTCGCCGAGCGATGCCGATAAACGTGTCGCCCTTGCGGACGACGTACTGGCGCGTCGCTGCGGCCGGCAGGCGGGGCTCGTCGGTGGCCGGTGGCTCAAGCGTTCGCGCGTCGGCGCCCGCGCGGGTTGCCTCGTCGGCGGGTGGCGAGCTTCTGGCCAGCTCATCATCGGGTGTGATCGGTTCCAATGCCCTCGGAGCGGGGATCGGCTCGGGACTAGGGGCGGGGGAATCCTGCGGCTTGCACCCGGCGATCAGCGCCGCGAGAACCGCGATCAGCATGACGTGACGCATAGACATCCCTTTCCTTTGGTTGGCGTCCATCGCTTTCGTCGGCCGATGATAGCACCTCCCGCGCGCGTGTCAACACCGGCGGGGATCACCTCTTCGGTTCCGGGGGCATCGGCTTCATCTGCTGCGGGGCTCGCGGCGGCGCGTAGCCCGTGCCGCTGACCGCGAAGGCCAGCGAGTCGGCGAACTGGCGGTTGGTGTCCTTGGCGAGGAACGCCTTGCCGACCTGTAGGTAGGGCTGGTTGTTCAGTCGCGCGCGGGGCAGATCCACGAGCTTGGCCTTCAGCCAGCCGTTCAGCACCGGCCCGCCCTGCCAACTGTGGCGGATGTTCTTAACCCGCTCATCCTGCCGCGCGCCGGTGTAGCAGAACTCGTACACCTTCGGGGCGAACGGCGCGAGGGCCGCGCATATGTACTGACCTTGCATGTACTTATCGCTGGTGGTGCCGTCCACGCGCGCCCACTTGGGGTTGGCCAGATCGCCGTTCCACGCGACCTGAAGCTGGGTCTTGACGAAGCGGTCGATGTCGGACTTGTCGAAGACCAAGCCGTGCTGATACAGCACGACTGCCTGCGTGAGGCTGGTCGCGTAGTAGCCGCCCTTGTGCTCCACGCCGATCCAGTGCTTCCACTTGTCGGGCTCGCCGGGCTTAACGTCCCACGCGCCGGCCGGGTCCCAGTAGTTCCACTCGTAGTGCCCGTCCTTGAGCGTCAGGCAGTGCTTGTATCGCGTGCCGATCTTGACGGCCTTGCGGGCGTACTCGTCCCTGCCGGTCACGCGGTGCAGCCGCAGAAGGCACTGTATGATGATCGAGTGCTTGTTGGGCGGCTGCGTGAGGTGGCCCTTGACGTCCTTCAGGCCGGCGTGCGTGCGGTAGATCGCGCCGGTGGCGCCGAGATCGACGTAGTTGCCGCGGGCATCCCACTTCTTGACGAGGTGGTTCTCGACCAGGTCGAGGTACTCCGTGCGCTTCGCGGCGTACTTGGCCTTCATCGGCGCGGCAGCGTCGGTGTTCTCGATGAAGCGGCAGACGATGTCGCTGATGCGGAAGCTGGTGACGACGACGTCCACCTTCTTGTCCGGGTCCTTGGGGTCCTGGAACGTGCTGAGTGCCTTGCCGTACCATCCGAGGTAGCCGTCCGGCCCCTTTGTCAGGGCCGACCGCATGTTCTCGAAGCACTGCACGAACATCTCCAGGTACTCCGGGTCGCCGGTCAGCTCATACGCCGTCAGGGGCATGCTCAGGGACGGCGAGAGCATCCACGTATAACCCTCCGGCTGGTCGGCGGCCATCTTCCTGCACCGTTCGGCGCTGAGGTAGTCGGGCACCTTGGCGACGTGGCCGAGGAAGCCCTTGACGAGCGGCGCGTCCTCGGGGTCGGCGATCTTCACAGGCTCGGCGGCCGCCAGTCCACTGGTCAGAAGTCCCAGAATCGCAATTCCGATTGACCAAGGTCGCATGGTTAGTCTCCTTCGCTGATAGGGGGGCTGGCCCCGGGTAGTTTCCATGTCAGTGAAACCCGCCGTCGCGCCGAACGTGTCGGCCGACCGGAGGGACGCGCTCTGTCGCGTCCGCTCGGCAGCGGATGGCTCAGCCGGAGAACCGGTTGACAGGAGTGCTGGTGGTGATAGAGTAGAGACATCGGGCCGGCCGGGTCGGCCCGCGTTGTCACCCGCGGCCGTGGCGGAACTGGCAGACGCGCAGGCTTCAGGTGCCTGTGCCCGTAAGGGCGTGAAGGTTCGAGTCCTTTCGGCCGCATTCGCTCCCCTTCGTTTTCTCGTCGGATGGTGTGCGCGCCGCAGGCTTTCTCCCGCAACGCGCAACCCGCAGGCGGAGCGGGCTCGAAGTTGTCGTGTGCGGCGACCGGTGCGTATCATTGTGTGTCGGAACGCAGACGACCCGCCTGATTCGGAAAGGAGCCGCCGATGGACCTCTCGACGACCTACATGGGGCTTCGGTTGGAAAGCCCCCTGGTGGCTGCCGCCTCCCCCTTGAGCCAGACCATCGACGGGATTCGCAGCCTGCGGGACGCGGGCGCATCGGCCGTCGTTCTCTGGTCGCTCTTCGAGGAGCAGATCCAGCACGAGGCCGCGGAACTGGAGTTCTACCTGGAGCACGGCACGGAACGGTTCGCCGAGTCGCTGAGCTACTTCCCCAAGCCGGCGGACTACCGCCTCGGGCCGGAGGAGTACCTTGAGCACGTGGCCCGGGCAAAGCAGGCCGTGGACATCCCCATAATCGCGTCGCTGAACGGCATCTCGCCGGGGGGCTGGATCTCTTACGCCAAGAAGATGGAGCAGGCCGGGGCCGACGCCATCGAGCTGAACGTGTACTTCCTGGCGACGCACCCCAAGCCGACGGCAAGCGACGTCGAGAACGCGCACCTGTCGGTTCTTCGCGGCGTCAAGGGCAGCGTCTCGGTGCCGGTGGCGATGAAGATATCGCCGTTCTTCTCGTCTCTGGTGAACTTCGCGATGCGCGCGGAGAAGATCGGCGTCGACGGCCTGGTGCTGTTCAACCGCTTCTACCAGCCGGACGTGGACCTCGACGCGCTGGAGGTGACGCCGAGCCTGGTGCTGAGCACGTCGGCCGAGTCGCGGCTGCCGATGCGCTGGATAGCGATCCTGCGCGGGCGCGTTCAGGCGTCGCTGGCAGCCACCACGGGCATCCATACGGCCGAGGACGTGGCCAAGATGATCCTGGTGGGGGCGGACGTCACGATGCTGTGCTCGGCGCTTTTGGAGCGCGGCGTAGGGCACCTCGCGACCGTGCGCGAGGGGTTGGCGCAGATCATGGAGCGCAGGGGCTACGAGTCCGTCTCGCAGATGAAGGGCGTGCTCAGCCAGGCGCACTGCGCCGAGCCGGCGGCCTTCGAGCGGGCAAACTACATGAAGGCGCTGAGCAGCTACGGCCTGACGGCCACGCGCGAGTGAGGCCCCCGGGTTTCCTCCCGGCGGGCGGCGCGGGCGTGCGGAGTTGCCGCCGGGCCAGGGTAATTGGCGTGGTCAGCGGGCGGGGAGTATAATCCTCCGCATGGCAGGGGAATTCCAAGGGACCGTTGAAGACGACCTGAAAAGCTGTTTCGGCTTTCGCCACTTCCTCCCAGGGCAGAGTGAGTTGATTGGGGCGGTGCTTACCAGGCGGGACGCATTCGGCCTGATGCCGACCGGCGGGGGGAAATCGCTCACGTATCAGCTTCCAGCGATGCGGTTAAGGGGGATCACGATCGTTGTGTCACCCTTAATCGCACTGATGAAGGACCAGGTTGACGCGTTCAACCGCCAGCACGCCAAGCGCGCGCTGGCGGTTGCGATTCACAGTGGGATGACCGGCCCGGAGGTATTGGAGTCGCTCGGGCACATCTACCGTGGCCGAGCCTCTCTGCTATACGTCGCGCCTGAACGTTTGGAGTACCCCTCCTTTCGCGAGAGGTTGCAGAGGCTTGGCCCCAAGCTGCTGGTGATCGACGAGGTCCACTGCGTAAGTCTCTGGGGGCACGATTTCCGCCCCGCGTACATGAGGCTCGTCGAACTGGTTCGAGATCTCAGGCCCTGCCCGGTTCTGGCTCTGACCAGCACGGCCACGCCCAAGACGCGAGAAGATATTGTCCGCCAGCTCGGGCTCCAGGATGTGTTGATGTTCGTGGCGCCGCTCGATCGCCCAAACCTGTTTTTCCGCGTCGTGGAATGCCGCGACCGGTCTGACAAGAAGCGCCGACTTCTGGAGACCGTTCGGAAGGTAGGTGGGGACCAATCGCAGATCGTCTATGTCGGACGCCGGATGGACGCCGAAGATCTGGCCTCCTTTCTGATCCAAGAGAAGATTGTGGCGACGGCGTACCATGCGGGCATGGAGGCCCGGTCGCGCAAGAGGATTCAGGAACAATGGCTGTCGGGGCAGCGCCCGGTCATCGTTGCCACGATCGCCTTTGGGATGGGAATTGACAATCCGCACGTTCGAGCTGTTACCCATTTCCAGCATCCTGCGAGTATCGAAGCCTACTACCAGGAAGGCGGACGCGCCGGAAGGGACGGGCACCGGGCCGAGTGCACGATCCTGTTCTCCTCAAGGGACAAGGGACTTCACCATTACTTCATTCGTAACCGCTACCCTGATGAAGACCAGATACTGGATCTGTGGGAATCCGTACCTGCGACCGGATGTGCTGCTGATGACCTGGCGGCCTTGCTCCCGAAGATCAGGGCAGAACAGCGGAACGTAGGAGTCAGTATTCTGCTCGATCAGGGCTTCCTGAGGCGTGATGACGATGGCCTTCTTCGCCGCCAGCGGAAGCCCACCAGCAACCTGCGCGTTTGCCTGCGCACCATGAAGGCCAGGCAGAACGCCGACTACCGGCGCCTGGAGGCGATCGAGTCCTATTGTCGAGAGGCAGAGTGCTGTCGGGCGAGCCTGCTTCGCTACCTGGGCGAACAACTGCCCGATAATCACCGTTGCGGCAACTGTTCCGTTTGCCGGCCTGAAAGACAGGGGTCTGTGCGTCGGTCGCGCGCCGCTACGCCGCCACGAGCCCCACACGCCCCCCGGGGAAGACGCCCGAGCCAACGGGACCCCGTTATGTGGTCTTCCCGCAGTCGATCATTCACGAAGGGAGAGTTGGTGGGTCACCGGGTTCCCCGGGAGATTGGTGTCTCTATCCTCAAAGTGGTCGCGCGCAAGGAGACTCTCCTCAGCGTCTCCGCGGTGGCCAATGTGCTCAAGGGCTCACGGTCGTGCAGCGCGGTTCGGAGCGATCCCGGTCTGCGCAGGTTGCCCGAGTTCGGAGCCTCGCGTGGCACCACCTATGACGCGCTCGTTCAAGACGTTCTAGCGATGCTTGCCAAAGGCTACCTGCAATGGGCACCCGCCGGAGGGAAACGACTTGTCCTTTGCTCCCAAGGCCGCCGAGTCCTGGGCCTGCCATGAGGGTAGGTATTTCGACGCGCCATGGGACGGAGCCTGTCCAACCGGCTTGGCTGGCGTAACGACCCGGCCCCTCACTACGCCGCCTGTGCGGCGGGCTGCTCGGCCCATTCCTGCGGCAGGGGGAAATGCCGGCGGGCTCCAGCCGCGGGTTCGGCTGACAGTAGGTCCGCTTGCCCCATTCGAGCCACATGCGTTGCAGCTCGTCGATGTCCGTGTCGAGCGAGCGGAGGATCGCCTTGAGCTGCTTTCCCGCGGCCAGTCCCGCGGCGATCTGCCCGAGCCAGTCGGGCCTCTCCTCCAGAAGGTAGGCCACCAGCGAGGCCAACTGCGCGTAGTGGCAGCAGTTGACACGCTTGCCGAGCAGCTCCTTCAGCGGGCGGAAGAAGGTCGTCTCGCCGATGGGCTGGCTGAAGTGCTTGGCGTACAGGTCGGCCTCGAGCGATTCGGGATACACGCACAACTGGAGGTAGTTGGCCAGCCCCTCCTGGAGCCAGGCGTGCGCCGGCGCGCCGGGCAGGAGCCTGAGTTCCCGGCAGACGACTGCGTGGACGGTTTCGTGGAGGACGACGGGCTGGCCCTCCGGCCCGGATCGCTCGTGGACGCAGGCGGCAACGTCCTGGACGGTGTAGCCGCCGCTGCGGGGAGGAGCGATACGGACGTTCCAGTGCGTGCCCAGGCGCTTGAAGAAGGACAGATAGTCCGGCCGCTTCGCGAAGACCAGCAGCGCCATCGGCGGGGCGCCGGAGATCGGGCGGGCTGATTCGCCGAAGGTACGCTTGACCCACGAGCGAATCTGCTTCATCTGCGCGACCATGCCCTTGAGGTCGGCATAATTGAGCTGCTTGACCGCGTCGGTGGCCACCAGAAGCCCGTCCTCGATCGTCAGCAGCGACTTGCGGCCGCCGAATGCCGTCTTCTTAAGGAACTCCTCGCGGAAGGCATCCGTCAACGTGTCCTCGGTGAGGTGGATGTCGTCGAGGTACAGCCCGGCGGCCTTGGTCTCGACCCTCAGTGCCAGCGCGCGTACGTCGGACCACTCGCCGGCCCGCTCGTTGCCCCATCGCCACTGCGACAGCGGCCACTCCATCTTCACCCACGTCGAGCCGCCCTCGTAATGGAACAGCCTCTGGAAGATCACCCAGTTCTCGCCGTCGAGGGCGAACCAGTGCATCCGGATCGGCTTGCCGGTGTCCGTTCTGCGGATCCACGCCACAAGCTTGCTTCGCTGGGTGAGCTTTGTGTCCGCCGGCAGGGGGAATATGAGGTAGGCGTCTTCGCGGCCATCGAGCTGCTCTAGCCGAAGGCAGCCGGCTCCGGAGGCCGCCGCGCCCTCGTCCGTGACGATGTTGGCCTGGACGTTGCCGACGTGCGTGCCTTCGGGGACCTGCCTCTCAAAGTCCGCGATGCGGACGTCGCCGCCGGGCTTGGCGGTCTTCATCGCGCCGGCGCTCGTCCCTGAGGCGGCCGCGATGGCAGTGCACAGCGCCACTGCGCGGAGAGCCCTCATCCCTGGGTTCAGCATGCCCTTTGCCCCTTTCACCTATGTCTATCGGCGCAGAAGCCGCTGTCGATTGAGTACTTACTATACACCGGCGGGGCGCATTTGGCCAGCCCGCGGTGCAGAAAAATCCGAAAAAGCCCCGTCCGCTCCTGGCGGCGCCTGCCCCGCGGCCACTTCCGCCCCGCGAGTGATTCGGCTAGACTCCCTGAATGATCGTTACCATCGATGGTCCGGCGGGGTCGGGCAAGAGCACCGCGGCCAGGGCCTTGGCCGAGGCCATGGGCATCTCGTACCTGGAATCGGGGGCTACGTATCGGGCCGTCACTCTCAAGGCGATGCGCGAGGGCGCGGACTGGGACGATGAGGCCGTCCTTGTCGAGATCGCCCGGCGGGCCGACGTGAGGCTCATCCAGAAACCGGACGGCCTGGCGGTCATGCTTGACGGCCGGGATGTCACCCGCGAAATCCGATCCCCCGAGGTAACCGAGAACTCCCATCACATGGCTCGCAGCGGGCCGGTTCGTAAGGTGATTGCGGCGCTGCTGCGACGCATTGGCGAAGGGCTTGGCGAGTTCGTCTCGGAAGGCCGCGATCAGGGGTCGGTGGTGTTTCCCGAGGCCTCGCCGAAGTTCTACCTGGACGCCTCCCCGGAGGTTCGCGCCCGCCGGCGGTGCGAGCAGATGCTCGCCGACGGGCGGCAGGCGGACTACGAGCAGGTGCTTCGGGCGGTTGTCCGGCGCGACGAGCGCGACCGCAATCGGGCAGTCAGCCCGCTGATCAAGCCCGCCGGGGCGATCGAGATCGACACGACCGGCAAGACCGTTGCCCAGACGGTGGCCGAGATGCTGGCATACGTGGAGGCGAGGCGTTGACCGGGCCGACGAGCTACCCTAACCCGCGGCTGGCGGGCTGGCGCCTGGGCGGGTCGGTCCCCCGGCCGAACCTGTGGTATCGCGCCATGCGCCGCCTATTCCAGGTTACGATGTGCGCGCTGTGGAAGGTGCGTGTCTTTGATCGGCGCCACGAGCCGGCAAGCGGCGGCGTGCTCTACATCGCGAATCACCAGAGCTTCCTGGACCCGATGCTGTCCAGCATGGCGCTTCGGCGGCCGATGAACTACATGGCCCGGGACAGCCTGTTCGGCTTTCCGGTCTTCAGGGGGGTGATCCGCTCGCTGAACGCGTTTCCGGTTCGTCGCAACACGGCCGACACCGGCGCGCTGAAGGAGGCGATGCGGCGGCTTCGGGCGGGCGGCCAGGTGGTGATCTTCGCCGAGGGCACGCGGACGCGCGACGGGCGAATCGGCCCGCTGCTGCCGGGAGTGGCGCTGCTGATCCAGCGTGCCGCCGACTGGACCGTGCCGGTGCTGATCGATGGTGCGTTCGAGTGCTGGCCGCGATGGCGGCCGAGTCCTATGCCGGGCAGCGTTGTCGTCCGCTACGCCGAGCCGATCTCCCGCGCGCAGGCGGCGGAGATGGACTCGCCCGAGCTGCTGGAGCGGATCCGCGCCATTCTGATTGAGATGCAGGCCGATGTGCGGCGCCGCGTCGGGCGGGCGCCGATAACCTATGTGAAGAGGTGCGAATGATGAAATCGTATGAGGGACTCAGCAATACGTTCGAGCCCAACTGGCAGGGCCTGGTGGACAACATCCTGCGGGCCGGCACGCCGGACCGCGTGTTTCACATGGAACTGTTCCACGACAGGGAAATCCGCGACGCCATCGCCGAGCGATTCGAGCTGATGAAGGGCGTCCGCCCAGCCGATCCGCATTACGCCCTGAAGAAGATGATCGCGGTCAACCGTTTCTGCGGGTGGGACTACGTCGTGTCCGGACTGGTGGTCGCGGGGTTCGAGCACCACCGCGCCGCCGTGGCGGACACGGCCGACCTCAAGCGCGCCGGAGGACGTGTTTACCAGGACGAGCACACCGGCCCGATCATGAGCTGGGAGGACTTCGAGAGATACCCCTGGCCGGATGCCGATGCGGCCGACGCCGCCGAGCTGGAGTGGTACTGCCGGCACGTGCCCGAGGAGATGTGCATCGTCGGCGGGCTGACCGGGCACTTCGCCGAGGAGCTCACCTGGCTGATGGGCTACGAGACGCTGTGCTACGCGCTGTACGACCAGCGCGATCTGGTCCAGGCGATTGCCGAGAAGCTGCGTGAGCACTATCTCGCGTGCGTGAAGCGCCTGCTGGCGTTCGACCGGGTGAAGATGATCTGGGCCAGCGACGACATGGGCTTCAAGACCGGCCTGATGATCTCGCCGAACGACACGCGGCAGTTCATCCTGACGGGTCACAAGATGCTGGCGGAGATGAGCCACGCAGCCGGCCGGCCGTATCTCCTGCACGCCTGCGGCAACCTGAAGGACATCATCGACGACCTGGTCGACGACGTGAAGATCGACGCCAAGCACAGCTTCGAGGACACCATCGAGGACGTCCGCCAGGTCAAGCAGACCTACGGCCGGAGGATCGCGATGATCGGCGGCATCGACGTGGACTTCCTGTGCCGCAGCGACGAGCAGTCGATACGCAGGCGCGTGCGCGACACGCTGAACGTCTGCCAGGCCGGCGGAGGCTACTGCCTGGGCACGGGCAACAGCGTGGCCAACTATATTCCGCTGGACAACTACCTGGCGATGGTGGACGAGGGCCGGCTGTATGGGTCGTAAGCGGCACTGGCAAAAGGGCTTGCGGCAAGCCGAATCGCGGGCGGCGGCGGCGGCGGGCGTCAAGTGCTCGCGAAACAAACGAAAAATGCTTGCGGAGGGCAGTTTTCTCTGGCAGTCGGGATTCGCGGTCGGGTATAATCATAAGGCTGGCGAGAGTGTCAGTCGCGGCGGTGGGGGTGTATGCATGAGTGCCGCTCCGGTCTCCTGAGACCCGCGCGTGGCGCCCGCCGGCGTAAAAAAGACTCGCTAGTACCTTGACTTGTTCATGTCGAGGACTAGAATCTGCCGCTTCAAGTAGCGGCGTTCGGCGATGAGGCCGGGCCGCGCGGCGCAGCGATATTTGACAAGTGAACAGTGTGTCGTCACGAGGATGTGACCCGGGCGGCTGACGGTCACGCGTCGCCGCGCGGGGAGATCCACATCAGGTCCGCACTGATCTTGCGAGAGTGCGGGCCGGCTCGAAATCCTCGTGACAGCCCTCTAGGCTTACGGATTTTGAGTTTAGCCGATCCCGCACGGTTGTGTTTCGCCGGGCGGGAGACCTGGTCGGGCCGCCCCAAACAGGCCCGGCCGACAGAGTCAGACTCGTCGAACCGTTCCCGCTTCGGCGGGATGGAACGATAATCAACTGAAGGGTTTGATCCTGGCTCAGATCGAACGCTGGCGGCGTGGTTAAAACATGCAAGTCGAACGCGAACGTTCCCTTCGGGGAGCTAGTAGAGTGGCGGAAGGGCGAGGAGTACATGGGTAACGTGCCCTTGGCACGGGGATAGCCCGGGGAAACCTGGGATAATACCCGATGAGACCACGGTCCCACATGGGACAGCGGTCAAAGGTGGGGATCCGCTTCGGCGGACCTGCCGGCCATCGAGCGGCCCATGTCCTATCAGCTTGTTGGTGAGGTAACGGCTCACCAAGGCTACGACGGGTACCGGGACTGAGAGGTTGGCCCGGCGCATTGGCACTGAGACACTGGCCAGACTCCTACGGGAGGCTGCAGTAACGAATATTGGGCAATGGGCGAAAGCCTGACCCAGCGACGCCGCGTGTGGGATGAAGTCCTTCGGGATGTAAACCACTGTCAGGGGTTACCAAGCAATGGGAGTAAATAGCTCCCGGCGTTGAGGCGCCCCAGAGGAAGCCACGGCTAACTTCGTGCCAGCAGCCGCGGTAAGACGAAGGTGGCAAGCGTTGTTCGGAATCACTGGGCTTAAAGAGCACGTAGGCGGACGGTTTTGCGTCTTGTGAAATCCCTCGGCTCAACCGAGGAATTGCTGGGCGAACGGACCGTCTTGAGGCAGGTAGGGGCGTGGGGAACTCTTGGTGGAGCGGTGGAATGCGTAGATATCAAGAGGAACGCCGGTGACGAAGGTGCCGCGCTGGGCCTGTCCTGACGCTGAGGTGCGAAAGCCAGGGTAGCGAACGGGATTAGATACCCCGGTAGTCCTGGCCCTAAACGATGTCCACTAGGTCGGTGGTTCTCTGACGGATCACTGGCCGAAACAAAAGCGTTAAGTGGACCGCCTGGGGAGTACGGTCGCAAGGCTAAAACTCAAAGGAATTGACGGGGGCTCACACAAGCGGTGGAGCATGTTGCTCAATTCGATGCAACGCGAAGAACCTTATCCTGGGCTTGACATGTACGGATGCCTACCCTGAAAGGGGTCCGGTTGACCTTCGGGTTGAAACGTACACAGGTGCTGCATGGCTGTCGTCAGCTCGTGTCGTGAGATGTTGGGTTAAGTCCCGTAACGAGCGAAACCCTTGTCGTTAGTTGCCAGCGGGTTATGCCGGGGACTCTAGCGAGACTGCCGGTGTTAAACCGGAGGAAGGTGGGGATGACGTCAAGTCCTCATGGCCTTTATGCCCAGGGCTGCAAACGTGCTACAATGACCGGTACAAACCGACGCAAGACCGCGAGGTGGAGCAAATCGGAAAAAGCCGGCCCCAGTTCGGATTGGAGTCTGCAACTCGACTCCATGAAGTTGGAATCGCTAGTAATCGCGTATCAGCATGACGCGGTGAATGTGTTCCTGAGCCTTGTACACACCGCCCGTCAAGTCATGGAAGCTGGGAGCGCCCGAAGTCGCCTCAATTCAGGGGTGCCGAAGGTGAGCTCGGTGACTGGGACTAAGTCGTAACAAGGTAGCCGTAGGGGAACCTGCGGCTGGATCACCTCCTTTCTAGAGGATTATCTAGAGGCCGGCGGGAGATAACTAACCCCTCCCACGCAGAGAGATCTGCCCGGCAACAAGTCAGCACAGTCTCGTCCTCCAACGCCTTGGCGAAGGAGGGTAGTCGTGCGGCGACGCACGACAAAGACGGCCCACTGTTTACCCTATATTGACCCCGCGGTTCGCGCCGCGGGGTCTTTCTATGCGCCGACGCCCGCTCGACCACGCGGCAAGGCCATGCGGCCTTGTGGTCGGCACCCGGCGTCCGTCAAGGACAAGTTCAGCAGCCCCGACTGCCACTTGCCGGACGCCGTGGGGCGTTCCCTACGAGCCCCTTGCGTCGTCGGCTGCCCCGGGCTATTCTGTCGTGACGCACGATCGGAGGCCGAAGCATGAACGGCAAACCGTCCCAGCATTTGCTTGACGCGACAGGCAAGATTCTCAGGTCCTGGCTCTTCGACGTTGGGGAATGGTTGAAGTACTGCACGGAGGAAGGGATACCGCCAAGCCAGTTCCCCTTCGGCGAGAGGAGGGGGTCAAACGACCCGAACTGGGAACAAGAGTGCTATG
>Ga0307378_10003296_pt1 | contig 23785 bp, 22 predicted proteins | sample UN1MG_FD_202238 | JGI IMG/M metagenome (GOLD analysis project Ga0307378, IMG submission 202238) | Soil microbial communities from Risofladan, Vaasa, Finland - UN-1 | ecosystem: Environmental > Terrestrial > Soil > Coastal area > Acid sulfate soil | place: Finland: Risofladan, Vaasa | collected...
ATATGGATCAGCTCTTTCTGTTCGGTTGCGAATTCTTTCAAATATTTTTCCATTCTTACCACTTTAAGATTGAAATGATTTATTATACTCCGAACTAAATTCTCCGACCTGGAGATAGACCTCATGCCCTCTATTCGTCAAGGTGGATACTGAACTGGGTGTCAAACCTGCGCGGTTTTCTATCTTGCCGCTTTCGTTGATAACACCAATATTTATTTTATCCTCCGTGGGTCTAAAGGAGAAATAATCTAACCAAATATCCCTATTAAGTCAACTTTTATGAAAAATCAAAGAGAAAGATGGATTATTCACGGACCGAGGTTGCAGTAGCGGCGAGGAAGTGGCTCATGAAGCTGTAGTGAACTATCGCGAATGAGCCACGAGGAAGCCGATGCTGTGAGATCGGTTCGCCCGAAGGGTAAAAGATGTTGACAATAAAAATTTGAAAGTTATCTAAATATGAATTTGTCAACAGCTTTTATGAATAATTCAGATTATGTGAAGAATTTGAGGGTAAAGAAGATGTAGACAAGGTAGATCGCAAACAGAATGATCCCCTTTATCTTGGTCAGGCGACAACCGATACGCATGCTCACAAGCATGATGAGTACGATAAAAATCATAAAAGGAAAAGTGAAATTTATGATGTCCAATTCGACCTGGATGGGCCTGACGATCGAAGCCACACCGATGATCCACAAGATGTTGAGTACGTCTGCACCGATGATATCCCCCACAGCGATATCGCCTTCGCCTTTGAGAGTGGCCATTATACATGTGCTTATTTCAGGAAGAGATGTTCCTATCGCAAGAATTGTAGCCCCGATGACGATATCGGACACAGAAAAGTAAATGGCGATATTCTCCGCTGACCAAATGACACCACGAGTTGTCAGAACAACTCCGATCAATCCAAGCCCAAAAAGCGATACGGGGCGTTTGAGTTGATGTTTTTTTTCCAAAAATTTATACGGCTTTTTGGGATTGGCATCTCCATTTTTATCTTGATGTTGCATCGACCGAAAATAAGGGACTTTGAAGATCAACAGAAAATACACACCGAGGAGGCTGAACAAAACCAATCCATCGACGCGGCTGATAACACCATCACGTGCCAATCCATACGCAATAAAATCTATGGCAAGCAAAAAGGGCCCCAAGATCTTGAGCATCCGGCAATTCACAAAGATTATCGTGGGTGCCAGGATCGCAGCAAATGCGAGAGCAACGCCGTCATCGCAGATCACAGATCCCACGGCATTACCCAGGGCAAACTCGGGTTTCCCCAGAAATGAAGCCATCACAGACACACCGAATTCAGGCGCTGTTGTCCCCAATCCCACAAGGACGATTCCCACGACCATCTTGGGAATATCCAAAATCTCAGCGATCGCTGAAGCCCCTTGGATAAAAAAGTCAGCACACTTAAACAAGATAGCAAAAGCGATAACGAGAACAGCAAAATAAATAAAGATCATTTTTTGTAGATTATCTCTCCGTCAAATATGGTCACCAAAACCTCTGTATCAAGGATATCCTCTGGAGGGATCTCAAAAAGATTCTGGCTTAAAACAACGAGGTCAGCAAATTTTCCCTCTTGGACAGAGCCCTTCATGTCTTCAGCAAATTCTGTGTATGCGCCGTTTATTGAATATCCTTTGATGGCCTCTTCTAAAGAAATCTTTTGTTCGGGGATCCAACCGTCGACATTCTTGTCATCCAGGGTCCGACGTGTCACAGCTGCGTAAATTCCGGTTATGGGATCGAGAGGGGCAACAGTCCAGTCAGAGCCAAACGCCAGGAGGACATTCGCGTCGAGGAAAGACTTAAACGCATACGTATACTTCGCCCTCTCCTTGCCGATCTTTCTCTCTGCCCACCGGCCATCATCAATGGCGTGATAAGGCTGTACGGAAGCGATGATGTCCATCTTCGCAAAACGCACAAAGTCCTCAGGAATCAAATGCTGGGCATGTTCGATCCTCCAGCGGCGGTCTCTAGGTCCCCCATCAGCGATCACCCTTTCCATGATATCCAAGATGACGTGATTGGCCTTGTCACCGATGGCGTGGATGGCGATCTGTAGTCCGGACTTATCTGCCTCGCGGATCCTTTGCTCCATGATTCCCTCGGGGTACATATCCGAGACGAGAATACCCGTTTTTTCCGGGTCATCGGTGTAGGGTTCGAAAAAGAGAGCGGTAAAGGATCCCAAAGAGCCATCCACAAATCCCTTTAGACCGCCGATCTTTAATAAATCGTTCTCAAGAGGCTTTTTTTGTTCCAGCTGGGAGTAAAGGTCCCTTTCGCCAATCGCAAAATAAACCGTGAGACGGGCATTGAGTGTCCCCTCTTTGAGAAGCTCATGATAGACCTCAAAATTTGAAGAATAGGCCATATCGTGGACGGAAGTGACACCCCTTTGACTAGCATGTCTCAAAGCCGTCTGTGCAGCTTTTTTCTTTTCTTCAAGGCTGGGCTCTGGGATCCTGTCAGAAACGAGCCTCATGGCTTCATCCTTTAAAATGCCGGTGGGTTCACCGGTCTTAGAGTCCTTGAGTATTTCTCCACCAGGAGGTGAAACCGTATCCCTGGTTACTCCTGCGATCTCAAGAGCGAGACTGTTCGCCAAAGCCATGTGTCCATCGAGACGATTGACAAAAACCGGATTTTGAGGGGAGACAGGATCGATCCATTCTTTTCTGGGCATTTCAGGAGGATCGAACTGCTGCTGGTCCCAGTCCCCTTTGAGTATCCATTCTCCTCTGCCGATCTCGCTGGTTCTTTTTTTGACAGTCACAATAAATTCTTCCTTGCTCTTGGCTTCTCTCAATTGGATGCTCGAAAGCGCAAAACCACCGTCTAAAAAGTGTGTATGGCTGTCGATAAATCCTGGCAGGACAAATGATCCCTTGAGGTCGAATCCCTGGGTGTGCTCGCCGAAAAGTGCTTTAATTTCCTCCGTTGTTCCAACTTTTAGTATCCTCTCTCCACGGATGGCAACAGCCTCGGCCCACGGCTGCTCGGGATTCACGGTCCAGATCTTTCCATTATAGAGTGCAAGATCAGCGACCACACTCTTTTTTTCCGCTACGCAGCCAAAAACGAATCCCACAAGACTTGCCAAAATAACGATATCCAGTATCTTCATGCGTAAACTCCTAGATCTTGCTGGTTGTTTTATCGCTCATGTTTTTTAGGGTGATCTGCATAAAATCTTCGGGAATGATCAATTCCCCCGAGTAATTTTCTCGAATCTCTCGTTCGATCTCTGCAAGAGAATATTTAAGCTCTCCAAAAAAATGGCATGGGATAACACACTTGATTCCAGCCTCTTGGGCATATCTCCCCAGTTCGATTGGATTTGCATGTTTGGTTTTTAGCGCGGGAAACTCTCCAAAGAATCGGCTGGGAGCGCTGCAATCATGGATGAGATAATCTGCTCCTCGAGCGCTTTCAAAGAGAGGGGGGTGAACGGGAGTATCCCCCGAATAAAACATGGATGGCCCGGATGTGTTGAAGCGAAATCCGAAGGCCAGAGACGACTCATTGTGAGGGACTCTTTTCGTCGAACACTCGATCGAGCTTGCTATCATAAAGTCCTGATCGGGTTCCAAAGGGATAAAACGGATACGGCACTTAATCTTTTTGTCCAGAAGATGGAAAAGCTCAAGGAATCTGCGGCAAAAATTGATGGTTTTTTCCGAGCCAAAAAGATCGATCTGGCATTCGGTGAGCATCAAGCTGTGAATGAAGGAAGGCAGCCCATACACATGGTCCGGATGGATGTGAGTCACAAGTACGGTTTGTATGTCAGCAGGCTCAACATTCAGCTTCTTTATCTTTTGAACGATACTGCCCGGACAGTCAATCAAGACGTGATCGGCGGAGTGTTTTATCAGAAAAGATGTATTGTCTCTCTCCACAGTGGCAACAGACCCGCCAGTGCCCAAAAAACTAATTTCTGTCATCTTTTTATTAAACCATTTATAGATGAATTCACCCTTTTAATCAACATGTTTACTTCACCGAGAGGAATCTCCAAACCAATTTAGTAAGATCAATCAACGGATCGAAGTGCTGCGGCGCTTTGATCCAGCAACATTCGCTCTCCAACCACAATCTTAATTAAGCAATCTAGTGTCACCTCTTGGAGTATGGCATTAGAAATACATTAAGGAGTTGGCCACAGGCCCTGAGAGATGCACTCCCATTGACCGCTTCTTTGGAAGAGATAAAGAGATCCTGGAACAAAGGCAAAGGACGAAAACAGAGATTATGCGTCAGAGGAGGAAAATTTATCGCTTATTTATGATGAATAACTTGATTGAAAGTCTTAGTTAGGCGTAATATGAAGAAGCAAAACCGTCGCTCAAGGGTGTGTCCGAATCATTTGACGACATACAAAAGAGAAGTACAATACCTGAGCGGGAAATAGCGAATAAAATAGGAAGGAATTATTATGGTCGATACATTATTAGAAAGTGAAACCAAAAAAATCGCTTTGCTTATAGATGGCGACAATGCCCAGCCCATGCTCATAGGCAAGATACTGACAGAAACCAGCAAATATGGGAAATTAACTATCAGGCGGATATATGGAGACTGGACAACCGCCAATATGCAGGGTTGGAAAGGCACATTGAATGCAGCTGCTATTCAGCCGATTCAGCAGTTCCGTTATACCGTAGGCAAGAATGCCACAGACAGTGCCATGATCATCGATGCTATGGATATCCTACATGGAAAACTGGTTGACGGTTTCTGCATAGTCTCGAGCGATAGTGATTACACCCGCCTGGCCACTCGCATCCGGGAAAGTGGCATTTTTGTTATGGGGATTGGCAGACAATTGACCCCAAAAGCTTTTGTTAATGGCTGTAATGTTTTTATTTATACTGAAAACCTTCTGCCTAAAGAGACTTCCCGGGGAAAAAAGACATCAAAGAAGATCTCTGCTAAGGAGGAAAAATCCAGGAAGCTGGATCCTTTGCCTATGCTCAAGGGAGCTTTTGAAATGGCCATACAAGAGGACGGCTGGGCCAACCTGGCGACCATGGGATTTTATTTGCATCAACTTGACCCGGGCTTCGATCCGCGCACATATGGATTCAAACAGTTATCTCAGCTTATTAAATCCTATGCAAAATTATTTGAGCTGCGGTTCCAGGATGAATCCGGCACTACCACAATGTATGTCAGAAACAAAGAATGATTCGGAATTACGACTTCTGCCGTGCACCAAGATAGCAAAAAAGCTATGGATGAGTTAAAAGTATCTGCGCCGGGAAGGATCTGTCTTTTTGGTGAACACCAGGACTATTTCGGGCTTCCTGTGATCGCCGCAGCCATCAACTTACGCATAAATATTTCAGGCAGAAAAAGGGATGATCCCAATTTTGTGATCACTCTGCCAGACATCCAGGATATTGAGAGGTTCTCGCTCACAGAGGACCTTACCTACAGAAAAAAGAGGGATTACTTAAGAAGTGTTGTTAATGTTCTGCGCAGAAAAAATATCCCTATTTCTTCAGGATGGGATTGCACAGTCCAGGGCGATATTCCCATAAATTCAGGAACCTCGAGCTCTTCTGCCCTCGTTGTTGCTTGGATAAAATTCCTGCTGGAGGCCGCAGAAAGCCCCGAGGCAAAGACCCCCGAGACCATTGCAGAATTGGCATTCCAAGCAGAAGTTGTGGAATTTAAGGAACCTGGCGGAAAAATGGATCACTATGCGTCTTCATTGGGAGGAATTGTGGATATCCACTTCGAAGACCGGTTGAAAGTGACGAGGTTTAAGAATCCTCTCAAAGAGTTTGTCCTTGCAGATTCTCTCATCCGAAAGGACACAACAACCACTCTGGGTTTTATCAAAAGCCATGTCTTGCACGGAGTGTCCGAGATTCGATCATGGATAAAAAACTTCCGTCTGCAGAATAAGATCGGTGATAAAGAGAGGGATAAGATCGAGAAGCTAGCTCCGGATGTCAGGAGACTGCTAAAGGGAACTCTTCTGACGAGGGACATCACGGCCGAAGGCGAATCGCTCTTCCAATCCGACTATTTCGATCACCAAAAATTCGGACAACTCCTGACATCCCAACACAAAGTCCTTAGAGACTATATCCAAGTATCTGCACCAAAACTCGAACAGATGATCGAAACAGCTTTAAAAGAGGGTGCATTGGGAGCAAAGCTCAACGGTTCTGGCGAAGGAGGATGTATTTTTGCTTATACGCCTCATGGAGCCGACCGAGTGGCTGAATCTCTAAAAAAACTCGACACAAAAGTCACCATCATCCGTATAGACGAAGGAGCCAGGCTTCAAGTATAATCGGACATTCTGGTATGAGGCTATTGCGCCTCCTCAATCCTGGAAAGGCGGCCTTTGAGGGGAAAAACCGAACCGGATAGACCAAAGAATCGAAGAATAAAGGAACAATGATAAGCGCAACTCAGATAAGAAAAGGCATGATCATCAAAGTCGAGAACGAGATCTACAAAGTCTTCGAGACCACCCATGTCACGCCGGGAAAAGGACAGGCATTGATGCAAACCAAGCTACGCAAACTCGGCGATCAATCTCTCCATGACTACCGGTTCCGGTCCAAGGACAAGGTCGAACAGGTATACCTGATAACCACAGACATGGAATATCTCTACTCCGAAGGCGAGGAATACGTGTTCATGAACCTGGAAAATTACGAACAACTCAAGCTCGAATCCGAGGTCATCGGAGGCGCTATCAATTATCTTATTCCCAATGTTGTCTTTTCCATCGAGATGCTGGGTAAAAATCCTGTGGGAGTCAATCCGCCGATGACCATCGAACTGGAAGTTATCAAGACAGAACTTTTTCTCAAAGGGGCCACTCAGTCGGCCAGCAACAAGCCCGCAACCTTGGAAACAGGGATCACAATAAACGTTCCTCAGTTCATAAAGGAAGGGGATATTGTCCGGATCGACACACGAGAGGACAAATACCTCGAGCGCACAAAAAGCTGATTAAAAGAGGGAGTATTGCGTCTTTCTGAGGCAAAAAATCAGAAAGTGGCTCTGTGTACGCCGATATTACCATTTGCATCCTCAACTTTGACTGTGATCATATCGTCAAAATCGCGAGGAAGTGTAATGCTGAAGCTGAAGCCTTCCTCTCTTGAATCACAGATCCCATCCGTCGGAAAAACGATCCGCCAATTGTTGGGCCGTACAAGAAACTTCACTTCTGTGATGTGTGAGAATGAATCCGACGCGGTAAAGCTCACTTTGATCGTATTTCGATCCCTGGCAGCTTGGAAATTTCGAATAACCGGGAATGAATTATCGATCAAAAGCGGACGACTGATCTTTTCAGTCTGAAGTTCGATCCCTAGGGGATTTGAAGGCTTATCCTTCGCTTCGACCCTGATGAAATAGATCCCATCGGGTAACGAGAGTGTATCAAAGGCAAAAACCTTTTCCTCCCAGTCTTGTTTCAGGTAACGCCACTGACTCTCATTTTCATTCCGTATGGCGATAGCATAGACGAGTATATCTCCATTTTCATCAATGGCATCCCATACCACGGTCTGGTATCCCTTCCTTTCGGCTTTTTTCGAGACAACATATCCCAGTTGCTTTTCCTCGTTTTTTGCCTTTTCTGTGATATCCTGCTCTGCACCCTGGATCTGTTCTTTCTGATCTGGCAGCTTTAAAAAAACTTCATTAGCCGGAAGGAGATCGACCTGCGAGATGATAGGCGCCAGGTTAGTCTGCAAATAGAAAAGCGAGATCTTTTGCAGATGGGGAGCGATTTTACCGGATTGTGATTTAAAAATGGCCTTGAACTGTAAATACCTCGCTTTGGGACTTAACATCTGCTCCCCTTCGATCTTTTGATAGGGAGGAGACCAATCACTCCATGCCTGGGTAGGCACACTGGAGTTCCCGCTTCGTGTTTGAAACTGGAGCGTCGTCCCAGAAGGCATCTCGGCTGTCCACTCGATCCTTCCCCAGGAGGCTAGAGTGTTTGCATCAAACACGCGGCTTGTGTACTCTCCCTCAAATCGCTGTTCTGCGGATATGATGCTCAGATTGGAAGGATTGTTGGACAGTGTGTAAATACCGGTACCATGGGGTTGAAGCAGATAGATCTGCTCGGCTTCCTTTTGAACGATCAAGGAAACTTTTTCATTGCTGTCAATGGCATAAATCCTTCCTTTATTCCCCGTGCTAAAGATCAATTCTTGTTTTATCTCATTCCAAAAAAGGGAATAGATCATTTCATCGGGAGAACTCCAGAGTCTCTTGGCAATTCCCTCGGAACTGACTTTAAAAAGAGTGCTGGGTTGTTCCTGGAGCTGTGACTGTACATCTTGAGTAGTAATACCAGAGGGCGTGACTGTGATAGAGACCTCGGCATCGGGCGTTGCTGAAACTGTCGGTTTTGTTTCCATCATAGGTTTTATGGATCTGCCTCCGGCCGCAGCGTAGATATTCCCCGCCCGATCCAGAGTGATACTCTTGATCTCTTCAAAGGGAGACTCATACAAGATCGAGGCCCTTCTTTGTGGAGAAATGCGGTACAAACGGCCCTTTCCACCGCTTCCAGCATACAATCCCCCATTAGGGTTCATCTCCAAACATAGTATATGATTTTCCTCGGGATCCAAAAACTTCTGGCCTTCACCACGCTCGTTGATCGCGTAAATTCCCCCACTCTCCCCGACCGCAGCCAGCAGTACTCCCTTCTCATCGAATTTCAAGTCCCAGATGTATCGCTCCTGTGGGTTGAAAAAGGGCTCCCCCTTGCCCTGGGAAGTAATTTTATAGATCTTTCCGTTTGGGGAGCTTCCTGCATAGAGGTTTCCTTCTGAATCTTGAGCGAGACAAAATATGTCCTGCTCGGGAACCTGGAAATACAATTCGAATTGACCCTCATTGTTCCTTCTGTAGATCTTTCCGTCATGGCCGGTTCCAAGATAAACCCTTCCGCCCTCAGTGACGAGAAGGGACAAAAAGAACTCTTCTGCAGGCGCTTCCATCGTTTCTTCTTTTGGGGATAGAGACAGAACGCCATCAGAAGTAACGGATATGCCTTCGAATTCTCCTCTCAAATAGTCATTTATATTCCGGAGTTCCCAGCGTTGCGGCTGAACCGCTACTAAAAAAAGTGTCATGAATATCACAACCGAACAAACACCTGCGAATACCTTTTTCATATTCTCAACTCCTCTGCTAACCTGGACTATTCATAAAAAACGTCGATATTATATTCTACAAATGCAATATCAAATATATACATTGTTATTTTATTTTTATTGGAATAAGAGTAGATCCTCTGAAAACAAATGGGACAGGCTGCTGCAGCTGCCCGAGCGTCGAGTAGGACAACTCGGTGGGAGCCGACGACGGTGCTCGAGGAGAAGCAAACATAGATTTCATGCTTGGCGGCAAGTTTGGCATCTCCTCTCCCCCGAGAAAAAGACCGGGTTTGGATGCCAAGATCCTGAAATAGATCCGGTTATTTTTCCTCAGGTTATTGAGCATTCGGATCACATGCTCGATATTCCTGGGCGTAAACGGCTGTCTCTTGTACTGAGTTGTTTCCAGCTGCTGCAATGATGCCGCATCTGCGATGACGAGATAAAATTCAGAGCCCTTGGGCAAATTGGGAGCCGGGATACCTCCCTCCCACATAGCGCTTTCTCCCCTGAAGCTTCGGGTGTAGACCTTTATTCGGATGATTTCCCCCGGAGAGGCATCGTATTTATCGAGCCAGACCTTTTCCAGTTGTGCATATTTAACATCTTCAGTGGGCGTGATCGAAAGGTCGATCCGGTGAATAGGGAGGTCTTGAAATTCATTGCTCATTAAGAAATAAACAACGGCTGCGACAAGGCTCGACAAGTTTGTGCTGGCCATATCAAAATTTCCAGAGAATAGATCTTCCAGATGCACGCTCATCCCGTTATCCAAGTAGACATCCCCGCTGAACTCCAGAGAAAGGTCACCGATGGCTCTTTCCTCGCTAAGGATCAGACTTGAAACCACCAAATTAACCAAGGCGGGAGTCAGGATCTTATCTTCTGTAAGATTGACGGTGTACCTTTTCTCCCCTTTGTTTGTTCTCAATGTGATATTCAAGGGGATAAGATCGGGCACTTGGCCGAGCTCCCCATACAGTCCTGGCATGCGATCTTGCGAGAACTTTCCCACCGGGATCTCTGTGCCCGTGAGCTTGTGCGAAACATCAAGCTTGGGGACTATCGTCATAACATCCGCCTTGGTCATCGTATAGCCAACAGTGCCCAGATTGAACCAGGGATGCCCCCATGCCAAGACCCTGTTCCCGTCCACATGGGTGACAGTTCCCACCCCAGACATGTTGAGGTCTCCCGTGACGAGTTGTGCACCGACCGAATCTCCTCCTTTTAAAGTCAGGTCAGGAATTGTGATTCCCGCTTGAGATTGACCGGAGATACTGACATTCATTGGAGTAAAACCAAGCTTTGAAAAAAAGTGTTTCGCCTTTTCAAAAACGTGAGGAGAAAAACCGCTAAAGACGAGGGGTATGCTAATGGGAGAAAACGTTCGATCTCCACTGATAATGGTAGGGTCTTTGTAAAAATATGACTCGTAGATAGACAACAGTTCACTCAGAGGAAGATGTTTTTTTATCGGGATCTGTGGCATAAAAGAAGACTTTGTTGGCTCCTTCTCCGGGATCGCCATCATCTCATTGATGGGAGTGACAAGTGCGAGAGGTTCTTTAACAAAGGCACCAAGACTGTAGGATAATGCACCGATCAATTTGCCATCGATGTAGATCGGGCTTCCACTCATGCCTTGTATCACCCCGGCATCTCCGATACTTGCGCCGCTGATCCTCACGACGATCAAATCCTTTTTGGGCTGAATGTTGCGCATGACACCCAGAATCTCAACATCAAATTCTTCGATCGTATCGCCGAGAAAGACACTCCGGCCCTTCCCCTTCATGCCTGCCTCTATCTGGTCAACCGGGAGAATATTTTGAACGCCTTCCAGACTTGTTAAAGACAAACCTGCCATCAGAACAAAAACCACCGTTAGTATTCGTATTATTCTCATCATACTCATTATACTCTTTCTTGACTGACTTTGTCAGTCACCTGAATTATTGATAAAAAATGTCGATACTTATTCAAGAAGATCAATATCAGATATTTACGCTATTCATCCGGTAAATCACTTTATCACTTTCGTTTTCAATGTACATTCTATTCATAATCGACATTTTTTATGAATAATTCAGAATACATTTGTTTTGTCGATCTTGACAAGATAAACAAGATATTATTAACCTCGGAATCGGAAATTCCGTTCCAATTATCTATCCGGATTACTTTATTATGCCCAGAAACTTACCGCATTTTTCAAAGCTTCCAAGGACATAATCCAACTCTTCATCTGTATGCGTAGCGGAATAGCTAGTCCTGATGAGACTCTGATCCTTGGGGACAGCCGGATAGATCACAGCGTTCGTGAAGATCCCATCTTCCCGCAGCAATTTCCACAGCATGAACGCCAGCTCATCGTTCCCGATGATGGCCGGAATGATCGGGGTCTCAGTGGGACCGGTTTCATAGCCCATAGCCTGAAATCCTGATCTCATTTTATCGCTGATCTGCAACAGTTTCTCTCTCCGTTCAGGTTCTGATTGGATAATATCAAGAGTGGCGAGCACAGTGGCCACCGAGGCGGGTGTTATGCTTGCGCTGAAAATGAGTGCCCGGGAATGATGTTTGATATAGCTGATGACCTTTTTCTCCCCAGCGATAAAACCACCTAGAGCGGCAAACGATTTACTGAACGTGCCCATGATCAAGTCTATCTCCTCTTCCACTCCAAAATGTTCAGCCGTCCCTCGACCATTTTTTCCCATAACGCCGATACCATGGGCATCATCCACCATGATCTTTGTCCCATATTTTTTCCCCAACTTGACGACTTCTGGGAGATTTGTCAGATCGCCTTCCATGCTGAAGACACCATCCACTACGATCAATTTCCCAGCTGAATCATCCAATGAACTCAGGGTTTTCTCCAAATCTTCCATATCATTGTGCTTAAATTTGTGGACATCTCCATAGGAGAGGCGGCATGCATCCACGATGCTGGCGTGGACCATCTGATCCGTGATGACCGCATCCCCTCGGCCCACGAGAGTTGAGATGACGCCTTGGTTCGTCTGGAATCCCGTACTAAGAGTGAGAGCGGCTTCTTTATTCATAAACTTGGCCAGTTTATCTTCCAACTCGACATGGATATCAAGAGTCCCGTTTAAAAACCGGGAGCCACAAGTGGCCACACCGTATTTATCAATAGCATCTTGTGCAGCTTTCATCACTTTCGGATGATCGAGCAATCCCAAGTAGTTGTTGGACCCCACCATGATCATCTCTTTTCCATCGACTTTAACCTTATTCCCAATGACTTCCTGAATCGGTGTGAAATAGGGATAGAATCCCATGGCCATAGCCTCTTCAGCGCGTGTGAATTTGTAACACTTTTCAAAAAGGTCCACTATTCCCTCCTTTTTTGGGAATATTCATTAAAGATGCGTTTGTTAACAACATTTTCACATCCCTGCGAGCACTCGGTTTGACTGGTGAGGAAGATTCTTTTACAATCTTGATCATGAAGATTTTAATTACAGGTGGAACAGGCTTTATCGGAAGCCATCTTATTGATCATTTTTTAGATTATAAAAACACTGAAATATACGCCCTTGTCAGGAATTTAAACAATCTCAAGTGGTTGAAAGGGCTCAAAATCAATCTCCTCGAAGGGGATCTTCTGCATATTCCGTTACTTCCTCCTGATATTGACTACGTCTTCCACGTTGCAGGCTCAACAAAAGCATACAAAATTGCTGATTATTATACAGTAAACCGACAAGGGACGGCAAGTCTTTTTCAGGCCCTCCAGACGCAGAACATCCGCCCTAAAAGGGTGGTGTATCTGAGCAGTATAGCAGCATCGGGGCCGAGTTCCGATGGAACGGCAGTGAAGGAAGACTCGCCGCCATGTCCCGTCTCACCCTATGGGAAAAGCAAGTTGGAAGGTGAGACAGAAGCATTAAAATACAAAGACAGTATCCCGATAGTTTTAGCTAGACTCAGCGTTGTGTTTGGTCCGCGGGACAGAGCGCTCATTCCCTATTTCAAATTCATCCAAAAGGGGATTCTTCCCTCTGTCGGTTCGAAACAAAAACTCGTGAGTTTGATCTATATCAAAGACCTCATCAAGGCCTTAGACCTTTGCATTCACAAAGAGCTGACAAACGGCGAGATCCTTCATTTTGCCAATCCCGACCCTTCCAGTTGGGAAGAATTGGGAAGAGGTGCTGCCGAAGCTATGCATATTAAGCTGACTAACCTCAAGTTCCCTCTTCCGCTTGCCTATCTTGTGTCCTGCGGTGCAGAAGTATTGGGAAAGATACGTAGGGATCCAAGCATCCTCAACCGCCAGAAGTTTGAGGAATTAAGACAAGACGGATGGGTGGCGGACACACAAAGGGCAAAAGAAAAACTTGACTTCACCCCTCAATACTCTCTACGAGATGCCCTGCACGAGACGATCGACTGGTACATGAAGAACAACTGGCTTTAAGACTCTCCCCAGAATTATTTTTTCTTCTTGAAGATACGGGAAGATGTGAAAAACGCTGAGGAAAACTTGGCGGTGTATTTGAGACACCAACCCTCCTCTTGTGAGCAAGCGAAATACCTGATCTTTCCTCCAATAATGTGATTCCCGCTTTTAGCATCCATATTTACGGAAAAGGGTATTTCAATGGGCCCCTTCAGATCCAGGTATTCCTTTCCATCCTCTTCCTTTATCCCGATCTTAAGGTCAGAGGCAGAGAAAAAATTCTTCGGGAAAATAAGCTCATCCGATGGCTCCAGATCAATGGTAAAGGATGGTTGGGAGCTGATTCTGATCCCTTCTTTGACCGTAAACTTGAGAACGATTTTCCCTTCCTCTCCCCGCCTTAATCTCATCGGATTAATGGAGACATTGACTTTTAAAAGATCCTCCACAACAGATGACACAAATCCAAGCAGCAAAAAAGGGACAATTAATAAAAGGATAAATCTTTTCATATACGGCCTCTTAGCCTCATATCTATTTATATCGTAACTTTGAAAATTGTTCAAATCCCTTCTCCATCAAAAGAACAATAAGACGCGAAATGCAAAACTTAAAATATGAAACGCAGATAATCCATAAGGTGTACAAATAATAGTCTTTTTACGTTTTACATTTTTTTTAAATTGAGAAGTATAGATTTTTTCTCATATATCGATTATCATTAGTTCGGAAAAAAATATCACAATGAAAGCAGAAACAATAATCACGGGAACAGGGCATTATGTTCCTCCCAAAGTTATCACCAATTTCGACCTTGAAAAGATGATAGATACATCGGACGAGTGGATTCGTCAGAGGGCGGGCATCAGAGAACGCCATTTTGCCGACTCTGGAGTTGGGGCCTCCGATCTCGGATATCAAGCCGCTCTTAAAGCTATCGAAGATGCTCAGATCGACAAGGAGGACATAGACTTCATCATCGCCGCCACACTCTCGCCCGATCATTACTTTCCCGGGATCGGCGTGATGATTCAAGCAAAACTGGGGCTTGCAGGGATCGGCGCTCTTGATGTGAGGAACCAATGCAGTGGCTTCATATATGGACTTTCTATTGCCGATCAATACATCAGAGCTAAAACCTACAAAAAAATACTTCTCGTAGCATCAGAAGTCCAATCACACAACCTGGACTTTTCGACTGAAGGAAGAGATATCGCTGTCCTCTTCGGGGATGGAGCGGGAGCTGTCATCCTGGAGCCCAACTCAACTCACGAGAATAACAGAGGGATCCTCTCTAGCCACCTGTTTGCAGATGGAAGGCATATCTCTGACCTATGGATGGAAAAACCAAGCCCCAATGACAATCCCGTCTATCCTGAGAACTTTCTGGATCACAAGGGTTATTTCGCTCGTATGAATGGAAAGATCGTGTTCAAGAATGCTATCGAAAAGATGCCACAGGCAGTTAGAGAAGCGCTGGAAACCAACAAATTGACAATCGATGATGTCGACCACCTCATCCCTCATCAGGCGAATGACAGGATCAGTTTGATGGTGGCTAGAAATTTGCGCATTCCCGTAGAAAAAGTCATCAGAAACATCGACCGTTTCGGCAACACAACAGCTGCTTCGATCCCAATTGCGCTCGATGAGGCCTTGAAGCAAGGGCGAATCAAAAACAACGATATCGTGGTCCTCACCGCATTCGGATCTGGTTTCACTTGGGCATCGGCAGTTATTCGCTGGTGATATGTCGAATAATTTAGGCAAAATATTGCCTTTTTTTATATTTTTGTGGTAGGATTTCACATCTTATCTTGGATATTATGAACACCTTCCGTAAAAAATGGCTTTACCACAGGAGGACGAAATGAGGAAAATCACTACTGTGCTATTCATCCTTGTCTTCTGTTTCTGGACAGCTGGAACTCTTTTTTCTCAACAGAACGAAGAAGACCAAAAGTTTCTGAAATACCTGGACGTCTATTTCGATGCACTCTGGAAATACTATCCCACAATGGGAACTCTTCAGGGATACCATAAGTACGACAACAAACTCGAGGACTTGAAAAGCGGTAACATCGAAAAGCGTCACGACGAGCTGGATAGTCTCAATCAGGAACTCGTCGCCAAGATCGACAGTACAAAGCTGAGCCCCGAATTCCAGATCGACCACGCCATGATGGTTGACGGTCTGGACAGAGAGCTCATCAAACACGAAAACTTGATTCCCTGGGAATACAATCCCATCTTTTATAACTCCATTTTTAACGACTGCGTCCGAAGCCTGCTCACAAAGGAATTTGCCCCGGCAGAGGAAAGAGCCAAGAATGCGACAGAAAGACTCAAAGACCTCCCGAAGCTCATCAAGCAGGCCAAAGAAAACCTAAAAACTCCCCCCCAGCTTTACACTGAGACAGCCATCTCACAGTTCTCTGCCATTCTTGAATTCTACCAAAACGAGCTTCCCCAGCTGATCGAACAAGCACCGAGTGCCCAAAAAGCAAAACTGCAGGAAGAACTTGCGAAAGTGCTCCCAGAGCTTCAGTCCTATCAAACATTTCTCCAATCGGAACTTCTTCCGCGGTCAACAGGAACATTCAGGCTGGCTGAGGCTCACCGCAGGCTGATCCGAGGAACATTCCAGAATAGTATCCCGCTTGAAGAGCTTATCGCCCGAGCAAAAGCAGATTACAACAACCTCCGTCGTGAGATGTTTCTCGTTTGCATTCCGTTTTACAGGATCATGTACCCCAACATCAACCTCGAGCAACTCACGACTCAAAGGGGAGAGGAAGAAGTTAAAAATATCGCTATCAAAGGTGTGTTTGACAAAATAAAGGGCAATCACATCTCTAAGGATGAATTCGTCGATAAGATCAGAGCCTCTCAGGAGGAGATACAAAACTTCCTCCTTGAAAATCAGCTTCTGGACCTCCCAGAAGCAGGTTTCTCTATCGAGACCATGCCGCTCGAATCTTCTAGCAAACAATGGACCAGGATCGTTCCTCCTGGAGCCTACGAGACATCCGAGGACTTTGTGTGTTATCTTTCACCCATTCCTGGAACTGTCGAAGATCAGGCAGCGACATCTTTTCTCGAGGAACTCAACAATTTCTTCATTCCGTTTTTCACCTGCAGAAATGTCTATCCAGGCTCCTATGTTCCCTATTACTTTACGCATAAAAATCCCTCAATAGTGAGAAAAATGTTTCCGAATATGCCACTGCTCAAAGGATGGTCTGTTTATGTTGAAGAGATGTTGCTGTATTCGGGTTACGGAAATTACGACCTCAGGCTGCGCCTCAACCAGCTGAAGAACAGCCTGAAAGCTGTTGTCGATTTCACTCTCGACTTCAACATCCACGAAGGCGGCATGACCAAAGAACAAGCGATCGCCTACATGACGCGAGGCGCATTTCTCACTGAGGCCGAAGCCGATTTGAACTGGCAGAGGATCATACTGAATCCCGGGGAAGCTACCTACACATACGTTGGTTATCAAGAGTTTCTAGACCTCGAACTGGAATACAAGAAACTCAAGGGAGATGCCTACACCAAAAAAGAATTCCTCAACAAGGTCCTGAGCTATGGAGCTCTCCCCATGCGTTCGCTGAAACAGAAGCTCTCGCAATAGTTCGAATTGGATTTACTCGTTGATTCACATGCCCACTTATGCGGGAAGGAGTTCGATAATGACCGCCATGAGGTCATTCAGAGAGCTTTCCGGGAAGGTATTGGAGCTGTCCTCTGCCCCACGGAACTAACAGAAGAGAACGAACTCCAGATCGCTCTTGACACCATTAATGCTTACTCAAATATAATTGCTGCAGGCGGTGTTCACCCTCACAACGCCAAAGACTTCACTCCTGAGTGTCTCCAAAAAATAGAGGCGCTTGCAGAGGACAAAAAAATTCTGGCTGTTGGCGAAATCGGGGTGGATTTTCACTACAACTTCTCACTCCCCGACGTCCAGGTTGACGTTTTCCGGATGCAGCTCAACATTGCCCAGGAAATCGGTCTTCCCGTTGTCATCCACAGTCGCAATGCTAGGGACGAGGTGCTAAAAGCCGTAAAGGAGGAGGAGTTTACGAAAGGAGGCATCCTCCACTGTTTTACTGAAGATTGGGAATTCGCCAAGGAGATGATGGAATACAACTTCCTGATCTCCTTCTCGGGTATCCTCACATTCCCCAAGGCACGATCCTTGCAAGAGGTGGCTATCCAAATGCCATTAGAAAAGATCCTTGTTGAAACAGATTCTCCCTATCTGGTCCCGAGTCCCTATCGTGGAAAGATCCAAAGGAATGAACCTGTTTATGTCAAAGAAACCGCACGATTTCTCGCAGAGCTCAAAAATGTATCGTTGGAAAAACTTGCAGAGAAAACAACTCACAATTTTGAATCACTCTTTCAGATTGAAATTAAAAAACCGAGATGTTAATATACTTTCCACGACATCGCCCCGATAACGGTTAAAGGTCGCTGAAAATGAGAGATGCAAAAACATTCATAAATTCTCAATTGGAACAGAATGTCTCTCTCGTGGATCTGTACAGAAGCATCCAACAAGATCTTGAGAAGATGGAAGACACCCTCGAGCTTTTCACAAAATCAAAGAACCCTCTCATATCCCAGATTAGCGATTATTTGTTTAAAAAAGCCGGAAAAAGGATCCGGCCAGCTCTGTTGATGCTCTGTGCCAGACTTTTTGGTTATGAAGGGGATGAGCATATTCTCATGTCAGCGCTCGTAGAAACCATCCACACGGCCAGTCTCATCCATGATGACATCATCGATCATTCTAATGTGAGGAGAGGGCGGCCGACTGTCCATGCCACGTGGGGTTCGAACATCACTGTACTCCTCGGAGACTACCTCTACATCAAAACTCTCAACCTTGCTGTTCAGAGCAAACACAGAGAAGTCATCCAGATCCTCACCGACACGTCCGCTCAGATGATAGACGGAGAACTCTACGAATATTACGTGAGCGGAAATTTACAATTGGAGGAGACTGACTATCTCGATACCCTCGATAAAAAAACGGCTTCGCTCTTTCGGGCCTCATGCCTGATCGGGGGAATTCTCTGCGATACTTCAGAAAAAGAGCGAAATCTTTTGGCGGAATACGGAAGAAACCTCGGAATGTCCTTCCAGGTCATCGACGACCTTCTGGACTACACCGGGGATATCGAAACGCTTGGAAAACCTGTCCTCACTGATTTGGAAGAGGGACGGATCACTCTTCCACTGATCTACACCTTAAATCATGATGGCAAAGAAAATCAGAATCGGATAACTCAACTGATCAAACAAAAAGAACTTGGCAAAGAAACCAAGAGCGAAATTCTTGAGATCGTGGAGTCAAACGGAGCCCTGGATTACACTTACAGGAAAGCTGAGAGTTATGCCCTTAAATCTAAAGAGATCCTCAATCAATTCCCCCAATCCATCTATCGAGATTCCCTGGATTTGGTCCCAGATTTTGTGCTCACCCGGAGCTTGTAATCATTTGTTGTGAAATGTGAAAAGTAAAACAAATTCAATAAATTCTCCTCATTGAATATACACATGGATTATTCATAAAAAATGTCGATTATATTAATGAGGACTATGAAAACGGAATTGTCAGATTGGTTTGCTGGAAGAATATAGTAAATTATTGAAATTGATTTATTTGTAATAAGTATCGACATTTTTTATGAATAATTTAGGTACAAATTCAAAAAAAATATAAATCGTATGTTTATAGACTTTTACTTTTTATATTTTTCGTTTAACGGCAAGCAGAGATGTTAGAGATCGAAGTTAAAATCAAAATTGAACACTTGGCCGATGTCAAAGAAAAGATTCTATCTCAGGGAGCGATACTCGCCAAAGAACGATATTCGTACAATGACACTTTTTATGATTGGCCCTCTCTAGAATTCCGAAGAAAACATCATGCCTTGAGAGTCCGCAAAATCAATAAAAAGACATTTCTCACGTTCAAGGGACCTGAACAAAAATCGAGAAAATTCAAGATCAGAGAGGAGTACGAAACTGAGGTTAAAAATGAGAGACATCTGAGGAAAATCCTTAAGTCATTGGGGCTTCAGCCAATTTTCCAGTATTCGAAATTCAGAACTGTATTTCGAAAAAAAAGATTGACAATCTGCTTAGATGAAACACCTGTCGGCAATTTCCTTGAACTCGAGGGACGACAAAGCGAGATCGTGAAGTTTGCGCATGCGCTGAACTTCTCCAAAGAAGATTTTATCAAGCTAGACTACGTCCAACTTATACAAAGAGAAAAAAAGTCGTGAATCAGAAGGATTGCGAACAGGAGAGGATCAGTTTTCTTATTTTTTTTTGCTGGATTTCTTCTTCGTGGTCTTCGTCTTTGAGGTTTTAGGCTTTTTATCAGGAGTATCTTTCTTTTCCGATTTTTCTTTTGCTTGGGCTTCTTCTTTTTTAGGAGCCTCTTCTCTCAGGATGCCTTCCTCACCGATCCCCAGTTCCTCTCCGATGAAGGCCTCATCTTCAACCCCATGGAACTCTTCTCCTTTGGGTTGGACGATTTCGTAATCGATCAAACGTAGCTTGACTTCTTTTTGTGCAACAAGAATAAGATTTTTTGATTTGGTCTTGATCTTAGGTTTTGATCCTTGGAGCAATTGCTTTGCCCTCTTTGATGCAAGGATAACAAACCTGAATTTACTGTCGAGGTCGCCATAAGCTTTCAAATGGATATTTCTCCGAATATGGAATCTTGATATAAACAAGAAAGATAACAGAAAAACGAACTGATTTCAACACTTTTCCACACTTTTCAGGGCTTAGCATCGTCCACTTTTCGTGTTTCCCCCTAATTTTCCCTAAATTATTCATAAAAAATGTCGATACCTAGCATAACTAATACAATATCAGAATGTTCCATTGTTTTTTCTGAATGCTCATTTGGGCACTGCATTTCCTATGCAATTTTCATCTATAATCGACATTTCTTCCCCTTTGGGCGCCGACCCAACCTAACCCACTGATCTCACTACAAAGCCTTCGTTGTAGCCCCTTCGCGGTAGTTCACTACAGCTTCAGGGGCCACTGCCTCGCCTTTGTAGCGATATCAGCTCATGAATAATTCAGGTTTTCTATAAAAATTCTTCGGAATTGCATTTTTTTATGTAAAATTTTTTGCTTCTTGACCGTTTTTTTTCGGCGCATTTTGCCATAATTTTTGATGCAGTAACAGAATAACGAATGTTGGTGCAAAAGATGACGATTTCTATTTAACAATCAGGGTGAGTGTGTTAAAATATTTCGCTAAAATGGATATCGAACCTAAGGTCCCAATGCTCTCGATTCACTCAGATTCCGAGAGAACAATCTGGTCCGTCGGAGGGGGTAAAGGCGGAACGGGGAAAAGTTTTATATCATCAAGCTTGGCCATCTATCTCTCTTCACTCAAGGAAGATGTTGTCCTCATCGATGCTGACCTGGGAGGGCCAAACCTGCACACATTTTTGGGGATGGAAAAGTCCAATATCGATCTGGGCCACTTTTTCACGAACAAGGTCCCAAGACTTCAGGACACAATATCCCTCACGCCCTTTGAAGGGTTGAAACTGATCAAAGGAACAGAAAATGTCCTCTTTACATCGAATATCAACTATTATAAAAAGCTTAAATTGATAAGACACATCAAAGCTTTTGATACCAAAAGAGTTATCATCGATATCGGGACAGGAACTTCCTATAATTGTATCGATTTTTTCCTGTTATCCAATCCTGGAATTCTCGTAGTGAATCCAGAGCCTACGGCGATCGAGAATGCCTATTATTTTTTAAAATCCTGTATCATCAGAATCCTAAAATTCTACATTGACCATTATGGCATTCAAGATCTGGTCAAAAGGGTCTCAGATCAGATCCAGGACACCTCAAAATCGATCTACAGTTTTTTCAGTGAGATCATTTCTCACGATAAATTCTATGCGGATCTTCTCTACAAGGCATTGCAGAGGTTCAATCCATGTCTTATAATTAATAAGGCACGAGATGAGCACGATGTCCTGCTTGGTGAGTCGATCGCAAATGTCGTCCAAAAATACCTTGTGGTGGAGCTTAAATTCATGGGTGCGGTTCCATTCGATGAAAACGTCCACTGGAGTCTGAAAGAGAGAACTCCATTTATGATTAATCATCCTGATTCAAAGGCTGCCAATGCTGTCAAATCCATTGCGGAAAAATTGACCGGCAGGAACGAATCCAAGAGGATGGCAGGCGAGGTCAAAGCATCATGAGTCTTAAAAAGATCGAAGACATGGACCACTATGAGGTCTTGAACATAAACAGGAGTGCGTCACAGCAGGAGATCCAAAAAGCCTATATCATCGCAAAAGCGGCCTACCAGAAAGATTCACTTGCACACTACAATCTCGTCTCTGAGGGTGATCGGAAAGAGATGATGACTCAAATCGAGCGGGCTTACCTAACCTTGAGCCATCCAAAAAGGAGGAGAAAATATGACCTCAGGACATTCCACTACAAAAACGAAAACAAAGAGGCCTCCTTTTATAGGGGATCCACACAAAAAATGGTGATAGAAGACGGGGAGCAAAAAGGCTTTTGGAAGAGGCTGAAATATAGAATACTCTTCTTTAAAAAACCATAAGTGTCTCCACAGGTTAATATTCTTTTATAATATCATCTTTAGTGCCAAAGGCTCCGTCATGACCCGCTGAAGTGAGCCGAAAATTTTCGTCAGAAAGCCGTTCATATTTAATATTATTTCCCCAAGCATCCCACTTGCCGGTAGTGAGCGCTGGCGAGAATCGAATATCATCCAGGCGCTGTGGGGTTGTCCCGTTACTCACGATATAGGAAAGGACTTCCTTCTGCAAAGAGGATAGATTCGTTTCCGTCAACTTTTGTTTTGTCGAAGAAAAGGCTTCTATTTGATCTGGGATGTCCTTATTTCCTCCGGATTTTAACGTGTAGAGAAAAAAAACCACAACGGCAACGAGAAGGATGATGACCATAAATCCTCTGATTTTCATGATTCCTCCTTTAAGGCCTCCTACTAACTTTTTCTTCCCTCTAAGAATTCCAGGAGATCATTTTCATTGATCCACCACTTTCTTCCGATCTTCTGGGCTCTGATCTTACCAGATTGGACCAATTTGAGAGCTGTGACCTTACTGATCTGGAGTTTGTCCTGGATGTCTAGTAGAGAATACTGTTGGATGACCTTGCTTCCTAGCCATATTGTTCTCATCATGTTTCTCTAATCATTCAAAAAAATGTCGATCATGAATGACTTAAATAATTTTAAATTTACTTAATTTTATTATATTATACTATAACTCTCTCCAAAAAAGTCAAGTGTTTCCCATATTCTTTTCATCGCTCCCTGGGAAAAAAACTTATCCTCTAGGAAATAAAAATGTTCAATTCTAACCCATGAAAATACGACTAATTCTATGCAACGTGTTTAGCTTTGATTCAGGAGTCAATTAAAAAGAGTTACAATGAAAGACCTAAAAGTACTGGTCATCGATCCCGATTTTGATTATCTCCAGCTTATCTCTCAATTCCTTTCAGCCGATGGTTTCCATGTGGTAACGGCCACGGATGGCGAAGAGGGGCTGAGAAAAGCGATGATCGAAAGCCCGGACCTCATCCTCATTGAGCCTATGCTCTCAAAGCTTCATGGCTTCACTCTCTGCAACATCGTTACAAAAGAATTCAAGAAAAAAATTCCTGTCATCATTCTCACCAATCACTACCAGGATGCTCGTTTCAAAAAAGAAGCTATCCAGGTCTATGGTGCAGCGGCTTACCTGACGCGGCCCATAATGAAAAAAGAGCTGCGGTCCACGATCTTTGATGTCCTGGGGAAAAAATCCATGAAAGGGATGGAAGAAAAACCAAATCCTCAGGAATCCGATGTGAAAGAACCTTCCAAAGAAGAGTCAAAGGAAATTTTATCATCAGAGGTCGTATTGGAAGAAGCATCAGAAGTAGTTGTAGAAGTACCACAGGAGATCGAAGAGGAAGCTGTCTCTGAGACTGTAGAGGAAGTCGCGCCAGAGATCCTTGTAGAGAATCCACCAGAGATCGAAATGGAAGAACCACAGGAGATTGTAGTGGAAGAACAAGTCGAATTCACAGCTGAGTCTGTTGA
>Ga0307378_10003297_pt1 | contig 23781 bp, 16 predicted proteins | sample UN1MG_FD_202238 | JGI IMG/M metagenome (GOLD analysis project Ga0307378, IMG submission 202238) | Soil microbial communities from Risofladan, Vaasa, Finland - UN-1 | ecosystem: Environmental > Terrestrial > Soil > Coastal area > Acid sulfate soil | place: Finland: Risofladan, Vaasa | collected...
GGTGTCTGCCCGATCCCGCCGGCGACCATCACCAGGTGCTCGGTGTCGGTGGGCGGGAAGCCGTTGCCCAACGGCCCCCAGACGTCGAGCGGGACGCCCGGCTTCAGCGTGGCCAGGTGGCCGGTCAGCTTGCCGACGACCAGATAGACGATGTCCAACGCTTCCGGCCGCCCGTCGCTTCCGCCGACCACGTCGTACAGTGCCAGCGGTCTACCCAGCAGCGGATCGTTATAGCCCGCCAAACGCAGCATGACGAACTGCCCCGGCACGATCCGCCGCGCGATCTCCGAACAGGCAAACCGAAGCCGGTACGTATCCCGGGCGAGCGGAACGTTCTGTTCAATCGAAACCGTCTCTTGCAGGGCACGGTCGGCGTAGGACGGGTGGTGATCTTTGGTCATGGTGTTTTCATTTGTCCGCTCTTCCCGCCGCACGTCGCAGCGCATCGAGTTCTTGCCCGGTAAGCTTCCGGTACTCGCCCGGCGGGAGATTTCCCAATCGCACCGGACCGACGCCGATCCGCACCAGTTTGAGGACCTTGTGGCCGAACCGGGCCAACACGCGGCGGATCTCGCGGTTGCGGCCCTCGCGGAGCACCATCTCCAGCGTCGTGCTCTCCTTGCGGTGCGACTTGATATGAATGCGCTCCGCCCGGGCCAAACCTTCCGCCAAGTGAACGCCGCGGCGGAGTTGCGCCAAGATCTCGCGGGAAGGCTTGCCGGCGACTTGCACGCGGTAGGTCTTCTCCACACCGTATCGAGGGTGCGTCAGCCGGTTGGCCAACTCGCCGTCGTTGGTCACCAGGATCAGACCTTCGCTGCCGAGATCCAGCCGCCCGATCGTGAACAGTCGGGCCTCGCGGACGGGCAGCAGGTCGATCACCCGGGGGCGTCCCGAAGGGTCGCGATTGGTGCAGACCACGCCCGACGGCTTGTTGACCGCGTAGTAGACGAGTTTGGCTTTCGGCAGGGGAACGCCATCCACGCGAATTTCATGCTCCGCGAGGTCGACGCGCGTACCCAATTCGGTGACCATGCGGCGATCGACCTCGACGCGGCCGGCGGTGATCAGCTCCTCGCATTCTCTCCGGCTGCCGACTCCCGCCGCGGCCAGGATCTTCTGCAGCCGCTGGCCGGCGGTCGTCGGCGCGTCTTTTGTCGGCGGTTTGGGGGCGGCTTTCTTCTTTCGGCGCGCGCGGGCGGACATTTCGGGTACTCGGTCCGTAAGCAGTGGGTGGAGAACGGGGCCTTGGAGTCGCAACCCGAATCATATCGCAAACGCCGCCGATCCGACAGCCCGGGCACTTGCTCAGCGGCTTCAGTTCCACGGATCGCGAGGCGCACGGAGCGGATCGAAGGGGGGCCTTACCCGGACAATTTCGTCACGGGGCTTCGCGTACTCCATAGGACGACCGCCCCCGATCCTCGGCCCGGGTTCGTTTTCGGGGTAGGGGTCGTATTGTTGGGCCCGGGCTTGTTGGAGTTCGATTCGACCCGGGCATGCGAAATCGGGCCGGGCCAGATTTCGGCAGCCGGCCGTCGCCATCAGAAGAACGACGCCCAGCACACTCGGCCACCGCTTATCCATCAGGATACTCCTCGCCCGCCCGGTTGCAGACCCCTTTTGCTGGAAAAATGAAGGCGGCGGAGTATACGCCTTGGTGCCGGATAAGAGAAGTCCAGTTAGGGAATCACGTAGGCGCCTCCGACCATGGCACCCGCTTGGGCCAAACCTGCCCGGACGCTCAGCGGCAGCGGATCGAGCAAGTACGGAGCACAACTGCCCGGGCGATAGTACCCCAGCGTGTAAATGCACTCCTCCGGAGGATAGAGGCCCATTTTGTACGGCAGGATCGGAACCGTGAGGAAGAAGTGGGCACCGGAGATGATCGGCTGCAAGTAGGGTCCCCAGGAGTGCCCGTATCGCTCCAATTGCACGTCCTCGAAGTAGAGCGGCTTGTGGCACAACCCGGAAGCCTTCCAGGTGAACGTCGTCTGACACCACTCGCGAGGCATATATTCCCCGCCTTGTAGCTGGCATTCCTGGGGCAGCTCTTGTTCCGTTCCTTCCCGTGTGAGCTTGGGCTTGGTGTCGACGCTGAGTTTGCGAATCGGCGTGAAGAACTCCTCATCCCCCGGCGAGGGACATTCTTCGAGTTCCATGTTGGGAAACCCCGAAGGTCCACGATAACGATCATCAAAGGACGTATCGAGGTCTTGCGGCGTTGTGACGGGCGGCTTGACTGTCTGCGGCGCGACAAACGGCGGTTGGAACTCTTCGGGAGGAACCGCCGGCGGTGGTTCGGCCGGAAAACTCCGCAGCGGATCGTTTTGGGCCATCGCCTCGCTCCGGGCGTCTCCGAAGGGATCGCTGAAGGGGCTCGGACGAGATTGCGGCGAGGTCCGCGTTTCGGGCGGGGGAGCGGTCGAGGGGGCCAGGTACTGCGTCCGATTCACCGAACTCTCGCGGTCCGCCCGACTCTCGAGCGACGGCTTGCTCGGCCGGTAAGGAAGCCATTTCAGCTTGTGTCCCTGCTGGCCGACCGCGTAGGTCGTGGTGGCCTTCGAAGGCGTCGTGATCGAGTCTTCTGCCGGTGCCGGCACCGAAAGCGTGCTGAGCGTTGCGCCAACCAGCAGCAAGACGCCCAAAGAGCGGGACAGAAGGTTGTAAGGCGGGATTCGGTCCCCCGCGACATCCGATCGATTTGCCGGCCTCCTAGGAGGTTTCGCCGGCGCCGTACTCCGTACTGTAGTTTGGTGCTTCCTGCGTAATCGTAATGTCATGAGGATGACTCTCCCGCACGCTGGCTGGTGAGACCTGAAGGAATCGTGCGTCGGTGCGCAACTCCTCGATGGTCCGAGTTCCACAATAACCCATCCCAGCTCGCAAGCCCCCCACGAGCTGATAGATGAACGGTCCCAAGGGGCCCTTGTAGGGCACGCGTCCTTCTACGCCCTCGGGAACCAACTTGTCGGGTCCGCGTCCGCTGCTCGTTTGTCGGTAGCGTTCGCTGGAACCCTGGACCATGGCCCCCAAAGAGCCCATCCCGCGATATACCTTAAAAGTTCGTCCTTGAAAGAGGATCTGCGCGCCGGGGCTCTCTTCCAATCCGGCCAGCAGTCCTCCGAGCATTACCACGTGTGCGCCGGCGGCCAGTGCTTTGGTCAGGTCGCCGGAGTATCGTATTCCGCCATCGGCGATGACCGGTGTTCGACTCTCCTCGGCGGCTTGGGCCGCTTGGCTGATGGCAGTGATCTGCGGGACACCCACGCCGGAGATCACCCGAGTCGTGCAGATCGACCCCGGTCCGATTCCGACCTTCACCGCATCGGCCCCGGCTTCGATCAGATCCCTGCAGCCTTCCGCCGTGGCCACGTTTCCGGCCACCACGTCGATGTCCCAGGTCTTCTTGATTCTCCTAACCGTTTCAATCACATTGGCCGAATGCCCGTGGGCACTGTCGACCACCAATACGTCCACGTCTTCCTTGATCAGGGCTTCGGCCCGGTCGTAGTCATGCACGCCGATGGCGGCCCCGACCCTCAGCCTTCCTTGCCTATCTTTACAGGCTTGCGGAAAGCACCTCATCATATCAATGTCTTTGATCGTAATGAGGCCGGTCAGTCTAAAGTCTTCGTCAACCAGCAAAAGCTTCTCCACCTTTTTTGCCATTAAAATCTTCTCAGCTTCTTCAAGCGTCACTTCCCCTGTAGCCGTTACAAGATGTTCTTTCGTCATTACCTCCGAGATGGGCAGGTTGCGGTCTTCGAGGAACCGTAGATCGCGCTTGGTGAGAATGCCCACCAACCGCCGGTCCGCCGTGGTGATCGGCAAACCCGACACGTTGTACTGGTTCATAACCTCCTGCGCCCGGCCGACCGTGTCCTCGGGCGGAAGCGTTTGAGGGTTGACGATGATCCCGTTCGCACTCCGCTTGACCTTGCCGACCTCATTGGCCTGCCGTTTCACGGTCATGTTCTTGTGGACGATGCCGAGCCCCCCCACTTGGGCGAGGGCGATGGCCATGGCGCTTTCGGTGACCGTGTCCATCGGCGAGCTGACAATAGGGATATTCAGATCGATCCGGCGAGTCAGCTTCGTTCCGACGTCGACTTCCGCCGGCACGACTTCGCTGTGTCGTGGCTCCAGCAGGACATCGTCGAAAGTCAGGCCTTGATACTCGACAATCTTCTCGCGCATGGCGTGCGATCCTCCACGGGGAAACGTGTAATCTGGTCATTATGCCCGCTTCAGTCCGATTTGCAATCAGCCCGGGGGAGTGTGGCCGTCCCGAATTCAGGTGGGGAGACCGGCGTGGGCAGATCGCGCGGAGACATGAGGCGGCCGGCCATCGGCACCCGGCGCCTGGCCGCGATAAGCAGCCCTCTTCACTCGGCCGGATCGGCCGGTGGCTGCGGGCCCGGGTCTTCCGGACCGAATCGGCCGCGATACTGCTCGGCGGGGTACTTCTGCTCGTTCTTTTCGAGTTTCCGCCGAACGACCGTGGAGAGGTCCAGTCGCAGTTCGTTGGCCATGGCCAACGCGTAGCAGAGCACGTCGGCCAGCTCTTCGCCGACGGCCGCCAGTTGATCCGGCACGTCGGCCACGCAGCGGGACTGTTCCACCGAGAGCCACTGGAAATGTTCCATCAGTTCGGCCGCCTCGATGGCCATCGACATGGAGAGATTCTTCGGCGAGTGGAACCGGTGCCAGTCGCGACAATCGACGAAATCGTCGACCCATCGCTTCAACTCGGCAATCGTCGTTTCAGAATCGGACATGAGCGTGTCTACTCGAAGCCCGGCAGCACGCGCTGCAACGGCGGGTGGATTCGCTCCTGGTAGCGCTGCCGGTAGCCTTCGGCCAGATGGATCATCACCTCCAGCACCAAGAGGTCGGCCCGCGTCATCACGTGTCGGGTACTTCGGGCCCCCAGTCCGCGGATGAGTTCCTCCAACGCTCCGAGGTGCAGTTGCATCGTCTGCTGGACGCTCAAACCGCCGGAAACCATCAGTTCTGCCAGCCGTTTCAACTCGGCGGCCAGGTTCCCGAAGCCCATGATCACGTAGGTTCGCAACAGCTCGCGATAGTGGGTAACCAGCTCTTCGGGCAAGCGCAGCGGCTGCTGGGCACCGGGGCTGTTCAGCGGTTCGTACGAACAGGAACGGTTCCGACGGATCGCTTCGAGATCGTCCAGCAAGGCACGCTGCTGAGAGAGCAACCGATCGGCTTCGTCGTGTTCGCGTTGCAGGCGGGTTTGCTCGGTCAGATTCAGGCGGTGGTTTTCGCGGATGAGTTGATGGCGCTGGACGGCCCGGGCGGCGACCCAAATCAGGTTTCGCGTGGTGGTGGTGTGGACGCAAACGTACCCGTCGGCGCCGACCTCGTAGCACAGCGCGGCCATTTCCTGCTCGCTCTGATTGCCCAGCACGACGATCGGTTCGTCGGCCCCGCCGGCCCGATAGCCTTCGGCCAGTTCCAGAGCGTCCAACTCGTCGGGTTCGTGACTGACCAGCACGACGTCGAAGGCCTCGTCGCGAAGCCGCGCCAACCCGGCGGCCGATCCGACGGCTTCTTCCAGCACGACCTTCGAGGCACTGTCGGCGGCAAAGGCCTCGGCCAGCCATCCGCCCGTGCGCGACCGGGTGGTGATGTACATGACGTTCATCGTGGCGGGCAGCCCGTACCACGAGGCCGGCTTCGCCGCGGTTTTCGACTTCCTGCCGCTGAGCGTGAGAGCCATCGCGTTTTCCCGGTTGGGTGCCGAGGATAAGGAGAATTGCGGGGTGATACTGTAGCGAAGGACGCCATCGGGGTCAACGCCGTGTTACCCACGGTTTGCCACGCCGAGGAAGGAGGAAGTGGAGGAGGAACCGAAAGCCGTGCCGGCGGATTGTTTTCGCTGGCCGAAAGGATAGGATGGGACGAGAACTGCTCGAATCTCCCGTATTCCACCCAAGTGTTCGACAGCACCTATCTTGCGCCAACTGACGTGGACCGCGATCACCTCGACATCGACCGGGTACTAAGAGAGACCTTCGTGGTCGACGTGCAGCACCACGCGACGCTCGATTCGACGAACGACCGGGCCCGCCGGTGTGCCGCGGAGACATCGGGGGAGCTGCCGCTGCTGGTGATCGCCGACAGACAGACCGCCGGGCGAGGACGGGGGACTAACCGTTGGTGGACCGGTCGGGGGAGCCTGGCCATGACCCTCCTGCTCACTCGCGACCAGGTGGGTGTCCGGCAGGTGGGCCAGTCGCCACTGGTCGCGCTGGCGACTGCCCTGGCGGTCGCCGACACGCTCGCGCCGCTCTTGCCCGGCCGGAGGGTCGGCATCCGTTGGCCCAACGACGTGTTCGCCGACGGGGGAAAGCTGGCGGGCATTCTGGTCGAGGTGCTGCCCGACGGCCGCCACATCGTGGGCATCGGCGTGAACACGAACAACTCGCCGGCCGACGCCCCGCCGGAATTGAGAACCACGGCCGCGACGTTGTACGATTTGACCGGCCGGCACCACGACCGGACGACCTTCCTCGTGGAATTGCTGTCTCACTTGGAGGACGCCCTCGGCCAATCGACGTCGGAACCGGACCGGATCGGCGCCCGGGCCAATCGTCTGTGTCTACAGCACGGCGAGACGCTCACCGTCGAGCAAGGTCGGCGGACGATTCGCGGCCGATGCGCCGGCATTGCCCCGGACGGAGCGCTGCTTCTGGAGACCGACGACGGTCGGCAATCCTTCTACAGCGGCGTCCTTCTGTAAACGATTGCGCAGAAATGCTGATTCAATTGGGTGGCACGCCCTGAGGAACGAAGGGCGTGATTTGGCGATTCCTCCACGCCCTTCGTTCCTCAGGGCGTGCCACCCCACGACACTCCATCAACCCTACGGGCGAGCGGCCTGGCGATCCGCCGGCGTTTCGGCCGGTTCCGGATCGGACGGCTCGAATACTCGCTCGTCGTACACGGCCAAGGCGTGAAGCGCGTGCATCACCGAGCCGATCTGCTGCGTACTGTACGAGTTCAGGTCGTGGCGATAGCGGCCGTTGGCCAGCAGATTATCGAGGTACGCAACCGCCCGGACCACGCCTGCATCTTCCAGACGGTCTTCCGGGAGCGAGACGGCAAGCCACTCCAACACGCGGCCGGTGGCGTGCAACTGCTGGGCCGAATCGTAGGTTGTGCTCCCGCCGGACACGCGGCGGATACCCCAACTGCCGTCGCTGTTTTGGTGTTTCAGGACGTAGTCGTGGTACTGGTCGATGAACGTCTTCGCCCGGAGGAATTGGCCTTCGATCGGCTGCTCGCGTGTGGCCCGGCGGGAAAGCAGGTAGCCGAGCCCCATCACGCGATCCGTTTCTCCGGCGACCACGTTGCGGAGTTCTCCGGCGAGTTCCTGCTGGACGATTCGCTCGACGGACCATTCTTCGCCGAGGCTGTTCGTCCAGGTCGCGTCATCGTCGACATAGTACGCCAGACCGGTCAAGGTCAGCGACAGGTCGGCGTTCGAGCGGCAACCGAGCTTTTCGTGTTCGACCAGGTCGGCCACGTTGCGGACGTCCTCGCCCACCCGCATGGGATAGTCCGAGTTCACGCGTGCCAGTGCCAAGACGGCCAGCAACTGCGAGGGCCGCTCCTGCACGCCGTAACCGATCCGTGCGGCGACTCGGCCGTCGCTGATCACCAGCGGCTCATAGCCGGCGCAAGACACGTTCCAACACAAGGTAGTGATGCCGTTGGCTTTCTTTCCGGACGAACCGTTCTGGTAGACCTCGGTGTTGCACCCGAAGGCCAGGCAGGCGTGCATCAGTTCGGTGGCCGTGTTGTCGCGCGTGCTGAGCATTTGCCGGCGATAGGCCTCCAAGGTCCGGCGGACCCGATCGCGTAGGGCGACCATGGCCGGGCTGAGCGTCCGCTTGGGTTGCGGCGCGGCGGCGTCGGGCGGCTCCGTGGCCGGCGCCCCGTCGGTCTGCTCCTCCGGAGCATCTTCCGCATCGCCGGCCGGTTCGGGCGCCTGGTTCGAGTACGACGGGTTCAACGCCAACAGGATCGGGCCCTTCAACGGGGCGGCCGGTTCTTCCACCCGCTTCGTTTCCTCGGCGGAAGGAGCGATCGAATCGGCTGCCGACACCAGGACCGCCAACAGGAGACAAATCGAAAGCGTCTGAAGAATACGAATCATCACGGTTCCTTCCTTGTGCCCCAGGAAGTACACGCCGAGCACATGCCCCGTCACGACCCGGCCGCCGCTTTGACCACGGGTCTTTCGGCCGTGTTGACGGCATCGGTCTGCTTGGGACGGTCGATCAGGAACCCGCCGGAACTGCTCCGCGTGTAGTAGCCGTTGTTGCGGGCGCCGCATCCATACTTGTCGGTGCCGCCGTAGTCGATCACGAAACCGAAGTTCCCGCCGCACTGGGGCAGGTCGTGGTACGAGATGCTCGGCGATGCGCGGCCTTGCCCGGAACCCAGGTAAACGTCGTCGCCGTCGTAGTCGAAGATCACGCCGAGTCCGGCCTGGGCCCCGTTGCCTTCCGTGCCGCTGTAACGGTCGTTGCCGCCGAAATCGCACAGGTACCCCACCGCACAATCCCAGGCAAATCCCACGGACATGATCGTGCCGTTGTAGGTGTCGTCGCCCCGATCGTCGAAGAGGAAACCCAAGGCATAGTGGCAGCCGTAGCCGTTGCTGAAGCGTTGGAAGCTTCGCTGGGTGCGAGGGCCGCCGTGATAGGCCACGCGGGTGGCCCCCAGCCGCTGGTCGTTTCCGCCGAAGTCGCGGGCGAATCCCATGCCGCACCAGTAGCCGCCGCCGTGCGAGAGGTAGTCGTACTCGTAGACGTCGTCGCCGCCGCCGTCGAGGATCACGCCGACGCCGCCGTCGCCTACTGCCCGCAATCCGGCCCCGACGCCTTGGACCCAACCCTCATAGCCGGGCGTGGGATTGTCGTCGTTGATGTAGGAGTTCAGATACAGCCCGCCGCCGTAGTAGTGGTCCTTTCCATCGACGTCGTCGAGCAGCCCGAAACCCCACGGCCCGCCGAATCCCTGTCCCCACATGGCGGCGTGGTATCGGTCGTTTCCGGCGTGGTCGATGAGGATTCCCAGCCCCCCGACGGCCTGCCCTTGGACGCGCCGCAGTCCGACGTAGGCGTCGTTGCCGGCATAGTCGATGAGAATGCCCACGCCGGCCAGACACGACCCCTGCGCGACGTCTTGGGCCCGGTAGACGTCGTTGCCCTCGACGTCCACGAGCATGGACACGCCCAAGATGGCCGAGCCTTGGACCCCCGGCGTCTTGCTCTCGTAGGCGTCATCCCCTTCCAGATCGATCACGATCAACACGGGGCGTTGCGGGGAAACGGAGCCGTCGTAGTAGACGTCGTTTCCGCCCTGGTCGATCACCACGTTGACCCCGGACATCGTGTCGAGCCGATACACGTTCCGATCCTTGCCGCCGATCACAATGGTTCCGCTGGGGGTGTCGATCTTCGCAATCACGGTCCCGCTGACGCCCTCGACGGTCGTTGGGTCGCCGCCGGGAAACGACGCGAGCTGCTCGAGCAACTGCGGATCGGCGATGGCCGCCAGCGCCTCGGCGGCGGCGTGCAGCGACTCGCGATCCATCTTCTGCATCACCCGCACCAACTGCTGTCCCGAGCTGCGCCTTTGCAGCGTGTGTCCCACCCGGTTCTCGGTGGTGAAAACGGGATTGAGGTTCGTCCGCAGCGTCTGGATCTCGCTCTTGGTAAGCGGCGCGAGGCTGGCCGCGTAGGCGATCTGGGCGGCCGTCAACGCGTGCTTGATCACCTCCAGCGCCTGCTCGGGCGAATCGACTTCGGCGAAGGAACCCTGCTGGTGCTGACCGATGTCGAGTTTCTCGGCGGCCGTCGTCAGGACCTCGGCGAATCCTTCCCGGCCGTTCAATACGGCCTTGTGCAAGTTTCGGGTGAACTCTTCGGCCTCGCTCGGCGCCTTCAACACGGATCGCAACATCCGGTCGTACCACTTCAAACGGCAGTATCCGGTCAGCTCCGATCCCGAGTGAGACGCCGTCGCGTTCAGCCGGCCGCCCAAATAACTCTGAAAACGCGAGAAGTTGCTGTTGATTCCTCGGAGCTGAAGCCCTTTGGCGATCTCCTGCTGCATCAACTCGACCATTCCCGGGGCCAGCGGTTCGCCGACCGTCTCGGCCTCCTTTTCGGAATCGGAATCGTCGGCCGGGTTTACCTGACCGGTGTCGACGCTTTCCGTAGCAACCACCGGGTCGTCGGTCGCGGAAGGCTCGTCGTCTGCCATAACGGTCAACGCGACCATTGCCGTCGTTACAGTCAGACCCCAGAGAACCGAGAAACGCCCTTTGGAGAGAGGTGGGGGGAAACAGGCATAACCCGATTTCATTGTGCGACTCCTATCATGATCCACAAAAGCGACAAACTTTGCCCATTGCACGTCCGGTGACGGACTGGATTCGTGCAAAGCGGCGGGGGGTCAGCGGCAGGGCTCGCGCGGCGTCTGCAGCCGACGACCATCACGGAGGGAGACTCAACCGAAAACGTTCATTGTAAATACGGAGCTTGGGGTAAGTCAAACGCGTTGTCAGGATGCACGACATCAATAGTTTACAGGGGCTGGATCGGCGAAACCGTTCCCGTAGCTTGAGTCCTCTAAAGCGGCTCTACCGCACATTACCGAAACGGCAGATAAGGATTCACGGTAAATACGCTTGGGTAGCTTTTGCAACCGATCCGCTTACCTTTTGCGGTGCACGCGCGGTGGTGCGTGACGGAAGGGTTTCTGCAAAGCCGCCAGGCAAATCTCTCGCCGATCGTGGACGAGTTGTCGGGCCCGAACCACGTTGTAACCCCAACTGCGCACGCGATCGAGATACTCGGGCACTCGCTCGGCCAGCTTCCACTGCGGCAGTTTCAGCGTCAGAAGCAGGCCGCGAACATGGACCTCCGGATGCGCGACGATCGCTTCCACGGCGTCGAGCGTGTAGCTGGGCGCGACGTTCATGTCGGCGGCGATCCAACGGATCTTGCGGAATTCGCGGCGGCGTATTTGCGTCACCCGGCCTCGAAGGTGCGTGAAGCGGGGGTGAGCCAGCACCCGGGCGTCCATCTCGGCCGGATCGATGCCCGTGACGATCATCCCGCGATCCAACAGGGCCTGGCTCGAACCCCCCGGCGCACTGCCCAACTCGGCCCATCGGGCTCCCGGCTCGACGGGCAACTGCGACCACCGCAGGGCCTCCTCCATCTTCAGCCAGGCTCGGCTGACCGCCTCGGGGGGCAACTGAAGCGGAAGCATTCCGCCGGGCCACTGTCCGGCAACCGACCCGGAACGATGGTACCCGACCCACCACTCGTCCGGTTCGACCAGGATGCAATCCAACACGAGTTCTCCGCTGGGGGCGGGCACGGTGGGATCGACGGCGTCCGCAGCAAGCGCTTCGGGCCGTGGGCATCGCACCCGGATAGCTTCCTCGGCCTCCAGTGCCGCGGGTGTGATCGATGGCTCGAAGTCCTGTTCACCCGGCTCCAGCAAATCGCGCTGCCATACGTGGATTCGGGTAAAAGGCCTGTCTCCGTACACCTCCCACACGCCGCGGGCAAGCTCGTCGGGAGTGTGGCCGCGGGCCCTACCCAGCGAGAAGCCATACGCCCGGGCGAATACCGACTCGATATCGAAATGGGCGGGCAGGAGATGATCGTCGGGCAACTTGAAGGTCAAGAAGCCGGGCCGCGAATAGGCGAAACGGAACTCCGGCCACCGTCGCGCCAGTTCGTGCTTGAGGGCCCCTTCCGCGCCGACCTGAGACGTAACGAACAGAAACCGCGGGCGATCGGCCATGGGGGGACAGTGAGGAATCCAAAAGATGATCAACGACGAACGACAAGTCTAACCGCTTGCGGCTTCGCCGTCCATGACTTCAAGCATCAAGTCCCCCTATCGATCATTCATGGAACCTCCGCCCCCGCCGGCGAGATGGTGACCTTCAGCGGATTCGCGGCCGCCCCGTCGCCGCGGACGACCACGAGTTCGGCCTCCGCGGGCGCCGTCAGGGCGACATTCGGCAGCGTCGCCCGAACGCCCAGGTCGTACCAGCCGAGGATCTCGCCTTCGAGTTCCTTGCCGTCGAGGTGGACCAGAAGCTGTCCGGGCTCCGGGCCGAAACCTTCGCCGGCCAACACGATCTCGCCCCCGGAAGCGACCTGGGTGGGGGCCACCTCGAAGGAGGCCGGATCGACCGGCAGGATTTCCGCCCGGGAAATGCTCGCCCCGTTGTTGTCCTCCTCCTTTTCGGAAACTTCGCGGTTGGCGTCGATCAGCACGTGCAGCGTCTCGAATGGGGCCGGTTCGCCCTTGGAGTCGCGGCCCAACGAATAGACCTCGATCGGCAAGCGGACGTCGACGCTTTGGACGTCGCCGGCCTCGACCGACGTGACACGCACGCCCGACCGGGGCACGCCCTCGGTCAGTTTCGCGTCGTTGCCGGCAAAGAGCATCACGTCGAAGGGCTCGGTGATGGGATTCTCGCCGTTGTTGCGGAACCAGACGCGGTACCGCGGACCGAGTTTCTCCTCGGCATGTCCCGGGTCGACGAATCGCACGGCCAGCAACTGCAGGTCGAACCGGCCGACGACCGGGACCGGTTCCACGTCGACCCACGTGCCGGACGCCACCACGGGCAGCGAAACCCACACCGGCGGCTGATACCAAACCCAAACCACCGACGGCTCGTAAATCACCGGGCGGCACCAATAGGGCCGAGGATCCCACAATGTATGGCAGTGGTAATGCCAAGACCAATTTACCCAGGGCGTCCACGTCGGATACCAACACTCGCCGGCGAAGTAGCGATGCCCGTAGTAGTTCGACCGGAAGCAGCCGTTGGTATAGTTCGGGCTGATCCGGCCGTGATAGTAGCGATCTCCGGCGTAGTGGGTTCCGTACGACGGATGAACGTTGGTCACGTTGACGATGTTGGTGACCTGATTGTGCAACTGAAGCCGGCGTGCCACGTCGCCCCGTTGCATCTCCCGATACTGGTCATCCAGTCGGAGCTTTCGGGCGACGGGGCCGGAGGTGAGTCGGTCGAGATCGCCGGACTGGAGTCGGTCGGGAAACCGCGCTCCGGCTCGGGCGGGCATCTCCGACCTCGAGATCTCGGGCCCGGTTCCGGGGAAGGGGCTCGCCGCATGCGTCTGCCCGCCGCGACCCGACTCGAGGATCCGCCCGCGGATGTCCGACAGCGTGGGCCGGCTGCCCGGGGTGGACGGACCGTGTACCGTTGGCGGGCCGGTTGGGTTGGGACGCGGGTTCGGAATCGCGGTTACGCCGGGCCTTCCGCTGCCGATCGAGGGCGGCGTGGTTGGCGTGGGACTCGGCCGCGATTGTCCCAGAACCCGACCGCGAATCTCCGCGAACGACGGCCGGTCGGGCGCGGTCGGCGGACGGCTGATGGTCGGCGGTGCGGTCGGCGGACGGCTGATGGTCGGCGGCGCGGTCGGCGGACGGCTGATGGTCGGCGGCGCGGTGGGTGCGGTCGGCGTGGGACGCGAGTTCGCAGTGGGCGGCACGCCGGGCGTCCCACCACCGATCGAAGGCGGCGTGGTCGGCGTGGGACTCGGCCGCGATTGCCCCAAGAGCCGCCCGCGAATCTCGGCGAACGACGGCCGGTCGGGCGCGGTCGGCGGACGGCTGATGGTCGGCGGCGCGGTCGGCGGACGGCTGATGGTTGGCGGCGCAGTCGGCGGACGGCTTATGGTTGGCGGCGCAGTCGGCGGACGGCTTATGGTTGGCGGCGCAGTCGGCGGACGGCTTATGGTTGGCGGTGCGGTCGGCGGACGGCTTATGGTTGGCGGTGCGGTCGGCGGACGGCTTATGGTTGGCGGTGCGGTCGGTGTGGGACGCGAGTTCGCAGTGGGCGACACGCCGGGCCTTCCGCTGCCGATCGACGGCGGCGTGGGACTCGGCCGCGATTGCCCCAAAAGCCGCTGGCGAACGTCCGCAAGTGAGGGCCGGCTGCCCGAAATGGGCGGTGCCGAACGATTCGACGACGAGAAGGAAGGTGGTCGAATCGTCGGCGCTGGCGCTGGAGTCGATGGTCTCGGTACCGCCTGAATCGAAGGTGTGCTCGGACGGGTGAACTGTGGAGTCGGTCGGGTGATCGACGGTGCAGGCCGCGAGATGCTCGGAGTCGACCGGATCGAAGGGGTACTCGGACGGGTGAACTGTGGAGTCGGTCGCGTGATGGACGGTGTGGGCCGCGAGATGCTCGGAGTCGGCCGAACTACCGGCGGTCTCGAAAACGAAGGGCTCGGACTCGGACGCGCCATGGACGGTCGCGACGACGAGATGCTCGGCGTGGGACGGGAAGGGGGCGAGGACGGTCTCGGGGTCGGACGCGCCGACGGCGTCGGCCTCGACGGAATACTCGGGCCCCGGTATCCGCTCGACGGACTTCGGGACCGGGAATCGTCGCTGCGCGACGACGTCGACGGTCCGTGACGCTGCGCCGCGACGGGGCAGACCAAGGCAACCAAGCATCCCAGGGCCATCAAGGCGATCAAAGGGGGGTGCATTCGCCGTACCAGACAACCGGTGTGTTTTGGACGTTTCATCGCTTACTCCTCGATCTGGAGAATTCGCCGCCAACACTGCCATGCAGAGCGGGCAGAACCTTGCCACAGCCTATTCGCGTATCTTTAGCGAATTTCATTCCCACCTGCCGGTTCTCCCCTCGGCCGTAGCGGCAGTCCTTAGCATAACTTGTTTTATAACATGACGTTATGGATTCTCAAAAGGATTCGACCCCACGCAGAATAAAGTGGACAGGACGAACAAAAGTGTAGTCAAACGGATTGAACTAATCGTTTTGATGACAGTCGAATCGCACACACACGCCTTTATCGGCTGTCTCCCTGGTAGTTTGGGGTGACCTGGGAAGCCGACCCCTGTAACGCGTGATCCGGCGATCGACTTTCCTCCGGGCCCAAAAAGCCCTATACTGCATTAACGTTGTGTGATTATGAAGGCCGCTCGACGTTCTGTGGCCCTAAACCTATTCTCAAAAACGACTTGTGAAGTATGAACGAACCAGAGAAGTTGAACCATTGGGACATACTGGCCGCAAAATTGGGGGCAGAGCCGCCGGCGGAAGAAGCCCATGCGGAGCCGGAGTCGGTGCCCCAGCCGTCTGAAGCGGCACGCACCGCGGAAGAGGAGCGGCTGGCAGGTGTCTCCACGCGACGGTCGAGTGTTCCGAAAGAGTCACCTCCTCCAGCCCGACCGCCTCGGCGCGACGCCGCAGGTTGGGACGCGCTGGCCGGCCAGTTGGGTATTGCTCGCGCGGATTTGCCGCCTGAGCCGGTGCCGGAAGAACCGCCCACCGAAACAGCGGCCGAGGTGGTCCAGCCCGCGGAAGTGACCGAGGAGCCGACCGAAGCGACCGCGGAGTTCACCAGCCTGTTCGAGGGTCCCTTCGACCTCATGGACGAACCGGCCGAGACCGTCGAGGAGCCTTTCGACGTCGTGTCGAAGTCTTTCACGGCTGAAGCGGAGTCGGTCGACGAAGACAAAGGGTCGGGCGAGCCCACCCCCAGCCGAACTTCCTCCCGACGCCGTCGCACGCGGCGGAAGAAGCTCCGCAAGCCGGACGGAGATCTGGAGAAGCGGGCCGAGTCGCAGGAAGCCCCCGGGGAGTTGACCGACGAAGCGTCCGAGGCGGCTCCGGAGGCCGAAAAAGGCGAGCCGGAGAAGGAACGTCCCAAACGACGCCGTCAGCGTCGCGGCGGATCCCGAAGGAGGAAGGGCGTCGAAGCGGACGAAACCGCTGCCGAGAAGGTCGCCCTCGAGGAACCCAAAGGAGATTCGGGCACCTCCCATGCAGCCGGCGGCGACTCCAAGAAACTCGCGCAAGAACAGCGAGACGACGAGATGCCTGACGACGACGAGATGCCTGACGACGACGAGATGCCTGACGACGACGCCAAGCCCGGCAAACCTCCGCACCGCACCATCCCCACTTGGGAGGAGGCCATCGGGCTGATCATTTCCACCAATATGGAAAACCGGAAGAGATCCCCCGGGGGATCGTCCCGCGGACGCGGTGGACCGCGAGGATCGGGCGGAGAGAGAAAATCGAAGGACACGCGCGGATCGGGCGGCAGGAAATCGTCAAGATAGCGATCCCGGAATTCGGCCTGCCCGGCCCCGCCAGACACGCCCTTCGCTGCTCAGAGCGTGCCACCCGGTTGAGCAAGCTATCTCTGCGCTGCTCCTCGCCTTTCCCTCCGGCCGAAGCGGGCACTTCACCCGCACCTCAAGAAGGGCTAGAATCGGCTTTTCGGGCTCTTCTGAGTGTGTTTCCCAGACGTCGCTTCCGACGCCCCGAGCCGGTTACGAGATGAAAAAACGCCCGTTGGATATCGCTTCGCCACTGATGGGTTGGCACGGCCTGTCGCTGTTGTGGTTTGCGCTGGTGGTATTGCTGGGTTTGCTGACGTGCTTTCGCCGGCTGAAAAGCGCGGGCATCGCCAACATGTTCCAATTCGACGACGTGCCGTTGTTGCGGTTCTTCGATACGCACTACGGGTATCTGTATTGGGCGCTGCCGGCAGTGGGTTTCGCCCTGTTGTTGCCGATCGCTTTGACTTATTGGCGACTCCATCGGCAGAGCCGGCCGGCCGCGGAAGAAGCTCGGTGGGCAGACCGCCGGCGGTTCTGGATCTACACGGGATTGATCGCCTCGGTGGTTGCGTTCGTCGGCCTCGGCATGTTGGCGTCCCGGTATTCCTACAGCGGAGAATCCTCCATCCCCGATCTCGAACCGACCGGCGTGATCGATTGGATCTTGGTGGTGCTGAGTTGGGCAGCGGCCTACCTGATGACGCGGGCAATCGGGGCGCGGGACGCCGAGGACTCGGGGGTGCAGTTCCGTTTGCGCCGGCAGAAACCCGGTTTGCCGATTCGCTTGGGCACTGCCTACCTGTTGGGTTGCGCGTCGGTCTTCATCTACGCCGCGCTGGATCACTTGGAGTTTTGGGATCCGCGGGGAAACGGCGGCTACGACTATCGGCCCTTCTTCCGGGAAGGCGAGATCCCGACCGCGAACCTGGTCCTCTATTCCACGTCGTTGCTGTTTGCCACGGTGGCGGCCTTGGGGGGATGTGCCTGTCAACTGGTCTTCCATCGCATCTCGCGGCGGGGGAGCCGGACGGGGCTGGCGATGACGACGGACGACTGCCGGCGGCAAGCCGTGTTGCTGAGCTTGACCTGGTCCGGCGTGCTGGGAATTCCCTGGCAAATCAAGATCCTCGAGGAGATCCGGGCCGAGGAGGGTTGGCTTCTGCCGGGGGTGGTGTTGGTTTTCTCGGCGGCTGCGCTCTTGCCGGTGATGTGCGTGAGTTGCCTGATGCTCAAACGGGATTTCGACGAAGCCTGCGCCGCGAAGCACGGTGGTGATCCGGACGCCGCGATGGAGGATTACCCCCGGCGATCGGAATTCGCCTTCTGGACGCTCTTGTTGTTCCCGTTGTATCCGTATCTGCGGATGTTGCGAGTCGGAAAGCCGCGCGTCCACTACGCCGTGCTGATGGGGCTGGCGGCCGGCCTGGTCGCCGCCTTGACCTGGCTGGTCAATCAGGCCGACGAGCTGTTCGACTTCGATGATTGGCGGAACATGATGAAGGGCTCGCAGTTTCCCTTCCTGCAGGTCTTCATGTCGCTGGTGGCCGCCTGGTTCGTCTACGTCTTTGGACGGACCGCCTGCCGATGGTTTTCCCCCTGGCTTCGCCGCCGTCTGCCGCGGATCGGTTCCGGGACGGCGCGGGCGCTGCGGCTGTTGGGGCGGGGCGTCGTGTTGACGTCGGCCGCCGCGTGCCTGGTTCTGGCGACTTGGCCGTTCTGGGGATGGCACCGCGTCAACAAGAACGTCTTTGCCAGGACTTTCGAATACAGTCACCGCCACGAGTTCGACCTGCTCTTCCTGCACTGGCTGCTGGATTTCGACCGGGACGGCTACTCGGCCGTGCTGCACGGGGCCGACCCGGACGACTTCGATTTCACGCTCCAACCCGGCGATATTCGGACTTCAGGGCCGGTGGACGTTCCGATCGACGCGTTCGAGATCGAAGACCCCGCCGCTGCCCGAGACTTCCCCAACCTGGTGATCTTCTATCTCGAAGGCGTCACGCCGCGGTCGATCTCGGCGTACGGCTATCGGAGTCTTCCCGGCGGCGTCCGCGCCACGCCGAACATCGACCAGGTGGCCGCCGAAGGCGCCCTGTTCACCCAGGCACGGTGCTTCTACCCCAGCACGTGGGACGCCTGGATGACGGTCAACAGCGGGCGTTTTCTGCGGGTGGAGGAACTGCACGCCGCCAGGCCGTTCGGCAATCGCTACAACCGCTACAACAACCTGTACAGGATCCTCGAACTCGCCGGGGTGGATCGCTGGTGCCACGCGGATCAGGCGCCGTACCAGGACCTCTGCGTTTCCGAAACCATGTGGAAGAGCGAAAAGATCGTCTGGAAGAGCAACGAAACGTTCGATTCCAGAGTGAGCCAAGAAGAGGAAGAGCAGGGCATCCTGCGCGGCGACAGAAGAAACGAGCGCATGCTGGAGTTCCTCGACAGCCTGAAGCCGGGCGAGAAGTTCTTCATGTGCGAACACATGTCCGATACCCATTTCCCCTGGAACCGTATCTCGTCGCAGCGCGCCAAAGAGTTGGGCATTGCCCAAGATCCGCGGTTCTACGAAAACGACGCCGACCTTCGCCGCCCCGTCACCGGCGAGACGTTCCGCGAGGACAAGTACTCGTGCTACTTCCAGTGCGTCACCCGCATGGACGCCCAGATCGGCCAGATCCTCAAGAAGCTGAAAGAACGGAACCTCTACGACAACACGATGATCGTCATCGTCAGCGACCACGGCTGCCAGTGGTGGGAACACGAGCACATGTACTACGTGGGCCACCTCTACGAGCAGAGCCTGCACGTGCCGTTGATCGTCAAGGTGCCGCGGACCACGGGCGGGAAGGGGATGCGGCTCGGGAAGGGGGTCGTTTGCGACGAGCCGGTCATGCAGATGGACGTCCTGCCGACCGTGATGGAGTTGGCCGGAATGCGTCACATCCAGGCCGACGCCCGCCCGTTGCCCAGCCGATCGCTGCTGCCGTTGATGGAAAACGGCAAGGTGTCCGAAGAAGTTGCCGCGCGATATCGCCAACGCGACATCCTGCTGACCACGCACTACGACATGCTGGGCGTGATTTCCGACTTCCGCTACAAGCTGATCTTCGATCGGCCGTCGGGAACCTATCTGCTGTTCGATCTGGAAGAGAAGGACGAATGGGGAATCAACGAGATGCACAACCTCGCCGACGAACGGCCGGAGTTGTTCGAACAGATGCTCCAGAAACTCCGCGAGATGGTAGATCGGCACAAGTCGATCGTGGCAGGAATCCGGCGGGAAGAAGAAGGCTGAGGCACGTATAGTAGCCATCTCGCTCCGCGAGATGTGGCCCGAAATGCCCTGGATCTTCAATGGCTACATCTCGCGGAGCGAGATGGCTACTATGCCTACTCCGCCTCGACGCACTCGATCACCACCCCGGCCAGCGGCACGGTTCCTTGGACGGGCTTCAATTCGAGTTCCAAGGATCCCCGGTCGATCGGCAACGTGTAGCTCAATCGCACTGCCCCCGCACCGAGCTTGATGTGCCGGGCGAAATCGATCCGATCGGTCACCGGCTCGCCGCGCCCGGAGCCGCGCAACGTCAGCTCGAACAGCGGCCGGGCGGGATTATCGACCAGATTGTCCGCCAGCAGCAGATGGACCTTGTGCGTCCCGTTGGCCAATGGTCCGCCGATCATGTTGCGAAGCTGCAGGCGGATCGGCTGATCGCTGCCGAGGCACGTCAGGCAGACCTGTTCCTCGGCGTCGCTCGGCGGAGGCACTTTGCGCGAGTCCGGGCCGTACACCTTGTATCCGGTTTCCTTCTCGCCCAGGCCGAGCCACATCTGCCCCTTCGGGTCGACGAAGAACGTGCGGCGGCCGGCGCCCTGGGCGAGCGGGTCGTGTTGGGTCGGCTGGAAGTTGATCCGCACCGGCGCGACGCCCACCGCTTGCCGTTGGGCCTCGAAGTACGGCAGCCAGCGCAAATTCAGCGAGACGATCAGGGCCTGCTCGCCTCGGCTGATCTCGCCCTGACCGGCCGCCCGGGCGTACAACTCGATGGCCGCCTCGGGCCGGCACGACTCGATCGCCGTGCGAGCACCTTCCAGTTCGCCCCCCTCGAGCAGTTCGATCGATTGCCGCAACGTCGTTTCATTCCGATAGAACTCGATGAAAAACCGCTCCAGCAGCTTGAAGTAATCGAGTTGCTCCCGGGCCGACGGGGTCAGGGAAGCCGCATCGACGGCCTCCAACATCTCCAGCCGCTTTCGGGCCGCCGCGATCGTTTCTTCCGGCTCGTCCAGCGGCCGGTCGATGAACCGGTCGCTCGTTTCGCGGCCGAATTGAGGCCCCTCGGTGACCCACCGGTCGAGATACTCGCCCATCGTCTCGCGCCACCGCGGCCCGAACGTCCGCGCGGCCATCTGCCGGCAGGTGCCCTCCAGCGGCAAATCGCGGGTCCGCGTCCAGGTTTGTTCGGCCAGGCTCTTGAAGTAGATGTCCAGCGGGCGGGTGGTCCAGTGGATGATGCCGAAGCCGGCCGCCCGGCTCTGGTGCAACTGGCTGGCGAAATTGGGGAAGGGCGTGTACGGTCGGCCGATGTACGTGCGATCGTCGTGATGCGCCCAGACGATCGGGATCAAGGGGCGGTGCTGGCCCACCTTGCCAAACAACTCCTGCACGCCGGGCGACTCGAACTGGACTGCCGTATCCAGCGGCATGAAGGCCACGTCGCGGGGCATGAAGACGTCGGCCGGCGTCAAGAACCAGAACGACCAGGAGCCGACCGCCAGTTTCACGTCGTCGCGGCCCATCTCGTCGAGCAGCTTGCGAAACGCGCGGACGATCTTACCGATGGCGAACATGCTGGGACTGCCCCCGTCTCGAGCGATCTCCGGATGGGCGGCCAGAATCTCCTCGTATTCGGCCTTCCAAGACTCCGGGAAATCGGCCGGCTTGAGGTCCCTCCAAGGCGTCCGCCCGCTACGGAACCAGACGGCCAGCCGATCGATCTGGGGATAATCGCCCAGCAACGTTTCGAGCTGGACCTTGTAGTACGCGTAACCTTCCGGCACGTCCGGATCGACCAGCGGCCGGCCGGCCGAGTAGAACCGGGCCCGATCGGGCAGCGTCTCGATCACGTTGGTCGGGTTGGCCGAATCCGTGTCGACGTCCAGGGCGAACACCACGTCGACGCCCTGCTCCTCCGCGTACGCGAAGGCCTGCTTCATCAGGGCCTTGGCCGCGGCGACGCGATTGTCGTCGGGCACCATGGCCGCCTTCGATCCGAAGACCGGGCCGTCGAAGAAGTCCTCCGCTCCGTGCAACCGCCTCACGTCGTTGACGTGCTGCGTTCCCCAGTCGCGGCCCTTGGCGGTGGTGGTCAGGTAGCCGACCGGCTTCGTCCGGCCGTTCATCGTGAAGCAGACCATCGGATTGTTGCCGTAGGCGTGTACCATCACGCCCGAATAACGCATCCTGGCGGCCTGGCGGATCCACTGTTTCCACTCGGGCAGATCCCAAGTCGAGCAACTGCTGAGGAAGTTGTGCCAGTTGAAGACGATCCGCTCGCCGAAGATCGGCGCGTCGGCCAGATTCCATTGCTGGAAGTCGAACGGTTTTTCGTCGTCGTCGGGCCGGGCGTCGTAGGACATGTAGAATCCATGGCCCAGTCGTTCGGCCAGTGCGTAAACGGCGTGCAACGTGGCCCGGGCATCGAACCCGGCAATCACGCCGATCCGGCGGCCGTTGTCTTCGGCCGTCGTCACAACGAAGCTTCCCCGGCCGGCCAACTTGCCGTCGCCGAGGTACTTTTGCAGCAACGGGTTTCCCGCGGGAGAACCCACCAGGATCGCGTTGCCTTCCTCCGGCATTTGCCCGGCGAGGACGAAGGGCGTACTCGGATAGATCGCTTCGAGCAGGCCGGCCAGTTCTTCGCCCGCCCGACGGTCCAACGCGCCGGCCTGCGGGCTGACGACGATCGGAACCGGATGGTTTTGTCGCGCCGTTTCGGAACCGGGAGCAATTGGGGCGATTGCCAGGAGCACAAACAAGCATGACATCGTTTTCACCTCGCCAAGATGTGTAGACGTGTAGGCCGGAACAAGCGCAGCGCAGTTCCGGCATTTGGTGTGGAAAGGCCGGTTGAAGCCACGTGCCGGAACTGCGCTGCGCTTGTTCCGGCCTACTTTACTTTGCTTGTTCCGACCTGATTTGCTTCCGCAGGATGTGTTGCGAGTGTTCTTCGATGGTTTCCGAGTTGACGCCCAGCCGGGCAATGTACGGTAGCAAGCGGCCCCTTGTGGGTCAAGCAGGCGACCCCGTGGGGTACGGCAAGAAATCCTGGTGGTTCGCCGAAAAGGGAGGGGCAGGACCCTTTTGTGGTAATCCGCTCTGGAATCGGTCGTGGGCTTTTGCTACACTCCCGCCCGCTTTTCTACTGGGTCCTATCTTGCGCGGGCGTCCGGTTCGCGGCGTGCTCGATCTACCCCCTCAAAGGAGTTGGTCATGTACGGGAAACAGATTCCTTGGTTGTTGGCGTTCTGTCTGGTCCTAACCATCGTCGGTCCCGCAACGGTCGATGCGGAGCTGCCGTGGGCGGATCTGTTCTCGCTCAGTCGCGTGGAGTCCGACCCGGACAAGCCTTATCCGTTGACCGAGCAGAACGGGCCGTGGATGATCGTGGCCACCACGTTCTCCGGCGAGGGAGCCGAGCAGCAAGCCCGAGAACTCGTCCTGGAGCTTCGCAAGCGATACAAGCTCGAGGCCTACACCCAGCGGAAGCGTTTCGAGTTCGGCAGCACTTATGGCAGGGGGATGGACCCGACCGGCGCGCCGATCCGAATGCGTCACAGGATCAACGATCTCGACGAGATCGCCGTGATGGTGGGCAATTTTTACGGCAACGACGATCCCAACGCGCAGCAGACGCTCCGCAAGCTGAAGTATTCTCACCCGGAGTGTCTGCAAATTCACGAGGGAAAAACCACCAACCAGACGTTGGCCGGCTGGCGGCAGATCCAGAAGTACGTTCTCGCCCGCGGCAACGAAAAGAGAGAAAAGGGACCGATGGGCCACGCCTTCCTGACGCCCAACCCTTTGATCAGCGACGAATTGGCCGCGCCGAAAGGCCTCGATCCGTTCGTGGTGAAAATGAACGAAGACGTCACGCACAGTCTGTTGAACTGTCCGGGCAAGTACACGGTGCAGGTGGCGACCTTCAAGGGGAACGTGTACATCAAGCCGGAGGCGATCCGCGAAATCGAAAGCGGCAAGCCCGCCGAGAGCAGACTGGCCGAGGCCGCCATGAAGGCCCACGAACTGACCGAAGCCCTGCGGCTGAAGGGCTGGGAGGCCTACGAGTTCCACGACCGCTACGCCAGCATCGTGACGGTGGGCAGTTTTCAGTCGATCGGCTCCCCGCGCGGCGACGGCAGGATCGAGATCAACCCCCAGGTACACGCGATCATGAGGACCTTCGGCGCCGAAGCGGCCGCCCTGCCCGGTCAAGAAGGCGGATTCACCGCGGTGAAGTCGGTCGTCGGCATCCCCTTGGACGTGCAGCCGATCCCCGTCTATGTCCCCAAACGCTC
>Ga0307378_10003298_pt1 | contig 23770 bp, 22 predicted proteins | sample UN1MG_FD_202238 | JGI IMG/M metagenome (GOLD analysis project Ga0307378, IMG submission 202238) | Soil microbial communities from Risofladan, Vaasa, Finland - UN-1 | ecosystem: Environmental > Terrestrial > Soil > Coastal area > Acid sulfate soil | place: Finland: Risofladan, Vaasa | collected...
ACAGGTCGCACTTGACCACCGCCCGGCCGTCGCGCGACATCTCAATCACCCCGAACGGACATGCCATCACGCAGAACTTGCACCCGATGCACCGCTCGGCATCGACAAGGACCGGCCCGTTCTCGGTGGCACGATGCAGCGCGCCGCTCGGACAAGCCTCCAGGCACGGCGCGTCCTCGCAGTGTTGACACTGGATCGGGCAAGCCCCGGCGCCCGCTCGCCCAGTCGAGTCGCCTTTGGCGACCGGCTCAACGCGGACGCGCCTTTGCGGGCGCGGCTGCTCGAGGACGGCATCGTAGAGGTTGTCCGACGCCGCGTGTGCCAGCGCGCAGGCGATCTCGCACGACCGGCATCCCATGCAGCGTTCGATGCGGCACACGATCATCCGGCCGGACGCTTTCGATTTCGCCTTGGATTTTGTCTTCGCCATCATCCACCTCTTGGCTGGTTCTCCAATGCTATCCCGGCGCGCCGGGACCGAAGAGATCGCAGAGCAACTACTCCTCAAAGCAGTTCAATTCCCTGCCCATTTTCCTTTTCGTCTTTGGTGTTCTCTGCGTTCTCTGCGCCCTCTGCGTTGAAGAACACTGTGATTAGCCGCGAGCGGGCGCTTCCGCCCCGACGAGCGTTTCCATTTTCCGCCGGGCTTCACCCAGGGCCGCTTCCACCTTGGCGTCCACGCCGAGGACCGAGCGGCCCTCGAGGTCCGCGCGCTGAAGGGCAGGGCTGTACGGCACGTGGCCGAGAAGTTCCACGCCTTCCGGCAGCGCGCCTTGGACCACCGCCACTTGGCCGGGGTCCGTTACCTTATTCAGCACCGCCCCGAATCGCTTCAGTCCGATCTCGCGGCCCATGCGGGCGATGCCCGCCGCCGTCTCCAGGCTCCGCCGACCCGGCTCGACCACGATCACCAGCGCGTCGGTGCCCATGACGCTCGCGCGGCCGAGAAACTCCAGGCCCGCCTCCATGTCCACGAGGAGCACCTCGTCGCGGCTGAGCATCAGGTGCCGCATCATCGCCTTCAGGAACGCGCCCTGCGGGCAAGCGCATCCTTTGCCTCCGCCGCGGATGCCGCCGAGGACAAGCAACTTCATCCCGCCGGCATCAACGGCATACGAATTCGGAAGGTCCGCCACGTGAGGATTCAACCGGAAGTACTGACCGACCTGGTCGGGGTCGGCGCCCGTGCGTTCCTTGATGAGGTCCTTGAGCGTGACGAGTGGGGGTGGGAGTTTCTCCTCCGCCACGCCGAGGGCCGAGGCCAGATTCGCGTCGGGGTCCGCATCGATCAGGAAGACGCGGCGCCCGTCGGCGCGGAAGGCCTCGCCCCAGACGGCCGTGACCGTCGTCTTGCCGACGCCGCCTTTGCCTGTGATCGCGATTTTCATGGGTGGCCCGCGCTTCTGTTTTCAGACGGCCCCCGGGGCGGAGATTGCGGCGCCGACGCCCGGCAGAGGACCCCGGCGCGCAACAGCCGAGGCTCGCGCGTCGCTCGACCAGTGTAGAACTCCGGAGGTCCTATGAGCGACGGCTCGCTCCCACGGCCCATCTTAGGATAGGCGTCCCGCGGACGGGTGTCAAGGTGGAGAAGTGAACGAAAACGAATACTCTGTGAAATAATTCACGACCGCGTTTCGCTTTTGGGCAAAATGTCTTGACGCCCTGGGACAAGAGGGCGTAGACTTAGCCACGCCTTCGGCTCAGGAACCATCTGCCTCGGTGGCGGCACGAGGCTGGCAAGGAGTACGTCCTGTCTTTCAAGGAGACGCTTGATGCTCAGTGACCTGGAGATCGCCCAGAAGGCCAAGTTGAAACCCATTCGTGAAATCGCGAACGAATTGGGCGTCCAGGAAAGCGAACTCGAACTCTACGGCAACCATAAGGCGAAGGTCGACCTCGCGATCCTCGACCGCATCGCCAAGAGGAAGCGCGGAAAATACATCGATGTGACCGCCATCACGCCGACGCCCCTGGGCGAGGGCAAGACCGTCACCACGATCGGCCTCTCGCAGGGCCTCGCGGCCATCGGCAAGAACGTCTGCACGTGCATCCGCCAGCCCAGCCTCGGGCCCGTCTTCGGCATCAAGGGCGGGGCGGCGGGCGGCGGGTTCAGCCAAGTCATACCGATGGAAGACTTCAACCTCCATCTGACGGGCGACATCCACGCGGTCGGTCTGGCGAACAACCTGGCGTGCGCGTTTGTCGACAACCACATTTATCACGGAAACCCTCTGAACATCGACCCGTACGCGCCGTCGCTCCGGCGCGTGCTCGACATCAGCGACCGCTGGGCGCTCGACGACGTGATCACCGGCCTCGGGTCGGGCATCGTCCGCCGGACGGGTTTCGACATCGCCGTCGCGAGCGAGGTGATGGCCATCCTCGGCCTGACGACCGGTCTGGAGGACATCCGCGAGCGCCTGGGGCGGATGATCGCGGCCTATACGCGCGACGGAAAACCCGTGACGTGCGAAGACCTCAAGGTCGGCGGCGCCATGGCCGTCCTCATGAAGGACGCCATCAAGCCGAACCTCATGCAGACGCTCGAACACACGCCATGCTTCGTTCATGCCGGGCCGTTTGCGAACATCGCGCACGGCAATTCGTCGATCCTGGCGGACATGATCGCGACGCGGCTGGCGGATTACACCGTCACGGAATCGGGCTTCGGCGCGGACATCGGCATGGAAAAGTTCATGAACATCAAGTGCCGCGCCAGCGGCCTCGTGCCCGACTGCGTCGTCCTGGTGGCGACGGTGCGGGCGCTGAAGATGCACAGCGGGAAGTTCCGCGTGGTGGCGGGCAAACCGCTCGACCCCGGGCTGCTGAAAGAGAATCCCGACGTCGTCGCCGAGGGATGCTGCAACCTCGAAAGGCACATCGAGAACGCGCGCTTGTTCGGCGTGCCGGTCGTCGTCGCCATCAACCGCTTCACGACGGACACGGAGTCGGAGTTCAACGTCATCGTCGAAAAGGCCAAGGCCGCCGGCGCCGGGTGGGTGGCCCACAGCAACGTCTGGGCCGAGGGCGGCAAGGGCGGGGTGGAACTGGCCGAGGCCGTCGTCGAGGCCTGCGAGCAGCCCAAGAAATTCCGGTTCCTCTACGACCTGGACCTCTCGATCAAGGAAAAGATCGAGACCATCGCCAAGAAGATGTACGGGGCTGCGTCCGTCGTTTACGAGAAGGCTGCCGAGCAGGCGATCGAGCGCTATACCCGCCTCGGATACGACAAACTGCCGATCTGCATGGCCAAGACGCACCTGAGCCTGACGCACGACCCGGCCGTGAAGGGGGCCCCGAGCGGCTATACGTTCCCGGTCCGCGACGTGCGGGCCTCGGTCGGCGCGGGGTTCCTGTATCCCTTGTGCGGGATGATGCGAACGATGCCCGGCCTGCCGACGACGCCGGCGGGCGAGAAGGTGGACGTCGGTCCGGACGGCCGCGTCGTCGGCCTTTTCTAAGCCGGCCCGGACGCGTAGAATGCGGTGATGCCCGACACAGGGAACGCGAGAGAAGCCGTCTGGGTCGTCGGCGTCGGAAATCCCCTGGCCCGGGATGAGGGCGTCGGCCCGGCCGCCGTCGAGAGGTTGAAAGCCGAACCGCTGCCGGCGCGAGTCGCTCTGCTCGACGCAGGGACGGACCTCGTGGCCGCGATGATGGAGTTCGCTGACGCCGGACATGTGATCCTGATCGACGCCATGCGGGCCGGCGGAGCGCCGGGAACAATCTACCGCCTGACGCTGGAGGAACTCGAGGGGCGGGCGAAGGCCGGCACAAGTGGTTTGTCGGCCCACGGGCTCGGTGTGGTTGAGGCGGTCGGCTTGGCGCGGGCCGCCGGGATGCGCGTTCCGCCGACGGTGGTGTTCGGCGTGGAGCCGGGCGAAGTGGTTTTTGGCGAAGGGCTCTCGCCGGCGGTCGAGGCCGCGATGCAGAGGCTGGTCGCCGCCGTCCGCGAGGAAATCGCCTGCGCTTCTTAATAATATGAAGAGGGCGGGAGAACGTCGCCCGTTTGCGAGGAATCGGCCATGCCTGATGATATTGTGGAAATCCCCGCCATCTGGCTCCAGGGCTCGGCCTGCACGGGCTGCGCGGTTTCCCTGTTGAACTCGTTCACGCCGGGGGCGTCGAGCCTCGTGCTGAACGAACTGGTGCCCGGCAAGCACATCTCGCTGCGTTTTATCGTGACGGTCATGGCGGGGCAGGGCCGGCAGATCATAGACGTTCTGAAGGACACCGCCGCCAAACAGAAGGGCGGCTACATCTTGGTGGTGGAGGGTTCGCTGCCGGTGGGCGACCCGCTCTTCGGCACGATGGGCGAGGAGAACGGCCGGGAGATTCCCATTGCCGAGCACGCCGTCAACCTCGCGCGGAACGCCCTGGCCGTCGTCGCCATGGGGACGTGTGCGGCCTTCGGCGGCATCCCCGCCGGGGCGCCGAATCCGACCGGGGCCCTCTCGGTGCGCGCCCTCGTGGAGCGCGAAGGCGTTTCGGTTCCGGTGATCAACATTCCCGGTTGCCCGCCGCACCCGGACTGGCTGGTCGGCTCCCTGGCGGCGGTGATGCTCTACGGCCTGGAGGCCGTGGCCGCAACGCTCGACGAACTGGCGCGCCCGGCGATGTTCTACGGCAAGTGCATTCACGAGACGTGCCCGCGCCGCGCGGATTTCGACGCGGGGCGATTCGCCGGGAAGTTCGGCGACCCGGGCTGCCTCTACGAACTGGGGTGCAAGGGGCCCGTGACGTTTGCCGACTGCCCCACACGCCTGTGGAACAGCGGCACCAACTGGTGCATCGGAGCGGGGAGCCCGTGCCACGGCTGCGTCGAGCCGGACTTCCCGGACCGGATGAGTCCGTTGTATCGCAAGATCGATGAGGAGAGGCTGGCGCGTCTGCGGCTCCTTGGGGCCGAGACGGCGGCCGGCGAGGGCGGCTGATTCGGAGGCAGGGCTTATGGGTGCCAAGAAGGCCCGACCACACGCCAGCACGATCACGATCGATCCGGTGACGCGGATCGAGGGTCACCTGAAGATCGAAGCCCTCGTTGACGGCGGCGAGGTGAAGGAAGCCTCGTGCAGCGGGACGCTGTTCCGCGGCTTCGAGAACATTCTCGTCGGCCGCCATCCCCTGGACGCGTCCCGCCTGACGCAGCGTGTCTGCGGCGTCTGCCCGGCCGCGCACGCCACCGCCTCGACCTTCGCGCTGGACGAGGCCCTGGGCGTAGCCGACAGGATTCCCGACAACGCGCGGCTCGTGCGAAACCTCATCCTCGGATCGAATTTCATTCAGTCGCACATCCTGCACTTTTTCGCGCTGACGGCCCTGGACTACGCAGACGTGGCCGCCCTCGCGGATTACCAGGGAAACGAAACGGAACTGAAGAACGTCCGGGCGTTCATCGACCGCAAGGCCCTCTCGCCGTTCTTCCCGCGCTACGAGGGCGACTACCGCTGCGACAAACAGACGAACGTCGATCTCGTGCGGGCGTACCTCCAGGGCCTTCGCCTTCGCCGCGTGAGCCACGAAATGCTCTCGATCTTCGGCGGCAAGATGCCGCATAACGTAGCCGTCGTCCCGGGCGGCGTGACGAGCCCCGTGACGGCCGACAAGGTCGCCACCTTCATCGGCAAACTCCAGGCCATTCAGGCCTTCATCGAGGACGTGTACATCCCGGCGATCTTCACCGTCGCTGGGGCCTACGGCGACTACTTCGGAATCGGCGCCGGATGCGGACGGTTTCTCTCGTACGGCGCGTTCAACCTGGACGGCAACTCAACGGACCCGCTGAAGCGCAATCGCCTTCTGCCCGCGGGCTTTGTCGAGATGGGCGGCAAACCGGTGGCCGCCAGCGCAGCGAAGATCCGCGAAGAGGTCGCCCATTCACGCTACGCGGACGACTGTGCCGCCCCGCCGACCGAGGGCCGAACCATTCCGGAGCCCGAGAAGGAGGGCGCCTACAGTTGGATCAAATCGCCCCGGTACGACGGGGCGCCGGCCGAGGTCGGGCCCCTCGCCCGCGCGCTGGTAGCCTACGGGTCCGGGCACCCGGTGGTCCGGCGCGAGGTGGATGCGGCCCTGAAGGCGGCCGGCGTCGGGGCCGATGCCTTGCCGTCCGTTCTCGGCCGGCATCTGGCCCGCGCGCTGGAGACGCGGATCGTTGCCTCGGCCATGATGGGCTGGCTCGGGGAACTGAAGCCCGGCGAACCGGTGGCCGTGGACCTCAAGATTCCCGCCGAAGGGAAAGGAATCGGCCTGACGGGCGCCCCGCGCGGCGCGCTCGGCCACTGGATCGAAATTCGCGACAAAGTCATCGGGCGATACCAGATGGTGGTGCCGACGACGTGGAACGCTTCGCCCCGGGACGCCAACGAAACGCCGGGCCCCATCGAACAGGCCCTCATCGGAACCAAGGTCAAGGATCGCGACAACCCCTTTGAGATCGTGCGGATCATCCGGTCGTTCGATCCGTGCCTGGCGTGCTCGGTTCACGTGATGACCGTGTCCGGGGAGAGCAGAGGAGTGTATCGAGTTGTCTGACGCGACGGTGAACATCCTGGGTGTCGGCAACACGCTGATGGGCGACGACGGCGTCGGCCCGGCGGCGGTCGAGCGGCTCGCGGCGCGGGGCGTGTCCGCGCACATCCGGCTCCATGACGCCGGCCTTGCCGCCTCCGACGTCCTCGGCCGGTTGGACCCCGACGACCCGCTCATTGTGATTGACGCCGTTCGCGCCGGCGGCCCGGCCGGAGCGGTGTACCAGGTGGACGTGGATCCCGGCGCGCCTGCCCCGTTGGGGCCGGGAGCGGAGGGCCTGCCGGGTACAGCCGTCTCGCTCCACGAACTGAGCATCGTGCCGGCGCTTGAGATGGAGGCCCTGACGGGCCGCGTGTTCTCGAACGTGACGGTTTTCGGCGTGGAGCCCTCGCGGGTGGCGTGGGGCGAAGCGTTGAGCCCGGCCGTGGCGTCGGCGCTCGACCGGCTGGTGGATGCGGTGCTGGACCATGCCAAGGCGCCGGGCCTTTGCCGGGCGCTGGCGGGAGACGAATCGCCATGAACGTGACGGAACGCAAGCCCAACGAAGAAATCCTGGAATCGCTTGTCGGCGTTCGAAGGGTCTTCATTCTCGGGTGCCAGGGTTGCCCCATCGGGTGCGAGACGGGCGGTCAGCCGTGGGTCGACGAGATGAAATCGCTCCTCGCGGAGGCGGCCGTCGAGGTCACCGGCTCGGCCCTGGTGGACATGATCTGCAACAAGGCCATCGTCGGGCTGAAACTCGGCCGGTCCGTCGAGAAACTGGCGGCGGCGGAGGCGATCCTCGTCGGGTCGTGCGGCGTGGGGGTCCAGGCCGTCGGGAACATCGTCGGCCGACTGGCCGTCCCCGCCATGAACACCCTCTGCATGGGCGATTACCAGGGCCTCTGGCCCTCGGGCGAGCGGTGCGCCGAGTGCGGCGAATGCATGCTGGCGACGACGGGCGGCCTGTGCCCCATCACGCTGTGCGCCAAGAGCCTGGTGAACGGCCCCTGCGGCGGAACGGGCGACGACGGCTCCTGCGAAGTGTCGAAAGAACGGCCGTGCGGCTGGCAGTTGATCTACGAGCGGCTCGAGCAACTCGGCCGCGTGGACGACCTGAGGCGGTTCCAGGCCCCGAAGGATTTTCGGAAGCGGGACATTGCCGACTCCAACCGGCGCTCGATCCGATGGGCGCTGGAGGTTTCGCAGGCGGAAGAGGAAGCGAAGGAACCCGAGAACGCGAAGAAATGACCGGGACGCGATCATGAGCCAACTCGAAGAGCGACTGAAGACCGGCGAGTTCGTCGTCACCGGGGAAATCGGCCCGCCCAAGGGCACGAACGTCGCGCACGGCCTGGAAGAGGCCGAACACTTCCTCAAAGGGAAGGTCGTGGCCGTCAACGTGACGGACAACCAGACGGCGGTGATGCGCGTCGGCTCGCTCGCCGTGTGCCGCCTTCTGTTCGAGCGCGGCATCGAGCCCGTCTTCCAGATGGTCTGCCGCGACCGCAACCGCATCGCCCTCGAGAGCGACGCCCTTTCGGCCGCCGTCCTCGGCATCGAGAACGTCTTGGCGCTCACCGGCGACCACGTCGTCATGGGCGATCACCGCGAAGCCAAGCCCGTCCACGACCTCGACTCCGTGGGTCTCCTTCAGGCCCTGACGCGGCTCGAGAGCGGAAGCGACCTGGGCGCCGACTTCAAAGGCAATCCCAATCAACTCGACGGAAACCCCAAGTTCTTCAAGGGTTGCTGCGTCACGCCGTGCGGCAAGAACCCGCAGGCCCAGATCATCAAACTTGAAAAGAAGGTCGAGGCGGGGGCCCAGTTCGTTCAGACCCAGGCCGTTTACGACCCGGCCACGTTCGAACGTTTCATGGCCGGGATGCGCCATCTCAAGGTGCCCGTCCTCGTGGGCATCGTAGTGCTCAAGTCAGCGGGCATGGCCAAGTACATGAACCGCTCGGTGCCCGGCGTCCAGGTGCCGGACGCCTTGATCAAACAACTGGCCGAGGCGCCGAAGGAAGATCTCAAGAAGGTTTCGACCCAGATCGCCGCCCGCCTCGTGCGCGAGATGAAGCCCATGTGCCAGGGGGCGCATTTGATGACCCTTGGGTGGGACGACCTCGTGCCGGGCATCATCGCCCAGGCGGGGCTCGCCTGAGCCGTTGCCGCCGGCTACGCTCGAGCAGCAAACGCTTTTCGAGCCGGGTGCGGGCTTGTCACGGCGAAGCCCGAAGGGCGAAGCCGGGAGCCCCCGGCTATCGCCGAGCGGTCGTGGCATGTGCCAAGCCGGATCAACATGACCGGCGGCTTCCGCCGCCGGCTCGACGAAAAAGGGAGGCGTCATGTCCGCGAAACTGATCGACGGAGAAGCCCTCGCCACCAGGATCCGAAACGAGTTGGGGCCGGAGATTGAGGCCATCAAGGAAAAGACCGGCTCGCCGCCCCGGCTCGCCAGCCTGCTGGCGAGCGACAATCCCGGCGCGCGCGTGTACACGCGGAGCCAGGCCAAGTCGTGTGAAGAGGTCGGCATCGCCTACGGCCTGGTGGAACTGGCGCCCGACACCCGTGCCGACGCCCTCGGCGCCAAAATCGACGAACTCGGCACCGACCCGGCGGTCCACGGCATCCTGTTACAAATGCCGCTGCCACCCGGCATCGACGCCCAGCAGATGGCCCAGCGCATTCCGCCCGCGAAGGACGTCGAGGGGATCACGGCCGCGAACCTCGGCAAACTCCTCTTTTACGAGCCCTCGCAACTCGTCCCGTGCACCGCCGCGGCCGCCTACGAACTCATCAAGTTCGCCGGCTGCCAGGTCAAGGGCGCCGAGTGCGTGGTCGTCGGCCATTCGCCGATCGTCGGCAAACCCGTCGCCTGCCTCATTACGAATGACCTGGGGACGTGCACGATCTGCCACATCGGAACCCGCGACCTGAAGGCCCATACCACCAAGGCCGAAATCCTCGTTGTGGCGGCCGGCAAGGCCGGCCTGGTTCGCGGCGAACACATCATGCCCGGCGCGACGGTCATTGACGTCGGCATCAACCGCGTCCCCGTCCTCGACGAAAAGGGCCAGCCCGTCTTGAACGACAAGGGCAAAAAGAAGATGAAGACGGTCGGCGACGTGGAGTTTGAGTCGGCTAGCCGGGTCGCCGGCGCCATCACCCCCGTCCCCGGCGGCGTGGGGCCCGTCACCGTCGCAATCCTCCTCAGGAACACCGTCCGGGCGGCCAAGGCCCTCGTCCGGTGACTTTTTGGTGAGGATTCTTCGAGCCGCCCCTCCAAGCCGGTGAGCGTTTTTGGCTTGCCTTGGGCCTTCCACAGGTCTAAACTTATGGCTTCCCTCAGGCGGTTCCGCCGTCCCCGAGGGCCGGTAGAATCGAACCCGCAGCATAAAGGAGCAGTGACGTGTCCAAGAAAAGTGCAGGGGAATTGCCCGAAGGCCACGTGCTCTTCACGAGCGAGGCCGTGACGTGCGGCCACCCGGACAAGATGGCCGACCAGATATCCGACGCCATCCTCGACGCCATGATCGCCCAGGACCCCGCCAGCCGGGTCGCGTGCGAAACTCTTGTTTCGACCGGCATGTGCATCGTCGCCGGCGAAATCACCACCAAGGCCGTCGTCAACGTCCCGGACATCGTGCGCGAGACGATCAAGGACATCGGCTACACGGACGCCTCCATGGGCTTCGACTACGACCATTGCGCGGTCCTGGTGTCGCTGAAGCGGCAGAGCCCGGACATCGCCATGGGCGTCGACGCGGCGAAGGGCAAGGAACAGGGCGCCGGCGACCAGGGGATCATGTTCGGCTACGCCTGCCGGGAAACGCCCGAACTGATGCCCATGCCGATCCAACTCGCGCACCAGTTGTGCAACCGTCTGGCGGAGGCCCGACGCTCGGGTGAACTCGCGTGGCTCCGGCCGGACGGCAAGAGCCAGGTCACCGTCCAGTACGACGAGGAGGGCCGGCCCGTCCGCGTCCACACGGTCCTCGTTTCCACCCAGCACGCCGACACCGCCAGCAACGAGGAAATCCGCCGGGGCATCATCGCCCACGTCGTCAACCCCGTCATCCCGGCCGAGTTGCTCGACGACGACACGATTTACCACGTCAACCCGACCGGCCGATTCGTGATCGGCGGCCCGCACGGCGACTGCGGCCTCACGGGCCGAAAGATCATCGTGGACACCTACGGCGGCAAAGGGAGCCACGGCGGCGGGGCGTTCAGCGGCAAGGACCCCTCCAAGGTGGACCGCAGCGCGGCCTACATGTGCCGGCACGTCGCGAAGAACGTCGTCGCGGCCGATCTCGCCGACGAGTGCGAGGTCCAGGTTTCCTACGCCATCGGCGTGGCCGACCCGCTGAGCGTCCGCGTCGACACCGCCGGCACCGGCGCGATCCGCGACGTGGACCTCGCGAAGGTCATCCGCGAGGTGTTCCCCCTGAAGCCGCGGGCGATGATCGAGTACCTGGACCTCCTGCGGCCGATTTACCGCAGGACGGCTGAAGGCGGACACTTCGGCCGCGAACTACCGGAGTTCACCTGGGAAGAACTGCGCCAGGTGGACGAACTCAAACAGGCCGCGCGGAAATACGAGAAATAGCGCGGCTTGATCGCTTGCCCGCGACGTGGCCAGTATTTTGCATCTACGCGGTGGGTGGCATGTCCACCCTGTTCCGGGTGGACATGCAAATTGTCACCACACATGGCCACGCAGAACAGCGTGGCCATGCCACCCGCCATGCTCAGAACTTGACATACCCCGCCGCCTTGCGGAGGCGATTGCCGGGTCGGCCGAGGTCCTCGAGGCGCCTCAGGCGGCCGCCGCCGCGCCGGATCGCAAGGATCCGGCGGACCGTCACCGGCCCGAGACCGGGAACACGCAGAAGTTCATGCCGATCCGCCCGATTGACGTCCAGCGGAAACCGCTCCGGGTGCTGCCGTGCCCAGATTTCCTTCGGATCGGCCGCCAGGGAGAGGCTCCCGTCCGGCTCGAACGGGATCTCGTCGTCCCGGAACCCGTACTTGCGAATGAGCCAGTCAACCTGGTACAGGCGGTGCTCGCGCGCGAGGAGATCCCGGGCCTGACCGGGGGCGCGGCGTTCGCCGGGCAGGGCGGGGTCGCCCAGACCGCGCTGGTAGGCGGAGAAATAGACACGGTTCAGCCGCAGGCGCTTGTATAAGCCGAAAGTCGCGCGGACGATCTCGGTGTCGGTCTCGTCGGAGGCGCCCACGATGAACTGCGTCGTCTGTTTGACGCCCGCGTAGGGCCCGCCCCGCGCCGTGAGGCGGCTGATGAGCCGCATCGGCCGGACGATGTCGCGGGCGTAATCCTTCCGCGTTGAGAGGGCCGCCAGCGTCCGCCGCGTGGGGGCCTCGACGTTGAGCGAGACGGCGCTCGCCAGCCCGAGGGCCTCTTCGATCGCCCCGTCCGAGGCGCCCGGGATGATCTTCAGATGGACGTAGCCGCGATACGCGTACCGGCGGCGGAGGATCCGCACGGCCGCCAGCATGCGGTCCATCGTGTAGTCGGGGCTGCGCAGGACGCCGCTCGTCAGGAAGAGGCCGAAGACCTTCTCCTCCCGCACGTAGTCCATGAAGACGCGGGCCACCTCCTCGGGGGCGAGGGTGCAGCGCGCGAGGTCACGATCGCTTCGGAGGGGACAGTAACGGCAGTCGTTCGTGCATGCGCTGGAAAGGAGCGTCTTGAGCATGATGGACGTGCCGCCGCTGGGCAGCGTCGCGGGGTACAGCCACAGGCCGTCGCGACCGCGGCGGCGGTGCTCGTCCTTCTGCGTCCCGCACGCGCACGACAGGTCGTACCGCGACCCGTCAGCGAGAAGTTTGAGTTTCTGTTGCGTGTCCATCAGGCCAGGGCTCTAACGAAAGTGTTTCGCCGACGCCCCTAGGTTGTCATCCTGAGCGCAGCGAGGACCCGTTGTGAGCCGAACGCCCCGCGCGCTGTCATCCTGAGCGCAGCGAAGGATCTCGCCTCGAATTCCGTTGCCGTTCATCCCTTGGCGCATATTATCCTTTTTGGTAGAAGCGTAGCCGGCCATGCGACAATACTATGTCTGCATTCTCGCCAATCGCAGCGGCATGCTCTACACGGGTGTGACCAACAACCTGGAGCGCCGCGTCTACCAGCACAAGCACAAGATGGTCCCCGGATTCACGAGCCGCTACAACATTGACCGGCTGGTCTATTATGCGAGCACCACCGATGTTCGTGCCGCCATCGCTCGCGAGAAACAGATCAAAGGCTGGCTCCGAGCCATGAAGGTGGCCCTCATCGAGTCGGTCAACCGTGACTGGAAAGATTTGGCTGCCGACTGGTTCCCGGACATACCGTGCCAAACACCAAGCGCAACCCACGACCCGAGGCGAGATCCTTCGTCGTCCCCTGCCGGGGACTCCTCAGGATGACAAATATGGGAGTGCCGCCGACTTTGATTCATCGTCTTCTCCGCGCCCTCTGCGGCCCTTCGACTCCGCTCAGGGCGGGCCTCTGCGATGAAGACGCAGGTCAATACTTCCTCAGCACCCCGATGACGATGCCTTGGATGGTGACGTTCGGGGCGTAGATGGGCTGCATCGTCGGGTTGGCCGGCTGGAGGCGGATGCGGCCCTTTTCCTTGTAGAACTTTTTCAGGGTCGCTTCGCCGTCGGGGAGGATGGCCACGACGGTTTCGCCGTCGCGTGCGGTCTGGCGTTTCTGGACGACGACATAGTCGCCGTCGCGGATCTGCTCGTCAATCATTGAGTCGCCGCGCACCTGGAGGGCGAAGGTTTCGCCCGGGCGGCCGCGGAAAAGGCTCTCGAGGTCCAGAAGTTCGGTGTCCTCAATCGCCTCGATGGGGCTGCCGGCGGCGATGCGGCCGACGAGCGGCAGCCGCGTGCCCTCCGGCGCGTACTCCGGCCCGAGGGTCACGCCGCGCGCGAGCGTCGGCTCGCGCGCGAGGACATTCTTCTTTTCCATCGCCTCGATGTGCTGGAAGACGGTCGGGCGCGAAACGCCGAGGTGGTCGGCGATCTCCTGCATGGTCGGCGCGTACTCGTGTTCCACCCAGTAGTCCTGGAGGAAGCGAACGATCTGGAATTGTTTCGGGGTCAGATTGGCCATCGCGTTTCTCCTTGTGCACGCGGGCTGGCGCGGTGGTTCTCCGTACCCACTGCGCCAAAGCGCTTGTATGGGCCAAATGGCCGGCGTTTCACTCATGCTTTCGCAAGCGAAAGCATGGCACCCGTTTTACGCGGCGGGCCCGCCGGCTGAACCTGCGTGCGACGGCGCGGCTAATCTTGCAGAACGGAGGTGGGCCGGGGCGCCCCCTGGTCTCGTGCTTCGCCCGCCGCAGCGGGCTTCGCAGAGTAGCAGTCGAACCCCGGCCCTCCGTTGGGAACGGCGCCACCGGTGGGGACGGTGACGTGCCCTGGCTTGCCTGGACCGCCGTGTCTCCGAGCCGCCGGAGCGTCTGAGGCCGGACGGGAGTGGGAAGCCCGTTTTTCGGCCGCCATTTGCGCCGGAGGTCGGCGGGCGGGCAACAGCAGGTGGGGGCCGCCGTTGCCGCACGATGGTTGGGTCCAGGATCGCCGTGGTTCTCGCTTCCGGTCCGAGGCCGGTGGGCTGAGGAGGGCACGGGGTAACTCCCCAGCCCCAGGCCGACCTCAAGACTCGGTTGCAGTCCTCGCTGCTCAGGCGGCGGAGTTTACTTGACCCCCGCCTGGACGAGCGATATAAGCGCCACGTCGTCGCACAGGAGAAGTTGTCAAAGAGCCTTTCGCAGCACTGTCAGGCGGATGTTAGCCTAACAGTGCCCTAACGTCAAGAGAAAAATCGGCCCGCCCGGGGCGAAACTTGAATGTTTTCCGGCGGATGCGGGCGAAAATGCCATAAGAGCCGTTTCAGCAAGGAGTTACGTGTCGGAAATTTCTTCGCGAAAACTCCGAGGAATCAAAAAGTCGGAGGAAAAATGGCGGGAATGAAACAACCTTTCGCCGATCGGATCCGCAAAATTCGCACGGAGTTGCGGCGCCGGCGGATCGGCGGTCTCGTGGTCACGAGTCCCGTGGACGTGGGCTACCTCTCGGGTTTCAGCGGCGACGATAGTTGGCTCCTCGTCGCCTCGCCACCCTGGCTCGCCGCGGCGAGCCGTGGCCGGCAGGCGAGTCGCCGTGGCGACCGGCGGACCGTCACGCTCATCACCGATGGGCGCTTCGCCGAGCAGGCCGACCGCGAGACGCGGGGCGTCCGCATCGTCGTCCGGGAAGGAGCCTTGACCGAGGCGTTGGCAAAGGAGGTGAAGGGCGGGCCCCTTCGGAGTCTAGCGTTTGATCCGGAGCACATCAGCGTTGCGCTCAAGGGCCGATTGCACAAGGCCCTGGGTCGCGTGCGATTGGCCGAAGCGCCGGGCCTGGTCGCCGGCCTTCGCATCCGAAAAGACGCCTTCGAGCAGCGGGCGATTCGGCGGGCGATTCGCGTCGCGGAGACGGCGTGGAAGGAGTTCCGCCGGCGGATCCGCCTCGGCATGACGGAGCGCCGGCTGGCGGCGGAACTGGACCACCAGATGCGGCTGGCGGGCGCGGACGGCCCGGCGTTTCCGACGATCTCGGCGGTGGACGCCTCCGCCGCCATGCCGCACGCCGTCCCGGGGAATCGCCGGCTTCGGCGGGGTTCGGTGCTGCTGGTGGACTTCGGCGCGCGGGTGGGCGGCTATGTGTGCGACTTGACACGGACGCTTTTCGCCGGTAGGATTGACCCTAGTGCCCGACGGGCCTATGAAGCCGTGCGGGCGGCACAGGCGGCGGCCATTGGCCGGGTGCGTCCCGGGGCGGCCTTTACGGAAGTGGACGCGGCGGCGCGGGCCGTGCTGAGCGAGGCGGGGCTCGCGGGCGCGTTCGGTCATGGGACGGGACATGGGATCGGCCGCGAGGTTCACGAGCCGCCGGCCCTCGGCCCGCGTGCGGGCAAAGGAACTTTGGAGCCCGGCATGGTGGTCACGGTCGAGCCGGGGGTTTACTTCCGGGGGGCGTTCGGGATACGCCTCGAAGACGACTGCCTGGTGACGAAAACAGGACGGCGCGTCCTGACGCGCGTCGAGAAGGACCTGGAGGCGATGATTCTGTAGCCGTCGTCCGTTTTGTCTGCCTGCGTTGCCGATGCCGCATAGGGAGGACGACCATGGCTGACGAGAAGCCGGGCAAGAGCCAGGAAGCCGCGACCCCTCCGACTCTGGACGCTGCGCGGGGGTCCGAGGGCCCGGCCCTGGAGACGATCCGCAAACTGGTGGCCCTGATGGAAGAGCACGGCCTGGTGGAGGTGGAAGTGGAGCAGGAAAACCTGGCGGTGCGTCTGCGCAAAGGGGGCGCGGAGGCGATGGTGGTGCCAGCCGCCCCGGCCGGTCCGACGGCCCCGGCGCCCGCGCGAGCGGCAGCGCCTGCGGCCGAGGCCGCCAGCCTGCCGACGATCAACTCGCCGATGGTCGGCACGTTCTATGTCTCCTCGAGCCCCGAGGCCGACGCGTACGTCAAGGTCGGCGACCACGTGACGGACGAGAGCATCGTCTGCGTCATCGAGGCCATGAAGGTTTTCAACGAGATCCAGGCCGAGATGAGCGGCACGATCGAAAAGATCCTGGTGAAGAACACGACGGCGGTCGAGTTCGGGCAGCCGCTGTTCGTCATTCGGCCGGATTGAAGTTGCATAGGTGATTGAAACGCAGAGAACGCGGAGAACGCAGAGAAAGGCTTAAAGAGGGGGAAGGCAACAGCAGGCGCTTTCTGGAAGAGGGTTTAGAGGCTTATCTCTGCGCCCTCTGCGTTGAAACATTGCTGCAGAAGTGGGCGTGCGGGAAGCCGCGCCGGCGAGGTGGACCATGTTCTCGCGAATTCTGGTCGCGAACCGCGGCGAAATCGCCCTGCGGATCATCCGCGCCTGCCGCGAGATGGGCATCGAGGCTGTCGCCGTCTTCTCCGAGGCCGACCGCGACGCCGGGTACCTGGACCTGGCCCACGGCGCCATCTGCATCGGCCCGGCGGCGCCGGCCCAATCGTACCTGAACATCGCGCGGATCGTTTCGGCGGCGGAGGTCGCCGACGTCGACGCGATCCATCCTGGTTACGGCTTCCTGGCGGAGAACCCCCACTTCGCCGAAGTGTGCCGCTCCTGCAACATCGAATTCATCGGCCCGACGGTCGAGGCGATGAGGCGCGTGGGCGACAAGGTCGAGGCCCGCCGACTGGCGAAGCAGGCGAAGATTTTCACAATTCCCGGCAGCAAGGAGCCGCTCCAGAGCGAAGAGGAAGCGCTCGCGCTGGCGCACGAGATCGGCTACCCGGTGATGGTGAAGGCGGTGGCGGGTGGCGGCGGTCGCGGCATGCGGATCGCCCGCAACGACATCAGCCTCGTCCAGGCCGTCCGCCAGGGCCGCACCGAGGCGGAAGCGGTCTTCAAGGACGGCCGCGTGTATCTCGAAAAGTGCGTCGAGTCTGCACGCCACGTCGAGGTCCAGATCCTCGGGGACAACTACGGCAACGTGCTGCATTTCTGGGAGCGCGACTGCTCGCTCCAGCGTCGGCATCAGAAACTGGTGGAGGAATCGCCGTCGCCGGCCATCAGCGACCGGACACGCGGAAAACTGTGCGACGCGGCCGTGCGGGTCGCCCGCGAGGCCGGTTACACCAGCGCAGGAACCGTCGAGTTCCTCGTGGACCAGAACGAAACGTTTTACCTTCTGGAGGTCAACGCCCGCATCCAGGTCGAGCACCCTGTGACCGAAATGGTGACCGGGACGGACCTGGTGCAGTGGCAGATTCGGGTGGCGGCGGGCGAGCGGCTGCGCCTGAGGCAGCGCGACATTCCCCAGACCGGCCACGCCATCGAGTGCCGCATCAACGCCGAGGATTGCACGAACGGTTTCCGTCCCTCGGCGGGACCCATCCGGACGTTCCGCGTGCCCGGCGGCCCCGGCGTCCGCGTGGACACGCACTGCTACGAAGGGGTCGCCATTACGCCGCATTACGACTCGATGATCGCGAAACTGATCGTCCACCGGCCGACGCGCGAGGCGGCCATCGCGACGATGCGCCGCGCGCTCGACGAGTTCCGCATTCAGCCGATCAAGACCACGATCCCGGTGCATCAGAAGATCATGGCCAACCCGGACTTCCTCCGCGGCAAGGTGGACACGGGCTGGGTGGAACGCGTCTGGTAGGCGGGAGCGCCGCGCGCTTGATACGGTTAGCCGCGAGCCGGATGCGGAAGTTTGTGCCTTTCGAGCCGGCGGCGGGCTTGTCCGCCGAAGCCTTGGCGAAGGCGGGAGCCGCCGGGCACGTTCCCTACCGTGGCACCTGCCACGGCTGGGAACGTCGCCGCGACCCTTCGACAGGCTCAGGGCAGGCTCTTACGGTCGTGGCTCGAAAGGCACGCGTCGTTCGCTTGCCCGCCGTAGTCCGACCGGGACGAAGGCGGGAGCCGCCCGCCACGGCGGGCGGTTGCGTCGGCGGAGTGAATGAATCGCTCGGCGTGGGTTGGACGCCGGGAGTGAAGGAGTGTTGGCGATGCCGCTGAACGTGACGGTGGTGGGCGTAGGTCTGGTGGGCGAGGCGATTGTCTCGTGCCTGAAAGAGCGGAAGTTTCCGTGCCGATGGCCGCCGCGCGTCGCCGCCACACGCGAACGCCCGGAAACGCTTGCGGGCGAAAAGATGCTCGTCGAGGAAACCAGCGCCGCCGTCTTCGAGGGCGCTGGTCTGGTCCTCTTTGCCGGCCAGGAAGGCGCGAAGGGTGCCAGCGCGACGTGGCGCAAGACCGCCGAGGCCGCCGGCGCGTGGTGCATCGACAACGGCCGCGACTTCCGCCTGGCTGACGACGTGCCGCTCGTCGTCCCGGAGGTGAACGCGGACGCGATTCGGCCGAAGGGCCGATTCATCGCCAGCCCGAACTGCTCGACGATTCAACTCGTGGTGGCCCTCGCGCCGATTCATCGGGCCGCGCGCATCAAACGCATCATCGTCTCCACTTACCAGGCGACGAGCGGCTGGGGGATGAAGGGGCCGCAGGAACTCCGCGAGCAGACGCCCAAAGCACTCGAATCGCTCGAGGACATTCCGTTCGATCCGACGGTGTTCGCGCGGCCGATTGCGTTCAACTGCATCCCGCACATCGACCGCTTCATCGAGGACGATTACACCCGCGAGGAGTGGAAGATGGTCCACGAGACGCGCAAGATCCTCGGCGACTCGTTTTTGCGCATCAGCGCGACGGCCGTCCGCGTCCCCGTTTTCGTCGGCCACGGCGAAGCCGTCTGGGTCGAAACCGAGAAGAAACTGTCGGCCGACGAGGCGCGCGAACTGTTGCGCGGGGCGCCCGGCGTCGTCGTCATGGACGAGCCCGCGGGCGACGGTATGCGGACCTACCCGACCGCGCTGGACCTGCTCAGCCCTGAGTACCGGGACATGACGCTCGTCGGCCGCATCCGCGAGGACACGGCGTCCGACCGCGGCTTGGCGCTGTGGATCGTTTCGGACAACATCCGCAAGGGCGCTGCCCTGAACGTCGTCCAGATCGCGGAGGCGCTTCTCGAAAAGGGCTACTTGAAAGCATGAGGGTAAGGGCGGGTCGTCACCAGCGCGTGACGGCAAGTGGTGCAAAACCGCTAGGGGGTGCACGATGGAAGACGCCAAGTCGTTCAATCGCGACGAAGAACACCTCAGGCTTCTGAAGATCTTTTACTACATTTTCGGGGGGATCGTGGCTTTCCAGGCCTCGATTCCGCTCATTCACGTCGCGATTGGCATCATCATTCTGATCGCGGCTGCGGCCGGCGGCGGGGGAGACGCAGGGCCGCCCGCTGTGATGGGACTCCTCTTTGTGTGCATCGGGGGCGCGATGGTTTTGATCGGCTGGACGCTCGCGATCTGCGCCTTTTTTGCTGCCCGCTGTCTCTCCAGGCGCACGGCATACGTCTTCTGCTTCGCCATCGCCGTCTTGAGTTGCTTGTGCATCCCTTATGGCACGGTTCTGGGCATTTTCACGATCATCGTGCTCGTGCGCCCGTCGGTGAAAGCGATTTTCGAACGGACTCGGGCGCTGCACGACGCCTCTGCGTTCTAATACCCCGGGACGGAGAAATCCTGCCGGCGCCGCCGCGGAATGCCGTTGACCGCCGCGGGAGTTCCTCTAGAATGGTCCCCGAGACGAACCGAGGACGCGACTCTTGCGCGCGATTACGTTCCACATTTCGGCGCCGAAGTGGCTTCTCTGTAAGGCCGTCGGGCGCTTCAAACGAAGCATCTTTTGGGGCCGGGCGTCGACCATCCGCCTCCGCGACATTCCCGAGCAGCCGCTGCCGGGCGACAAGTGGGTCCGCGTCCGGCCGCGCCTGGGGGGCGTCTGCGGCAGCGACCTGGACAAGATTCTCCTGGCGTCCCCGCCCGACAAGTTCGCGCGGGCCCTCATCATCGAGCCGATCGTCCTGGGCCACGAGAACGTCTCGACGGTCCTGGAGTGCGGCCCCGGGGTGACGGGCATTCCGCCGGGCGTCCGCGTGAACGTGGACCCGGTTATTGCATGCGCGGCGCGCGGCCTGGCGCCCTGTCCCTCGTGCCGCGCGGGCCAGATGTGCGCGTGCTGGAACGTCGCCGAAGGGGAAGCGAAACTCGGGTTTTCCATCGGCCATTCGGCGACGGTGGGCGGGTCGTGGTCGGATTCGTTCGTCGCCCACGCCTCGCAACTCATCCCTGTGCCGGAGGGCCTCTCGGACGAGCAGGCCGTCCTCGTCGATCCCCTGTCGTGCAGCGTGCACACGGTGCTGCGGCGCCCGCCGGGCCCCCAGGACCAGGACGTCCTTGTGTTCGGGTGCGGGGTGATCGGGCTGGGGATCATTGATTACCTTCGGGCGTGGGGTTTCAAGGGCCGCCTCTTCGCCATCGCCCGCCATCGGTTCCAGAAAGGTCTGGCCCTCCACCTGGGGGCGGACGAGGCCTGGGACCGGGCCGACCTGAAGGAGAAGGACGCCTTCACCCGCGTGGGCGAACTTTTCGGCATCCGGCCCATCAAAGGGTCCTACGGCAAGAAAATCCTGCTGGGCGGGGTGGACCTGATTTACGACGGCGTCGGGAACCGCGAGAGCGTCGAGGACTCGCTTCGCCTGGTTCGCTCCCAGGGGACCGTGATGATCGCCGGCATGGGCCATCCGCGCTGGGTGGACTGGGACCCGATTCCCCACAAGCAGCTCACCGTGATGGGGAGCCACGGGCGCGGCATCGAGGAGTGGCGCGGCCGGCGCGTCCACACGTACCAGGCCGTCCACGACCTGATGGCCGAGGGACGGTTCCCGGTGGACCGGCTGCTGACGCACATCTTTCCGCTGGAAGATTACCGGACGGCCCTGGACGTGCTGACGCACAAGAGCCGACACGCCGCCGTCCACGGGGCGTTTCGGGTGTCGAGTTGATTCTACAACAACGCGGTCTCACCGCAGAGACGCAGAGGACGCAGAGAACGGCAAAATAGGGTAACGGCAAAACAGCGTTCTTCACCGCAGAGACGCAGAGGACGCAGAGAACGGCAAAATAGGGTAACGGCAAAACAGCGTTCTTCACCGCAGAGACGCAGAGGACGCAGAGAACGGCAAAATAGGGTAACGGCAAAACAGCGTTCTTCACCGCAGAGACGCAGAGGACGCAGAGGAAATATCTTGTGAAAGAATTGACGGAAAAAATAATCGGCGCGGCCATTGAAGTCCACAGGACCGTCGGGCCGGGGTTGCTGGAGTCCGCCTATGAAGAATGCCTGGCGCATGAGATGGAACTTTGCGGTTTGAACTATGAGCGTCAGGTTTCGCTTCCAGTCGCCTACAAGGGCGTGAAATTGGATTGTGGATATCGTCTGGATTTTCTGGTCGAGAAAACGGTTGTGCTTGAACTCAAGACCGTGGACGCCCTCCAGCCCATTCACGAGGCCCAGTTGCTGACGTATCTGAAACTCGGCGGTTGGACGGTCGGCTTGCTTGTCAATTTCAACGTGCCGGTTCTCAAGAACGGTGTCAAACGCGTTGTTCTGAATTATGAGGATAGTTTTCACCGCAGAGGCGCAGAGAACGCAGAGAACAACCTTGTGAGGTCAAAAGGAAAAAAAGGCGGGTACAAGTTGTTGTAAAAAAGAAAAGTCTGTCTCTGCGCCCTCTGCGTCTCTGCGGTGAGATAGCGTTGTGGAATTAGGGATGCGGGTGCTCCTGCACAAGGAACGCAAGCCATGTTTCTTGACCATTCATCGCTTGAACCTATCCGGGCGCTGATGCTCGACCCGGAAGTGACCGAGATCATGATCAACGGTCCCGGGCAGGTGTATGCCGAGCGTCACGGCGTGATGGAACCTGAGCCCATCCAGTTCCGCGACGACCCGCAGTTGGACCACCTGATCAGTGCCTTGCTCCAGTCGAGCGGGCGGTCTGTCTCGCCGTCGGCGCCCTACGTGGATTTTCGGCTGCCCGACGGGTCTCGCGGCAACGTCATCGTCCCGCCGCTCGCCCTCGACGGGCCCGCGGTGACCATCCGGAAGTTTACGAAGCAACTGACGAAGACGGCGGACCTCATTCGCGTGGGGACGCTCTCGCGCCGGATGGCCCACCTCCTGGGCGCGGCCGTCAGGGGGCGAGCGAACATCCTCTTCTCCGGCGCCACCGGCACCGGCAAGACCACGACCCTGGCGATCCTCAGCCACTACATTCCCGAGACCGAGCGGATTATCACGATCGAGGACACGGCCGAACTTAACTTGGAGCAGAAGAACGTCGTCCGCCTGGAGTGCCGCCGGCCCAACGTCGAGGGCAAAGGCGCCGTCACCATGGCGGAACTGTTCCGCAACAGCCTGCGGATGCGGCCGACGCGAATCATCGTCGGCGAGATCCGCGGCGACGAGGCCGTCGAAATGCTCCAGGCCATCTCCAGCGGGCACGAAGGGTGCCTGGCCGTTCTCCATGCCAGTTCGCCCCTCGACGCCGTGGCACGCCTCGAGATGATGGTGCTTTCGCGCGGCCTGATGTTGCCGCTCTGGGCCATCCACAGGCAGATCGTCTCCGCGATCGACCTCATCGTGCAGCACGAGTTCCTGTCGGACGGGGCGCGCAAGATCACCCACATTTCGGAGTGCGCCGGCGTCGAGGGGGACGCCATCGTCCTCCGCGACCTCTTTGCCTATCGGCGCCGCGGCGCGGATGAGTCCGGCCGCGAAAAGGGCGAGTGGGCCTCCAGCGGCGTCAAGCCCCGGTTCCTCGGCAAACTGGAGAAGGCCGGTCTCACCATCCCCGCCGACGTCTACGCCGAAGGGACCGACTGATACGGTGCGGTGTCCTTACAACCGAGATGTCATGAAACTGCCCAAACTCACGGTTTCTACGCTTTCGCTTGTGGCGGCCAATCTCGCCCTTCTGGGCGGCGTGCTCTTCCTGGGGTGGGACGCCGGCGCCATCGTCCTCTTTTACTGGATAGAGAACGTCGTCGTCGGGTTCTACAACGTCCTGCGAATGGCCACTGTGAAGGTCGAGAAGCCGCTTTATCACCTGGGGAAACTCTTCACCATTCCGTTTTTCTGCATCCACTTCGGCGGGTTCTGCGCGGTCCACGGCGTGTTCGTGCTGGTGTTCCTCGGCTTGGCGAAGGGGGGCGATTTCCTCCCGTCGGGTCAACTGGTGATTTTCCTCCCGTCAGGTCATACCTGGCCGGGGTACCTGGTGTTCGTGCAATTGCTCGTCGCGGTCATCGTCCTGCTCTGGCAGAACCTTCCGCCGGGCTTCGAGTGGCCGGTCCTCGCCTTGTTCCTCAGCCACGGTGTCTCGTTCGTGCAGAACCACTTCCTGAAAGGCGAATACGCGTCGCTGACGAACAAGGAACTGATGACGCGGCCGTACCGCCGGATCGTGCTGCTTCACATCACCCTCATCGCCGGCGGGCTGCCGGTCATGCTGCTCGGCTCGCCGGTGCCGCTGCTCGTCATCCTCGTGGCGCTCAAGACCGGCATGGACCTCTGGCTGCACGCGAAGTCGCACCGTGCGGCGCAGGGCGAGGCCCCCAGGCGCGATGGGTCTCCGAATTCGCCGCAGGAAAGCAGGGCTTTGAATTGAGTGGTCCGATATAAGTGTTGCGTGCTGTCTCGCCGGGAGGCCGCAATTTCAAAGGCTTGTGGAAGGGTGGCGGGTCAGGAGACCCGCCACCCTTTAGTTATGAAACCCGTTCTACGCAAGAGTCTTGGCGATGC
>Ga0307378_10003299_pt1 | contig 23769 bp, 21 predicted proteins | sample UN1MG_FD_202238 | JGI IMG/M metagenome (GOLD analysis project Ga0307378, IMG submission 202238) | Soil microbial communities from Risofladan, Vaasa, Finland - UN-1 | ecosystem: Environmental > Terrestrial > Soil > Coastal area > Acid sulfate soil | place: Finland: Risofladan, Vaasa | collected...
AATATACTGTTAATAGACTTTACATTAAATAGTTACGCCAATGATGTTGCGAACGTTACTGCTTCCAATATCCCAGAAGATAGAATAGAACATGCCAAGCACATGGTAGAACGAAAAGGTGGAACTATAGTAAGTTTTGATCTTACCTCGATAACGTTTACAATAACTCGTCAATCGGTACTTAGTGCTTTTCAGGCAGATATTAAACAAAAAGCCGAAAGGGCATACTGCCGTAGACAATATTATTTTAGTAGTGCAATAGTAGATCAAGCCCTTCTTGAGCCAAATGGTGTTCTTGAACTTACCACTTCTCAATTACTAGCCGCCCTTAATAATAAGTTAGAGGAATAGTTAGCAGTATGGCTACTTATACCTATTATGTAGATCCAGGTGGTACAGGAGACTATACTACCTTTGCCGCATTTGAGGCTGCCAGACAGAGTTCCCATAATGGTTCTGGAAATATTGTTGTAGCTGAATGTAAAAGAACTACATCTACAGAGGATACTGGCACTGTTAGTATTCAGGGATGGGGGACTGGAGTAACTTGTCATTTATATGTTCACCCAGACTATAGGCATCAAGGTAAAAATGCAAATACAAGAACTGACAATGGCAATTATATTTATAGAATTGCTCCCTCAGCAAGTTGGGTTTTAAGCATTACTGATAGTTGGGCTAGTCATGCCACAATAGAAGGACTCCTAGGTACTAGTAGTTATGCCAGTTACATAATTAACGCAAATAGTGCTGGGACTAAAATTTTTAAATCTTGCTTTTTTAGGAACGGTAATTCAGGGGTTGCTTCTTGTGCTGGTTCCTATTCGGCTGGAGAAGTTAACTTTTTTAACTGTGTATTAATTGCTGGTTCATATGAAGCTATAAATACTGGACAACCTGCTCGTATATATAACTGTAATTTAATAAATACAACGACCAATACTTATGCCTTATATAACACAAATACTTACGGTGGTTATACCGTAATGCTAAATTCCTATACTCGTGCTGCTTGGCCATCTTCTGACTGTTGGTCTACTGTATCCTGGCAACGCCAGGATTGCGCTTCCAGTAAGGATGATTACCAGTACAATGAATATAAAATGTATAACACTGGCAACTTTACGAATGTAACAGTTGGTAGTGAGGATTTTTCTTTAAGAATTGGTTCAAACCTGATAAGTTGTGCAGGCAATATTTTGGGTGAAGGTTATTATACTGACGATATTTTGGGCAATACAAGAACACTCCCTTGGAGCCAAGGAGCATTTGAAGTTCAGTATACAGGTACAATTACTAAGGTTGTTGACCCTGGTGGCACTGGAGACTATACCTCACTATCAGCATTTGAAGCAGGTGAGCAAACCGCCTCGTATGGCACTTATATTACAGCCCTTTGTAAGAGAACAACTTCCGCTTTAGATACTACCGCTGTAATGTTCTCTGGTTGGTCAAATAGTACCGAGCTTGTAATAGAAGTTGATGAAGATTATAGGCATGAAGGCGATTTGTATGCTGACACTAGAACGGCAGATGGTAATTACATTTATAAGTTGGTATGTGGTGGTACTTATACAATAAAGGATAACACTTATTACAAAAGAATTACTTTAATTGGATTCTTTGCAGAAAATACTAATGCTACCACAACCATAGAACCTCATTCCTTTGGTATGAATAATACTAGAGTTATGATAATACGGAGTATATTTAAATCAAATGGTGGTTTTGGTATTGTTTTAGATTCAAACCCTGCGGCTCAGAAATCAGCCTGTGCATTAGGAGAAGTATTCAGTAGTATTTTCTTTAGTGAGTCTAACTACGCTTATTGGACTGAAGCTCAAATTAGATCATATGGCTGTACTTATATATCCAACTCAACCACAGTTTGTGCATGGGGTATGCCATCTACTGGGTATAAAAATGATTATACTTTCAACTCTTATGCCGCCTCCAAGTATGCTTCTGGAGACTGGAACTACAAAGCAGGTTCTTTCGGAAAGTGGAAAATTGCTAGTAGGTATAATCACTCTACCTCTTACGTAGATTATCCCAATAAAGCTTTTAATACTACTAACTTTGTTAACGTTACTTCTGGAAGCGAGGATGTTAATCTCCCTGTTGGATCAGGATTAAGAAATCTTGCATGGACACTTGGTGTGGGTCATACTCCCAATGTAGCTATAGCTTCGGTAGATATTCGTGGTGTTGAAAGAACTGGAAGTTGGGATATAGGAGCATTTGAATATACTCCACCACCTATTAATTTTACATCTTCAATTAATGAATCGTCAAGTACTACTACAGCAGTAGCTACGACATTTAGCAATATTAATTTTACTGCTAACCTTACTGAATCATCTTCTACCACTACTGTATTATGTGCTATAACTAAAGAATTAGTAGTTGATATAAATGAATCTACTTCTACAACATCAGCAATATTACAAGCTATAAGACTTTTGTATGCTGATGCTAGTAATACTACATCTACTACCGCACCTATATTAAAAGTAATTCGTCCATTATTATCAGCTTTAAATGAAACTTCTCTTACTACTACAGCAACAATAAATGTTACCAAAATATTCATAGCAAACATAAATGAAACAACTTCAACTACTACACCTACTGTAACATATACTAAACACCAATTTGCTAATGCAACTGAGAGTACACTAACTTCAACAGCTTCTAGTTTAATGACTAGAGCATATATAGCTGATGCTAATCAGACTTCTTTAACTACTACTGCTGTCTTACATTTAGATAGACATTTATTGGCGAATGCATTTGAGGTAACATTTACACCATCTGCACAGGTAAATTACACAAAGCACCTATTTGTTACTGCTGTTAATGGAACTTCTACTACCACAGTACAGCTAAATATTACTAATTACTTGTCAACTACGATGAGTAATAGTAGTAGTACGACAACAGCGCAGTTAAAGATTTATGATTACTTAGTAACAAGCTTAAATGAGACAAGTTTAACAAGTACTGCTGCTCACCACTTTGAAGCAATATTATATGCAAGTGCGAATGAGACTTCGACTACCTCTACTGCACTTATGAGTTATGTTTACGAACTCACTAGTAGTATAAATGAAACAACATCTTCTAGTACAGCATTTGCTTATGTTACTAGGTCTTTGGTTGTAGATGCCATAAACAACACAAATACTACTACAGCACTCTTAAAGGTAAGTAGACCACTTTCTTCTACCATAAACGAGAGTAGTTCTACAACTACAGTTCTTGGTACAATAAATAGGATATTCTTTGCAAATATTAGTGAGGCATCTAGTACCACTGCCTCCCTATTAAAAGTTGACAGGCCATTAGTAGTAAATTTAACTGAAACAACTCTTACTAGTTTAGCAGAGCCACATACTATTGAAGCTTGGTATGTTAATGCTATAGAATCATCTGTTACTACTAATGCTAAACTTGACTTCTCAAGAAAGTTATTTGCAAACTTAAGTGAAACTACTCTTACTAGTACTTCTGTATTCTCATATGTTTATTACTTCACAGTAAACATTGGTGAGATATCTACTACTTCAGATGCATTAGGATATGTTCTTAGACGTTATAATCTCTGGATTAATGAATATTCTAATACTAGTAATGTACAAGTAAATGTTACTGTTCATCTCACAGCAAGTATAAATGAAACTAGTAACTCTACTGAAATAAGCAATCATTGGGAATTAGATCTTACTTCTCCTTTAGATGATCTTACTCAAGTTGAACCACCTATTATGCTTAGATGGGGTACATATCCTGGAGCTGCTAATTATAATTTGCAAGTAGCAACAGATGCAGAATTCACAAGTATTGTTACTGATATTCTTACAACATCATCTGAATATGAGGATGATACTCTAGAAAACTCTACAGAATATTTCTGGCGAGTAAGGGCTGTAGCCTAATGGCGGAATTTACTAAAACATGGGAATGGAATTCCACACTAGAGTCATGGGTTTTTACTTCTGGCGGTAAAGGTGTTGGTGGTAGAGATACTGTTCAAGGATCTCCTACTGCTGGCTCACTCTATGTCTACACCGCTGGCCGAAACAATACTGACCTCTCCTATTACCGCTTGACCAATGTCACATGGGAAGGGCTTGGCGTTCCTTCTGGTGCGACCGTAACCAATATCCAAGTCTCTAGTGTCAAGACTTACAAAGGCTTGGCTGTTCAAGGGTCAACGGTTTATTGGACAGCAGTTAATAACGCTGGCATTGAAATCTCTGTTCATGCCAACGGCACAACAACTGATGTAGGTACTGGAACCCTTTATAATGACCAGAACGCTATCCAAGATGCCTCATGGCAAACGGACTCCGGTGCAGCCCAAGCTGTCCAATCCAGTTACCAAGCTAGTACCACAGCTCTTGACATAGAAATAGCTTTCCAGCTTGACGTTGCAAACGATAAGAATGCCGCTTGCTCAGTCCATTGCGATGATCTGCGATTAACTATTACTTATACTACTCCTACAGTAAACTTTGTAGCTGATGCAACAGAGACAAGTGCAACTTCGACAGCAATAGTTACTCTATCGAGTGAGTATAATTTTACTGCAAATGCTACAGAATCAAGTAGTACAACTACTGTAGATGTTGCTTTATCAGAAGTAATAAGTTTTATTGCTAGTGCTACAGAATCTAGTAGTACTACCAGTGCTCTATTGTTCAATAATATTCCATTATTCTCTAATATCAGTGAGACTACTTCTACTACTGCGGCAGATCTTCTTGTTTCTATATCACTTATTGCTAATGCCACAGAAACAAGTAATACTACAGATGTTAGGCTAGATATAGAATATGCTCTTACTTCTAATATCAGCGAAACTAGTAATGCAAGTCTTGTAACTTTAGATAAGACTATTTCTTTAATTGCATCTACTAGTGATACTAGTAATACTACTTCAGCTATTGCAGTTCTTATAAGATCCTATCTGGCATTACTTAGTGAGAATAGCTCTGCTACCACTGTTCCTCTTAAGGTAGATGCTTTCTTACTAGTAAATGCTGTTGAATCAAGTAGTACTACTATAGCAACCTTAACCAGAGATATTCCACTAGTAGCTAACGCTAGTGAATCTACTAGCACAACTACAGCAGATCCTAGTTATATAATTGCTTTTGCTACTAGTATGTCTGAAGCATCTTCTACTACCACAGTAGATGTTAATATTGTCAATGAAGCTCAACTTGTTGCAAATTGTACTGAAACAACTATTACATCATCTGCACTAGCTGTTAATATTTTAATAACTTCGCCAGTTTGGAACTTTACTACATTAGTAGGATACGACTACTTCCTTGTAGCTAATGCTACTGAAACTTCTGCTGTATCTACAATAGATATTGATTTTGATAGAGAGCTTGTTAGTGCAATATCTGAGACTACTGCAACTACAACTGCTACCTTAGATAAGACAATATCTCTATACTCTAGTATAAATGAGCAATCAAATACTACTAGTGTTAATCTCACTCTAGAGATTCTTTTTGTAAGCTCTAACTTTGCATGGACTCTAACTACAGAAGCATTACTAACAAAGTCTACTGATGTTGTAGTCAGTATATCTGAAACTACTCTTACTAGTGATGCCTTACTCACAAGACTTATTAACTTAGTATCTAGTTGTAATGAAATTGCTATTGTTACCGATCCTACACTAGATAAAACTATATATAACCCATTAAATCTTATTGAAGTATCTACTGTTTCTAGTGCTAAACTTGATAGAGCAATCGACTTAACTGCCAGTCTTACTGAGACAAGTGATACCCCGTTAGCTGATTTAGAGTTAACAAGACATTATATCTTTGATGGTCAAGAAACTACTTCAACTTCTATTGCTGATGTAACAGAGGTTGCATTATACTTCTCTAGTAATTTAGAGACAACATCTACTAGTATAGCTGAAGTAGATATAGATAGAAACCTGCCAGTAGTGATGCTTGAATCTACTGACTTGACTGATATTGCTTTATTCTTCGGCAGAGATATAACATCAACTAATAGTGAAGAAAGCACTACAACCACCATTGATCTTGAAATAATTGATTTTCTCATAGCAAGTAGTAATGAAACAAGTTCTACAACAACTGCTAAGGTAAATATAACTTATCATACGTTCAGTAGTATACTTGAAACTACTTCTACATCAGAGGCATATGCGTTTACTTGGGATGAGTTGTTCTTTACAGCAAATCTCACTGAGACAAGTAATACAACTAGTTTTGAATTAATTGTAGACGTTGCCCTAACAGCTAGTAATAATGAAACAACTTCTACTAGTACAGCATCACTAGATATCACAGATAACTTAGTAACAAGTCTAATTGAGTACAGTGAAACATCATCAGTTTATGTTATAATTTGGGATGAGATATTCTTTACTGCATCACCCAGTGAATCTTCTTCTACAAGTGATATTACTCTAGGTAGAGATATAGAGCTTTACTCTAATATTAGTGAGATTTCAGATACCTCAATAGCTAATGTAGATTACAGCAAAAGTCTATTTGCAAGCATAACTGAATCAAGTATCACATCAGATATAGATCCTATATTTGAAATATTACTATTCGCTAATGTAACTGAGTTATCTAGTCTTTCAGCAATATTCACCAACACTACTGGTAAGTGGTACGGTAATATTACTGAGACAACTAATGCTACTGATATTGTGCTTGCTGTTGATAGACCACTATCTAGTACTAATAATGAAACAACTATTACTACCACAACTACACTAGATAAGTTAGTAAATATATATAGTAGTATTTTTGAAACATCAGATACCTCATCAGCAGATACTGTCATAGAAGGTGCATTAACCAGTAATATGGTTGAAACATCTCTTACTTCTGTTGCTGATACTGATATTGTTATAAGACAAGTATTTAATGGGCTTGAAACAACTTCTACTACTACCGCAGATGTAATACTAGATATAAGACTATTTGCTAATGCTGTTGAGTATAGTGATACATCAATAGCTGAGTATACAAAAGAAGCTCTATTCTACAGTGCAATGAGTGAAAGTTCTAATTCCTCAGAAGCATTACTCAGATTGAGCTACATTATTACATTCTCATCTTCAATATTCGAAACGAGTAGTGCATCTGATATTGATAGTGTAGTGATTAGAAAACTCATAGTGAGTATATCTGAAACAACTACTACATCATTAATATCCACTACCAGTGTCAGACTTCTATACTCCAGAGCACCACCAGTAGAAAGTCATACAACTGATATTAGTATAGACTTTATTAGGGAACTTTACGCAACACTATTAGAGACTACTCTAACATCAGTTAGCTTACTACTAACACAACCACCAAAAATTATAGAGCACACGGATATAGAAAGTCTCACAGTTTCGAGAGACATAGTTTCACTAACTGTTAGTAGAGAAATACTAACCCTAACAAGAGTCTATGCTATTAGCGCATAGCTAGGAGAATCATCATGGGACAACTTACGACTACTGCGGTAAATGAATTGATGGATCATTGTTTTGAGAATGGTGCTTACACCCCTTCCACTACAATGCAAGTTTCACTTTGGGTTGGTGATCCCACTATTTCTGGTGCAGGTGGGGCAGAAGCAGCTTACACTAACTACACTCGGCAGACAATTGCATTTGATAACTCAACTGCCAGATTGCTGAATCAAACTTCTCAAGTTAACTTTCCTCAATGTGGTGCTAGCCCTCAAGCTGGTATCACTCACTATGGTATCCACGATACGACTGGTGGAGTAATGAGAGCATTCGGTTCTCTTTCCAGTACCGTAAACGTGGTAACTGGTAATACACCTAGTATTGCCGCAGGTCAGATTGATATCTCGTTTGGCAGTAACAATATGTCCACTTACCTGGCTAACAAGCTTCTGAACTTCATGTTCCGTAATGTAGCATTCACTGCACCTGCTCTCTGGATTGCATTGACTACTGCTACTTGCTCGGTAACTGATACAACGCTGAGTGGTAAGGAGGTAGCTAACAGTGCAAACTACTCTAGACTTGACTTTGCTGATTGGACTACTTCTAGTGGTGGCGCTTTGTCTAACGCTACAGATGCAACTTTTGCTACTCCATCTGGATCTTGGGGAACTGCGGTCGCTTGTGCCTTGATGGATGGTGGAACTCATAGTGCTGGTAATATGCTGTGGTTTGATAACGGCATCACTGACCAGGCAATCGGTAATGGCGACACAGTTAAATTCTCAGCTGGAGATTTTGATGTAACTCTGGCATAATAGGAGCGATCATGTTAGTTGAATATTGCTTCAGTAGCCATTCGAATATTATAACACTTCAGATGAAAGATGATAGTGAAGTCCATGGTACTATGGAAAACTCTGACTTTACTACTGTCAATAAAGTAGCTATAGTGTTCGATGATGATGCGAATACAAGTTATAACTCAGTAGACGATAGTGGCTTAATAAGTTATGTCCAAGAAGGCATAATCTCTATGAATCTTGGAGATTCTAGTTTGCCGGTTGGAAGTTACATAGCTTACTTTAATGTCTATTATGATGGTGTTGAATTGCCTGTTGAGTGGGAGCCTCGTATTCGTGTAAGGAAGCTCTAATCTGGTGGGGAGTGAGGAATTGCTCCCCACACTTTTCATGAGGAGAAAGGAGATGAAGAAGGTAAAAAAGTAGGTAAGTGTGAATTCCTATCTCTTGGTACAATTGAAGGTTCTGCAGTAAAGAGCATTTATAAAGATAGATGGAATCCATACTTACCATTACAATGCAATAAATGCAACAATAAACAAAAAGAGGAGAAAGGAGATGAAAGGACTAATTGAGTTTGTATTGAACCGATTGAAAGAACCCTCAACCTGGCGGGGAATAATACTGGTGCTAACAGTCAGTGGAGTAGCCCTTGACCCTGATCAGAAGGAGGCGATCATCACAGCAGGCGTTTCCATCGTTGCTCTGGTAGGCGTGTTCTCCCCAGACAGGCCGACAAACCCACTCAAAAAGCCTATGCCAACTATTGATCCAAACGATGTAGTTCCTCCAACTGAACCTAAAGTTGGTTGGACACCAAACCCAAATGTCTAAGCCTTCAAGAACAGAGAAGATAATTGTAGGATTACTGTTTGGCTTAGTGGTTACTGGAAAGGTTATACTATCGACGGTTAAATTCATCGTCAGAGGTAAATCATGATAGAATCAAATCATAGTTGCGATGGTTATCTTGCTAAGAAGGCTTACGATGGTGAAGTAAGAAAATGTATTTGTGGTAGGAAATACCTTTACAAGAAAAAGTGGTGGATATTTGGCGATTGGATTCTCATTAATAGGACAAGCAAATGAAGCTACCTAAGATGTGGAAAATTGGATTCGACGTGGATTGGGACTGGGCAATAGTGCGCTGGCTCAAGAAACGCAAAACAAGAAAGGAAAAGAATCATGAAATACTTTTTGATTGTTCTGCAGATAATCCCTGCGCTGATTGCTGTAATAAAGGCGATCGAGGAGGCAATTCCGGGAACTGGGAAAGGTGAGCAGAAACTTGCTGCAATTAGGCAAATCATTGAGTCTGCGTATGAGGAAGGCAATGAAGTTTGGCCTACTCTCAAAAAAATCATTGACGTCATAGTTGCTACGTTTAACTCAACTGGCGTTTTCACGAAAGGGTAATAAAAAAAGGGGAGCAGACCATCGCTCCCCTAATTATGTTGTGTACGTTATGTACGACTACCGTTAGCCTTATTAATACATCTACGACAAGTCAACCTACCAATCGGATATGCAGAGATAAAAGCCTCCTCATGGCAAGATCTGCAAAATAAGATATCATCATACTTCTCACCTACTCTAACAATCTCAGTTAGATTTCTTATTCCCCAACAAGTCGTGCACTCGAAAGAGTTAGGTGGAAAATACTCTATATCTTTTATACTGTTGCATGTGAGACAGATTGCACCTCCATCAGATGCGCTTAGCATTGTTTCTTTGCTGATCTCTAGTTTATGGCTAAACCTGGTTTGCGTAACCACCATAAGCTTTCGACACAGCATACAAGTATTGTCTTGGCCTTTGAACCTTTCGCCAGGTTTAAAAAGACCGCAATTAACACACCGAGATACATCAACTCCCTCAGGTACAATGTTTAACCACAAACAAGAAAGACATAATCCTTTATGAGTCAGTGTATCCATTCCGCACCGACTGCATAACATTACCCACCTAACTCTAGCATAACTCTTTCATATACCATGCGAGTTACTCTAATGTCGTCTAGTGCATTATGGAAGTTAACATCGAAACCAAAATGCTTGGCAATAGTTATCAGTTTATAGTTCGGAAGATTAGGTTTCTTTGAAGCCTTATAAATCTGTACAGCACTCATAACATCTAAGATATGGTAGTCGACATATGAATGAAAAAAATTGTTGCCATTCTTCTTAAAGAAAGATGCAAGAAACTTCTTATCAAATCCTACGTTGTAGCCAGCAAGAGTAAACTTGTCGTCAGGGTTAAACTTATCTATATAACGATCTAGCATACAGACTAAATGATTGTAAACAGTATTTGGCTCTGGAAATGTTTCTATTTCTTTTCTAGTCCTCTTGTTGACCTCAAGTGCTTTGTGGTGAACTTCATCTTGTGGGAATGGTCGAACCATAAAATCAAATGTTTCCTCATCGTTACCATTAATAGTAACATAACCAGAGATTTGAATTACAGCATTCTTCCATTCCGACAAGCCAGTAGTTTCAGTATCTACCCAGAGTATTTTATCCATGATAAGTATCCTTACTTGGCTGTAGTTTTGCTAGGAGTCATTGAAGTAGCATTTCCGCCAAGTGTACTGCTGGCTCCCTTCTGCCCGGTTGGAGTACCACCTGCCTGGTTTTTCTTCTCCTGCTGGTTTTTACCCGCCGTAGGCGCTAACTCTATTACTGTCCTCATATGACCTCTGAGAATTTTGATAAAATCAACTCGTTGTGATGTTGCCATAAGTTCCCAAGAAGCACGAAGCCCACTTCGAGTTTTTAATTCGTGAATTACTACCTGTTCTAATTTGTCAAGTAACTTTTCCATGTTTATCCTCCTCAGTTAAATTAGCCACTACAAGACTTCCATCCACAGTCACGACAGACTACACAAGATCCCTCTCTGTCTAAATTACTATTTCCGCAATCCTTGCATTTGCCCATAGTTTTTGGTACTTCGAAAGTCATATCTTCAAGGATATGTGTTGTGAGTATTTTTGATACTGCATCTGGTATACTCTTAACCAGTCCATGTTTTGTAAATACACTCTCACTACCTACGATCCCAGAAAGCTGTTCAACGATAGTGCGAGGATGAATACCACAACGGAGCATAACAGAAGCAAGACGACCGATAGCTTCAGCTTTTGCCATCTCACTTGCTCCGCTTTTTCCAAGCTGGCAAAGAATCTCAAAAGGTCTATTGTTGTGACTATTGATAGTAACAAATAGATCCCCGTAGCCAGTACTGATAGTATAAGTAGTTCCTTTGATAACATCAGGTCGTTTCTCTGGCTCTATATATCCACTAAAAATGTCCTTTGATGCTTCACCGCTGATAACTTGATTATCTAAACTACCATCGACATAAACAGTAATACCTTTGCAACCAAGCATATATGCTTCTTTATAAGCTTTATCTACATCTTCAACAGTAGCTGTTTCTGGTAATACTATTGTCTTACTAACCCCAGCACATACATATCGTTGAAAGCTTGCTTGGATCTGAATATGAGAATCAACGTCAATATCTTTTGATTCTTGAAAATACATCGGAAGTTCAAATCCTGGATGCTTTTGTTTAAATTCCTCCACGAGAGGATGATGATGTGTAAGCACTGTATCGACTCTGTTTTCAACTTGTGTAAAATAGAATATAGGCTCGATGCTACTAGAAGTATTTGCAATAATACTTATTGTACCCGTTGGTGCTACAGTAGTAAGGCAGGAGTTTTTAGGCTTGAAATTAGCTGTAGTTATTTTTAATCTCTTTAACGATTCTTTAATATGAGCTGGTATGACGTAATCAGAAAATAATGGAAATGTCCCCTCCTTTTTGCCAAGCTCGTGAGATGTTTTGACTGCGGAATCAAGTATGATTTGGGCAACCCTTTCCGCCGCTTCAAGTGCGTCCGGACTACAATAAGGGATTTTGAGTTTGATGAGCATGTCTGCAAATCCCATGGGTCCCAATCCGATCTTTTGACTTGCGTGAACTCTCGCTCTAATTTTTTCATTAGGGTACTCACTTTTCTCCATCATGCGATTAAGGAGTGTAGTTGCTATTCTAGCAGTTTCCTTTAGTTTATTTTCGTTTAGGCTAAACCCATCAACCATAGCTGATAGATTAATGCTTCCAAGGCCACAAGCCTCATTATGAACAAGTGGTTGTTCCCCACAAGGATTAGTAGCTTTGATACGATTGTGCTCGCCTTTAAGTGGATTAGACTCATTAATCTTATCTATGAAAATAAGTCCTGGTTCTGCGCTAGAATGTGCATTAGCTGTTATTGTATCCCAGATTGTTTTAGCAGGTATTTCTTTTGTTTCTCCTGTATGAGTATTGCGAAGAGTAAAATTACCTTCTCTCATAACAGCAAGCATAAAATCGTCAGTTATAGCGACACTGATATTAAAGTTCTGAAGTCCTTTTTTACCTTTCTTGCTATTTACGAATTCAAGTATATCAAAATGATCAACTCTAAGAACACCCATGTTAGCGCCACGACGTACGCCACCTTGTTTAATGGCATTAGTTGAGGCATCGAAAAGATGCATAAAGCTAACAGGGCCACTTGCAACCCCATTAGTACTACCAACAATACTGTCTTTTGGTCGAAGTTGAGAAAAGTCAAATCCAGTACCTCCCCCAGTCTTATGGATAACTGCACTGTCTTTAACAGTGTCATATATGTTATCTATGCTGTCATTTATGTCTAGTACGAAACAAGCACTAAGTTGATTTTGCCGTCCTTTAATTCCTGCATTTACCAGACAAGGAGAGTTTGGCAAGAACGAACCATTAATCATAACAGAATAAAACTCATCTTTCTCCTTTTGATTATTACCAAGATGGTTAGCTACACGATGACACATACCTTCGTAGTCTTCCATGACTTTTCCAGTTTTGTCTTTTTTGAAAATTCTCTTGTTAAGGGTGTTCAACTGGCGTTCGTTCATTATTAGCTGCCTCCATCATATCGTTCAAAGATTTTCATTCCGGTTGGTGTAATTGCTATTGTTCTCTTTATAGGAACAGTAGTAGTGGTTGCCATTTGAATATACTTAGCACTTTGCATTGTAGTTATGATTTTAATAAACTCATCTTCATCAACATCTTTCATGAAGAATTGTAGTAGTTCGTGATACTCTATCGAGACTCCTTTTTCGCTTGCTGCTTTAATTGCAGATAGAATTCTAAGATATAGATCGGAATACTTATTAGCACCTGCACTCATGTAAACAAACTTCATATTACTTTCTACTCGACGTAATAGTTCAATGGAGGCAGTTAGCTCTAAATCATCTATAACTAACTTCATTTCGCTTACAGCAAGTAACATAGCACACTTGACAACATGGATATGCTTCCTCGACTGAAATTCCATATTAGTCGATCTTCTATGAAGTTCATTGAACTCTTTTATGTACCACTCCTCGAATAATTTCTTAGCAGATGGCGTAAAAGTCATTTCACCAAATAGACCAGCGATTTGCCTGAATCTCTCTATTACTCTTTCCCTCGACTCTAATTGCCCATGCCCAGGCATTGTAAATGGACTTGAAACTTTTACTTCATTGTCGTAGACTATTATAGAACGAGATATGAAACCTCCACTGACTGCATCCTTGATAATGCGACTACAAAAGTTGTCAGTAGTGACACCGCTAATAATATTAAGGCAAGGATTATGAATAATATTTTCACCCATATTTTTTGTTTTGTACCGCCACTGTTTGTCGCTATCATAAACATCAGTAAGAAATTCAACCATAGGGCCACCACCAGAGAGAAGGATAACAAGTTCTGATGCAATAGCTGTAAGTGGACTGCTTCCATACTTTTTAGTCTCCGATATCTCGTGAATACAGTATGAGTTCTCTAATTCCCCAATTAATGCTTCTCTAGTTATTGCGTCAAAAGTAATCTTAGCATTAGTTTCTGCTTCCTCAACTAATTGCCTTCCTATTCTCATTGATGTACTTTTTTTACCTACACCTGGAAGTGAAACCAGAATTACATACATATTTGGATATGTGTTAAAGTAGTTAAATTTAACCCAGCTTCGTTTCCCTATGATAGCGGCAACCATCGACAAGAAAACCCAAATATGATAACTTTCCGGAGACTCGCTTTCTTTGGTGTAGTTTAGATACTCATTAAGTATCATGTCTACTCCTCCAAAGAATTAGCTAGAGATTTTTTTAGAAATACTTTTTAAAAGCTCTTCAATCTCCGAGTTTAATAAATCTTTACACACACCAGATAATGTCTCATCTAACCAGTCAATCAAACTCATTTTCTTTTTCATTGCCATCAGCTGACAGCAGTTATAAAGAAGTGGTCTAATCTTAACCTGTTTTTGCACAGGCTTCATACTGGCAGATAAGTAAGTAGAGAGTATTGCAAAATCTTCCATACTATATTTATTAAGTAAGTCAGGATTCAATTTTACAATATCAAGAGCAGGACTTAGAGGTAAGTCATGTCTGATTAGAAAAAGTTTAAATTCTTCAACTGGGGTCATTTTACCGATCCTCCATCTGCCATTGTTTGTTTAGGTTCATTCATAGGAACGTTAAAATCATTTCCCCAGCCATTATCGTCTTTAATATACCTATCATCTAATTCTTTCTGATCTCTAAACATGAACCAAAGAATTGCTATCATGTAAAATGCAGCATGAGCAATGTGATGAAGTCCACTTTCTTTGTCTAAGTTTTCTCCATCTTTGAAATAACCTATGTGACGTTCACAAGCATCTAAAAGATCTGAAAAAGGAATACCCATTGCCCAGTTATAAGCATGGTACTTTTTTTCACCATAATTAAGTACCATAGCTATTGCTCGCATCGGAGCCGCAGGTATAAGACTCATTCTAGGTTTACCTTGATTAAATTTAGTCCCACGACTCATAATTTAACCTCCGCATCCTTATCACACTTACAGACTCGTTTAACTTCATTCCCCACCTTAATCCTTTGTTTATAAAAACCACATTTAGAACATCGAGTCGCCACAATTACCTCCTTTTATTGTTTATAAGATTATAGCATATTACAAGAGCTTTGTCAACAATTATTTATTTACTTACGATTATTTTTCCGTTAGTTGTATACTAAATACACAACAGTTATTATACACTATTATCTAATCTCCATTGATTATACTTCTCTTCTGTAGGTATCTCTGTAAGCTCATACCAATTATGTCCTATACTCATGTCAACCGGTACAGTGAAAGTATCCAAGCGAATAGTAATAGGTATCGACATTTGCTTCTCGACTTCTTTTATTACGTCCCAAGTCAGATCATCCTTATGTACTTGCATTACTATCTGATCGTGAACCTGTAGAAGAATATCTATTCTTAGATGAGGTTTCATATTGTAGTAAATATTAGTCAATCCCTCATTAGTCATATCACCCACAGAACTCTGAGGTTTAAATGCACAAGCAGCGTTGAAAAGACTATCTCCCCAAAACTCATAGTAAGTAATAGTTCTTCCAAAAGGAGTTTTTATAGTTTTATTCTTCTCACTGAGTTCACGAATTATGTTTTCTTGATACATACGAACTCGTGGATATGCTCTAAAGTAAGCTTTAAGCATAGCTTCACATTCCTTCTTCGTATATATGAAACCCTCTTTTGCTAACTCCTTTTCCAGAGTAAAAGCGGTAGTTCTGTAGTTTGCAGCGTGAGATATTTTTTTGCCAAGTTGACGTTCAATATAATCTGCTTTTGTGATAGGTCGCCCTAGAATTGCTGATGCGTTAGTGCTGTGGAAGTCTCCGCTACTAAGGGCTTCGACCATTTTAGTGTCACCAGCCAAATAGGCAACAATCCAACTCTCGGCTTTTGCGTAATCGGGAGCGAGTAATATGTATTCTGGATCTGCAATAAAGAATATCCTAGTTTCTTTAGGTATTGTTTGCAGATTAAAACCTGTTCCTGTGATACTTTTAGAGCTTGAAAGACGACCGGTGTCAGTTCCACCTGGCTTAAAGGTTGTTCTAACTCTACCATCGTTGTCAACTTTAATAGAATAAAAGGTGTCTCGCTTTTTGACTTTTCTGAGATAGAGGATAACACTAATAAGTTCGAATCCGTACTTTTGCAACGAGTGGAGCGCATCCTCATCTGTAGTCACCTTTCCCTTCTTAACTCTCTTAGGAAGTTTACATTTATTGTATAAGTAGTCTGGCATTTGTTTATTACTGCCAATATTTAGAAATCCATTCCTAGGATCTTTATATACTTTACCTAAGTCCTTTTTTGCTCTTTTATCATACAGCATTTTTAAGAATTGCTTAGATTCATAATAGTTATGATCCCCATCGACTAAAAGATGAAGAAAGAACTCAGCCTTAGCAACACATAGATCATTGGTATCTTGAAGTTGTTTCTTCTTACTAGGATCAATATTCATACCTTTTATTTCTGCATGAACAAGAGGATAACATATCTTCATTTCTCGAGCAAATATACTCTCTGTACCACGAGCTTTTAGTAATGTGGGTTGCGACTCAGCTATTTCAAAAGTATTAGCTGCATCCTTTCCGTTGTACTCATAAAACTCTTGCCAGTCTCTGTCACCAAACTTATGTTGATTTCTCCAAGATTTCCCTTCATCTTTCCAGTAAGGCTCATTCGTATATATCGAGGCGAGTACATCAAGACCTTTTGGGAGATTGGGAAACATGGAATGTTGACAGAGCATAGTGTCCCACCAGAAATTATTAACTTTGATTCCATAATAAAGTCCTAGAAATGTCATATCGAAGTTACCATTCTGAGCTATCTTTTTTACTGGAGAACGCAGAATTGCATCTATTAGTTTTAAAGCAGCGGGTAGTTTATTACTTAACATATGGTAAAGTGGAATTACATAAGCAACATCAGATTGTTTTGCGAATCCAATACAAGACATTTCTTGAGTTGAAGTTGTTTCAATATCAAAAGAAAGCTTACTATCTGGGTTATTAAGAAATTCTGGCGACAGAAACTCTTTAGCTAGCTCATCAAGATCTTGAGTGATATGAACAGTAAGATTTTTACGCATAAGATCTTTAGTATTTTTATGGTAAATAAGTTTCTGTATATCCCAATCTTGAATTGGAGTTATCTTGGGATCACGCATTATCCTATATGGCTCTATCATACCTATAACTTTAGCACCGTTGATACATGATGGTACGACAGAGCCACGATAACGATTTATGTCTTGGAATGGAGTTAAACCTCTCCAAGCAGTCTCTCCCAGAGCAACAATAATATTATAGTCACCTTTGAATAACTCTCTCTTTAGAAGTTCTCTCCAGCAGTCAAATTCAAGATGGTGAAGTGGTTGGTATTGATAGACCTCTCCTACCTTCTTGTACTCCTGAAATCGGTTATGGCAGAATGCAAATCGTGATATCTCTCCGACACCATATCCGATCATCTTTTTAATAGTATTAGCTGTCATTTTGTCATGAAAGAGAAGTCCATTAGCCTCATCTTCGACAGTAGGCACTCCTGTAACAACAGCGACTTTAGCTCCAGGAACGTGCTTATTTAGAAATAACATAATTATAATCCTTTTTCATCGCTCTATCCTCCTTCTGCATCCAAATAGATACACTTTATCTGATGTTCTAGTTATAGCCACATACATAGAACGAAGCTTCTCAATATAGTTCGGATTAAGACTTATATCTTGAACATTCACATACACACTATCATAAGTGCTCCCTTGTGATTTGTGTGAGGTTATAGCATGAGCATGACGCATAGAACCAAAGAAGTTCTTTACAGGGAAAAATTCTTCCGAAAATACTCCTGCTCTCATTCTACCAGTAAGTGCCTTAGCTTTCTTCACAGTTCTAGATAGGTATTGATCAACCTCACCTTGAAACACCGGCATATTAATAAATACTCCGTTTGGTTGATCTTCGTTTTTAAGCTGAATACTATAGTAAGGAAATTTTATACCACATATTGTTTCTATACTATTAGATATAGTTTTGATAGTTGCTAAGGCAGAATTCTCCAATAGAACTATTCTTTTCCCACTTCTCCTATCAATTTCTGTTAGTGGTGCATATAGCATCATTTCTTCACCTACGATATAAGGATCTTCTGCATCATCACCGTACAGTTCTTCTCTTATAGAATTGTTGAGTTCATAGACAGTAGAGTTCCTCCACACTACCATGTGAGTGCTTAACTCACGTTGATAATCTGCAATATAAGATGATTTAAAATTAGCATACTTATCTACAATGATAATCTTCTCATTATCAGCATACTGATGGAAATTAGGTAGAGTCTTTCCATCTGGATTAATCTGTAAATTACGCAACTCCTGTGCAAGTTGGATTATTGGATTTTCTGCTTGTTGCCGTAAAACAGTTTTCAGTTCAATCCCATGGTAAGAAAAAGCATACGACTCTTGTTCATTGATAGGATTTAACTGATATGGATCTCCAATGAAGAGGATCTTAACATATGAATTACTATCTACCATTTCATGGATGATCTCCATAAGCTCTTCACTAAGCATAGAAGCTTCATCTACGATAATGAAAACTTCTTCATCTGGATCGAATGTTACTGTATCAGCCTGGTTCAAGAGTTGAGTATCTTCAAAATCTTCAAGAACCAACTTTAGCATTTTGTGGATTGTAATAGCTTTAGCACTAGTTTTCTCACTCAGCACCTTAGCCGCTTTGTTGGTAGGAGCAGTCAAGAAGCAATTATAGCCCTTTTTCTTGGCTAGTTTATACACCTCAAATGCAGTTGTGGTCTTACCAGTACCGGCAGAACCAGATAAGGTTACATAAGTTTTCTCTTTGAAAAGCTCAAAGATGTCTTTAACTGCCTGCGCTTGTTCATCTGTCAATGTGATCATTTCAATCTCCTGTTGTATAAGAGGGCACTACCTATTCAACGAAATATCTCCGATTATAGCTAGCTTCTTTTGGTACTCCATCATCACTAAGTTCACGATAACGGAAGGTGACTTTACTTCCTCTTGGAAAGTGTAAAGCACTAACATTTTCTGGACACACATTATCTGGGAATTTACAAGCCCACTCATATGCGTCACTAGTATCACCATAATCTGTAGTTAAGAGTCTTTCTTGATCTGTGAAGCCAGAAAGCTGAAATGTCTTTCCTTTCCAACTTACAATCATACTCCCCATAAGACCAAGAAGTTTAGAACCTTTATCAGTCTCACGACCAGTTACATAACCTAAAACTGTTGCTTCAGAGTCAAGATAAGGTTTATGTTTAGTACAGGTATGTACTCTTTCTGGCAGGTAAAGACCAGTAGTAGTTCTTGTTACTAGTCCTTCACCACCAGCTAAAAGTGTACTAGATAGTGCATCATTGTATTGATTTAGAGCAGTTAAATGTGTACCACTTAGCATGAATTGATTTAGAAGCATTAAACTATTGTTCCAAAATCCAGCACTATTAAGATCATCTAGCGTAATAATATATGCTTGGTTTTTGTCACTAAAATTCTTAACTCCTAATCTTGACATTCTTTCTGCAATCCAAGGAATGCACCCACTAAGAGTTTTATTATAATTTGGAAGTTCTATAGTAGAATCATAAAAAATGCTGTCATAGTGAGGGGAATCAAATATGACAAATTTTACTTTTTTCCACTCTTCTTGATTAGGAACTAATCTTGAGATTATGCTTCTACATTCTTGATGCCCACCTCGACGAGTCCACAACTCACCATCAAGCGGAAAAGGCGGCAGGAGGTCTAAAAACCAGGCCGGTGCATGAATCACGTTTCCGTAACGGCTCCAGAGTCCGGTAGCGGTCGGAGGTACCAGGTAGCGTTGATCTCCAACATTGTTAGCCCATGGGACTTCCTTCTTCGGTAGCCCTCTAGAGATACCACCATCCCAGTAGCATCTCTGTCCATCAAGTTTCTCACTAAGCATCCTACCAGTAATATTGTGTTTCTTACTAGTAGGAGAGAACTTGTGAGACTGTTGCAAGAAATGTCTTTTTGCCATAACGAATCTCCACGATTTAGGGTTTACTTGAAGCTATCCTCGAAATCTAGACGGAAGATGTTAAATATGTCCGTCGGATACTTCAACTTATATATTTCCTCATAAGTATAGCATCTTGTAAATGTCTCAACTTTGTCGAATAGGTCTAGGTAAATAACAGAAAGGGTGACGTGGAGACTTTCCTCAAAAAATATTATTTCCACGTCACATCCTTTAAATAGCTTCTGGAACTTCTCCATTATTGCTAATGTTATCCTCATTCTGAGTCTCCTGCTCCATGTCGATAATTTCCATTTTAGCTTGAGCAAAGTAATTACTCTTATCATTACCAATATAGTATCGTTTAGTCTTAAGAGCTGCTTTACACGTACTACCACTACCCATGAAGATATCCAATACTGTATCTCCTGGTTTAGTGAATGTTCTTAGTACTTCTTCCATTAACTCTATTGGTTTCTGAGTGATGTGAAAGCGAGTCTTAACATCAACATAGTTTGCACATTTGAAAACATTGACACGACCTTCTTTCCATGCAACTACTGCGTACTCTGTAACTTGAGTTAGTTGTTTGTCAGGGTGATTGTTTTTGCCCGGAGAACCTTCTTTGTACCAGACCAACGGTATTCTGCTGACAGTAAAACCACTTTTTGATATAACCTCCGATAGCTTATAGTAGTGCTCGAAAGCGCAAAAGCAGACAAAGTAACCGGCTTGCATCTTATCAAAAAGAATTGCACTTAATTGCTCCATATATGGGAAATACTCTGCAACACTCATTTCGACATAGTTAGCACTTTCATGCTTAGTTTCTGTAAGTTTGTCAAATTCTATTGCATATGGTGGATCAGTAATGACGTGACCAAAAGAGTTTTTCTTCAACTGCTTAGCACATTCAATCGCATCAAGGTTGTAAAGAGTACCAGAGGTTTTCATCTTCTCGTACTTCTCTTTCTTCCTCGACTGTAAGATTTTTAAGAGGGCTTGCTCTTGCATGAACAAGACTTTCTTGAGGGCTGATTCTCTGTTGGTGTTTCCACTAATGTCAATAGATCCGCTTTCGATAGCCTCAGCAAGGCGCAATTCCTGTGATACTTTAGAAGCGCTAATACCGAGAAGTGCTCCTGTATCTCTTGTTCCCCATCCTTTACCTGAGTTTGTTGCTTTTCCATGTTCGAGTTGGTATTGTTCACTAATTGCTTTGATGAGCATTGCTTCTTCTTTCCAGTCAAGATTCTTTCTCCTTAAATTCTCTTCTAGTTCCATGATAAGTTCATCGTGGCGAGTCTCGAAGGCACATACTTTGATATGAATATTTTTCTTTAAATACCCTTTCTTAAGATCTTGGTCTTTGCAGTCTTGTATTAACTGAAGTGTGGTTTCATCGCAGTCAGAGAAATCATCACCTTCTTGAGGATTATTAACCCTCTCTATTAGGCGAAGCGCACTTAGTCTGCGACCACCTTGATTGAGGTTCATATCCTCTGTAACTACGACAGGATTATAAAGATCAAACATGGATATACTTCTAGCCAGAGATTCTATATCACCGTAATCTTTACGAAATCTCTCTGGTATAATTATCTCAGATATATGAAACTTTTTAATTGCCATTAGTGAACACTCCCTAGTATGTCGTCAAGGTTATCAGCATTTTTTCTGAATATCTCTACCATCTGCTCACAAAAACTATGTTCTTGCATTTTAATTATAATGCCCATCATAAGTTGAATGTGCACTGGTACTATTTCCTCAGAATCCATTTGAGGAAGAATAATGCCTGTAGAGCCATCAATCTGCATAACCAAGCAAGCATCCCAATCTTCCAATTCTATTGATCTTACCTCTGGCATAAAAACCCCTCTGTTGTCTAGGTTATACACAACTACCGTGAACAAATACCTCTACTTCAGAACTTCTTAAAGTTTTTTCGGCAAAATTATCTTTCAGGTCAGCGTGTAGTAGTATGATTTTTCTAATTCCACAATTTATAATGCTTCTGGCACACATGATACAAGGATACCCAGTAATATACATTACAGAATCTTGACATGATATTCCGTGCTTTGCACATTGAAGAATAGCATTTTCTTCTGCATGGATACTTCGACATAGCTCATATCTAGTACCGCTAGGGATATTATGAGCTTCCCTCAAACATATACCTTTACAATGCATTAGTTTAGACGGCGAAGCATTATAGCCAGTTGCCAGTATTTGATTATCTTTTGTAATAACCGCACCATGCTGACGACGGTGACAGGTGGATCGACTTGAGGCGAGAATAGCAAATCGCAAAAAGTAAATATCCCAACTAGGTCTATCGTCTACATGGAAACTAAGTAATTTATCTATATCTATATGGTTCATATCTTCATATCATTTTTCTTAAAGAATTCTAAAAGAATTTCACCTTGGTATTCTCCACGAAACCCAAAAGTTGGAGTAGCATCAAAATCATTCTTCATTCTCATAACAGGAATATCATCAGCATCAAATTTCTTCTTAACTGATCCCCATGACTGTGGTGAATTAATAGCACCGTGATGATTATTAGTATCAACTATAAAGGGTATCCACTTAGCTGCCATGATTAACTCCTCTCTTAGGTCTAACATTGATTCTACTGAAAACTTTTCACTACGCAACTCAGCATTATCAGCTAGCATTTTAGTTGCATAATCAAGAGTCATTATTGTCTTTTTTAGTAATTTCTTCATAATTCCTCTTTTCTAAAATGTGCTAGTTTTTTTTGAATTGGAAACTAGCAAAACCAACTTATACCAAGTAGAGCGTGGAGTCCCTACTCAGTATAAACGAAAGATTTGATCTTGTTTTTGTCTGGGTACATATCATCAGTCCCAGGCTTTTGGCCACCTTTTTCTACATCCACGACAGCTGAAAAAGTAGCACCAAGGAAATCCTCAGTGTCAAAGTTAGTACCAATGTCGATACCAGTGGCAAGAGAGAACTGCTTCAAACGCCACAAAGCGTCAGCCGAAAGAGTAATCATGTCAAAGATCTTTCTTCCTGCCAATTCTTCATCTTCCAGAACCTTGTAAGTCATGTTCATGTAAGGCTTCTGGGAATCTTTACCAGTTTTCATTTCGATGTTGTCAACCTCAAAGAAATATGTTCCTGGAGGCAACAGCTCAAATCCACCGGCTTTAACATCTGCTAGGTCTTGCGGTAAGTCAACTCTCATCTTGCTTCTCCTTCTTGGTTAGTGAGGGTTCTCCCCTCTGGGTTATCGTGTACCTCTGAGTTCGATTAGCTTTTCGTAAGTAGGATTGTCTATTCTGTTCGGTAACTTCAATCGACTCTTTGCTGTAGTAGATCTTGTTGGCACTGTATCAATATAGTAGATACATTGTTCTCTATCTGCTCCTTTCCCTCTTTCGACATTAGTGACATAAACCTCGTCAAAAAAGACAGAAATCTTGGTAGCGAGTTTACCAATAGTGTCTGGCAACCA
>Ga0307378_10003300_pt1 | contig 23766 bp, 28 predicted proteins | sample UN1MG_FD_202238 | JGI IMG/M metagenome (GOLD analysis project Ga0307378, IMG submission 202238) | Soil microbial communities from Risofladan, Vaasa, Finland - UN-1 | ecosystem: Environmental > Terrestrial > Soil > Coastal area > Acid sulfate soil | place: Finland: Risofladan, Vaasa | collected...
TTTGCTTACGATATCGAATTTCTTCGAGGTGAAGGGCTCATCGAATTTATCGGTGCACCTAAAACAGGACGATATGCACTGACCGAAAAAGGAAATAAGCTGATATCCGAATTAAGAAAGCAAGATTCACCATGAAAAAAAGCCACATAAGAATGTGCTCGTGGAAAATTGCACAATAGGTTGCATAGTAAATTGCATAGTAAATTGCATAGTAAATCCCAAGCGACTTGCGGGAATCCGAAGGTGAGTTAGACATAATATGCATTCAACCAGAAAGGCTCTGGAAGCGCAAAGCGAGGCGCTGGCAGTATGACGGAAGCAAAAGAGGTTAAGCCTGATTTGCCTAAAGGATGGGCATGGACAAAAATTGAAGATATAGCGAAGCTTAATTTTCGAGATCCTGGAATCAGTAGTTTGCCTGACGATTTCATAGTTACTTTCTTGCCAATGGCTGCCGTTGATGCCGAAAAGGGCATTATCGCAAAGCCAGAAAAACGTCCGTTAGCGCAAGTACGAAAAGGCTTTACATCTTTTTCAGAGAAAGATGTTCTTTTTGCTAAGATCACACCCAGCATGGAAAATGGAAAGGCAGCAATTGCTTGTGATTTAATCAATGGCAGAGGCTTCGGTTCAACTGAGTTTCATGTAATAAGTCCCAAGGCAGGAATACTATCTGAGTGGCTCTTTTATTTCATTCGCCAGGAAAAGTTCAGGCGCAATGCAAAGGCAAATTTTGCGGGAACGGCAGGACAATTGAGAGTCCCAGCAGACTTCATTAAAAACTATCCTGTTCCCCTCGCCCCTAACCGCGAGCAGCATCGCATCGTCGACCGCATCGAGGAGCTTTTCAGCCGACTGGATGCCGGAGTCGCAGCGCTTCAGAGGGCCAAGGCCCAGCTCCGGCGCTACCGCCAAGCGGTCCTCAAGGCGGCGGTGGAGGGCAGGCTAACTGAAGATTGGCGGAGAGCGCATCCGGAGGTCGAGCTTGCAAAGGTGCTGCTTAAACGGATCATTGGCTTGAGCCAGAAAAAATCGAGCAAAAAATATAGTGATCCAAGAGAATTAGCGATCACAGGCTTTCCGAGTTTGCCTGAATCTTGGTTGTGGGTGAGATTAGATTCAATCGCTTCTCTAAAAGGTGGAATAACAAAAGATGCACAACGCAGAATAAATAATGGACGCAAAGTCCCATACTTACGTGTAGCTAATGTCCAGCGTGGGTATCTCGATCTAAATCAAATAAAGGAAATTGAGGCATCTGAAGAAGTAATTTCAGAACTCATATTAGAATGCGGAGATATTCTTTTTAACGAAGGAGGCGATCGAGATAAGTTGGGTCGTGGCTGGATCTGGCAAGGAGAATTACCTGAATGTATTCATCAAAATCATGTTTTTAGAGCCAGATTATATTCGAACGAAGTATCAAACAAGTTTGTGTCGTGGTTTGGAAATACATATGGTCAAGAGTATTTCCTCAAAGAAGGAAAACAAACAACTAACCTTGCATCAATTAATCTGACGAAACTAAGTGCATTTCCTGTTCCATTGCCACCTAATGAAGAGCAGATCGTGATAGTTGAGGAGATTGAGAAGCGCATTTCCATGGCAAATGAATCCGAGAAAAAAATAGATCAAAGTCTCAAACGCGCCAGCCGCCTCCGCCAGTCCATCCTTAAGCGCGCCTTCGAGGGCAAGCTCGTTACCCAGGACACCAACGATGAGCATGCCAAAGTGCTTCTTGAGCGCATTGAAGCAAATAAAAAGAAACCAACTCCAATTAAAGAAACCAAATATCGCAATAAAAATTTAAGAACTAATGGGAAAAAAAGGGAAACAAATTTATATGAATTATTGCGTTCTTCAACGAGATATTTAACACCAAGTGAACTCTGGACACGGTCAAACCTTGACATAGAGGATTTTTATTGCCGTTTGAAGCTAGAAATTGAAAAAGGAAGGATAATTGAAGATAAAATAAATAATAAGCTCATTTTTAAGGACGAACGACATGAGGATAGATAAGCTCTCGATTACGGATTTCAAGAATTTAAAGAATTTTGAAATAGATTTTGATGAGAAACAAATGACGACAGTCCTCATTGGGCACAATGGAACAGGCAAATCGAATTTAATTGAGGCACTCGTTATTATCTTTCGCAATTTGAGCTTAGCCAAAGCTCCGCAATTCAGCTATGATTTAACATATAAAATTAAAGATTATGAAATTAATATTAAAGCAGATCCGCAAGAAAAGATACATACGAGAATAATGATCAATGAAAAAGCAACAAGTCGATCCAAATTTTACGAAAATAAGAATTACTATTTGCCTAATAATATATTTGCTTACTATTCAGGTCCCAGCAACCGCCTAGAATCTCATTTTAATGAACACCAAAAAAGATTCTACGAGGATTTGCTTGAAGGCAAAGATACGCCTTTGCGTCCCTTCTTCTATGCACGAAATGTTCATAGCCAATTTGTATTATTGTCCTATTTCTCATTTCCAGATGAAGAATCAATGAAATTTTTAGAAGATTACCTAAATATTTCCGGCCTAGAATCAATATTATTTATTCTCAAAAGGCCTTCGTGGTGGAAGAAGGGCAATGAAGGGGATCCACGATTCTGGAATGCTCGGGGTGTTGTCAGAGAGTTTCTAAGCGAACTTTATGATAATTCACTCGCTCCTGTCCGGAAAATGGAAAGAATTGATTTGGGATTTAGGAAGAAATCAACTGAGGAGTTCCTCTATTTGTTCGTGCCAGGAGAAAATATTGGCAAAATCGCGAATAAATACAAGAACAATAAGGAGTTTTTCAAAGCGCTTGAAAGCACATATATATCAGAACTAATCCACGAAGTTCGCATCACAGTAAAAATGAAAAATTCGGAAAATATCTTGACATTTGGTGAGTTGAGCGAAGGAGAACAACAACTATTAACGGTTATTGGTTTGCTTAAATTCACAAAAGAAAACGAATCCCTATTCTTGCTAGATGAACCGGATACTCACTTGAACCCAGGCTGGAAACTAGAATACCTTCCATTGATAGAAAAAGTTGTTGGAAATTTTGAAAATAGCCACATCATAATTAGCACACATGACCCGCTCATAATTGGGGGGCTCTTGAAGAGCCAAGTTCAGATTTTTGAAAAAGATAGCGGAGACAAAATAGTTGCCCATCCTCCGGAGATTGATCCTAAGGGCATGGGTGTAGCTGCTCTATTGACAAGTGAACTCTTTGGACTGAAAACGACTTTAGACCTTGATACGCAAAATAAAGTCGATAGGAAGCGTGAACTCTCTTTGAAACCTGACTTAACGCCGCAAGAAAGTAAAGACTTAATCAATCTCGCTAATGAGCTAGGACCACTTGATTTTACGAGAACAATACGTGATCCCTTATATGATTTATTTATAAGAGCATTGATGACGAGAGAGGAGTTCAAGAAACCAATACTTACCCCAATGGAAAGAAGAGAACAAGAAAAAATAGCGAAAGAAATAATTAATGAAATTTTAGCAGAGGATACAAATGATTTACATCTCGTTAGAGAATAAGTCCCCTAGTGAGTATTGGTGTCGTAGAGCGAGGGCGGCAACAGATAGATTAATGTCAATGGATAATAAAGGGGAAAGGAAGCGATTTATTAAGAACAATTCGCATTTGTGGGCTGAGCTGAAAGAGTGGCTTTTGGAATTGTCTTCTGGAAAATGCTGGTATTCAGAAGCAAGAGATATTGTCTCGGATTATGATGTTGACCATTTCCGTCCAAAAAATAGAGCAAAAAATTTAGATGGCTCTAAACGGGACGGCTATTGGTGGCTTGCGTTCTATTGGAAAAATTTCAGAATTGTTGGGACAATTTGCAATAGACCTCATAAAGATGGAAATGAAGAAGTGCGTGGAAAAGGCGATTTTTTCCCTCTAAGTGATAGATGCTTGCCCGCTCAAGGTCCCGGTTATGATACAGATGATGAGCTGATTTATCTCTTAGATCCAACAAATCGTGATGACCCTTTGCTTCTTACATTCGATGAAACAGGCTATCCAAAACCTACTGCGGATGAAGGAACGTGGAGCTATAAAAGAACTAAAATTACAATTAAGCTTATGTATTTGGATTATCGTCCATTAGTTGATGAGCGCAAAAAAATATGGAATAAATGTAATATATTAATAAATAAAGCCCAAAATATTATGAAAGATGATGAAAGTATCTCCAAACGGTATGAATTAAAGGAGATTTTTAAAGATTTGAGGGAAATGGCCTCACCACAATCTGAACTCTCTGCAACCACACGAGCTTGTTTACTGAGTAGTGGAAATGATTGGTCAAAAGCATTAGTGCAAAATTAATGTGACAATTATGGCTTCTGAATCTTCTAGCATCGTCCAGCGTCTCTGGAACTACTGCAACGTGCTCCGTGACGACGGCGTGAGCTACGGCGACTACGTGGAGCAGCTTACCTACCTCCTCTTCCTGAAAATGGCAGACGAGCAGACCCGTCCGCCCTTCAATAAAGATTCCAAGATCCCGCCGGGCCTGGACTGGCAAAGCCTTCTTTCCAAAGACGGCGCCGAGCTGGAGGAGCAATATCGCCGCATCCTCGAATCGCTCGGCAAAGGGCCAGGCATGCTGGGCGTGATCTTCCGCAAGTCGCAAAGCAAGATCCAGGACCCGTCCAAGCTGCGCCGCCTGGTGGAGCTGATCAACGGCGAGACATGGGTGGGCCTGGACGTGGACGTCAAAGGCGCAATCTACGAAGGGCTGCTGGAGAAGAACGCAGAGGACGTGAAGGGCGGCGCTGGCCAGTACTTCACGCCCCGCCCGCTCATCCGGGCCATGGTGGAAGTGGTGCGCCCCCGTCCAGGCGAGACCATCTACGATCCGGCCTGCGGTACAGGCGGCTTCCTGTTGATTGCCTACGACTATATTTCCGACCGGAAGAGATTCGATCTGGACATAGAACAAAAGCAATTCCTCAAGCTCCATACCTTGCGAGGAAAGGATGTGGTGGACGGCGTGGTCAGGCTGTGCGCCATGAACCTCTACTTGCACGACATCGGCGGAGAGGAGAGCCCCATCGAGGTGGGGGACGCACTCATAAAAAAACCCGATGACCATTATGATTTGGTTCTAACCAATCCGCCCTTTGGGAAAAAGAGCAGCATCACCATATTCAATGGCGCGGGTAAGGGCGAGAAAGAAACACTGACTTATAACCGTGATGATTTCTGGGCCACAACATCCAACAAGCAGCTCAACTTCCTGCAGCATGTTCGCAATCTGCTCAAGATCAACGGCCGGGCGGCGATTGTGGTGCCGGATAACGTCCTCTTCGAGGGCGGAGCAGGCGAGACTGTGCGGCGAAGGCTGCTGCAAGACTGCGATCTTCACACGCTGTTGCGCCTGCCCACGGGCGTCTTCTATGCCCAGGGCGTCAAGGCCAACGTGCTCTTCTTTGACAGAAAGCCAGCCAACGAAACGCCATGGACGGAGAAGCTGTGGATCTACGACCTGCGGACCAACCAGCACTTCACACTCAAGACCAATCCGCTCAAGCTGGACGACCTGCAGGACTTCATCAAATGCTACAATGCTGAGAACCGGCACGACCGCTTGGAGACGGAACGCTTCCGGGGCTTCAGCTATGAGGATTTGGTGAAACGGGACAAGGCCAGCCTCGATATCTTCTGGCTCAAGGACGAGAGCCTGGAGGACTCCGACAACCTGCCCGATCCGGCGATCCTGGCGCGGGAGATTGTGGAAAGCCTGGAAACCGCGCTGGAGCAGTTCAAAGGCATCGAGGAAGAGCTGAAAGGCTGAGAACTAACGGCGAGCCAGCTTGAAATGCTGCCAGATTCGACCAGCTACCGAGCCCCGACCCGATGGCACAAGCAACACGGGCACGCCAGGCCCACGTGTGGGCACACGAGCGCGGGCAGGCGCATGCAGGCGGGCCCAGGGGGCGTGCGATCCCGTACGAAGGCAGCGCACGAGAATGCGAGGCGAGACTGTGAGGGCGGAGCTGCCTCCCTACCTCAGGCAGCTAAGATGAGCTGAGGGTTCAAAGAGGCTGGCATCACTTTCGCCCCGGCCACTGCAAAAGGACTTATATCTAAAGGTTCGATTTTATCACTAAGATGCGACCTGCTATGCGAACACGCGGAGAGAAAGGCATTCTCTATCTTTTAAATAATAATGGATGCGAAATGTCTAAGCTTCGCCTTGTTAAGCTCATGTTCCTAGTTTCGAAGAGGATACCACTCTACTATTTTGTCCCCTACAAATATGGGCCGTTCTCATTTCAGCTTTATCACGACCTATCACGACTCGAAAGAGATGGATTTGTTTCGATTGATCACGATTCTGTGCATTTAGTGAAAACTGAACTTCCCTCAGCCGATCTCAAGATAAAAAACATAGTTCGCATGAACTCGGAGAGATTCTCTGCCCTTGATGATAAGATGCTGCTCGATTATATTTATGAGGAGCATCCCGAGTACACAATATTCAGCCAATACCGGAAAAAAATGGATTACGACCGGAGTTCGTCCGGCATTGTAACAATAGGTTACGAGGGAAAGACGATCGATAAATTCCTTTATGAGCTGATAAAAAATAAAATAGGCATAGTTGCAGATGTAAGAAAAAATGCCTACAGCATGAAATTTGGATTTCAGCGAAATAAATTAAAAAGCTACTTAGAGAAAATCGGCATCGACTACATCCACATGCCTGAGCTTGGAATTCCCAGCGACTCAAGGAAGAATCTCAATTCTTATGAGGACTATCAAGCCCTCTTTGCTGGCTACAGACAGGAAATTGAAACGAAATTAGACTGTCTGGAGAGAATTAGATTATTCAGCAAAGATAAAAAAATATCATTAATGTGTTTTGAAAAAGATGTTAAGTACTGCCATCGAGGAGTAATTGCAGAGCGACTCAGGGAAAGCGGAGTCGAGGTAATCGACCTATGACCTGGGAAAAGAAACGAGTGCTAGTGACAGTAACTGCCTACCCTGAAAAGAGCAAAAAATACGGCCAGGTCGTATGCACCATTGGCCTCACAGAGGAAGGGAACTGGATTCGACTCTATCCAGTGCCTTTTAATGCTTTTTCCGGACCGCAAAAACTCAGGAAATATGATTGGATCGAAGTTGAATGCAAGAGAGCAAAAGAAAAGCTGAGCCGAAAGGAGAGCTATCGCATCAGAAATGGCTCTTTGAAGATCGTAGACAGAAGCCTGAGTTTGGGGAAAATCAAGGGAAGGGTAGACTGGAATGAGCGCAATAAGCTCTTGCTTGGTCATGTCGCACCATCACTTGAAGATCTTCAGGCTAAATTTGGTGAAGACCGGACATCGATAGGTTTGATTAAGCCGGCAGAAGTTTTTGAGTTTTATAAAAAAGAAGATCTCCAGATATATCACGATCCAAAAGTATTTCAACAATCCCTTTTCGGCACAAAGATTCCGGATATAGAAGAAATCCCTCACCTATTTGGCTATAGATTTAGATGCAATGGATGTCAGAAAGGAAAAGAGCATAACATTCAATGCGAGGATTGGGAGCTTTTTGAATCCTACAGAAGCTGGGGGATGCGGTATGGTGATTTGAATTTGCTCTGGGAGAAACTGCAAGATAAATACTATAAATCTATGGTGGGCAGCGACCTTTACTTCTATGTTGGAACATTCTCTCAATTTCCTACTTGGCTGATTGTAGGTTTATATTATCCACCAAAGCAACTTGCCCTCTCCGGTAAATCTCAAAACCGCACACTGGACGAACTATTTTGAGAAACACGATCTGAACAATGATTTAATGGTACAAGGCCTGCCAGGATATCTCTTGGCTCAAATACGAAATCCTTGAGGACTGCGATAACATTTCGATCCCAGAGTCCTAGCGCGAGGCATCGAGGATGAACTGAAAGAGGCAAACTAATGGCCGGCCTGCTCGAAATGCCATCACAGTCGATCAGCTGTCGAGCCCCTGCCCATCCGAGCGCCCAGGCCCACAGGCTGGCACACGGGCGCGGGCAGGCGCATGCCCCCACGCGGGCGTGCAGCCCCGCACCCGAAAGCAGCGCACGAGAACGGGAGGCGAGACGGGGAGGAGAATCCCCGAAGTGTCTGGTGATCTAAGTAACCAATTGGCAAGACAAAAAATCCAGCCTGTCAGGCATTAATCTTGAGCATAAGTTTATTTCCCAAGAAAGACCTGATATCATATAGATGCAGCCGATAAAAATAATAATAGAAAAACATTCGGATGGCTATGTCGCCTATCCCATCGGCATTAAAGGTATCGTAGTGGGAGAAGGCGATACATACGAAGAAGCCCTTGCCGATGTGAAATCCGCCATTCAATTCCACATCGAGACTTTTGGCCGAGAAGCTCTTGAGGTAGATGGAATCAGCGAGACCTTCGTGGCTGAAGTGGTCGTGTGACGAAGTTTCCAAGAGATGCGCCAAAAATAAAGGTGATTAATGCTCTGGAAGCTTTGGGCTTCGAGGTAATCCGAGAAGGCAATCACATTTCCATGAGCAGAATCAATCTGGATGGAAGCAAGACGCCTTTAACCCTACCGAACCATAAAGAGATTAAAAGTTCTACGCTATTGTTGATCTTAAGGCAAACAGGAATTACAAGAGATGAATTTATTAAGGTTTTCAACGATCAGTGATTCTCCTACTCCAAATTAGCGCTCGGCTTACCTTCTCTAATTCTATTCGTGAACACGAGACCGCATCGGCGCGCTTGTCCCACGTTCGGGCGCGGGAAGACGCATGCGGACGGGCCCCGGAGCGAGCGGGTCCCGCTTACGAAGGCGGCGCACGAGAATGCGAAGCAGGATGGAAAGGGCGGTACGGGCATCGTTGCCAGCGATTTTGAACTAGCTCCCAATCCAGAAAAGCTGCAAATCACGGCTTCCAGAGATCCAGCCAATCCACTCTCTCGAAATCCCGATCGTTAGTGGCCAGAATGCTTAATCCTTCTATTTTCATTGTCGCAGCGTGAATAGCATCTGTCGCCAGAAGTCCATATTTCTGAGAGAATTCTATGGCCAGATCTAAACCATCTCTTTCGACCCCCACAATCGTAAGGTTCTCGATCTGCTCAATATTCTCAATGGCATCCCTGGCTGCGCCCAATTTTTTAATTAAGTCAGGATTATTTTTAAGATATTTTATGGCGTGCCTGGCATCTATGTTGTGTTCTTTGAAAAGCTCTGCGAACATGACTCTATGAAACACTTCATTACATACAAAGATAGAAGTGACACCCGAATACTTGCCATAATTGATGTCTTTTAAGAACTTGGTGCATGACTGCAAATATTTCCAGTGCTCCAGGATCTTATAAAGAAAAATATTTGCATCAATAAAAACAGCAGCTCCTGGCTGGAGTGCATTGTGCATCAGAATGGCTCCAGTTCAGGGCTTTCTATGATCTCATCGACAACATCTCTTTGGGAGATTTTAACCAGGCCACCTAATCGATCTACAGCATCCATTTTGACTTCAATTTCGACCATATCTCCCTCCTTGAGGTCGAGCTTTTCTAATGGCCTTAAAACACTATTTTCATAAACCGCCTTAACAAGCATGGCATCACCCATTTACAATTTCAATTTCCTGGATTAAATACCTGCCTCTTTCTCGATTCATAAGACAAGCAAGGCACCTTCCAGCTCAAAACGAATGCCTGGAAGCGGCACAGGAACAGTTCCGAAGCATCGAGGTTGAGCTGAAAGAGGCAAACTAGCGGCCTGCCTGCTCGAAGTGCTGAGATTCGACCAGCTATCGAGCTATGGCCCGAGGGCACAGGCCCACATTGGCGCGCTTGGCCCACATGCGGGCGGGCCCCGGGGGCGAGCGGGTCCGCGTCCGAAGGCAGCACACGCGAGAAGCGAGACCGGGATGGGCGACAAGGGACGCGAGCAGCGTGCAGAAGAGACTGCTTAGCCGGTTTAGCCCTAAGATTTTTATGACTAATCAGAATATAAGTCTCTCATCATATTTATTTACTATCCGGCCATAAATAGATCAGAGGAGAAGATGAAAACCCTTCAAGAGATCGAAAGTATTCTTAGAGACCAGAAGCCAATTCTCAGACAAAGGTTCAAGGTGAAGGAAATCGGCATATTCGGCTCTTTCGTGCGAGGCGAACAGAAGGATACCAGCGATCTGGATTTGCTCATCGATTTTGAGGAGCCGATCGGCCTCATCCGGTATGTGGGATTGCAGAACTATTTGAGCGACAAGGTCGGAGAGCGGGTGGATCTGATCACAAAGTCAGGAATCAAGCCGAGGATAAGCGGGCATATTCTGAAAGAGGTAATCTACGTATAAAGGAACGGGATTACGGGGGTTACATTGAGGACATCATTGAGCATATGAATTATGCGGAAGAATTTATAAAAAGCATGACATTTGAAGAATTCGCAAACGACAAAAAGACCGTTCTTTCGGTGACAAAGTGCATCGAGATTGTGGGAGAGGCCACGAAGCATATTCCAGATTCGATTAGAGAAAAATATCCCGAGATTCCTTGGCGAGATATGGCGGGAATCAGAGATAGGCTAGTCCATGGTTACTTCAAGGTGAACCTGGAGATTGTCTGGATGACTGTGACTATGGAATTTCCCGAGCTTCGACCCATGATGGAAAATGTATTGGCTGACGTAGATCTATAGCGAGAAGCCAAAAGACAGTCAATTAACAAGTAGTGAGTGAAATCGAGGCCCTGCGTGAGGGCACAGGCCCACCTGGGCGCACCAGCCACGCGGGCATACAGGTGCTGGAGTGCGGGAAAAGCGCATGCGAGCGGCTCCGATGCAGGGATGAGCAAGAACGCGAGGGTGGGCAAAAAGGCAGGGCTGGCGCGAGCCCCTAGAATTGAATTCCTTTTTTCATTTAGAGAAAAATCGTAATTGGCGGCAGGATTGGTCTCTAGCAACCCTCCATCCGCCATTAACTCTTGCGCCAACACCCAACGCTTAGTTTGTTGCCAGGTAGACCTTAACGTAGCTCGTCTTTAGATCGCCGGCCTTGGCTGGCAGCTCTTCTGCTTTGTCCTCTTTGGCTAAGCTCATTATATCATCCAGGTTAGCCCTTATGGCCTTGATACCAGGCTCGCTGCTGATAGCCTCTACAGTTCGTAGTTTTTCGTCCGCCATGGGGTAAACTTCCAGTACCTTAGCCGCGTCCTTATTATCAGCAGCATCCAGTACATTCTCCATGACATCATGGAAATCAACCAGGGCCACGCTGAGCGGCAGCAAACCATTTCGAGTCAGGATCTTCTGGAAGATCGGCCGAATCTCTTCAAGCTTGCTGTGGGCATCGGTCAGGTTGCCGGTATAGACATCATCCTTTACGTCGGAGATAATGCCAGAAACGTTCATCATATCTCCTGAAAACAGCTTGTCGGACTTGATTTCAGAAGGGCGAAAATCTTTGTACTTCTCCTGAAAAGCCGTCAAGGCAGCAGTCAGATTTTCATAATTATTGACGGACTCGTTCCTGTTTGCCTGCCCTGTAGCGAAGAGCGTCTTTTTGTATGGATCATTGACACTGTTGAAGTCCTCCAAAAAGATACTGTCATTAACAGGCTGGGAAGCCTCGATGCTTTCATTTGTGGCATTCTTTGCCTCGGGATTTGCAAGTCCAGTGTCCGGTTCTCGCATATCCTGAGAACATGCTGCAGGCCATGCAGATATGGCTAGCACTAAAACCAATGCAGCTAGGATAAGTTTCTTGATCATAGAATTGCCTCTGCCTTTTTTTATTGGCTTGTGCACAATATTATTTAATCATTTCGAGGAATTCTCCTCACTGTGCAGTTCCAAAACGATGGCGGAATAGATGGCCTGCAGAATTGTGGCCTGATACGGTCGCTGAAAAATGTGGCAGCTTGTTCTGTAATTGGGTCTACCCATGTTTTTCTCGCACTAGGGGCGACCTGGGGCGTGTAGCCCCGTGGCATTCCGCGCACGCTGCCAGCAGAATGGAAAAGGCCCATTCTGCAATATAAAAATAGAATTCGGATCCAATCCCAGGATTTATCTCATTAGCAACGTAAAATTGCCTTTTCAGGTCAATCGGGGTATGATGCCCCGGCTCGAAGGCAAATAAGAGCATGATCTCGTCTTTTCTGATGTGAAGAATGGTAAAAGGCGAACACGAGGATGGCCTATTGTCCGCCCATCCACCGACATGTTTAAATGGGGTACGACTTACCTTCAGTCTCGTTGGGCAGGTAGATCAGCTGGAAGATCGCTACCTTGGCATGGTAGAGGCCTCGGGTTCAAATCCCGACCTGTCCATTTCGTCTGTTTTCGGTGGACTAATTCCCTCTGGCATAATTGCTCTGGGCAAAGGCTTATGCCAAAGGTCTTCAGTCCTTGACTTCAGCCATAGGCTTATTTTGACTGGGAACCCTGGCAAAGGAAGAGAGATGTACGAGATTCTGCAGATGCTGGCTTTGGCCTTTACTATCGGCCTTACGGGAGCGCTCGCACCCGGGCCGACGCTGGTGGCCACCATCAATTCTTCCCTCAAAGACGGCTGGACGGCAGGCCCCAAGGTGGCGGCAGGCCACGCACTGGTTGAGGTTTTGATATTTCTACTAATTGTGGGAGGGCTGGCTGCAGCTATGCAGCAGTATTCCCGTGCTATTTCCATAGCAGGTGGCCTGGCACTGATCGTTTTTGGAATTATGACGGCAAATGAGAGCAAAAGCGCCACCTTGAGTACGCCGCAAGGGCAGGTTATAGGCAATGCCTACTTAGCCGGAGTTATCACCAGCGTGGCCAATCCCTACTTCTGGATCTGGTGGCTCTCCATAGGCAGCGCCCTGGTGCTCTCAGGCCTGAGCTCAGGATTGATCATTGCTGCTGTATTCTTGATCGGCCACTGGGCGGCAGACTTCGGATGGCTGATCCTGGTATCGAGCAGCCTGGATAGGGGACGCAGCATCCTCTCCGAGAAGAATTATAGAAGAATCCTGGGAATATGCGGCGGCTTTTTGGTCTGTTTTGGCGTCTATTTCCTAAGCGGTGCTTGAAAGGCCCGTCAAGAGAGGGAACGCGGGAAAATTAACTGTAAGCCTCCTGAAGAATTCATCTTTTACACTCATGCTTTCCACTTTCATGGGCCTGGCCTTTGCCGAGCCAGCCAAGCCAAGGCCACGGAGAGACTCGTCACTCCCGTACCCATGCTCATGATGGCCTTCTCCTTATCTCGGCTAGACTTCAGCCAAATCAAAGTCCTGCAGATCTCGCTGAAGAGCTCTCTGCCCGGTCTTTTCTAATCGAGGCCATCTCTCCGGGCTCATATTCCTCAGCTTCCTGGCTCTTCAATGGTCAGAGCGTCCTGCGGGCAGACGGCCAGGCACGTCACCAGGTCGTCGCAAGAGCTGTCGCTCATCACGCGGGCTTTTCCGTCTTTCAGCTCTATTGCACTCTTGGCGCAGGCGGTGATGCACTCGCCGCAGCTGCTGCAAAGTGATTCATAGATTTTGATAATTTTTCTCAAGCGAATTGCCTATGCATGCTAGTGTTGCGTCATTATTGTAATGTTGCTCCTTACTACACGGGTCGCCTCTCTTCTCAAATTTTCATCGCTATTTTGTAGATCATTTCGAATGTCTGGATCCCCCAGGGCCCGGAACCAGAATCACCGGCCTGGAATAATTGCCTGTCATTTCTATGCCATCCCCATGTTTCCTTCTTCTTTGTGCCACATTGGGTGAACAATATTTTTTCCAAATCCGCAATATTAATTTCTTATCGCGCTTCAGGGTCTAATTTAAGATATTATCTGCAACATATCAATAGATATGCAAGCCACCGAATATAATATCATTAGTAGAAATTAATAAATATAATGATTAACTGACATGGGAAAAAAAAGTCTTGTAACACGTAGAACTGTAAGTATATTCATAATAAATTGGATCTGTTTATTTTTAAAACTTTATTTGATAAAATAGATTATCATAGATTACTAACATGGATACTAACAAGAGGTTCGTTAAACCTTTAATGCTTAGCCGACCTTATTATTATTGCTGAGATTAAAAATATCAATTGACCAGGCAGATATTATTATCAGGGAGAAAGAGATGATGAAAAGAAGCAAGCATGTAATCATTTCAAGAATATTGGATATATGTCAGAACGGTGCCAACAAGACGAAAATTGTATATCAGGCAAACCTCAACTTCAGAACCGTAGATCCTTATATAGATCTGCTGATAAAGAATAATCTAATTGAGGTCAAGCAGGGCAAAACCATATTATACGAAACAACCGATAGAGGCATAAATCTGCTGGACGATTTTAAGCATATTAATAGCCAGCTATCCGAATTATAAAGATAATTTCATCAAATATCCTTATGGTTTACCTCATTCCCCCCTTTTTTTTGACGTTCTTTTAACTCATAGTGCTTAGGGTTCTTCTCTTACGACCTCATCAAGTACATTAACCACTTAAACATCATCAACCTATACAATCTCCTCGATCTCGTTAGCCTCTTTCAGTCTCTTCAACCTCTTCATCTTCTGCACGCCAAAAGGGGTTAACTATGCAAATGAACTTTAGATCAAAGCCTCCCGTATTTCGAATATGCTGCCAAGAGCCAGGTGGAATTAAGATGGCCTGGCCGGCGGAAACCTCTTCCTTCTCGGAATCGATGTACATCTCACCCTCACCTTCCAGGATAAAGTACACCTCGGTGGAGGTTTTCAGCCGATGAGGAAGAGAAGCAACTCCGGGCTGCAATACGGCGTGAGCGATGCTGTAAGAAATATTTACCCCCACCTGGCCAGGATGAAGAAGCTCGCAGAGATACGTATTATCGGCCGCCTGAAAGTATTTGCAATTTGCCAAGTCTTTTATGATCAATTTTATGGACCCTCCATCCCTTGCCCATTTATCTTTGCTTGTCATTTTATTTGCCATTACTACTACAAGGAGATTCTTATCGAGCCTTTTCTGCTTGCAGCCGATCTAAGCCTGGCAACTGCCAACTTGCATCGACCTGAAGGTCTCAAGAGAGATCTTTTAAGAATCAGCAGAATAGATTACCAAATTTTTCCCGTTGCCGAGAATTGATGAGATGATCCAATCCACCAGATTAGGCATCCTGGAAATCATATGCATCAGATTAGAAGAGATGGGATACTCATACTCATCCCTCTGACATGAACAGATCTTCCAGTCGTGCCGCTCTAAAACAGCATCTTTAATGCCGTCTTCGAAGACCGAATAGAGGTTTCCATCCTCGTTTACAGAAAAGCCGTCGATGATGTGCACCTGAATATTCTCGCCCTGTGAGTCGCAGGTTCGAATGCATAGAGAGGCCTGGCCGTCTGCCAGCAGGATGAAGAAATACCTTCCCGGGTGCTTGAGGAGGTCGCTGTGCAGATTTTTGCTGCTGACCTCAATTCCAATCCTTATCATCCTCACCCAACTCCACGCAGACTTTATAACTATAATGTTCAATGGTTAACATTTATGATTTATATATTTTTTGGTCAGACACTAAAAGCAAATAAAATATTTTTTTAACAATTTTAGAAAATATGATGCAAAAACAGATCAACATACAATTAAAAGTTGTGAGAAACCTTGAGAGCAGATAGGAGAGCATTTATCTCATTTGGGAAGAAAAGGGGGCCAAATGCGCCTGATAGAGATATTTTACTCCATGCAGGGCGAAGGCCCTGCCATGGGAAGGCCGGCCACCTTCGTCAGGCTGGCCGGCTGCAACCTCAGTTGCCAGGGATGCGACACCGATCTCAAGCCATGCCAGGAATTATCCCTTCCTGATGTGCTGGAGAGCATTCAAGGCAGAAGAGTGGTCATCACAGGAGGGGAGCCGACCCTGCAGATGGGCGAGCTTGCGGAATTGATATCTCTGCTGCATGAAAAGGGACTTGAGATTCATATCGAGACCAATGGCACCAATCCCATTCCGGAAGCGATTCTGGAAAAAATTCATTATGCTGTAGTCAGCCCCAAAAAGGGATCGAACTTTCATCTTGACTCTTGGGCCGGCAAAGAAAACGTCCATCTCAAATTTGTATTGGGCAAAGCTCCGTGGTGCTGGACCTCTGAGCTCTTAGAGGATCTTGTCCCCGTCCTGGTAAAGGACAGGGTCTGGATAATGGCCTACGGCACAGACCAGGATATGCAGGGAGCCAGGGAGGCCTGGGATCTGGCTATGCTTCTTTGCGTCAACTACTCCGACCGGCTGCATATCAGGCTGAAGAAAAGATAGCGCAAATAGAACAAAAGGGAATGGCTAACGCATCTTGAGGGGATGGATCCGCCCGTCGAGAGTAGTCAAAAGAGCTAGGCCGGGCGGTCTGATCATTGTAGTACCGGCGGCTATGAGTAGATTTGCCGCGCGGGGTGAAAGTAATCAGAAGGGCCAGGCAAGGATGGATATCTGATTCCTGAATCCGTGTCTGGTTACAGGATGGAAAAAAGGAAGGATAAATTCATGAGGATGATAGAGATCGAGATCATTGGAAAGGGAAAGGCCCTGGCAAAGCTGGACGAGCGCAATCCCAAGATAAGAGAGGCATTCTTTCAGGCGCTGCCCATAGAGGGCATAGCCAACCTCTGGGGCGAGGAGGTCTATTTCGATGTGCCTTTGCAGATGGAAAACGAAAATCCTTCGCCTTCTACAGTTGCGGGCGATATCTGCTACTGGTCGCCGGGCCCGGCCTTCTGTATCTTCTTCGGCAAGACCCAGCCCTATTCAGCTGTAAACAATATCGGGAAGGTCATACAGGGTATGGAGATATTCAAGAGCGTAGCCTCTGGAGACCGGATAGTGCTGAGCAGAAGGTGAAAGCTAGCTGAAATCAGTAATTGGAATACTATGATCAACTACAAAGCACACAAAGACGATGCCGAAGGCTTTGAAGTCTCTTGAAATAACCGCGAAAGTCTGCTACTCTCGCACGATACCGCGAAGAGCCGAAAAAGAGCCTGCCAACAAGAGCCATGCGCTGCGAGAGCGCTCCCCTCTGGACGGGCTCGCGGGCGGGGAGAGGGAGCGGAAAGGGGGAAGTGGCTCGATTTTGCCCTGGCAATTGTTCCTGCTGCGAGAGCGATCTACCCTGGCTTTGCACTTAAAGTCCCTTTTCCGCCCTACTTTAGGTGCAGACACTAGACATTAGGTGCAGAAGCATTCTTCGGCCAAATCCATCACGGTATCCAACCCTGGCTCGAACCTCATGTAAACCACTTTGATCTCTTCAGTCAATGAGCTGATTCTCCGGTACATCAGATGCCAGAGCGAGTAAGCTAACATACTGCATCATGGTTTCGCGGACTTCGTTCATGGCCTTATTGAACTCCCCATATCTGGCCCACTTTTTCTCATGATCCTGAGGGGAATCGGATCCTTTCTTGGTCCGTTCATATTCTGCAAGCAGAGGATGCCATTTCATCATGAACGGCCTCAATATTAGATCTAGGACTCTAATGGATAGATATCCAAAGGATAACTGTCCCTCGACTCTAGGGCGTGCTACAGAGGGACCATACTTTCGCAAGATTTCCCTTGTTACATCGAAGAGATTGTAAAGGGATGATAGACTGATCCTCAGCAAGCCCATCTCTGGTTTCACATAGGCCACAGGAATACGAGTCACTATCTCGACGTACATGTCCCAGGCTGCCCTCCGCTCATTTTCTGTCGGGTCCCAGATTCCCTCGATAATTTTCGTTAGATCATCATGAGAATAAGATATTGATACATTGTAAGTCGATTCAATCATTTTAGCGCATCCCCTATAACATCTGCAATTTTGGTAAATTAACTTTTTCCCGGAAATTTGAGATTGGGTCGTGAGTAACTAGCCAGTTGGTATTTTATGATATGGAAACGTTAGGAGTTGCTCAATGGACCATACTCTATCTATGAGGCCAGCATGCTTTGCAGGACAATTTTAGGACGTTTTGTCCGTATCCGCTTTATCAAAACCTCTAGATAGCGGTCTACTTTGGGCTCATCCATGATTGCTTGCAGGACGAAGATGGAACCATAATGAAACGATGACTGATTGATGCCGATTTCGATTTCGTCTTCTCTTTGACCTCATCAGGAGCTGAACGCATCCGGACTGGCTGACCATCAACATTTCTGCCTAAAATATTTTGATTTATGCCGGATTTGTTTCTTCTAAGAAAATTTCAGTAAGCAGCGCTAATTAGGACTGTTTTTCAAAATAAGGGCTTAAGAATTGAGATTGATCAGATTATGCACCTAATTAATCCTGGAGGTTAGGTATAACTCGGTCTCCTGGAAAGGCCCCCACCAGTCATCTACCATTTGAAAAGAACCAACCATTTTCCAGGACCTCATTAAAATAAACCGATTTCAAGAAATACTATCAAGCGAGATTTGACAAATATAACTTGAACTCAGCATGATGCGCTCGAATGTGGGCAGCAAAAAGTATTTTATGAATTATGTCGTACACACTAAAGTGAAAGATATGAAAACCAGGAATGTGCTAATAGTAGCAATCATGCTGCTGATTGCAGCAGTTTTCGTCATGCAGTCGGCTCTGGCAAAAGAACAATCTATGGGCTTGGAAAATGGATCATTAAGCACCTCATCCAACAAGACACAACTCGTCTCATTTGTTGAGTCCGCTGTGGCCTATGCCCAAGAGAACGGCAAAGATAAGGCACTTGAGGAGTTTTGCAATAAGACCGGCTCATTTGTCCGCGGAGATCTCTACATCTATGCCTATGACTTCAATGGAACTAACATTGCACATCCATTCAAACCCGATTGGATAGGCAAGAACAAGTTAAACGAGACTGATTCCAATGGCGTCCTATACATCAGGAACCTGATAAATGTTGCCAAGGAAGGGAAAGGATTTACTTACTTTATCTTCTCTAATCCAGCTCACGATAACAGAGATGAGTTCAAGATCGGCTACGCGATGAAAGTGAATGACAATTGGTGGCTGGGATCTGGAATCTACCTATCATGTCCGTGATAGATAGCCATTTCTTTTTTGATATGTGAGGAGAGGCAACTCTAGCCACCTATTGCGAAGAGGTATGCTCTTCACGATAGCTCGGGAAAAGCTAACCCTTTGGAGTGTCCAGCTAGTTGTTTGTTAACGGCCTGTGCAACTTGAGGCCGCAGGACCGCCACACGGATCTTGAGCTTGGCATTGATGGCCAGGAAGGGCTGTCGCCGGTAGACAGTTCTGCCTGGGTGAATAGCTGTGGGCAGGAGCTTCGTGAGAATTGAGATAGGTGTGACACCGCCAAAGAGCTTCGTCTATGCCGAAAGCGGCCTGAATGAAGTCCTCATAGCCACCCGGATTCTCCGGCCTCCCCCGAATCGTTCCCAGGCAAAGCACAAATTTGATAGACTAAGAATGTCAACCTTTTTAAGCAAATAAGAAACGATAATTAGTATGAAAGTTAAGGCCAGAGAGGCCATCGGAATGGCCATGCATGCGGCAGGCACCGAGGTAGCAACCTGCGTACCGGGCCTGGGGGCTACGGAGATCTTTTGCGATTATTGCGCGCTGCAATCTCAGAGACCCGTCTTCTCTTTTCACGAGGAAGTGGCTTACACCATCGCCCATGGAGCAGCACTGGCGGGAAAGAGAGCCTTTACATCCATGAAAACGCACGGATTTTTCAAGGCGGCAAATAGCGTCTGCGATTCCCTCTACTCCGGAACCCTGGCCGGTTTCGTCTCCCTGGTGGTGGATGATAGGAATGGAATACAATCGGACAGCATAGCAGATACGCTGGGCTTCGTGGAGGGCCTGGGCATTCCTCACAAGATAGCAAATGTGGAAGAAGTCTTCGATGACATCTTGGACGGCTTTATGCTCTCGGAAAAACTTCAACTGCCCTTTGCGCTCATCATCGATGCCAGCGACTTGGATCAACCTTCCCGTATCCCGGCGAAAAGATGCATAGATCCGCCTCCCAAGCCCTATCGAAGAGATATCACCCAGCATGTGCTTTGCCCGCCCTTCTGTAAGTATCAGCGGGACGTCCTGCAATGCAAACTTTCGGGTGGTAACTGGAAGAACATTGCCCAGCCATCTCTTCTGCCCCTTTTCGAAGCTCTGCCGGAAAAATGGATGCCTGCTATCGAGGAGTATGCCATCGTTTTCGAGGCTCTCCAATCGGTCAAAGGGGAGATTGCAGCTGGAGACACTGGACTGTCCACCCTCTTCGCCCTTCCGCCTTACGATTGCATCGATGTGACCACCTACATGGGAGGCAGTGTTCCTCTAGCTTTGGGTGCTCATATGGCCGGTGTCAGTTCGGCATGGGCAATCAGTGGCGACTTCTCCTTCATTGCAGCAGGACACCTGGGGCTCCTGGAGGCTGTACAGCGGAAGATTCCGCTTAAGATTTTGCTACTTTGTAATGGAAAGGCCGAGACAACCGGTGGCCAGACGATCCCGGAAGGGTTACTGGATCGCATCCTCCTTGGTTATAAGGAGTACGTATACTTCATTCATGATCCATTGGATCGCAGGGAGGTAGAGTCATCTATTAGAAAAGCATCCTTCTCGCGAGAACTGAGCCTAGTGGTTGCAGACTTTCGAGAAAGAGACATGCTACCATCAAAAGCATTAAAGTAAATGACAAAATAACTCAATTCTTGCTGAAGGCTGGATGATTTATGATCAACGTAATAATAGATCGAGAGGGCTGCATAAGCTGTGGTCAGTGCTGGGAAGCCTGCCCCGATTTCTTTGCAGAGAATTCAGAGGACGGATGGAGCCAGGTGGCTGAGAAGTTTCGGATCGCCGGGAAGCCGAATGAGGGCGTGGCTTTCGAGGACAATGAGGAATGTGTAAAAAAGACAGCAGAAGACTGTCCTGCCCAGGTGATCCATGTAGGTCCTCCTGCGCAAGGCTTCGATCCCGTTTAAATTTTTATTATATTTTTTACAAATATTGATAGGAATGAAAGCTGCCTAAAGCTGCCTATATTGTCAGAAAAATTGTGGCGAGATTATTGGCAAAGCCAATGATGCAGTCTGTGGCCCCCGGTCTACGTCCACTCCATATAGCCTGAACTTGGCCCCACTCTTCTCGATCTGCCGAACATTAGGAAATGGTTTTAGAGCTTTTGCAGTGTTCAGGCAGAGGACCTATCTATACTTCAGCCCATCTGCAAAAAGATAACAAATGTGAAATCAACTATCTATTCTTATCTGATTAGGGCTATTCGAGACGATTCATCATCAGATTCCCCAAAGATATTTAACTAATAACTATGTATATTATTGTAAGCCGAAAATCGTTCAATGACAAAAGGAGGATTCAAGAGAATGGAAAAGTTTCTTGGACTAGTTCAGGACGGAAGGTTCTCGATCTTGATACCACGCCCTCAATGCTGCACGGTCAAGCTGACCCGCATCACTAAGCCAGCTTCTATTGCCGAGGAGCTGACGGCCTCGCACGAGATAAATCTGGCAGAATACGAAGGTAAAGCCATCATGGTGACCGGAATCCTTCCGGAGCACAAGGGGTGGCTCTACGAGGCCAATGTGATCGATCAGGGCGGCCCCCTGCTGACTGAGGTGGTCAAAGAGATCTTTGGCCCGAAATGATGCACCAATATTCCATGAAATTTTTTAAACACAGGATGTGATGACAAAAGTATGTAGAATTTTTTTCATTTAGTTCGCTTCTGTCAATTATAATTATAAAGAATCATCTCCTCTATGAAATCAGTGTACAAAAACTTATACCGAATTACATCGAGATTATAATAATACAAGAAGAAAATCTCACCCCTCCGTCACGATAGAGATGTCACTGCTCTTTATCTATCTCTCACTCTAGTCTATAGGCAGAAGTCTCACAGGAATCGAATACTGCTGGCAACTATTTGATTTATTCCATGGTCTATGATAGGATGTGATTTTTTGGCAAATGAAAATTCTGCTGCACCAGAAGAGAAGAGCTGCGATCGGCGTTGCGAAACCTGCCAGCGGCGCAGCACCTGCTCAGATTCCGTAGCCATAAAGATTGCGAGCCACATGAGCCGGATAAAGCACAAGATCCTGGTGGCAAGCGGCAAAGGCGGCACGGGAAAGAGCACCATCGCCGCCAACCTGGCGGTGACTTTAAGGCGTGCAGGCTACAGAGTCGGACTCTTGGATGCAGACATCACCGGCCCAGACATACCCAGGCTACTGGGAATCGAGGACATCCGCCTGCATTCCGGGCCGGAGGGCATAGAGCCGGCAGATGCGGAAGGGATAAAGGTGGTCTCAATGGCCCTTCTTCTGGATAGCAAAAAATCTGCAGTGGTCTGGAGGGGTCCGATGAAGGCGGCGGCCATAAAACAGTTCCTCTCCGATGTCAACTGGGGTGACCTGGACTTTTTCATCGTCGATCTACCGCCGGGAACGAGTGATGAACCCATGAGCTTGGTCCAGCTTATGCCCGATCTCTCCGGTGCCCTGGTAGTAACCACTCCGCAGGGAGTCTCTCTCCTCGACTCCCGAAAGGCAGTGACCATGTTCCAGGATATGGATGTACCCGTGCTGGGTTTGATCGAGAACATGAGCTGGTTGTCTTGTCCCAGATGCGGAGAGAAAATTGAGATCTTCAAGAGAGGCAACGGAGAGGCTGCTGCCAAAGAGCTGGGAGTGGACTTCCTGGGATCAATACCCATGGATCCCGAGGTGGGAAGTCTGGCCGAACAGGGCATAGCTTTTGCTGGGCAAAAGACAACGGCCCAGGAGGCCTTTGATGCCATTGTCTCTAGAGTCCTGGAAAAGCTCTTGCCTCATCTGCCCATTTCAGAAAACTAAGGCCAGGCCAGGGTTCATGCAGGATAAAACCCACAGAGTCACGAAGACACATAGCAATTAAAGGAGCTAAAAGGAATCGAATCATAGCCTTGCCGACTCTGAAATAGCGAAAAGCCTACGATTCTTTGTCTTCCTTCTTACCCATTCTTGATTTCCTGATTGAGAGAATATCCGACCACAGTTCGAATAGCAACAATGATGGCTAATATGATAACTTGGTCCAGGCCGGGCGTGAGAATGGTCTTCATCAGATCGCCTGCAATAAAAAATTCTAAGCCTAACATAATTTTTGAGGTGAAATCTGTTCTGATTGCGTTATAATCCAGAATGCGCCTGCCTATTTCTTTCGCCAGGATTTTTATGATGGCTCCAATGCCCGCAAAAAAGATAATTGCGGCACCGAATGAGGATAGAAAGAGACCAATAGCATCAATAACACTTATGTAGTTCATTATCGTATATTTTAGATGCAAAAAGATTTAAGACTTTGGGATTATATTTGGTATTATTTCACGCTAATAATTTGGAAAAATTCTTGAAAAATATAAGAAGTGGTATGCAGTAAAATATATGATAAGATAATGAGGAGGACATGAGAGCAATTGCAGTCGTTCCCAAAGCAAAGAACAGCGCTCACATTGTGGATGTTGCTATACCCAGCATCCACGAGGATAGTGTCCTTGTTAAGATTAATCTGGTAGGCCTTAACGGAACTGACAAAGAAATCGATGAGGGGCTCTATGGAGAAGCTCCTCAAGGGGAGGGATTGTTAATCTTCGGGCACGAATCTATAGGAAAGGTCATTGGTCATCGGTTAAGCCCACCACTCAGCCCTAAAGCGCTCACGATTGACGTGCGGATCAAGGGCTTGACTATCATAAAACCCTAAAATAGTTTCC
>Ga0307378_10003301_pt1 | contig 23764 bp, 21 predicted proteins | sample UN1MG_FD_202238 | JGI IMG/M metagenome (GOLD analysis project Ga0307378, IMG submission 202238) | Soil microbial communities from Risofladan, Vaasa, Finland - UN-1 | ecosystem: Environmental > Terrestrial > Soil > Coastal area > Acid sulfate soil | place: Finland: Risofladan, Vaasa | collected...
GGACCAGGCGGGAGTATCTGCGGGCCGTTCGCCAACTGGCCGCCTACTGCATGGTTTCGCCCGATCAACTCAGCGAGCGGAAGGTGGAACAGTACCTCCTCTACGTCCGCGACGAGTTGGGCGTGGCCAAAGGAACCTTCGAGCCGATCGTTGCCGGGCTGAAGTTCTTCTACCTCCAGACGCTCGGCTACGACTGGCCGCTGTTCGCGAAAAAAAAGTCCGCAAGCCACGTCAGAAGCGGTTGCCCGACGTCCGCAGCGATGCGGATTGCCGCCGCCTGATCGCCGCGTTGCAAAAGCCCGTCTACCGCGGCTGTTTCACGCTCATCTACGCCTACGGCTTGCGGATCACCGAGGCGGTCACGCTGCCCGTCACGGCGGTCGACTCGAAGCAGATGCTGCTCCGCGTCATCGGGAAGCGAAACAAGGAACGGGTTCTCCCGCTGACCGAATCGATCCTCCAGATGCTCCGCGAGGTCTGGAAGATCCACCGCAGCCCGAAGTGGCTCTTTCCCAGTCGGCGTCTGGTGACCCACCTGCCCGACGCCACCGCGCGGGCCGCGTTCGTCAAGGCGCGGAACGAGAGCGGCTTCGACGCAAATTTCCGGCCCCACTCGCTCCGGCACAGCTTCGCCACGCACATGCTGAGAGCGGGGCGTGGACATCCGCATCATCCAGATCCTGCTCGGGCATTCCAGCCTGCGGTCCACGGAGATCTACACCCATCTGACCGAGCCGCTGCGCGATCAACTCCGCAAGCTGCTTGCCCAGACCACCGAGGGCCTGTTCCAAGGAAGGAGGCCCCGCCATGGTTGAGCCGAGCACTTGCCCGCCCAAGGCGGGCGTGGAGTTGGCCGACGTGGTCGGCCGGTTCGGTTCCGAGTATCTCGCCCAATACGGCCAGGTAATAATGCCCTCCCAGAAAAGGGCACTCTCGGACATCGCGGCCTGCTGCACCCGAGAGTTGGGCGGGCGCCTGTACCGATGCGACGACTGCCACGACACGTTCTGGCGTTACCACGGCTGCCGCAACCGGGCCTGCCCGAAGTGCCATGGAAGCCAGACACGGAAGTGGCTGGAAGAGCGTCAAGCGGAGTTGTTGCCGTGCGACTACTTTCACGCCGTCGCCACCGTACCCTCCGAGTTGCACGGGGTGTTCCATCGCCACCAGAAGGCGATGTACGGCCTCTTGATGCGGGTGGCGGCCGAGGCGGTCAAGGAACTCTGCGCCAACAAACGCCACCTCGGGGCGCTACCCGGCATCCTCTCCGTCCTGCACACGTGGAACGGCCGGTTGGGCTATCACCCCCATGTCCACATGCTGATCACCGGCGGCGGCATCACCCCCGACGGCCAGCACTGGCAGCCGGCCCGCGGAGAGTTCCTCGTGCCGGTCGCCGTCCTCTCCCGAAAGATCGCCGCCAAGTTCCGCGATGCCTTAAAGGCCAAGGCACCGGCCGTGTTTGCGGGCATCTCGGGAAGCGTCTGGCGGCGGCAGTGGGTCTCCTTCGTCAAACACTACGGCCACGGCAACGACGCCGTGCTGAACTACCTGTCGCGGTATGTCTTCCGTACCGCGATCAGCAATGCGCGGATTCTCGGCATGGACCAGACCCACGTGACGTTCCGCTGGAAAGACCGCCACGCCCAGACCTGGCGCACTCAGCGAGTGCCGGGCGTGCAGTTCCTCCGGCGTTTCTTGCGGCACGTCCTGCCACGAGGCTTTCATAAGGTCCGCTGTTACGGACTGTGGCACCCCTCCAGGCGGACGGAGTCGGCGCGGGCGTGGGTGGAACTGATGCTGGAAACGTCGGCCGAGACGACGAAGCCCCTGAAGCTGGCAGACCTGTTGGATGCCTTGGGCCAACTGGCGCAACGGACGGATCAAGCCTGCCCGGATCCCCAGGACGACGACGCGGACTGCCCGCGATGTCCTCACTGCGGCAGCGTCGGCACGCGATTGCTGGGCGAATACCCCCATTGCGGCGGGCCGTAGCCATGCGGCGTCCATGACCTGAAACGCTCATGGCGACCCTTTTCAGCCGCGTTCTGCAACGGACGCGGGCGCGGCCATCTTCATGCTGCGCGCATGGCGAGGAATCCCCTTCTCGATTCCGCCCCCCAATCGCCTCGACCGCCCCTTCCGTACTCGCCTTTCCAACCCGCCCCCGCACGCTCCTCCCTCCCGCGGCGAAGCACTTCGTCCAAGAGACTTTTCGCATCGGCTCCGCGATGCGAAAAGTCTTGTCTCTTGTGCCTACGAGAGGGAAGTGGATAGCCCTCTTGCACAATTGCCGTTTGACGTAGCCAGCGGGCGTGACGAAAAAGGGTCCTCCGCGTGTTCTCTCGTCTTCACCACGCAACGCGTTTGTGGTAAACGAAAGGTATTCACAAGGGTATTCAGACATTTCAGTGGGTAAACGTGGGGCCCGCCCGAGACGCGTGGGTTCGGTTCGTTCCGTTGAGACATCCGGGACGTTGCCGCAGTACCGGGAAAAGAAGTGCGTTTTCACAACAAAGGAGAGTTCGCATCGAGCGACACGGGCGCGACTTGCGGCAAGAAACGAGGCTTCTCGCCTGGAAAACCGGGTTGGCGGACGCCGTGAGCCGTGAACGAGCCCAGGTTTCGGGTTTTCAGGCACTCTTCGAGTACGGGAATGTACATAGGTACAGTTTATCCAGCCACTGAAAACCCGGAAGAGCCAAGAAGATGATCACGCCGATCATCATCCAGGTCCTGTTTTGGCTGGGGATCCTGGTCGCCGTGATCGCGGCGCTGGTGAGCATGTTCACCCAGTCGTTCTTTGTGGGGCTGCTCATGCTGATCCTGGGGCCGATCCTGGTATGGGTATACTGCGAACTTCTGATCGTGATCTTCAAGATCCACGATTGCCTGGAAGGCATCCGTGAGGCCCAGGCGCCCCCACAGGTTCAGGAAGGGTGACGGGACGAGGGCCCGCGGGTGGCGACCGCGTGGATGCGGTCGCGGGGGCGCGCGGTGTTCCCAACAGGACCCCATGAATCGGGTCACGATGTGGCTTGCTCGGCGGGGCCCGGAGTCACGGGCGGTCGCGCGAGGCCCTGGGGAACCAAACGCGGACGTCCGGGTGCATGGTATAGAGGCGCACTTGGCGGCCGTCGTCGACGAGGATCGCGCTGGAGTGGTTGGTGGCGATGATCGGGTTGTTGGGGTACTTCTTCCAGTGCACCAGGTCGTCGCTCTCCGCCACGTTGGTCGTCCAGGGCCCGCGCCACTTCGGGTCGGCGTTGGCGTGGTAGTAGGCGTAGTAGCGGCCCTGATACTCGACCACCTGGTTGAGGGCCACGGCGCGGCGGTCGTAGGCGTCGGGGCCGGTGGGGATCACCGGATCGTCCTGCACGTTGGTCCACACCTTCCGATCGGTCGACCGGGCCAGCCAGATCGCCCGATCGCCCCGCTCGTAGAACAGGTACCAGGTGGGGCCTTCGATCCAGAGGGTGGGCGTGCCGTAGGGGCCGGCGCTGAGCGGCTTGCCGTCGGAGCAGCGGACGTCGAGGCTCCCGTGGTCCTGCCAGTGGACGCGGTCGGTGGAGGTCATCATGTGGGCGACGTCGTGGCGCCCTTCGGCGGCCATATAGTACGTGTCGCCATGCTTGACCACGCACATGTCCTCCACCCAGGACTCGTCGAAGATCGGGTTGTTCGGGTGCCGGGTCCAGTGGAGCCCGTCGGGCGAGGTGGCGTAGCCGAGGAACTTGGCGTCGGACCGGCCGGGATGGTAGCCGGTGTACCACAGGTGCCAGGCATCTTCCTCCCGCAAGATGCACCCCCGCTCGCGGATATGCCGATCCCAGGTGTCTACCCCCGTGCCGGCGAAAACCGGATTTCCCTCGTACGGGACGAAGTCGACCATCTCCGGGGGAAACTCGTCGGCCGGGGCGGAGCCGCTTCCCATCGCTGCGGAAAGCAGGAGGCCGATCCGGCAAGCGAGCAGCACTTTCGACGAGCGCATGGCACAGCTCCCGCTGCAAACGGGTTTTCGCGCCTCTCCTTCCCGGGCTCCGTCCCAGAAGCTGTCGTTCCCAGGCTTTTCCTGGGAACGCACTACCGCGAGGCTCCGCCTCGCCCGAGGCAGGGTGCGCGGAGAGCAGGCAGAGCCTGCCGGACCCGTCCGTTCCCAGGCGGAGCCTGGGAACGAGGGCAAACACACGACGGCCGCCCGAAGGCGACGTGCGGTCACGAGCGACGGTTCGGGTACGCGCTACGGCCTCGCCTGCGCGGTGATCTGCTCGATGATCCAGCGGTCCAGGTCGCGGAGCATCTGTTCGGTCAACTGCTGGCCGCAGGGGTATTGTCGCAGGACAATCGACATGCCGGCGGCGTGCAACAGTCGCAGATCCTCGCAGGCCTTGGCCGGCGGATAGACGTGGCTGTCGCGGGCCACCGCGAGAAGCACCGGCAACTGGCGGCTTTCCGTGAGGCGACCGAAGGGCATGTGGCCGTGGGGAAATTCACCGCAAACTGAAATGACTCCAGCGAAAAGTCTAGGGCAATTCAGGGCGATGCGAAACGCCATCGTCCCCCCGGCGCCGAACCCGGCAAGGAAGACGCGATCGGCGGTCACGTGGAACTTGCGCGCGGCCGCCTCCATTGCCTCCACCACGCGACACTCGGCCTCGTGGATGTGGTCCCGCGTCTGCGGCCAGACGTAGCCCAGCCGCTCCGACGCCCCGCCGGTCGGGCGAAAGCCGCGAGGGGCCACCGCCACGTAGTTCCGCAGGCTGATCGTGGGCATGATCCGCACGAGCTGACGCTCGTCGCCGCCCGGCGAATGCAGCCACACGATGAGCGGATAGGCGTAGTTGGCCTCGTAGTGCTTCGGCCCAAACAGGACGCGCGACGCGTCGTGACTCTCGGAAGTCGAGAAGAGGCCTGATTCGATGCGGAAGGTCGGATGGGCCGGTGCCTCTTCGGATGACTTGGTCGGATGGTGAATACGGTTCATGATTGCATGTTAACCTGATGACCGTGGAATGATCGAAGATGACGGGAGATGAGTCCGAATACAAACCACGTTGGCAACGTCATGCTGCACGCCCCCCCCAGCGACTCGAAGAGGAGTTTGAGAACTCCGTGCGTGACCGCAATGTCGCGGTCGCCGCGGTCCCCCCCCGGACCCTCCTCGGGCATCCAGACACGAGAGACTCTACCCAACCGGCCACCCGCTTGTCAACCGCATCCACCGTCGACAAACGGAAAGGGGCCGAATGCTAGCGTTGCGCGCGGCGACCGCCGGCCGGGGGCCCTCGATCCCTCTCACGGGCTTTCGGTCAACCTGGCCATCGCCTCGACCAGGTCCTTGACCGCGTCGATGCTCCTCCGCAGGGCGGTCCGTTCTGCCTCGGAAAGGTCGATCTCGATAATGCGTTCTACCCCCCCCGATCCGAGGATAATCGGCACCCCGACGTAGTATCCGCCGACGCCGTACTCCCGGTCGCAGTAGGCCGCGGCCGGCACGAGCCGCTTTTTGTCGCGGACCACCGCCTCGACCATCTGGGCCGTGGCGGCGGCCGGGGCATAGTACGCACTACCCGTCTTCAGGAGCCCGATGATCTCCGCCCCCCCGTCGCGGGTCCGCCGGACGATCTGGTCGAGCCGTTCGGGATCAATCAATTGGGTGACCGGGATCCCGCCTACGGAAGTGCAACTCGGCAACGGGACCATCGTGTCGCCGTGACCACCCAAAAGCATGGCCGAAACGTCCTCCACACTAGCCCCCAATTCCATGGCGATAAACGCCCGGAACCGGGCCGAATCCAGAATCCCGGCCTGACCTATCACTCGTTGGTGGGGGAACCCGGTGACCTGCCACGCCCGCTGGACCATCGCGTCCAACGGGTTGGAGACCACGATCACGACGGCCTCGGGGCTTCGTTGGCGAACCTGCTCGGCGACCGAGCCGACGATCCTTGCATTGGTGCTCAACAGGTCGTCGCGGCTCATGCCCGGCTTTCGGGCCACGCCCGCGGTGATCACCACCACGTCGCTCTCGGCCGTATCCTCGTAGCGGGTGGTCCCCACAAGATTGGAGTCGAATCCCACAATGGGGGATGCCTGCATCAGGTCCAAGGCCTTGCCCTGCGGCATGCCGCCCGTTTCGGGGACGTCGAGCAGGACGATGTCTCCCAGTTCGGCCGCCGCACACCAATGGGCGGTCGTCGCCCCCACGTTTCCCGCCCCAATAATACTGATCTTCGCACGCTTCATTCCGCCAAGTCCTTCCTCCGAGGTTCGCAACCTGCGCGACAGGCTACCAGCGTAGGGATTCGACCACCGGCGCGTCAAGCGGCCGAGGGGGCCGTCCTGACGTCCTACCTCGGAGCCTGCTGTAGGATCTTTCGGAGCGTCGGCTCGAGTCGATCGGCGACAAGAGCGAATCCGAGGTCGCTCGGATGGACGCCTTCCTGGAACGCATCGGCGTCGGCCGGCCCCAGCAACTCGAGTCCGTCGACAAGCTGCACCTGGCGGTCACCCGATTCGATCCGCCGGCCCACAGCGGTGGCGACTACACGGCGGACGTATTCGGAGAGCTCGGCGTAGCTGGTGTCGTAGAGCTCGCGCGTGGAGAAGATCGGCGTGACGCAGACGATGGGCACGTCGGAATGATCGGCCCGGATATTGCGCAGCATCTCGGCGTACACGTCTGCCGGCTGCGTACGGTAAGATTTCCCCAGATCGAAGACGTAGCAGCACGCCTCGACGCGGCTCACCAGCTCGACCACCTCGGGCTCCGCCTTGCCGGAGCCGCTGAATCCGAGGTTCACGTAATCCACGTTGAGCCGCCTTGCCAGAATCGCTTCGTACGACATCCCCGGTCGACTCGCGCAAGCGCCTTGGGCGATCGACGAGCCGTAGAACACGATGGGCAGCCGCTCGGCGAACGGGGCCGGCGGGCCTACTTCGGCGCCGGCGTCGACGCCCACGGCCAGAACGGTCACCTCCTGGTAGGACGGCAGGTAGATGCAGATCTCCTTCGAGCCGCCCTCGGCTCCTTGGAAGAAGGTCAGCTCCTGCTCCCCTTCTTGCGTCACCGTGGCAGAGCCCCAATACGTTCGGTCGACGTACGCGTCCAGCCCGCGGCTGCCTATGGGGGACATGTGGCCGAACGAAAGCGTCGCCGAAGCCTTGAGCCTGATTCTCAGGCTGGACGTGTCGCTGGAGAATCGTATCCGGGCGCCGGTCGGAAATCGCATCAGCCTCGCGACGGCGGGGGGCAGTTGCTCCGCGGCACGCTTCGGCAGACGCCACCAGTGAGGCCCGTTCTCCTCGAGCCAAGGGAGGCCGCAGACCTGCAAACGCTCATCGGGGAACGTGATCCACCGGACCGTGGCGCCGCCTGCGCGGTCTGAGCGATCCCCGTCGACGGCTGCGCGATCTCCGGCGTCGCTCGCCCGGCTCTCGCCCGCGGCAAGGGACGCATCTCCGCCCGCCGCCGGCAGGCACAGGGCGAGCGTCAAGCTCACGTTGGCTGCGAGTTGCGTCATCATCTCGTCCGTCCTCGGTATCGCCGGAAGGTGTTTAGTGCTCGGTCTTCCAAGGATACAATGATGCCGGGCCCGGCAACAGGCCGCAGGGAGTATGCCACGAATTGCCGGGGAACGACGAAGCGGAGGAGAGGATGCGTCGAGGAACACGGAGCTTGTCTTTCCTTGCCCCTTGGCTCAGTTGACCACCAATACCCACAAGGAGGAGCTACCTATGACGAAGGCCCAGGTAACGCGTCGTTCTTTCCTGACCACGAGCGCCGCCGGCGCGGCGGCGTCGGGCGCGGCCGGCCTGCTCGGCGCCCCGGCCCCGATCCGGGCGGCCCATCTCAACGAGAGCGTGCGGGTCGGCTTCATCGGGACGGGCGGGCGCTCGAACGCCCATCTCAAGGTCGTCCTGAAGATGCAGCAGGAAAAGAAGGGCGTGGAGGCCGCCGCCGTCTGCGACGTCTACAACGTGAATCGGGAGAGGGCCGCCAAGCGGATCCGGGACGCGGTGGGCACCGACCCGAAACAGTTCGGCGACTACCGCGAGTTGATCGGGGATGCCGACGTCGACGTCGTCTGCATCGCCACGCCCGATCACTGGCACGCCAAGCAGACCATCGAGGCCCTCCGGGCCGGCAGGCACGTCTACTGTGAAAAACCCATGACCCATACCATTCAGGAGGCCCAGGACGTGGTCGCCGCCTGGAAGGAGACGGGCAAGGTGATGCAGGTGGGCGTTCAGCGGACCAGCGACGGGCGCTGGAAGCGGGCCAACGAGTTCATCCGCGAAGGCCGCATCGGAAAGGTCGTCCAGGCCCAAACCGAGTACTACCGCAACAGCGGCATGGGCCAGTGGCGCTACTACGAGCTGTTCCGCGAAATGACCCCCAAAAACATCGACTGGAAGATGTTCCTCGGCACGGAGCTCGGCCTGGCCCCTGAGATGCCGTTCGACCGGGCGGCCTTCCGGCAGTGGCGCTGCTACTCGCCGTTCGGCTCCGGGCTGTACACCGACCTGTTCGTTCACCGGCTGACGCAGATCATCAGCGCCCTGGGCGTGCGGTATCCGCGGCGGGTCGCGGGCGGGGGGGGCATCTTCCTGGAGTACGACGGCCGCGACGTGCCCGACACGGCGACCATCGTGGCCGACTACGACGAGGGCCTCGAGGTCCTGATCACCGCAAGCATGTGCAACGCGCACCCGATCGAGCAGTGCATCCGCGGCCACCACGGGACGATCCTCTTCGATCTCTCGACCGACGGCTTCGAGTTCGAGCCCGAGCGCCCCCAAGTCACCCGGACCGACCAGCCGGAGCGGGTGCACGTCGAGGCGTTCCGTCCGGACAACGAAACGTACGCCCATTGGGAGAACTTCCTCGAAGCGATCGCCAAGAACGATCCGCCCGGGTGCAACAATCCGCCCGACCTCGGGGCGGCCGCCGTGACGACCGTCACGATGGGCGCCGAGAGCTATCGCAACGGCGTGGTCTACGAGTGGGACGCCGACCAGAAGAAGCCGGTCCCAAGCGGCCCGGCCTACGCGGAGATGTGGCAGAAGATGTCCGCCGAGCGGGCCGCCCCGCGCCACGTCCCCGGCTGGGCCCCCTACGACAAGGCCCCGATGTTCAGCCGGCAGATCCCCAACGACTACCAGAAGCTGGAGGGCCCGTGGCCGAACGACGAGAGCGATCCGGCAGGCCCGTAGCACGATCCCACGTTCACATGGTTGTGGCACGGTCGGGAGACCGTGCCACAACCGTCTGGTGGTTATGCCGCGGGATCGTCCGCCGAAGTGGCCGCCAGCGGCATTAGCGCACGATCTCCGTGTTCGGCATGTTCTCTCGGAGCTTCGCGGCGCCGGCCTCGGTCGTGTTGGTGCCTTCGATCCGCAAGTACTTGAGGTTCTCGAGTCCCTTGAGGTGCTCCAGGCCGGCGTCGGTGACGAAGGTGTTCCATAGATCGAGCCACTCGAGGCTCTTCAGTTTCGAGATGCCCTCTTCGAGCCCCTTGTCGTTGACGGCGGCTTCGCCCAGGTCGAGCTTGACCAGCGGGGCGTCCTTGAGCTGCGCCAGGCCGGTTCCGGTGACCGTGGTGCCGCGGAGGTAGAGGATTCTGAGCGGCAGGCCCACGAGCTTCGTGACGCCGTCGTCGGTGATGCTCGTGGCGCGCATCAGGTTGAGCTCTTCCAGGTTCTTGAGGTTGGCCAGGTGCTCCAGCCCGGGATCGGAGACCATTTGGGCGTCTTCGACGGTCAAGTGCGTGAGGTTGGTAAGCCCCTTGAGGTGTTCGAGCCCCGTGTTGCCGACCATCAGGCTCCGCATCTTGAGGGCCCTGAGGCCGGTCAGCCCGGCCAGGTGGGCGATCCCTTCGTCGGTCAGCCCCATGTTGCCCCGCAGGTCGAGCAGCCGGAGCCGGGTCATCCCTTCCAGGTTCTCGAGCCCGTCGTCGGAAAAGTCGTTGTAGAGCAAGTGCAGATACTCGAGGTTCGGCAAGTCCCGCAGGTGGGCCAGCCCTTCATCGGTCACGCCCTCGCTCCGCCGCAGGTTCAACTCCTTGAGCTTGGCAAGCTTCTTCAAGGGCACCAAGCCCTCGTTGGTGATCGTAGTGTTCACCAGCCAGAGCACCTCGAGGTTTTCGAGGTTCGACAGATGCGCGATTCCCGCGTCGCTCAACTTGGGGCCGTCGACCTTGAGCGTCTTCAAATCGGTCAGCTTCGCAAGCAGCGCGAGGTCCTCGTCGGTGGTGGGAGCCTGCATCTTCTCCAGATCGATGGAGACAATCGTCCCCCCGTCGCCACGCTCAACGACCCCCTCCAGCGCTTCGACGCGTTCGACGGCCTCGGTCGCTTGCTCCCCAACCGCGTCCGGCCCGGGGGGCTGGATCGTCGTCGGGGGGGCCGGCCCAGGCTGGTCGACCGGCGGACAACCGGTCACCCCGGCAAGCAGGACAAAAACACTCAGAAGCAGGAGAAATCGGAAGGTCATTGCTCGTACTCCTCGATGCATGAATGGCTCACGCGCGTCGCCAATCCTCGAAATGGCACGCTATGGTCGTAGCTCCTCAAACTACCGGACCGCTGACCGACCAGCAAACCCCCCTCCGGAGGCAATCGGGTCCCCACGTCGTGTCAGCGCCGGCGGGCGACGCATCAGCGCCAACGGGCCAGTCTGACGGAAGGGCTCCCTGATGATGGCACGGGGCGCGAAGGTCGAGCGACGGACCGGATCGTGGCAACTTGCGTATCCGCCCATCGCGAGTTATTGTGGGAGGGTCTGACATGCCTGAAAAGTTTTCCCTCCCCGTTATTGCGATCAAGGAGCTACGATGATGCCAGGTAGAACCAGCCGACGTCGATTCCTGCAAACCAGCGCTGCGGCGGGGGTCGGCTTCTGGGTTGCCGGCGGGCTACGGGCCCGAGCCAGCAACTCGGCCAACGAGCAGATTCAGTTCGCCTCCGTGGGCGTCGACGGCAAGGGCCGCAGCGACTCGCGAAACGCCTCGCGGCACGGGGCCATGGTCGGCATCTGCGACGTGGACAGCAACAAGCTGAAGGCGGCCGCCGCCCTCTATCCCGACGCCCGGCAGTTCGCCGACTTCCGCGAGATGCTCGACGCGATGGGCGACAAGATCGACGCGGTGACCGTGAGCACGCCCGACCACAACCACGCCGCCGCCGCCGCGATGGCCATGAAAAAGGGCAAGCACGTCTATTGCCAGAAGCCGATGACGCACTCGATCTACGAAGCCCGCCGGCTCGGCGAGATCGCCCGCGAGAAGGGCGTGATCAGCCAAATGGGCAACCAGGGCACGTCGCTGGACAGCCTCCGCGAGGCGGCCGCCGTCCTCCGGTCCGGGGCCCTCGGCGCGGTCAGCGAAGTCCATATATGGACAAATCGCCCCATCTGGAAGCAGGGCATCGACCGCCCGGAGCCGGCCGAAGTCCCCGATTTTCTTAACTGGGACCTTTGGATCGGCACGGCCCCGATGCGGCCTTACACCACGCTCTATCACCCGTTCTCGTGGCGCGGCTGGTGGGACTTCGGCACCGGGGCCCTCGGCGACATGGCCTGCCACACCGTCAACCTGCCCTTCATGGGCCTCGATCTGCGGGACCCGACGTCCGTCCAGGCGGTCACGTCCGGCCACAACCGCGACAGCTACCCGCAACGGTCCACGATCGAGTTCGAGTTCCCCGCCAACGACTGGCGCGGAGCCCTGAAAATGGTCTGGTACGATGACAAGGGCAACCAGCCCCCCGCCGAGCTGTTGGACGGGAAGAAGGTCCCCCAGACCGGTTCGCTCGTCATCGGAGAGAAAGGCAAGCTCCTTTCCCCCGGCGATTATGGCGGGTCGTTCGAGCTGATAGGCCTCGAGAAGCCGAAGGTCGAATGGAAGAGCGCCCCCGATGCCGGCGGCACCGATGAGAACCACATGGCCGAGTTTGCCCAGTGCATCAAGTCGGGCGAGCAGGCCAGGTCGAACTTCCCCGACTACGCCGGCCCGCTCACCGAGACCATCCTGCTGGGCAACCTGGCCGTTTGGGTCGCCCCCGAAGCCGGCGTCAAGGGCCAGAAGGTCGAGTGGGACGCGAAGACCATGACCGTCAAGAACATCGAAGGGCTGGAGAAGATCGTCAAGCCGCCCTACCGCGAAGGCTACACGCTCTAGACGTAGCCGCACGAGCCCCTACCGCCCAACCGGCCGCGAGTGCAAGCCTTTCGACGGCGCCTCGCGGCCGTTTTCTTATTCTTGTTTTCACGCGATCAGGAGATGCACGCGATGACGAAGGGGCAGACGAACGGGCAAAGGAACCCGCTCTTGCTGCTTTCACACGGGAATGACGGTCACCGATTCTCCTTCGGCTCCGGAAGACGGTCCGCGAAGACGGCCCCGGTCCGCCGCAGCTCCTCGACCAGCCGCGCGCGGTAGTCGGCCAACACGTGGCGATGCGCCGGATCGAGCGCCAGGTTCTCCAGCTCCTCCGGATCGGCCTCCAGGTCGTACAGCTCCTCGATCTCGTCCTCGACCAACGTGCGGATGTACTTGTACCGCCCCTGGCGAAGGAACACGTACCACGGCACGCCGAGCGTCTTCTCGCCGGTCAAGGCCCCGTCGGTCTCCGGCCCAAACGCCCAGCCGAACTGCTCCATCACCACCGGGTAAGGCCAATCGCCTTCCGGGTTTTCGAGGAGCGGGCGGAGGTCGTGGCCGTGCATCTTCCACGGCGGCTCGACTCCGGCCAGCGCGAAAAACGTGGGGACCAGGTCCAACGCGCAAACCGGCCGCCGGCATACCTTCCCCTGCGCTACCCGGCCGGGCATCCGCACGATCAAGGGCGCCCGCAGGTTCGCGTCGTACGGGGCGACCTTCCAGGCGAACCCGTGCTGCCCCCAGGCGAAGCCCTGGTCGGAGGTGTAGACGACGAGCGTGTTGTCGAGCTGCCCGGTCTCCTCCAACGTCTCGAGCAGCTTGCCCACGCCCTCGTCGAGCGCCCGAACCGCCCGATTGTACTGGCGGACCGCCTCGGGAAGCGTCTTCTTTCCGGAGACCGGCACGCCCCCCTCACCCGGCTTCCACACGCCATACTGCTGCATGTACCGGGGCTTGGTGGGTCTTGGCGGATAGATGTCCTCGGGCGTCGGCACCGGCTCATCCGCCCGGTAGCAATCCTCGTGGCGCCCGGCGGCCGTGTACGGCCCATGCACGGCGTCGTAACAGAGCCAGAGAAACCAGGGCTTCTGGTGGTCGCGGCGGAGGTAGTCGACGGCGTAGCGGGTGTAGTTGTCGGTCGAGTAGCCGCCCACGGCCCGGTAGGGCCCGCCGTCGAAATTGAGCTTCTGATTGCGGTAGTATCCGCCCGCCTCCTTGGGCATGGCGTGGTTCCAGACGATCGAGTGGTCCCAGGCGCGTCCATGGCCCGCATCGGGCGAGAGGTGCCACTTGCCGATCATGGCCGTGTGGTAGCCCGCCTTGCGCAGCTCCTCCGGCCAGAACCGAAACATGCCCGGATCGTACTTGCTGATCGGGTTCCGCTCGACCTCGATCCCTCGAATCCCGTGCGGGTGCAGCCCGGTGAGCATCATCGCCCGGCTCGGCAGACACCACGTCCCCACGTAGGCGTCGCGGAATCGCACGCCCTCGGCGGCCAGGCGGTCGATGTTCGGCGTGCTGACCCACGGGTGCGCATCCTCGTAGCAGCCGACCGAGCGGCGACTCTGGTCATCGGTGAAAATCAGCAGGATGTTGGGGCGACCGCGCGAATCGCGATCGAGGGCTTCCACGGCCCCGGGTGTTGACAACACCAGGCACGCAACGATGATAGCGGTTGTGGTCATTCCGTACCGTGAGTGACCACGGGTTGGACGTCGGTCGATGAGCAGGACGGAACGCATGCCGGCAGTCTCCTTGGGCGATCTCGCCGCGTTGGAGGCAAGAGCTGTCGTTCGGCCGCCAGCCGATCGACCGCAAGTATCACTCCCCACGACGGCGCCGTCAATTCGGCGACCGCGACCAGGACGTAGAATCAGTCTTACCCTGTGCGTTGGGTGGCACTGGCGTCTCGCCAGTGTGCCCACGGAAGCACGGGCAAGATGCCCGTGCCACCCCCGCTTCTTGAGCGGCCGGACGACGTGGCGAGATGACTCTCGGGTGAGCTTCGGTATCGCTCCCCGTTTCTGAAACAACGGAAGAAAGCGGCGACGAGTCGCCGCACTCCAGAAGAGCTTCGCTTCTCGCAGGACTGACAGCATGAAGAGCACTCCCAGGTCAATTCTGTTGTTCGCCGCGGTGTTGGTCGTGGCGGCCTTTGCCTGGATGACCGTCGCCGTGGGGGCGGAGGCCGACTGGCGCGTGGGGCTGGCCCAGGTCTCGATCACGCCGGAGGAGCCGGTCTGGCTTTACGGCTACGCGGGCAAGGCTCGCTTTCGGCCGTGTGAGGGCGTGTCGGACGACATTTACGCCCAGGCGATGGCCGTCGCCCACGGCGACGGCGAGCCGGCCGTGCTGATCGTCGCCGACCTGTGTGTGCTTCGCGAGCCGGAGGAGACGGCCCTCGGCCAGGTGATCGTGCGACGAACCGGGCTCGAGCGGCGTCAGATCCTGTTGAACTGGTCGCACACGCACTCGGGCCCGATGATCGGAACGTCGGACGTCAACCGCTACCCCGTGCCGGAGGAAGACCTCAAGCGGATCAAGGCCTACACCGAAACGCTCTGGAACAAGCTCGCCGACGTTGCGGCCGCCGCGCTGGCCGACATGCGGCCGGCGCGCCTCTCCTGGGGCGCGGGCCAAGTCGATTTCGTGCTCAGCCGGCGGGCGTTTCACGAGGACGGCCGGTACCGCGGCATGAGCGCCAATCCGGACCGGTACGCGGACCGCACGGTGCCGGTGCTCCGGATCGACGCGCCCGACGGCCGCCCGCGAGGCGTCGTCTTCGGATGTGCGTGCCACGCCGTCACGCTCGGCTCCCAAAACGCCAATCTCTCCGGCGACTACCCCGGGTTCGCCCGACGGTACGTTGAAAGCCAGATGCCGGGCGTTCAGGCGATGTTCGTGCAGGGCTGCGGCGCCGACGCCAACCCGCACCCTCGATCCACCCCGGACCAGGTCGAGGTGGTCGAGCGGCAAGGCCGCGAGCTGGGCGTGGAAGTGTGCCGGGTCGCGTCGGACGAGCTGGAGCCGATTCGCGGACCGCTCCGCGTCGAGTTCGAACGGGTCGACCTGCCGATGAAGCCGGCCCCGCCACGCGAGGAGCTCGATAAGCTCGCTGCCGGGCCGTTCTGGAAGTCGCACAACGCCCGGCGTATCCTCGAAGCCCAACAGCGCAACGAGCCCATCCCCACCCACTACCGGGCTCCGCTGGCACTCTGGCAATTCGGCGACGACCTGACCCTGGTGGGCATCTCCGGCGAGGTAGTTTCCGACTATGTCCCCTTGGTGGCCGAGACGATCGGGCCCGGCCGCTTGTGGGTCGCGGGCTACTGCAACCAGGTGTTCGGGTATTTGCCCTCGGCCAAGGTCGTGAGCGAAGGGGGATACGAGACGCTCGGGCTGGTCTCCGCCCACATCGGGTGGTTCTCGGCCGACGCGCAGGACGTCCTACTAGCCAAGATTCGAGCGATGAGCCGAAAGGCCGGCGGAAGAGCAGTCCCCTAGATCCCGGCCCGTCGGGGCCACGACTCTCGCGGCGGAGCGATTGTTGAGCCACACAGACCGAGAGCAAAACGCAACACGAAAGGACAAGCGATGAACGGCACGCGGCGGTTTCTTGAGAAGACGGCTCGTTGGCGGTGCCTTCCGGCAATCGTGATCTGGGCCGTGGCGGCCGGGCCGGCGGCTTCCGACGCTGCGGGATCCGAATTGTGGATCGGGGCGGCCACGGGCGACATCACGCCCGACCGGCCCGTCCCGCTGACCGGCTACCGAAGCGTGCGCGTCTCCCAGAGCATCCTCAGCCGGTGCACGGCCAACGTCCTGGCCCTCGAGGCACGGGACGGCGACCAGGTCGGCGATCAGGCGATCCTGGTCGCCTGCGACCTGTGCGTCATTCGGCCCGGCATTCAGGAGGGCTTCCGCAAGCACGTCGAAGGCCGACTGCCCGGATTCGACATTCAGAAGCTCTTCCTCGCCTCCACGCACACGCACACGGCGCCCGTGCTGCTCCAGGACCGCTACCAAGGCTACGGCGACGCCATGCAGCCGAAGGACTACGTCCCGTTCTTGTATGAGCGGATGGCCGACGCGGTGGTCGAAGCCTGGGAGAGTCGGGCGGTCGGGGCGGTCGCCTGGGGACTCGGGCATGCGGTCGTCGGGTGCAACCGCCGGTCCGTCTTCCGCGACGGCTCGGCCGTGATGTACGGCAAGACGAACACCCCCGAGTTCCGCGGCATCGAAGGCTACGAGGACCACGCGGTCGACGTCCTTTGCTTTTACGACGACCAGAAGAAGCTCAAGGCGGCGGCCATCACGCTGGCCTGCCCGGCGCAGTCGGTCCGCGGCAGCTCGCTCAGCGCCGACTTCTGGCACGACGTGCGCAGGCTGCTCCGCGAGCGTCACGGCGAGGGGCTCTGCGTGCTCGGCTTCGCGGCGCCGGCCGGCGATCAATCGCCCCATCGGCTGTTTCGCCAAGCAAGCGAAGCGCGAATGGACAAGCTCCGCGGACTGACTCAGACTCAGGAGCTGGGCCGGCGGATCGCCGCGGCGGTTGACGACGTCGTCGGCCTGATCGAGAAGGACATTCGCACCGACGTGCCGCTCGTCCACCGCATCGAGCGGTTCGACGTGCCTGGACGCAAGGTCACCGAAGAAGAATACGCCCGGGCGAAAGGGCTCTACGACCCGCTGGCCACGAAGGAGAAGCTCGTCGGTCCCGACTACTGGAACATGAACTTCTACAAGCTGACGACGGACCGCTACGACGCCCAGCAGAAGGCCGACCCGCGGTATCCGATCGAGATGCACGTCCTCCGGCTGGGCGACGTGGCCATCGCCACCAACCCCTTCGAGCTCTACCTCGACTACGGCGTTCAGATCCAGGCCCGCAGCCCGGCCGTGCAGACGACCCTGATTCAACTGGCCAGCCCCCTCGATTTCGGCTACTACGTGCCGACCCCCAAAGCGCTTGCCGGCGGCGGCTACAGCGCGATCGTCGAGCAGAGCCTCGTCGGCCCGGAAGGCGGGCAAGCGCTGGTCGAGCGGACCTTGGCGACGATCGAGGAGCTATGGAAGTGAAATGGGTCGTGGAGTACTTCAGTCGCATCGGCGTCAATCGCGATCAGACTCGGAGAGTCCCATCGCGTTTGCCAGCGCTCGGCCGGCTCCGGCCATGGGATACGGGGTGAACAGGTGATACACCTTATGGGGCACCAAAGGAGAGACGTCCTCGCCCGTGTCCAGGTCTTCCGCCAAGATGCGAATCAGCCTGAGCTTGTCCATGGCAGGCAGCTTCTTGACCGCGGGCAGCAATTCCGCGAGCGTCATACCTCGGCTCCTCGAATACGGGGCCCGTTGCCGACCCACTCCAACCCCCATTGTAGTCCGCGGGCCGGTCCTCCGTCCAGCGGGGTTGTCCGGCGAACCGCTTGAGAGGGGGGATTCAGGAGCGACAGCGGTTTCGCGAGGGGCGAGAGTGCCCGGCCAATCATCGCGAATACGACGCCTCTTATGAACTTCGCCGAGATCGATCGCGCGGATCACGGCCCCCCTCCACCAACCTCACTCAAAACACCCCATTAGCTCGTCGGCAAACATGGCGTGGCCGCGGTCGTCCGGGTGGTTGATGCCGTTGCGGAGCAGGGTGACGTAGGGGATGCCCTCTTTGAACAAGTGCTCCCAGCGGGCCGTGGCGTCGGCCAGCGCCAGCCCGCGCGACTCGGCGAATTTGCGCAGCGCCAGCACGTAGGGGCGTCGCTCCGGCTCGCGGAGCGAGCGGAAGCCCATCATGCTCGGCATCGTGAAGTGCGACGTGATCAGGATCACCTCGGCCTGGAGCGCTTCGAGACGGCCGAGGATCTCGCCGTACACCTCGTCGACCTGCTCGGGCGAGAGGGAGGCGTCGTTGACGAACTCGATCGTCACGAGGTCGGGCCGGGCCTCGGCGATCCGCTGCCAGTCGCAGCCCGGCCGCCCGGGAAACCGATCCGGCCAGAGCCACTGCCGCGAGTGCGAGCCGCCCACCGCGATCGTCTCGACCTCGATCGGCGCATCGGGGTATTTCGCCTTGAGCCGCTTCTCGAACACGGCCGGGTAGCGCGTGCTCGGCGTGCCGGCGTCGCCGCCGGCGGTGACGCTATCGCCCCAGCAGACCATCTTGACCGGCCTGCCGGCGCGGATCTTGGCCAGCGTGTTGGGGATGCGGCCGGGCGTGGTCTGCGTGGACGCTTCGTCGGCGGTTTCCTCGACCGGGAAGATGTCGGCGTTGGCTCCGTCGCCGTGATAGTCGACGAACACGTTGGCCACGCGGACCTCGCCGGGGCCGACGGGCGGCGGCAGAGGGATGGTCAAGTGGGGCTCGCCGGGGCGGAGGATCTCACGGCCGTCGGCCGTCTTGATTCGGGAATCGATCCGCCGCAGCGAGTAGTCGTAATCGACCGCGACTCGGTCGTCCGGGGTGACGCTCGACTCGGGGCCGATCCCCAGCGATCCCCATACGGGTCGACGAGGTAATCGCGCCCCCGGATCAGCACGCGCTCGCCGTGGCGAACCACGATGCTCTCCGGCACGATCGCGCCCGGGGCGGGGGTTCCGATCCCGGGGGCGAGCGTCTGGATCTCGCGCAGTCGCGTGCCCCGGGCCCAAGCCTGCGGCTTGTCGGGCGAAAGCTGCGCTAGCTCACCGCGGACGCGGACGATCGGCGCCGGGTCGGCCTTCACGGCGTCGGCGGCGCGGGCCGATGGGCACGCCGCGGTTATGAGGAGCAAGAGTCCCAGGACGCGAAGCCAAGGGAAGCGTACGTGAGTCATGGTAGTCCGCCGGGTGTGGGAACCGTAATAGAACGGGTTGAGCGCACGCGCCCCAGGTGACTATCGAAGATGCGACCCCCTTTGTCAATCCCTTGGCTCGGTGCGTTGTGGCGGTTCGGCCAAAGGTCGCCCGGGTGGTCCCGGCGGAGGGACGATCTGGCGCCAGCGTCGCAGCCGGTATGCCCGAACGCCCCAATACACGGCGACGTACGAAGGAATGCCGGCGGCCAAGCCGACGAGGATCCCGCCCAGCCATAGCGGCCACGCGACGTCGCTGAAGCGCGACCAGTAGAAGACGACGCTCGGCCACCAGCCTGCGGGTGGGCGGCTCAAGTCGGCCCACCACGTTCGCCCCAGTGCCGGTCGGCCCAACAGCTTGCGTCCCACCAGGTAGCAGCCATAGTAGATGGTGGCACAAGTGGTCGGGTTGGTGATCCAGACGAAGGGCAGGCCGACCGCGCGGTTGGCTCGGAAGAGCGTGGCGAGGAAAACGACCAGCACCATTTGGACGCCGAGCGTCGGCGTGAACGCGACGAAAACGCCGAGTGCCACGCCCAATGCCAGGCGATGGGGCGGATCGTGTGCGTGGAGCAGGTCGTGTACGACAAAACGACGGACCGCGACCTCGTAGTGCCGCCAGCGTTCCGGCAAGCGAGCTCGTCTCATCCGGCTGTTCCCTTCAAGGCTTCCGCGTTCGCCGATGGAGATTGCTCCGTGACGGGAGAGCGCGCCTTTCGGTTCGTTGCAGCGCCGTCGTCGCCACGGCCTATTGACGTTTGCACGGCCAATGATCGCCCGACGTGGACCGGACCCTGGGGCTCCGGGCTTCCGATGGAAGCGCCCGGTTCATTGGCCATGCAAGGCTCAATAGGATCGCCCGAAGAATAACTTCCGCATTTCCCCAGTAGTAGGCACACGCCGTGTGCCGTAACCGGCGGACGGCACACGGCGTGTGCCTGCTACTGAGATCGGGAACCTATTCTTCGGCCGATCCTTACGGGGATCGGCGCGTGAGATGGGCAGCCGCCTTCTGCCATCCGGCCCGAAGCGGAGGCGCCAGCGCGAAACAACAGAAGACCAAAGGCACGGCAAGCACGGCAATCTCGCGAACGAGAAAGACCACCATCCCGGCGAAGATGAGTTGCAGGACGTGCCTGTACGGCCTCCGCCCTCGGAATAGGTGGTTGGCTACGTGAGGGTAGCGTATGCGAGACGCCATGAGGCAGGCCAAGAGCAAGGTGAGTAGAGGCAAGAACGCCGTGGTGGCACTCGCCGCCCGTTCGCCCAGCCATTGTATCCAGCCCCCGGCTTGCCACTCGGCCAGCCGGTACAGAGCAGGCCGGGCGACGGCGAAGGCCGCGATCGTCCCGGCAGCGGCCGGCGACGGCAGGCCCGTAAAAACGTCGTGTGCGTCCTCCTCGTCGGTTTCGACGTTGAACCGCGCCAGACGTAGAATCGTGCAAAGCATGAAAAGCAGGGCAATCACCCACAGCACGCGGCCTTGGTATTGATCGCAGAAAGCAAGCATCATGATCGGCGGAGCAACCCCGAAGCTGATCAGGTCGCAGAAACTGTCGAGCTGCGCACCGAAGTCGCTGGTTTGGCGGGTCCAGCGCGCCACCTGCCCGTCGAACACGTCGAACAACATCGCCGCGAAGATGAGCCATCCGGCCACGTAGAGATGTTGGCTTCCCAGGACGTCGGGGCCGACGTGAGCCACGTACGTGATGGCCCCGAAGCCGCATGCGGCGTTCGCCAGCGTCAGCAGCGTCGGAACGACGGCGAACAGTCTTGGGCGGTGGTTTTCCATGGTTGCGCACGCCGCGTGTGAAATCGGTTGTAAAGGGCAGAGGTACGTTTTTCGTAAGGGATGAGAGACGAAGCGTCCGGCGCGGGCGGCTTCGCGCTCATCCCTCATCCCTGATCTTTCATCCAGAGCCACTGGCGGAGCAGCGCCTCGTCGGCGTCTCAAGCGCCGGTTCGACGTACCGGGCCAGTACGGTGGTGCCCGCACGAACCGATTGCCCCAGCCGGGCTTCGAGGATCAGCCCCGGCTGGCGGGGAAGGATCAACTCGGTCCGAGAACCTAACTTGATCATCCCCAGGGCTTGCCCTCGGGAGAGATTCTCGCCCGGCGCTACCCAGCACACGATTCGCCGGGCGACGGCTCCGGCGATCTGCACGACCACCAGCCTGCGGTGCGGGGGGGACGTTTCTTCCAGACGGATCGTCATCCGCTCATTTTCCTTGGATGCTCGGCGCCGCATCGCACCCAGAAACTTCCCCCGCGCGTAAGTCAATCCGACGACGCACGCGGCAGCCGGCGCGCGGTTGACGTGGACGTTGAACACCGACAGGAAGACGGCAATCTTCACCGCCGGCCCGCCGACGTACTCGTGCGATGCCAGCTCGTCGATGGCCACCACTTTGCCGTCGGCCGGAGAGACGATCATCCCCGACTCGCTCGGTGCGGTTCGCTTAGGGTTGCGGAAAAACCACAGGATCAGCGCGCCCCAAACCGCCAGCGGAACGGCCGCCGGCCACCACCACCAGACGATCACCGCCGCCAGCAGCCACGCCCCTCCCCCGAGGATCAGCAACTCGGCCAGCCCCGCGCGAACCAAGGGTAGACGATCTCTCCAGGCGAAAGGGTCGTCCTCAGGTCGCCACGAACACGTCCCCTGGTTGCGGTAGAACTTCAGGTCGCGCGGGTCGAGCACGTCGTGCGGGCATCCGCGATCGTCGCCCAGGCGGAGTCTTCGCATCCGAGCCACGTAGCCGGGACGAAACGTCCTCAGGTACCACCGCCGCACGCGCCCCCATGCCAACTCCAGCCGCATGCAAACGCCGCCCCCCGGCTGGATTGAGGTGATCTGCGGATCCAACGGCTCGACGACCGCCTGCGACGGCGCCCTCGGAGCTCGGCACCCGGAGGTCGTGCCGCCCGCCGCCTGGACTTCCGGAACCGACTCCGCGGTCATAGCGCACGGAGCCTGAGGTGTAACGTCTCGCGGCTTTCTCACGTCGGAACTGGTCATAGCCGGAAAAGTGACTTCAGAGGAACGGGGTCGGGTCCCATCCGATGCCGTCCCGACGCGCCGACGTCTTAACCTACAGCCACGATACCAAAACCACCACACTTCTGCAACAGAACGAGACCCAACCCCACGTGCCGCGAAGGGCGCTCTCTCTTTGGAGTCGTCTCGCCGTCTTTGCGGGCTGCTAAAAAGCGGTGATGAATCACCGCGCTCCCAAAGGTCGCTTGCTTTGGGACTACTTGTCCTTCTTGCCGGTCCGCTGCTTCACGTGTTCGAGGATCCGCTGGAAGAAGGCGTCGTGAATGTGCGGCGGGGCGGCGTGGCCCATCAGGGGCTCGTTGATCACCTCTTTGCGGCCTTGGAGGAGGTTGTAGGCCGCGTAGCAGCTCGAGGGAGGACAGACGGTGTCGATCAAGCCCACGCTCATCACGGCGTCGGCCCGGCAGCGGCTCGCAAAGTTGACCGCATCGACGTAGCGGGAGGCCTCGAGGATCGTCGGATCGGGCTTGCCGTCGGGCCCGAGGGGCACGAGCTTGGGCCAGCCGTTGATGCGACCGGCGGCCCGCCCGGTATGATCGCAGATGGCCGGCACGCCGGGAGCGATCATGGTCACCCGGCCGTCGAGCCCGCCCGCCGCCAGCGATTGGCCGCCGCCCTGGCTGTGGCCGGTGACCACCAGGGTGTTGCCGTCCCACTCGGGCCGCGAGGTGAGGAAGTCGATCGCCCGCTGGAGGCGGAGAAACATGCCGCGGAAGTAAACCGTCTCGCGGCTTTCGCGCCCGTCGTGGCGGTAGTTCTTCAATCGCCCGGCGGCCAGGTCGCGGTAGAACTCGGCCGGCTTGCCGTTGGGGATGCCGTGGGCGTTGATGTCCATCGAGAGCATCCCCTCCTGGGCCCCCTTCACCGCGCTAGCCAGAACCGAGCTGCGCACTCCCGCCCCGTGAACCCAGAGGATGGCCGGCAGGCTCTTCGGCTTGGCGCCTTTCGGCATTCCCAGATAGCCCGAGACCGGCGCCCCGCCGAGGCACGCCACCTGCACGTCGAAGCACTCGACGGTCGCGTCGGACTGCTCGACCGGGGTGAGCTTCGCGTCGAGCGGCACCTCGGCCAGTTGCTTCTTCTGATCGGCCCAGAACCGATCGAAATCCTCGGGCACGGGCAGGCTCGGCCCGATCTCCAGCGGCGAGAACCCGGCGCCGGCGGAGGCCGTGAGCGGCTTGCCTTCCGGCGGTTGGAATCGCACGACACATCGCAGGAAGATGGGCGACTCGGACGTGACCGGCACGGCCGGCGGCTTGTCCCCCAGCTCCAGTTGGCCTTGGGGGTAATCGTTCGGCGGCGGGCTCTCGGTGACGAAGTCGTCGACCGCATAGGAGACCGTGCCGGTCGACACCGGCTCGTCCGCGTGCGTCACCGTGATCAGGAACCGGGCCGTTTCGCCGGCTTGGTAGATCGCGTCCTCCCGATCCGTGACCACCTGGAGCCGATACGCCGGCTCGGCGGCAAGGAGCGGGGTGCTCGCAACAACGGCCAGTAGCAGTATCAGCAGGAACCGGCCCGGTTGCCGTTTCTCGTGCCCTCTTCTTCGATCGGATGCTGCGGTTGCTCTCATCAAGGTCCTCCGTTGGGAAGGGTGGAAACTGGATGGCATTACATGATCCATGACATCGTGCAGGGGGAAATTGTGTAGGGTGGGTCGAGGTACGAGACCCACGCGCATCTGGGTTGGCCGCGTGCCAAACGCGTGGGTCTCGTA
>Ga0307378_10003302_pt1 | contig 23761 bp, 13 predicted proteins | sample UN1MG_FD_202238 | JGI IMG/M metagenome (GOLD analysis project Ga0307378, IMG submission 202238) | Soil microbial communities from Risofladan, Vaasa, Finland - UN-1 | ecosystem: Environmental > Terrestrial > Soil > Coastal area > Acid sulfate soil | place: Finland: Risofladan, Vaasa | collected...
AGGAAGTGTTCGTACTCGCGCTGTGCCTCGTCGTAACGTCCCAGCGCGGTGTAAGCCGCAAAGAGCTTGTGTCGGTAGGAGATGTCTCGCGGTCGCAACTCGGCACAAGTTTGGGCGTCACCCAGCGCCGGCTCGTACTGACCCAGACGCGTATACGTCTCGCGGCGACCATCATAGAGGTAAGGATCCTCCGGTGCCAGTTGTATGGCTTCGTTGTGATCCAGCAGGGCCTCGTCAAGTCGTCCCAGCTCCTGCAGCGCCAAAGCGCTGAGCGCATAACCCTGAGGATTATCCGGTCGGATACCGATCATCCGGGCCGCGTCTCTGGCCATCTTCTCGTAGTCGTGCTGGCTATAGTAGATGTGGGCCCGCTCGCTCAGGGAATTATAGTGCCGTTTGTCTAACTCCAGCGCCTTGCCCAGCATTTCGAGCATTTCCTTCACGCCATACGCGGCCTTGGCACGCAGGAAATAGTATGGTGCCGTCCCTGCAATAAGCTGCTCGGCCTGCTCTCGGTGCTCTTGCGACAGTTGGTGGAACTCTGAGGTCTCGCCGGGGGCAGACGGATCGCCTTCGTAGTATATGTTGGCCAAAAGGAAGTGAGCTTGGCCTGCCACCTCATCGGGAGTGCCCAACAGACGCTTAAGTTCCGGGACGGCGGCACCGGCCCCCTGCTCCTCCAGCAGAAGCTGTGCATGAAGGAGATTCGCCGAGCGGCCGACATACGGGCTCTGTAAGAGTTCACTAACTGTCGCCAGCGCATCAGGGTACTTCCTGGTGCCAAACAACTCCTGCGCCTGATCCAGGAGTTGTCTGTGTTCCAGCGCCTCCGCATGGGCGCTCTCTCTACTCGCCCTGACGGACATGACTGCTGCGATGCCTGCCGCAAGACATACGACCATGACCATGGCCGCGGCCACGACCTGCCGGCGGTGCCGGCGTATGAACTTCTGGGATCGGTAGAGCAGGCCGGGGGGTACGGCGGAAACTGGCTGGTGATTGAGATGCCGCCGAAGATCATCGGCAAAAGCCTCAACTGTGGAATAGCGTCGCGCGGGGTCCTTCTCCAGCGCCTTGAGGGCTATCCAATCCAGGTCGCCGTGGAGCTTGCGGCGCAGCGTGCGTATATCAGTCCGGCGACACCGAGCCGAGTCCGCGGATTCGGCCGCCGATGTTTTGCTCAGTCTCGTGCTGGGTGTTGCGGGGTCCTGCTTGCAGATCACTTCGCGGATGTGGTCGATTCCCCCCTTGCGAATCGTCTGGTGATCGAAGGGCAGGACACCGGTAAGCAGCTCGTAAAGGAGTACGCCGAGAGAGTAGATATCCGTGCGTATGTCGATATCCTGGCTGCGGAGGTCAGCCTGCTCCGGACTCATGTACTCTGGTGTCCCCACGAGTTGACCCTGCTCGGTGTAGAAGGTCTGCTCAGTCAGCGGTTGGTTGATGGCCTTGGCCACACCGAAGTCAATGATCTTCGGAATGGCCTTATCCTGCTGCTCGGAGACCAGGATATTGGATGGTTTTATATCCCGGTGGATTATCCCCTTCTGGTGGGCGTGCTGCATGGCCTGACAAACTTGCAGAAACAGACCAAGGCGGTTTTCGATTGTTAGCTTGTGATGGTCACAAAACTCGGTGATGGGTAAGCCCTTGACGTACTCCATTACAAAATAGGGTCGGCCGGCCTCCGTCATCCCGGCTTGGTAGACGTGAGCGATATTCGGATGGTCGAGCAAAGCCAATGCTTGACGTTCTGCTTCAAATCGCGCAATGACCGACTTGGTGTCCATGCCGGGCTTGATAACCTTCAAGGCTAATTGGCGCCTGATGGGCTGTTCCTGTTGGGCCAGATACACCACACCCATACCACCTTCACCGAGCATGTGAACGAGTTTGTATGGGCCAATCCACTGACCAATCTGTTCAACGGACGATTGAAGAGAAGCCGTGAAGTCGGATGAATTGGAGGGCCCAGTGGAATCGGCGGGCTGTGGTGGCTCTGCCTCCTCGTTCTCAGGTTCGGCACTTTCACCATGACCTGTGCCCAGAGAAAAAAGACGGTTCAGTTGGTCTGGTTCCAGGCCGAATAAGCTTCTCTTTGGTTCATTGCTCATATTCTTGTGACCACGATCTATGTCTACAGTAGTGGCTGAAACATCGCCCTACCAATATATTCAGGAATTATTTCCATTCTTGCGCGATTTTTGGGAAAAATCTTTGAATTTCTTCAATTTCATCCTCTACGTGTTCATCTGAGATAACGGAGTCGCGCAGGTGCTGCTTTAGGGTGGTCTGGAATCGTCGCTTGACGGTCACGATCATGTTGGACACCTTTGTGCTATCTTCGATTCCGTACTTAGCACAGAGTTCCTTGATCGAAACAGGGTCGATTCTTTCAATAATTGGCCGGAGCAGGCGGTCTCGGAAGAGACACCAATGGACGGTCTTGCCATCCTCATAGCATTTGGCCTCCACCTGCTCCAAAACGCGATCCAGCAAGCCCGATATCCAGGCGTAACGGAACGTATCTTCCGGAGCGGATATCATGAGACTCTGGGGCAGTTCAGGGGGCTCGACCATGTCCAGTGGAACAAGCCTTCCTTTTGGCATGCGCTTCTGAGCAGTCTCCATTTGTTGGATGTTGACGAGATATCTATCGAGGGCCATCAATAGAAATGAGCGGAATCGTCCCTTGGCCGCATCGGCGTTTTCGATCAGATGCCGTTCGAGCACCACTTCATGGAAGAATCCCTGTGTCAGATCCTTGGCCTGTTCGTTGTTGTAGCCCTTACGCCGCAAATAGCAGTAGATAGGCTTCCAATAACGATTCATCAGCAAGCCAATCAAGGCTCGGTTTCCATCCTCGTCGCTTGAACACACGCCCTGAATTAGCGACCAGTGCGTGGTCAAAAATACCTCTCCCGTACCTCCTATGTCCGTGTAGTCATCACGTTCCATTAGCAGTTCCTCCGCTGTTTAAGCTCCCGGACGTCTGAATAAATCAAAGAATCCAATAGTCGCCGGCTCAGACGAACGCTTTGAACGGGTGTCTCCCTAAAACGGTGCTCTCATTATATGTCATAATCATATTATTGTCAAGAATTTATCACAGGATCACAAGTCCACGACCCAGCACATGACAAACGAAGTACCAATCGTGGCTTCTACCACACTCGGCCCCGGCTCAGCCCGGATTTAGATGCGCGACAGGAAAATTTGAAGATTCTGCGCAAGATTTTGAAATTTTTCTGAAGAAGTATGTGGGAACGATAAGAATTCGTTGGAAAACAGAGAAATGAAAAGCCCAGTCAAAGTTGCGAAGGTTAGAGCAGAAAGGAAGGTGTGAAATGAGATAACGTGCGACGTCTTGGATTCGTTCATAAGGACAATTAGAAGTAGAGAGTATGTAAGACAATCTTTTAGGAGGTTAACAATGTATTCACAAATCAGGAACATTTCAATAGCTTGTATTATTTTAGTTGCTTCAGGCGGTTTTTTTCAAATAGCCACCGCCGACACAGAGGCAAACAAGGCCCTCGTCGTCCGTCTCGGTGAGGTCTTTAACCAGGGAAACCTGGCCGTAGCAGATGAGATCTTCGCCACCGACTTCGTCAACCACGATCCCAGCCGCCCCGACGTCACCGATCTCGAGAGCTACAAAGGATGGGTCGTTGAGAACCGCACTGCCTTCCCGGACTTCCGTGTCGAGATACATTACATGGTTGCTGGAGGGGACAAGGTCGCGGCCCGTTGGACAGTTACTGGCATACACCAGGGAGAGCTTATGGGCATCCCCCCAACAGGGAAGCAAATGACACAGACGGGGATTACCATCCATCGTTTGGCTGGCGGCAAGATAGTGGAAAGCTGGTGGAGTTCTGACATGCTGGCCGCGATGGAGCAGCTCGGCGTGATGCCACCGACGCGCGAAGATTACACGTGGGGCGTGCCGTCGGAAGTAACCGGCGACCCCGGTGACCCGGAGACGAACAAGGCCATCGTCCAGCGTATGATTGATGAAGTCATGAACCAGCAGAATATGGCCGTAATCGATGAGCTTTTCGCTGCTGACTACCTTATGCATGATCCCGCCTGGCCTATGGAAATAAAGGGTCCCGAGAGCTTCAAACAATGGACTGGTATGATGCTTGAGCCATACTTTTCAGACAGCCGCATTACCATTGAGAACATGATCGCCGAAGGGGATAAGGTAGCAGTCCACTGGACATGGACGGGCACACACACAGGTGAGTTTATGGGCATCCCCCCAACAGGAAGGCAAATAGCGATCACGGGGATCAGCATCCATCGTTTCGCCGACGGTGAGTTCGTGGAAAGCTGGGTCAGTTACGACATGCTGGGCATGATGCAACAACTCACAGCAGAGGAATGGTCGGCGGAAGGAGTCTGGATTACGACCGTACCGACCCCATTGGGTAACATGATCATCAAGAGTACCTGGATGGCGCAGGACGATGCGAAGACACGGTTCACGGGAGAATTTGAGCAGATGAATACCTATGCCCTGCTGATTGACGTTTACCCGGATTTAGAAGAGATCAAGTATGGCGGCGGGCTGATGGTGAAGATTGGACTGAACAAATACGAGGCGACATTCCTCCAGTACTTCACAAGGACCGCCGGGCCCAGCCTGGAGGAAATCGTCGGTATCGGGATCGTAACCGGCACCTTCGAACTCGTTGGCCCGGATCTGGCTCAGGGCCAGGGCGCGGGGGCCTACTATATGGCGGTACAGGATGCCGACCAGGATGGCTTGCCTGACGAAGGTCAGGAACCGGTAGTCTGCGTGCCCTGGGGATGGACCGCGAAACGTCTGACGATAATGCCGGGCTGCGTACCGACGCCAATACTCGAGTAGGCGGCACGGGATTTTCGGTAAGATAAAGCTGATCCGGTAGATGTGCGTAAAGTGTATGGCATGAGAACATTGGCAACTTTGAAAGGCTAATAAGATGAAAAAGACAATTTTACTTGTATTGGTTTTGGTATTGGGCCTGGCTACAGAGGTTGCCAACGCAGATTTTACCTTCGGTGAACCGACGAATCTCGGCCCGATCGTCAACAGTTCGACTGGCGATGGTTCGCCGAGCATCTCGGCCGATGGAATGAGAGTTGCTTCTGACGCCCAGGGCGTTGAGCTGCCTTACTCGGATGGCGGCATGTACTTTGGCACCGAAAAGAACCTTGATGCAACCAGTTTCTTCTCCGGCTTGATTGACGATGTCCGCATTTACAACCAGATGCTGAACGCAGAGGAAATCGAGGCCCTGGCAAATTAAGCCCTAAAGGCAGAAAGGAAGATGGAAAATGAAATGGTTAATTGGTTCTAAGAAAAGGTTGGTCATAATTGGATTTGTCGCAGCCGTGATTCTGGCTGGTGGAAGTAGTGCTAATGCCGACAGCGAGCCGATAGAGATCACGGTTCTCTACGACAATTATACTCTTACCGAAGGATGTAATGCCGACTGGGGATTCTCGTGCCTGATCACGGGGACGGAGAAGAATATTCTCTTTGACGCGGGCGCCTATGGCAACATTCTGCTTGGCAACATGGACAAGCTGGGGGTCAGCGCGCAAGATGCCGATCTGGTCGTGATTTCACACAATCATGGAGACCATACTGGAGATTGGCAAACAATCGGCGGTGTGTTTTCATTCTTAGGCAGGAATAGTGATGTCACCGTTTACCTGCCTCCTTCCGTCCCCTCCGGGCCAATACGGAACGTCGAGGCCACAGGTGCAAGCACTCAAATCGTGAACGAGCCCATTCAGCTATGTGAATGTGTTCATCTGACGGGCCCCATGGGTACTTCAACCATTGAGCAGTCTATGGTGTTGGATACGCCGAAGGGGCTCGTAGTGATCACAGGTTGTGCTCATCCCGGCGTTGTCCAGATTATTCAGAAGGCCAAACAGATGCTCGACAAGGATGTTTATTTCGTGTTTGGTGGATTCCACCTTTTGAACGATTCGGATTCTCAGATTATGAGCAAGATTCAACAATTTAAATCACTGGGCGTCCGGAAGTGCGGGGCAAGTCATTGTACCGGTGACAGGGCCATCGAGCTGTTCAAACAGGAATACGGCGCAGACTTCGTCCCCATTGGTGTGTGTCCTATCACAATCCCGGTTGTGTACGATTTGAACGGCGACGGAATTGTCGACGCTGCAGACATGTGCATCATCGTTGACCATTGGAAGACCGATGAACCATCCTGTGATCTTGTCCCGGGCCCGTTTGGTGACGGTATCGTTGATGTCCAAGACCTGATCGCCATGTCAGAGCATTTGTTCGAGGAAATTCTGCCGGCAGAGCTGGTTGCATATTGGAAGCTGGACGAGGCAGAAGGCGACATCGCTTATAACAGCATCGGCGACAATCACGGTATTCTCAGTGGCAATCCTACATGGCAGCCCGACAGCGGCCAGGTAGCCGGCACATTAGAATTCGATGGGATTGATGATTATATCAGCACCGATTTTGTTTTGAATCCCGGTGATGGCCCGTTCAGTACTTTTGCCTGGATCAAAGGCGACGCCCCGGGACAGGTGATTATCGCTCAGACCGATGGCATTGGTACCGGCGAGACATGGCTGGGTATAGCAGCGTCAGACGGAAGCCTGATGACTGGATTAATGCCTTATCAGGTTGGCCGGACTGTTATTTTCCCGCTGGAGTCGCAATCTTTAATCACCGATGGCCTGTGGCATCATGTCGGTTTTGTCTGGGACGGCTCGTACAGGTCCCTTTATGTGGACGGCACAGAGGTCGCCAAGGATACAAATCCTATAAACCTTGCCCCATTGATATTTGCGAATGGCGGCTTATACATCGGTGCCGGCAAAACCCTTGAGGCAGACACCTTCTTCTCCGGCCTGATTGATGATGTTCGCATCTACAACCGGGCAGTGATACCGTAAGAAATCGAGGCTTTGGCACAATAGGCCACCTCAGAAAGAAACAAAACGCCCGATATGTTCAAAGAGAGTTGGTAGCTTGAAAGAGGTGCCAGCTCTCTTTTTTGACGCAGTGCATTGAATACGTTACGAAAATTTCTGACTTCCCTAATGCCATGATAATGCAGAACTTAAGAAATGGGCATTTTCGCTGATTCGGGAGATAACGGCCTGTTGGGTTGTACTGTAGTTGTAGGCGCCAACTGACAATAAGCACGCCATTCTTGGGACCTTTTGGAGAATTGTACGTTGTCCGCATACAGACAGGGGCGGGAGATGCAGTGGCCGCTAACCCGACTGCCATGCCAATCGAATCTCCGTACAATGAATCAATGGCCAACAGACAATCACCTTCATCCGTAATGACATTAATCGTCCATGGTAAAAGGACTTATATGGAATGCATTTTTGTACCGCACGCGATGTCCGACCCCTGTTCCGTGTCGTACAGACGCCACGATAGAAGGGTTCCGTTTCCTGCCCCAACCGCCACAAAGCCACGACCGAGTCTTTCCATGATACGCTGGGAATAGACGGGCGTCGCCAACAGGCAGAAGACCAGACAAACTAACGTTCTGCATTTCATGGGATTGTTCCTTTCGCATTATAGCATAGTACTTTGCATAATGTTTAACGTGCCACCAACGTAATACGCAATACGGCGGGCACGGCGCCGATTGACGGTCCGCCCCAATCTGTCTCGTCGCCATTGCGAATGCGCAGGCGTTTGAACTGACCGTTTTCGTACCGGCCCTCTTCGACCTTGAGGTATTGCCAGGCCTTGCCTTCGTTGGCGCCGAGGGGCCGGAAGGTGTAATGACACAGCGACCCGGCCAGCAAAAACTCGTTTTGGCTCAGTGTCACCACCAGGGTCTTGCCGATCGGCTGGGCATTGGGCTGTGCTCTGCGTCCACCCCTCGCGGTGAACGTCACATTGAGTTCCCACTCGCCGAGGTTGATTGTCTGCGCAGCGTGGTCCTCACGTTCCACTGCTGCCTTGATCTTGCCTTCAAAACCCCATTTCGCCATGTCTCTCATCATGGGACTGATCATGGCGTATTCCTGGCCAATCGCAGACAATCGTGCCGCTGTCTCTGCCTGGCTTTCGCCCTGCCCGTTGTCGTCTATGCCAAACGGTGAAAAACCGAGGCCTCCCCGCGCTAGGATTGAATAGATGAATTTGGCGTTTTCCGCGCTGCCGCTGGTCTCCGGCACGAACAGTGCATTGTCAGGGCGGTCGTACAACTCGAGTACCTTCAGCACCCGCTCGCTGCCGGACAGATAGATGTCCGGGGCAACCAGGTCAATGGACGGTGCTGCCGCCTTCCAGATGGGGATCACATTGTCCGTGGGACCGCCACTTTCATATGTCGATGCCTTGGGATTGCTCAGTGGATCGCGGAGCGCTGCATTGACGTACAACGGCAAGGGATTCACGGCCTTGCCCGCAGCAGCCACGTGTTCGATGTAACGGGCCACGGACCAGGCGTGGAAGTACTCGTCTGCATCGTCGCCAAACACCACTTGCCAGGTTCCCTTGGCATCGGTCGGTCGGTTCATGGCCTTGAGCACCTCGGGCTTGAGCAGTTGCGCAGGCACGGGTCCATCAAACAGCCTCTGTGCAGTTGGGGAGTAATCCCGTACACTACCCCAGGCCCCGGGCTCGTTCTGCACCTGAACCATCAGCACGGTGTGCTGTGGATCGGCTTCCTTCAAATGCTTCATCACCGCAGTAAAGGCCTTGGCATCGGCCTCCATGGCGGCCTGCGTGTGCGGCGATGGTGAATCCACGGGCCGGCCGTTTCGACCGGTGATATTGGGATACTTTTCGGCTTCATGCTTCATCCATTCTGGCATATAGTGGTTGCTGCCATTCTTCCAGGTGGCGAACCACAGGAGTACCAGATGCACATTGCGCTCCCTCGCTTGAATAAGCAGCGTGTCCACCAGCGAAAAATCGAATACTCCAGGCTGAGCCTCGATCTGCTCCCAGTAGATCGGCACCTCCAGGGTATTAGCGTGCATGGCCTCGATCGCAGCCCATACCCCCGGCAGCATACCCGGCCAGGCACTGGAATTGTGGGCCTGGCCGCCGAGCATGAAGAACGGCTGTCCATCCACGATTAAGGCATGATGCCCATCGGTCTCAATCAGTCGTGGCATCGTGCCTGCACCCGCCTGAGCCGCATGAATTCCCATGGCCATCACGCCAAGGACCAAGCCAAGCCGGGTAAGGCGATTGAACCCATGCGAATTATTTCTTCTATTCATACTGAATCTCCTTTTAGAAAGTCTATCTTCCAACTCACTTCATTTCATAAGGCGATCTGTAACAATCATGACGATCCATTACGGCACAATCTTCTGCGCATAGGTGCGTGCCAGCAGGGACTTCGGTATGGGCACCACACAGATATTCAAGGACCGATTATCCTCGGAGATCAGGGCGGATTGGATCTCGATCTTTGTGTTGTCTGCACTGAACGTCGGGTGGATGTGATCTGAGCCCCGTTTCTGAGAACTGGCCAGCATGATCGTTTCGCCGTTGTGGCGATCGACGAGCCAGAGCTGATAATTAAAATCATCAAAGGCAGCCCAGCGACCGTCAGCCGATCCGGCGACATGCCAATCCGAGGTGCCTTCGGCCCATGTGGGCACCTGACCGACCAAACGCATTTTCCGGGTGCGCAGATTCACGATGCCCACGCCGGTCGGATGTTCCATGGTGCCTGCGATACCCCAATCGGAATCAGGCGTAGCCCTGCCGATATCGCGGTGACCGAGCATGGCAATCACCACTTCATCCTTACCGATGACCGCCTCGTGCGTGATCCATTCGTAGGGTGCCTCGGGATAGAGCGGACGCAGGCCGGTACCGTCTGCCATGACGGTCCAGGTGCGTTGCGGTGCTTTGCCTCCGGTTTCCCAGCAAAAGATGATCTCGCGAGAATTCCACGGATTGGTCTGCACGTGGCCCATGCCGAAGCCAACATTGCAAATCAGCTTGATGTCCCCGGTCTTGAGGTTCATACTTCGCAGACCGCTGGTGCCCTGCCGGAACCGTGGACCAAACGCCGGTTCGAGCTTCTGTCCCTCGGACAATGCCTCAGTTTCCGGTCCGTTCACCCTGAAGTACATGAAATCGTCATTGGCATCCAGGCCCATGTTGCCATCGCAATTGAGGCTGGCAGGGATGGTTCCGCAGACACGCTGATAATCATTCGCAGGTTCAACTGTGCCTGCTGCCACGTCGGCAAAGAGTTTCTCCATGTCGATCTCAAGAATCTGCCGTGGTGCACTGGAGCGTCCCCTGCCGCCGCCTGGGACAACGAACAGTTTCATGGTCTTGTGAGCAGCGCACGGCATACCCGTAAAGCCAGTCTCAGTGACCTGCACGATCTGGCCGCTCTCCTCGTTGGCTGCAAATACCTGCGAACCACTGTCCTGACGTGAGCCTCTAAAGATCACCCACTTGCCATCGGCAGTCCATTGCCGATGCGTCTGGTAGATCTTCGACTGGCGTCCATTCTCGGTGCTGGTCAGGAACGTCAGTGGCACACCCGTGACCGGGTCCGGGACAATTTTCTTCTCAGACGGCCATTGTCGGCCCATCTGAGCGTTCGCTGTTGTCAGGATCAATAGGATACAGACTGCACCACAAAACATAATTTTCCATTTCATTTTATCTCCTAAAAAATATATGCAAGCGGGATCAGTTGCCGCCAGGCTCGCAGCATGGATTGCCGACAGTTGAATCACCGGCCACGAAGAGGATCGGCACGTCGTCTGCCCTGGAGATCTCCAGGGTTCATGGGCCATGGTGACAAAGTGCTTCGAATGGTTCGCCTCCATTTGAATGGGTTTTCTACGAAGCTACCGCACGAGCGTCTGTGGCATCACACGCGTCAGACCACCCACGATCTCCACAGGCTTGGATTCGATCTTCACCGTGGCGGCAGTGAGCCCTTCACGTGTGGCAGTCACTGTGATGGTACCTGGCTTGAGCGTTGAACGCACGGCCACGCGGTTGATGCCGCACTCGGTGTCGAGATAGAGGTTGTTCGTGCTTTCGAGCTTGCCGGCATTGAATCCACCGCGCCAGACGACCGGCCCGGTCACGGCAAAATCGACGCGGGCCTCGTCTGTGGGGCAACGGCGTCCCTGGGCGTCCACGACCTCGAAGTCGATCAGGGCCACGTCACTGCCATCGGCTTGCAGACCCTTGGGGCCGGTATGCAGGGTCAGCTTGACGGCCTTGGGTTCGCCTGCAGTCTGGAGTTCCTGCTGGGCCACGATCTTGCCAGCCTTGGTGGCCACGGCCTTGATCGCACCAGCCTCGAACTTGACATCGGAAAAAGCGTACACGTAGCCGGTGTCAATGCCCGCATTCAGTTCGGACGAGCCCGGGGTCCTGCCGCCGTACGTATCCACAAACTTGTGCAGCTTGGTCTGCACGCCCAGCGATCGTCCGTTGAGAAACAGCTCGACCTGGTCGCAAAACGAGGCAGCCACGTACATCGTCTTGGTTGTGTCTGCGGGATAATTCCAGTGCCCGATGATGTGGATGTCGGGTTTTTCGCTCTGCATCACGCGCGACACATGGAATATTGACTTGGGCAGACGCACACAGTCCGCCTTGCCGCTCACTCGCACCACGTAGCTGCCCTGCTGGCGTCCGTCCGCGCCCGAATCGGTAAAGTAGATCGACCCGTACCCGGACCACTTCGAATGGGCCGGATCGGTGTTGTCGATCCGATTGCGAACGTAGCTGGCATAGCGAGTGGCACCGGCGAGCGAGAATGTCTCGGAATTCCAATGGTAGGTGTCGACGGGACGACGGCCTATCGAGCCGGGTTTGGGTTTGAAGCCGAAATGCGGTGGCGAATAATCATCCCAGATGTTGCGCCCGGCCTCGTCGCGGAAGTCCTCGGTCTCGATCAGCGGCGCCTTGTCACGACGTTTAACGCTGTACCCTCTGAAAATGTCTCCCTCAGGGAGTCGGTCGGTCTGAGGGGCCTGCCCGATCATGACCCCGTACCATTCGGACATGGGGGTCAGGGCCTTGTTTTCTTCCGAGCGATCGTTGTCGCGCGTACCCATAACGCGCCCGCCGTGGGGGTCCAATTCCTTGCGCAGGGCCACCATCTGGTTCATCTGCTCGGGTGTCACAATGGTGTTGCCCGCCTCCCAAAAGAGGGTGCTGGGGCTGTTGCGATAGAAGATCATCGTGGCTTGCATGACCTCGACTCGCTGGTCCCACTGGCGACCGGTCACCAGCCGCTCCTTATCGCCCGCAGGACAGATCTGAACCACGCCCAACCTGTCACAGGCATCGGAGTCGGCCCGCTGGGGTGCGACGTGCATCCAACGCACATAATTGCCGTTGCTTTTACGCATGAGTGCAATGGTGAAGTCGTGCATCCAGTCGGGATAGGCGCCGCCCAAACCGGCCCAGTCATTGGCCGATCGTTGTGCGTAGCCCGTAAGCCACAGGAATTTATCGTTGAGGTACACCCCGCCCGTGCCCACGCCGCCCTTGAACTCGGTCTTTCGAAAACCGGTGCGTATCTCGGTCACATCCACCACCTTGTCGTCCACACTAAGCATGGAATACACGCGATACAGGTACGGATCATCCACGTCCCAGAACCGGGCATGGGTCAGCGATCCCGTGGCCGTAAACACTTCAGCCTGGCCGGCCACAAGGTCGGAGGTATTGCCGTCCAGGCGGGCACACACCTTACCGTCGGTATCCACCAGCACGGCAGACAACGTAATGGAGGCATAGTCATTGGTGTCATTGATGACCTCTGCCTCCACCGTGATATCTGCGGTCTTCTTTTGGATGTCGATGTCCGCAGGATACACATACACGCCCGTGGTCTTGAGGTTGTTCAAGAGCGGCAGGGTCTGGTAGACCTTGCCGGTCACGATCAGCGAGGCGTCCCGGTTGAGTCCGCCGAAGTTCGGGTTGAAATCGTTCGAGTTCCAGAGGAACGACGTGTTCGTCGCCTCTTCCCTATACCTCGGGTCGTTGTCCACCTTCACCGCCAGCACATTGTCCTGGCCGTCGAACTTGACGACCTTGGTGATATCCAGGCCCATGGCGGTGATCCCGTCCTCATGCAGGCCAATAAACTGGCCATTGAGGAAGAACCGACCGGCCTGACGCATGCCGTCGAATTGGAGGAAGACCTTCTGGTCGTTGGCGCCGGCCGGAAGCTTGAAATGCTTGCGGTACCAGCCAATGCCATTCTTTTTGCCACGGTCGCCGCCGCTATGGCTGATGTACCTGCGATAGGAGTCGGTCTCGTTCCACGTATGCGGCAGGCTGATATTGTCCCAGGCCGAGTCATCGAACGTGGGTTGTTCGACGCCGTTTACATCGCCAAAGGCGAATTTCCAGCCGGGATTGAAGTTGTAGACCGCACGCGGAGAAGACGGGACCTGGAACCCAGCCGACTCGGCGGTGGCCCCATGCAGTTGGCTCGTCAAGACGACGCCGGCCAAAACCGCCAGCCAAATCCATGTTCGTGTATACTTCATCATCATCTCATTTCCTTTCGTTTTCTGGTTACCAAAACCTTAAACACCGGCAATCGTCAGCTGGCTGTCATCATTGATAGTGATAGAACCTGACGTGCGTGACAGTCGGAGGGGGCGTTACACCAGGCTCGGACGGCGCCACATTTCGGCCACGGCGGTAGTCGCCCAGGGGGACCTGCGTGCCGGAATGGCCTTGGGCCGCTGCACCGGACATATCGTAACCGCGTCCCATGATGTCATCGCCGTTTAACCGGCGTGATCGGACCCATTGGCCGTTGATAAAGGCCCCACGATCAATACTGGCCGCTGTGACAATTGCGCCGGGGGTCTTTGGGGAGACCTGGAAGGCATAGTTGCCATTGGTGGCGAAGTAAAACTCTTTGGGTGCGATATGGATGATCAGCAGGAACGGGGCATCCAGGAAGGCCAATGATCGGGCGTCGGCACGTGACGCTGTAGGAGCCTCTGGCGTGGCGCGGGCCGGACCGCCCTCTCCCCCGCCACCGCGACGTCGGTTTGGCGCGGGTGTGAAATCGAACACGTAGTCCCCCATCTCGACCTGACCCGGATTTTGGCCCGGCGTCAGTTCGATCAACTTGATCGCGTCCTTCTTGCCCTGCGCCTCGGCGATGGCGCCGGAGATCGAGCTGATGAATCCATAGGTCCGTGCAAACTCGCTGTCAGGGCTCAAATTGTCAATCCCGAACGGTGAGTAACACAGGACATTGAGCTGCGTAAAAGCTGCCCAGCATTTGGCTCCATCCTGCCGGGTTTCGGGGTTGAAGGCGGGGTTGCCGTTGCGTGCAAAGGTTTTAATGATGTTTGCGTAGTCGGGCAGGTAGATATCCGGCGTCAAGATATCGATCGCCGGTGCGCCAGCACGCCAGATGTCATGGACCCGGGGTTCGGGACCACCGCTGGGATAATCGCCAGGTCCACGATCGTTCGGCTGCACAATCCAGGCGTTGACATACATGGGCAACGGGTATTCCTTCTTGCCCTGGGCCGCGATGTAACCAATGTAGCACGCGTAATGCCACGCCATGAAGATCTCTTCTGTGTGGTTGAGCAGTTCGGCGTCCGCAGGCCGGGGACCACGTGTTGGACTGTTGGGCACAGGCATGTCGGTGCGCGGGGTGCTCTTACCGAAGACCTCTTCCCATGTGCCACTGGTCTTGCCACCGGCATCCATCCAGATCTTTTTCAACTCCGGCAGCAGGTTGTCTTTGTTCTTCTGGAGATAATCCATCAACTCACGTAGCACGGGTTTGGCGAAGGCTTCGTTGGCCGCCGGGCAGAAGTCACGAACGCTGCCCATCACACCCACTTCGTTCTGCACCTGGATCGTGATGACCGTGTGTTCCTCGGAATCGACCTGGCAAATGTGCCTCATAACCCCGGCGAATGCCTTGGCATCGGCGTCGCGATTGGCCTGGCTGAGCGTCGAGAGTATCTCCAGGGTGTGCCCCTGACCATTCACCACGCGAGGAAAACGGTCCTGATCTGACTTGACCCACTCCGGCGGGAAATGCGACAGGCCGTTCTTCCAACTGGCCATCCAGAGAAAGATCAAACGCACGTTGTTAGCACGCGCCGCTTCGATCTGATAGTCGATCATCGAGAAGTCATACTGCCCTTCCACAGGCTCGACCAGATCCCAGGACACCACTGTCAGGATGGTATTGAGATTAGCCGCCGCCAAACGTGCGATGGTTTGCTTCATGGTTTCATAGTCTGAGGAACTGGTATTCCTTACCTCCCCAGCCACGCAGATGAAGGGTCGGCCATCCACGATGAGCTTGGTCATGCCATCGCGTTTGTCCAGGTGGGGGATGGTCGAACTCGCAGATGTGGCCGCGTAACCCGAGGTCCACCCGATCACGCACACCCACAGCCAATACTTCAGAATCGCATTGCGCATGTTCATTTCCTTTCGAAACGGCTGGCTCTCAACATTAGTCGGTATTGCGGGCGTATAACCCCGGCACCCGGCCAAAGACCGACCCATCGTAAGGATCGATCCATACTGATAGACGCGATTATAGCCAGGCTGCTTATCCAACTCAAGAAGCATTAGCCCTCTATAAACGGCAAATTTTTTGACTCCCGATGGCGTCTATTTCGGTTGCAAGGTAAACGGATCTTGGGTGTCGTCCCACTTACCACCTTGGCTCAAGATGGGATACACAGACGCAGGAAAGCACAGGCTCTGGTAGATGGTGAACTCATTCCATTGAATGGTGGGCAGATGATCCACGTACACGCGTTCACGTGCCAGGCCATTGAGCGATGGCACCTGGGGCGACTGGCCGCCTCGAGGCCTCAGGCCGGGTCCGAACACGAGAATACCCGGTCGTGGTCCCCAGCCCTGCTCCTTGGTATAGGCCGATTCCCGGTCATGGGGATTGTGAACGCGGTTGAAGCCAATACCGCATTCGTAGCACTTGCCAATGGGATTGAGACCTTGCGAATAGTCCATCAACTGGCTGGCTGCATCCATATAGATCTGTTCTTTGGTCAAGGCCCAATAGAGCAGACAGGGATACGCATACTGTGCCTGGGCCACATTACTGCCCCACCAGCTCAGATTCATGGGCGTGCCCACAGGGTAGGCATTGGCATTGAGATACCCGATCTCTTTGTCTGCTGCACCCTTGATGGCTGCTGTAAACTGAGCCTTCACAGCAGGATCAGTGGGCCTGTCCTTGGCAATGATGTACGAATAGAAAAACGACGCCAGCCACCCGTCACGACCTCGCCTCCCTCTGGCCCCTGCAAAGGATTCAGGTGCGCCGTTGTAGGTATCCACATATGCACTGGCACTGCCGGCCAGATCCTTGACCATCTGGTGTGCAGTCTCGTCTCCTGTGAGCAGATACTTCTCCACTGCATAGTAGAGCTTGTGTGTGGGACGAATGGCCTCTCCCGCTGCTGCAAAGGCCATGTTCGCATGTTTCATGAGGTCTGCTGAACGCTGGGGCTTGTACGGCTTGATGAGTCGGGCCAGGTGCATGAACATACCTGAGGCAAAGCCCGCACTTCGCGTGTCCAGCACCTCAGTACCGAACAGCTTGGTCTCCTTGTCATAGGTCGTGAACGGTGAATACTGCATGGTCTCAGTGCCCCAGTGGATGGCACCTGAAGGCTCCTGCATGTACTCCCAAAACATGGCACCCCATTGGGCCTCGTCCAGGATATCAGGAATCTGGTTGCCCTTGCCCAGGATATTGTAGTTCTCGTCAAATTTATCAGGAATGTTGTACTGGTCGTCAGTAAACAGATGGGGGAATGCCTCAAACGTGGTCAGCAACGTGCACGTCACGTCCATGTGGTAGGTACGCCGGTCCGCATCGCCTGCATCGTGATACCCACCATAGGCCGTAAAATTGGGTTCAGTGCCCTGTACGCGCAGACGCGCCTCACCAATGGGTCCGTTCACGTCATAGACCGTGGTGTGACACGGCTTCATCTTGATGTTCCACGCATAGGGCTCCACAATCGGACAGCCACACCGCTGATAGTACAATGCGCGGAACGACACGTGGGCAAGTCTGCGTGAAAAATCGCCCCCCACACCAAAGGGGTAGGAACAGCCATAGCCCTTGACTGCAATCCTGTACGGCCCGCCTTCAGGCACTGCGCATAAGTCAATGCGGTACACAAAGTCACCGGACGATTCATCCTGGCCGATCTCCTTGAGCACACCCTGTGTGACCAGTTCGCCAGTGACCGCCCTGAACACCCTGTAGGTTGGCAGATCACCTTCAATCTTCCGACTGCCCCCGTCACCAAGCCAGATGGCGAAATTGGCATACCGAACCCTTGACAGGGCGCTGTAGGCATTCTGATTGGTCTTAATGGACTCGCAGAATATCGTGGCGTCATCAAACACAAAGGCCAAATCACCGTGCGGCGTCTTGAGCGTGTAGCTCTTTCCCTGCACAAGCATAGGCACCTGCATATAGACGTGGTGATCGCATGTATCCGCCTCAGTCACGAACCTATTGAGGGCAGTCACAGATTGACCATTGAGCGTCCACTGGGACAGGTCCGCTGTATTGACCTCATCGAGCTGGATCACGTCGTTCTTGAAATAGGCCACCAGAACGTTGTTCGAGGCAGTACGCACCTCCTTTAAAGACAGTGTCGCGTGGGCCGACAGGACAAAACAAAAACAAATGACGAGTACCCACACACGCTTCATCAATAATGCCTTATGTCCGGACTTCATTGTCGTGTCCTCCTGAATAAGATTCCCAGACTATGCCAACACGCTGCGTGCCATTATAGAACCGACCGGTGCCCAAGGGCAAGGGAATAGTCCTGGGCCGGAAACGCCTTCCCCGTACAATAACTTTTTCCGGGATTGAGGTTGAAATATACGGGCTCCGGTGTATGATTTGGGGGTATTGGATTACACAAGCAAACGTTCTATGAGGAGTACACGATCATGCTGAACCGCGTCTCAAGGGCCATCAATGCCAAACCTATCGTTTTGCTGGTTCTCATCGGGCTGATCCTGGCCCCGGCCCCCCTGTTTGCCGCCAACGGTGAGACAACCGCGAAGACCCGTGGATACGAAAACCTGAGTATCGCAGTCTATTTTCGCTACCAGGAGGTTCAATCCACACCCCAGAACCTGGCCCGGTTTGCCGGTGAATGGGCCAAGGTAGAAAAACAGGTCAAGGTCGATAAGGTGTATCTTGAGACCACACGCAACCGGCAGCTTGCCACTGAAGACGCAGTGACCGCGCTCAAGCAATTCTTCCAGGACCGCGGCATCACAGTCTCCGCCGGCCTGGGCCTGACCGTACAGGAGAGCAACGGATTCCAATCTTATTGTTACAGCACACCGGCAGATCGGGCCAGAGTCAAGGAAATGACTGAGTTCACGGCCCGACACTTTGACGAGATCATCCTGGACGATTTCTACTTCACCAACTGCAAGTGCGACCAGTGCATCGCTGCCAAGGGTACAAAGAGTTGGACCCAGTTCCGTACCGAGCAGATGGACGAGGTCTCCGAGAACCTGATCATCGGCCCGGCCAGGGCGATTAATCCTAGGGTGCACTTGATTATCAAGTATCCGAACTGGTATGAGAGCTTTCAGGGCCTGGGCTATGATCTGGCTGTGCAGCCCAGGCTTTTCGACGCCATCTACACGGGCACCGAGACCCGCAATGCCGAGGGCGGCCAGCGTCTCCAGTCCTTTCAGAGCTATCTCCAGACACAATACTTCAACCACATCAAGCCGGGCGGCAACCAGGGCGGCTGGATCGACGGAGGTGGCGACGCACGCTATGCCGAGCAGTTCTGGGATACCTTCTTTGCCAAGGTCCCGGAGATCGTGCTGTTTAACTCCATGCAGATCATGCGCAGGCTGGGCAGCGGCAATCGCAGCAGCGACCAAACCCTGCCCGACCCTGCTGCGACACTGGCCAACCTCATGGTCCCCATCCCGCTGCCCGATGGCTCAACCTACACTCCGGACATGGTGGCACGCACAGGCGGCTACTGTGCCGAACTGCTGGACCGCTTCCTCGGCAAACTCGGCACGCCCATCGGCGTGGCCACGTACAAGCCCTGCAATTCAGTGGGCGAGGCGTTTCTACCCAACTACCTCGGCACAATCGGCGTGCCCATGGACCTGGTGCCGGAATTTCCCTTCAACGCCTCCACGGTCCTGCTCACTGCAGCTTCCGCGTATGACAAGGGCCTCGTGGCCAAGACCAAAAGGTTTGTCCACTCAGGCGGCAGGGCCATTGCCACCACCGGCCTCGTTGAACTGCTGGGTGACCAGGGCTTCCAGGACATCGCTGAAATCGAAGTCACCGGCCATCGCGTCATGGCCACACGTTTCACTGGCGGTCGCGGCGGCTTTGGATTCATGAGAGGAAGCACCGCCCCGGACGCGGAACCTGAAGCAGACCTGAACATCCTCCTGCCACAGATGCGACACTTTGAAAACGACACCTGGACGTCCATCAACTTCAACACCGTAGCCTCAGGTTATCCCATGGTCGTATCCGCAGCCTATGGCCAGGGCACGTTTTATGTCCTGGCCGTCCCCGATGATTTCGCGGACCTCTATCACCTGCCCCAAAATGTGCTCGATCAAATTCGCACCCTCCTGGGTCGTGACATCTTCGTGAGCCTCAGTGCACCGGACCACGTCAGCCTATTTGCCTATGACAACCGGACCTTCATCGTACAGAACTTCCGATCTGAGCCTGTCACCACCAGGATCTCTGTGGTGGGATCAAGCCGGATTCGCAACCTGCTCACAGACCAGATCCTCGCCGGGTCCCAAGGTGGTGGTGGTGGACGCGGTGGCCAGGCCAGACGCGGCAATTCTGGCGGACCAGCCAGCAGCGTGTTCGAGATAACGATTCCGGGCCATTCGTTCCGCGTCTTTGCTGCAGAGTAGCCGTGCATCGCAAAGGCTTCGCTCATCAGCTACGACCACTATCAGTTCAGGCTCAAGGGCGATGGCGACCAGTACTTCCTGAACCTGGCGATGATCCGGCGTGCAGCACAGGAGGCGGGTGTGCCTTTCCTCAACATTGTGCAAGCCTGCACCTGGGCGCCGGATACGATGCGAGTACCGAACCCGGACGAGCTACGCTACCTGGTCTATTCCACGCTGGCCTACGGCGAGCAGGGCATCAGCTATTATGTGTATGCGTGCGTGAACCACCAAGGTAGCCTCGTCAGCCTGGATGGGACACCCGGACCTCTCTACCATGCGGTCAAATCCTACAACCGCGAGTTCGTCGCAATTGCAAGGGAACTCCAGCCGCTACAATCGCTGGGCGTGTATCACACCTCAATGCGCGAACCCGGTTGTGAGCCTTTGCCGGCAGACACACTCTTCCATCTCGACTCCCTGCAGTCGCCCACCTTGCCGCGAGGCTTTTTGCTCGGTTTCTTCGGAGCCAAAGAGAGGCCGACTCACGCGGTCGTGGCGAACCTTGACTACACCGCCGAGGTGAGCACATCACTCGTTGCCCCGGGTGAACTCGAAGTCTTCGACGCTACAATCGCTCAATGGACCTCTGCGAAGAAGGCTGCAATCGAACTGATCCTGCCGCCCGGCGGGGGAAAGCTTATACGGATTGCTCGATGAAGGAAAGGAGCCTGGCCGACCTGTAGAGTGCCACAACTACAGTCGTTTGTCCCTGATAAAGATAGACTTGCTGTCACACGGTACTATTCGCCTTTGATAAGCGCAGCATGACCGCTTTCTACGATGAACTGATGCAGCGGAACTCCGACTTCGAAGAAGTTTTCAGCGTCACATCCATCCCCGTCATCCAGAAGCAGCTTTCCACGTGACATCGTCCTTTCTGCGTGGCGTTACTCGCTACCGGGTCGTTCCAATTGATGGAAATAGACTGAACGGTAACCGCCGCCCATGTTGCGCCCAACCCAGAGGCGGTAGTCAAGGCTTTCGTTGGCGGCGACAAAGGCCTTATCGATTGCGTCCGGCGACGTAACCACGGTTATCGTCCGCCCGTCGCTCTCCGTCGGCGTAATCAGCACCAACTCATCCCGGAAGTCTCCATAGAGGTCGGCCACCATGATAACACTGCCACTTTCCCCCGGATAGGGATGGACGTCAGGGACGATCCGGGCCTCTTTCCCGTCGAAATTGGCCAGCGTCCGGCCACCGTTGCCCAAGAGTTCACAGGTTGGGTCACCGTCCCACTCGATAGGCGTGTAGCCTGTCGGGAACGGTTCGAGGAGAGACCGGCCGTCGGCCGAAAACAGAATGAGATCTTGGTCGTTATGCCCGGCCCTGTTCGAGATGCACTCGATGCCGGGCGATCCATCCCAGATATCGGCCGTCCATCCCCGGTGGCCATGCGTCCAGCGCGGGTCGTCCTCGCGGTTCACTTTCCAGATGATTTCGCCCGAGTTGGCATCCACCAGATAGACACCGGCGTGCATGCTGGACTCGACGATATAGAATACCTCCAGGCCCGGGCGGCCGGGCAGATAATCATGGATGGACACGATGTCTGGGTGTTGGCGGTAGATCGACCAGCGCAGGGTCCCGTCATGGTTCAGGCACGTGGTCCCGTCGAAGACCTCCTGTTTGCCATCGCCGTCCACGTCGGCCACCTCGATCTTATGGCCGCCACTGCCGTTTGTCTCCCAAAAGCTCTTGTATTGCCAGAGCTTCTTCAGTTGTGCATCGTAGGCCGTGAAGATCTCGTTCTCATAGAGGCCGCTCTGGGTGATCACGGCCGGGTGCTCCCCGTCAAGGTAGGCGATCGATAGATGGATACGGGTCGAAGAGCCTTGCAGGTCCGACACGAGCGGTTGCCACGGCGCCGTACGAATCACCTCACCCGTCATCCCGTTCAATATCGCCACATAGACCTCGTCGCCCATCTGCAACCGCGTAATGATCTCCGCCTTGCCGTCGCCGTCCATGTCCCAGACATTAAACGGCACATTGTTGGCGCTTCCGAAGCAGTGGGCGTGATAGCAGATGTCCTTCTGCCACAGCGACCGCCCATACGACGTGAACGCCTCCAGTTGGACAGGCAATCCCGGGTCCTGCGACATCTCGCTGTTTCCGTTGTCCATGCGCACGACACAGTCGAGTGTGCCATCGCCATTCAAGTCGCCGAAAATGGGAACCAGCGTCCCCTGCTTGAACAACGGTTCACAGGTGACAACGATCGGATAGGCCCGCTCCGTGACGGTGACGCCGACCCATTCGGAACGCGGGCCTTCGTTACCGGATCCGTCCACGGGCCGCACGTAATACTGTCGGCGGCTATCGGCTTTCAGGCCCTCGTGCACGAACGACGTCGCACCGACGGGTTGCTTTGTAAGCAGGAAGCCAGCGTGGTTGCGGTCGGTTGTCCCGTAGACGTTGAAGGTTGTCGATTCCGTGTCACTCTTCAGCAGGCCCCACATCACCAACACCTCCCCGCCCCCGCGCGAAACGGCGCACAACTGCCGCGGCACAACGCTCCAATCGGCGGCGACCGGTTTGCGAATAGGGCGGAAGCCCACGTCCGGATGACGCATGCCCGTGTGCAGGCCGAAGCTGTAACCACAGCGGAGGTATTCCTTACCGCACGCCCATGAACCACCCATTACCGATTGCCCCTTCAGCGTAGGATCTTCGAGCCGATATATCCACTGCATCGTGGCCGGGTCGTGATAACGTACGGTCATGTTCCACACATTGCCCGCCATGCCATAAAGCCCATACCCATTTGGCTTGCCCCACTTCGCGGGTTTCAGATAATCCTGCCAGTGATCAAACGCCCGGTTGCCGTCGGGATTGAAGTTCGCCTTGCCCTCGGGATCATCATCGCCCCAAGGATAGCGCTTCCCGATGAGCCCGCCGCGCGCCGCATACTCTAGTTCAGTCGGCGTCGGAAGGCAGTATTCGCGCCCGTCATTCTCTCCCAGCCACTTCATATAGGCTAGGGCATCCTCCCGGTTCACGAATATCACCGGATGGTCGATTTTCCCCTGGGGAATGCGCCCATCAACCCAATGTTTGGGCGGCGTATACCCCGTGTCATCAATGAAGATCTTGAACTCCCCATTGGTTACCGGGTAATCAAGCATCTCAAACGGCTCGATGCGCGCCCGCGGGGCATCATTGGCCCTGTCCGATTCGCTCCGGTAAAAGAAACCGCCCTCGATAGGCACAAATCCCTCCAGCCGCTGTGCTAGGCACACCTGCGCCAAAAGAACCGCCACTACAATCAAAATGATCCATGAATGCTTCATAACGCCCTCGATTCTCTTTAAGGTCCGACAATCCCTGCCATTGCCCCATGCAGCCTCACCGGAAGCACCTAAGAATCAAGCACCTGCCGTCGGTTGTGTCAATCTCACGAACGAACCTTGATCATAATACGAATACTTGTCCGCTAAGCTAATACGTGCTACCCGAGATTTCCAATATGAACCTGCCCGCGACCACCACGGGCAAGTTTTCATCATAGTAAGTGAAAGAACTCGAGCCGTCAACTCCGATATTTTTGTCATGGTCCCTTCTTGAGATTGTTTGTATTTGTCAAGGCAAGATGGGACCACAGTAGAGCAACTGATTTCCAACACATGTATCCTAAAAAAGAGCTGATGTTCGTGACAGTTCACACGTTCATTGAAAACGTTGTCAAATTTTTGACCATTGCCTAAGCCATTTATGGATAAGAGTTTATGGGATTATGAGTTTTCTGAAAATAGGTAGATAAGGGGG
>Ga0307378_10003303_pt1 | contig 23757 bp, 21 predicted proteins | sample UN1MG_FD_202238 | JGI IMG/M metagenome (GOLD analysis project Ga0307378, IMG submission 202238) | Soil microbial communities from Risofladan, Vaasa, Finland - UN-1 | ecosystem: Environmental > Terrestrial > Soil > Coastal area > Acid sulfate soil | place: Finland: Risofladan, Vaasa | collected...
ACTGCGTTACTGCCAGCAATGATTGGTAGGCGGGTATGCATTCCCACGGGGACCGTGGTAACGAGGCGCGATAATGTTGTCCGCAAGGAGTGTGTCCGAGATGAGAGAAGCACACGTAGACGAGACGGTTCTCACAAGCCTGCCGGGTCTATTGAAGAATATGGCGGCTAATGACAGCATCCGACGTAATCAGTCTGCAGGACGCGTGGCAAATATTCTGCTCGAGAACAAACAACATTTCGCAAGGCCAAGATCTATCCGCAGCTTAATAGAGGCTCTCCACGGGTATTCAATATCTCCCCGTTATGCCGCTAGTAGGGACGGTAATTGGAGCGGCCATATCGACTGCTCTTGCTTGCCTTTGAACATGGACCAGATTGACGACCTAACGGAAGCCCTCGCGAAGGGCTATGGTTTCCACGCTATATATGTTCCACCCGAAGTAGCCGCAGAACGTGAACGAAGCGAAGACTTTGATCTGCGCGTGTATACGCCCTCCCTTCTCGCTTACCCGTATTTGAGGATTAAGGTTATAGACCGCACGCCGATGCAACTTCAAGTCATCAAACAGCGTATCTGGTCGGAACTCGTGCCGAATAAGAAAATTTCCTGTAGCGACTTGCTGCAGCGTGTTGATAAGCTCACATTACCATTGCTCGTAAACTTGAAGAGTGCCTTGCAGCAGCTAATATGCGCATCAATGACCCCGAATGAGTGCGAGTCGGCCATACTGGCAGTTCTGGATCGTATACTCGAAGCCAGCACTCTGACCCTGGAGGAAGAAGAAATCCTATGGCTTGCTATCGCAGGGAAGCCAAGTACGATTGTTGTGTATGGTATGCATGAATGACAGCGGTTGAGGAATTACGGGGTCACAATCAAATTACGGATGCCTCGTTTTCACGGTGGCCGTGGGAATGCGTAGGGACGGGGGCGGCGTGGGTGCTACCATCCGGGGGTGAAAGGTGACGCGGGGTTCTTGGGCTTGGTGTTCTCTGTGGCTTTGTGTGCGGTTATCTTATGACATTGGATGCATTCGGCCTGCGTCTTGGCAGGTGCTTGCCTTTTTCTTTTGTCTTGTCCATAATGTGTGCTTGTGGACTGGTGTACGGGGCTTTTTGGGTGCTCGTTGCTGAAATGTAACGTATTGGGTGTTAAAGGGTTAGCGGGATGTATTGTGTGAGGTCTTGCTTGGTTGCGATGAGGGGATATGCCCTTTACATGTGCGCAAATGTCCTTTAGATATTCGAAAATATCCTTTAGGTGTGGCTAGATCTCCTTTACTTTTTCATGAATATCATTTAGATCTGAGCATTTCTAATTTAGATATTCGACGATCTCCTTTAGATGTGCCATTATGTCCTTTAGGCATGAGCATATGTCCTTTAGGTGTAAGTACATGTCCTTTAGACGTATGCACATGTCCTTTAGTTGAGGTCATATTTGTAGGTTCTCTGTGGCTCCGTGTGATTAAGGACGGTCTCGCACGGGGACACAGGGTCACGGAGAGAAAGTAGGCGGGGAATGATTCCCCGCCAAACCTTGGTAATCGCTCGCAGCCTTGCGGGGAATCATTCCCCGCCTACTTTTCGTGGAAAATTTGGGTGGGTCTGGCGAGTGTATGGTCGGGCGCATCCGTTTGTGGTGTGTCGTAACGTTGGTTAGGTGGAGGATTGATTTATGTTGGCGCGAATCTCGGTGAAGGGGGATGAGTTGGCGAGGCAGTGTGGTCTGGCGGGGGCGGCTATTGGCTTGGAACCGGGTTGGCCGGCTATGGCGCCTGCTGGGGCTACGATGAATGGGTATGCGCAGGTCTTGTCGGATAAGCTGGCGCTTATTAACCGGCTGGAATCGGAGTTGCGGGCTGCGCGGCAGTCTATCAAGCCGATCATCGCGGACGCGCGCCGGGATATGGCGAAGGTGGATAAGGCGACGGATCTGCTTTATGGCGATGATAGCGCAAAGAAGATCAACTTCGGCCTGTCGCCTAAGAAGACCACGACCACGCCGTCGGGTGAACCTGAGCAGGTTGTTATCCGCGCGACTGGGGATGGTACGGGGCCGGGTTCGATGTGGGTGGATTGGGAGGCGCAGCCCGCGGCGGTCTATGAGGTCCAGTGGTTCACGGACGCGGACATGACGCTTATGGCCGGCAGCGCCACGGCCACGAAGAGCGAAATCGAAGTCGAAGGCCTGGAACGGGGCAAGGCGTACTGGTTCCGCGTGCGCGCCGTCCGCGGGAGCAAGACGGGGCCGTGGTCGGATCAAGCCACGCGCGTGGCGAGCATCTGAGCGTCATCCGTGAGGTGTGCAGGACATTTCGGGTAATGCGCGTCCTTTTCTGTACAATGGGGAATCATGGGAAGGACAAGAGGTTTGGAGGCTACGATGTGCGGGAATCCTGGTGTGCGAAATATGGGGGAAGGCGCCGCGCGCAAGGCTGGCTATAAACCGTGGGGCCGGGGACACGGAATTGGCTATGGGCTCACGGCCATTTTGATTCTGACGGCTTTGGAAATGAACTGGGCTGCGGGAGATGCTGAGATGAGAATCGCCGTGGGTGTGGATGCCGCCGAACCGGTCCGCTTTGCCGCGGACGAGTTGGCCCGTTATGTCAACGAAGCAACGAGTATATCGCCGGAGGTATCGCCGGATGCCGCCTTGACGGGCCGGCATGCGCTAGGTCTGGTACGGTCCGGCGCGCCTCTCGCGGAGTCTGTCCGCGAGCCCGTCGCTTCCCATGAGGAGGCGTATCGTATCTACTCAACCGGCGACGGTGGCCGCATGTTCAGCGGGCGATCGCCTCGCGCCTTGCTGTATGCCGTGTACGACTTTCTCGAGGAAGAACTCGGCTATCGCTGGTACTTTCCCTATCCCGAAGACAGCGTTACGCCGCATTTGATGCCGGACGCATGGGAAGCGGTGTTGGCGCAAACGGTGGACCGCGAGGAGAGTCCGGCGTTTGCCTTCCGCGAACGCGAGTTTCGCGACGTGTCGCCCATGAACGATCAGACAGACGCCCGGATTGTCCAGCAGATCGACTGGTGGGCCAAGTTGCGCATGAATCGGTTTCTCCTGAACTTCGGTTATGCGCGCGACGCGGCGTTGTGGAAACGATGGAAAGAGGTACTGATTCCCGAGATCAAGAAGCGTGGTCTGTTGGTGGGCTTGGGCGAACATGGAAGTTATCCCTTGTTTCTGCCACCGGCCCGCTATGCGCGCGAACACCCGGAATGGTATTGCGAAATCGGGGGCAAACGAATTCCGGACATGCGTATCCCCGGCGGAGCCGGCACGCAGTTTTGCACGAGCAATGCCGAGGCGGTGGCCGAGTACTTGGCGAATTTTGCCGCGTTCGTCCGCGACAATCCCGAAATCGATTTCTACTACCCCGCGCCCAACGATGTGTCTTCGTGGTGCGAATGCGAGAAGTGCCGTGGCATGTCGATTGCCGACCGCTACCTGCGGCTGGACAACCAAGTCGCCGAGATGCTCGCGCGGGTCAAGCCGGGCACACGCGTCATGCACCTGGCCTATAGCAACCATCGTCTGCCGCCGGAAGAGACGCTACCGGATCCCATGATAGACGTCGATGTGGCCTGCTGGGGCCGAGACTTCGCCTACCCGCTCAGCGACCCGCGTACGATGCCCGATGATGCGGAGTACCTCGATGTGTTTCGCCGTTGGGCGACGATCTGTGGGCAGGTCACCGGCGATGTCAAACCGCGGTTCGTGTATCACTGCAAACTGATGCGTCATTACTGGCTGGGGCTCCATCTGCTTCCGCTGTCCGTGATCGATGAAGACTTCGCTTGCGCGCAAGAGCTTTGGCTCGACGGATTCGATTTTCCGTTAGGGTTTCTCGGAATATGGACCAAGGCCCTGAATGCGTACGTCGTGGCCAAGAAGTGCTGGAATCCGGCCCCAGCCGTTGCGGTATGGACGGATCGTTTCTTCACCGATTATTACGGCGAGAAGGCTGCCAATGCGCGCCACATCTATCGTTTGGTGGACGAAGCATTCTCGGACCGGCGCTATGGAGTAAGTCTGAATCTCGTTTGGCATCCCGAACGGATTGCCGTGCGCGATACACCGCTCGAGGGACTCGGCAAGAATGCCCGCAACGCCGTCGGGAAGCTTGATGAGGCGATCGGGATTGCGGACGCGAACAAGAACGACCCCTGTGCCGTCCGATTCAGGAAACTGCACGCGGTGCTGAACCGGGCCCGCGACGAACAGCGGGTCTTGCTTGCTCTGGACGCTTTGAGCCAGGCGCATCAGGATATTCAGAAAGCCGAAACCGGCGAGGCGCGCGAGCAGACCCGCCAACAAGCGCTACGCGCGTGGACCGACACGAAAACGGCCAACGATGCACTGGCGAGCCGCTACTCGCTTGACGACGATATGGCCGGTCTCTATTGGGCCGGCGCGTCGCACAAAGAAGTCGAGCGCGCGCTCGAACAGTGGCGGGATGCCATCAAGGGATTGGTTTGGAATTCTGTCGGGACATGGGAGACGGGGGACTTCGGAGCAATCAACGTCCCCATCCAAAAGCGTTTTGACGTCACCGACCCTATTAGGGGTCGCGCACCGTGTCACTTCGAGATCAAGTTCAAGTACAGCAGCGGCGAAATCGGAGTCACGACGCGGTCCGTTTCCCTGTGGGAAGTTCAAGCGACGGGCGAAGAGACGTGCCTGTCCGAAGACAAACACGGCGGTTTTGCCGGGTATGTGCACGAGAACGCCACCTATCGTCTCGACGCGCGGCCGCTATCTGCGCCGGACGGACGCTATGATCTCAGAATCGACCTCCAGCCCACGGCTTCGTCGGGAACGGTTGCACAACGCGGCTGCAACGGCGAGATACTCCTTGGACTGCCCGGCACCGAATAGGCTCTCTCGACGCGCCGGATCGTTACTTGGGTCCCGCTTCTTGCGCGGGTGCCGGTGGGGCTTCCGTTTCTTCGCTCGAGACCAGGGTGTTGTTTCGCGATTCGCCGGAGGATCCCTCGATAACGATTGGCTCGGCAAGGGCGCTGCCAATCCAGTTGTTCTGAACGAGATGCGCACGGCCCGTGCCGGAGATTTCGATCGCCGCCCGGAAGTCTTCCGTGGCCGGGGCCATGATGGTGTTGTCGGAAACCACGCATCCCATTCCACCGACGATATGCACTCCTCGGATTCGAGGATGGATGATTTGGCAGTCGGAAACCCGGCAGCGCTGTGCGTTGAGCAGCGTCACGGCTCCGCCCTGTTCTTGATTCCCGAAGCGGTGTTCGCTGAGGATGTTGTCGGTGAGAAGACAGTCTGTGCAGTCCTCGAGCAAAATCCCGTCATCATGGATTTCATGGACTGTGTGCATGGAAGGGCGCGTGCCGATGTTGTTGCCGTTCACCACGACGTTCCCGCACTGCTGGAGGTGAAGGCTAAGCGTCTTCCCCCCGTAGATGGTATTGCCGGTAATCGTTACCTTGCTCGCGCGGGACAGGGCGATGTTCTTGTCCCGGTCTCCAATGATGTTGCCGGAAATGGTCACAACGCGGGCGGCGTACGGCGCGTTTTCCAGGGTTCCGGAAATGAGGATATTGGCGCCCGGATTCTCGGGGCGCGCTTGGATGGTGTTGCCGGTGATGCTGTATTCGCTGATGAGGCCCTCGGATGCTTCGAGGACAATCTCGCCGGAGGATTCCGCGCTTCCGGTATTGTATTCGATGTCGTTGCCGGTGATTTGCACGTTGTGCACGTCGCCGTTGAGTTGGCGGATCCCGGCGCGTTTGTTGTAACTGATATGGTTTCCAAGGATGTTGATCTGGTGAAGATTGCATTCATCCAGAAACACCCCGGTATCGGTACAATCGTAAATGTGCGAGTCAGCGATAATCACGTTTCGGTTGCGCTCGACCAGGTGAATGCCGTACCGGCAACGACGGATGAGCACGTTCCGTATGATGCACTTCATCGTGCGGACGAGCGCGATCCCGTCCGCCTGATCATGCTTGCCCAGAATCTCGAGGCCGCTGATGATCGGGAGCCGTTCCTTTTCCCAGGTATGGTCCTCTACCGAATCCGGGTGGGCCGTTCCCTGGTGATCGCCCACAATCTCCAAGGCAGGACCGGCACAGTCCACGACGAGCCGCGTGGCGCCGTCCGCGCCACGGATGGAACGGTATCCACGGACGGACAAGTCGACGCGGAGCGGCGCATCGAGGAGAAAGGTTCCCGCGGGAATCGAAACCAGTCCCTCGCTCTCGTCAATCAACCTCTGCAGCACTGCCGTGGCAGGGCGCTGGCCGTCGGCAAGCCCCTGTAGTTCTGTGACGGCGGCATCCTGACCATGGCTCGCCAAAGCCAAAAGGAGCCAACTCAACCCGGCCGCCAGAGCCGAACCACACAAACGAATTTGCACGCCACATACCTCCTCTTAGTAAGAGCGGAAAACAGACGGAATCTCTTGAATCGATTTAAGGTGCGCTCCAGCGATCATTTGACCAAAATGGGCGGCCTGATTTCAAGGTGTCTCTGCTCTCTGTTGAGATAGCGTCAAGTCTTGTGGATGAACGGGAAAGAAGGCGTATCCTTCTGGTACCCAGAACCGCGTCTCGTGGTGAAACGCACACAAGGATACGCTTGTGAACCGGGAACCCTTCACAACCGCTTCGTCGACTTGTGCTAGTGTATTGACTCGTGCTGTTTCCATCTTATCCCAGCAGACGTGGCCAATCGGCTTAACCCGGAGAAGACAAGGGGTTGCAACCCCTTGTCTGGGGGACGGCAAGGCTGCCGCAAGCTCCCATGGCCAATAGGTGCCGAAAAACAGGTTGCATCAAATATGAGTCAATACACTAGAATCGCAAGGCAAATCAGCTTTATGAAGGTGAAGAGATCCAGCGCACAGTCCTTCGGTTCGACCTCATCAGTGTTTATTCTTCCAAGCCCCGTTCCATGCATCGGGTTCATACGGAATATCGAAGAATACGTTCTCGTGATGGCGGTTCCCGTCGGAATTGATGACGAACATCGTCGTATGCGGATGGTACATAGCGTTTCAAGCGTTTCTCGCCTTTCATGAGGAAGATATGGTGCTCATTGCTTCGCACCAATTCATACAGCTCCTCACGTCCTTTGAACTGCATCTCCCACCAGATCAACTTAATCACGTCCCACGTGAGCCGCACCAGCTCGGCGACACTCGCCGCCTTGCTCGGCGGGTCAAAGGGATGCCGGACCCGCCCCAGCTTCAGCACCGGCTCGCCAAACAAGTCGCCATGCGTGAACAGATACAACCGGTTCGTAGACCGGTCGTGATACTCGAAGTTCGGATAATGGAGCGATACCTCATCCGGCCCAAACAACGCCGCGATCTCCGCCCCATCGAATTCCGGCGCATCAAGCGGAATGGGCGGCGTGCGCGTGGGCCAGTGGCGGGGACGTTTCGGACGGTTTCGGTGGCACCGGTCGCGGACGCGCTGGGGATCTGTTCGGTGGTGTTGCTGGCCATTGCGTCATTCCCGCGAAAGCTGCAATCCAGATTATACCGGCATGTGGAATGGGAATCGGTTTGGAGAGTATACTAATTAGGGTTCTGCCGGAGGATCTTTTGCTAGAAGGCAGTATACTCAGTCTAACGCGAAAGGAGAACAAGAGATGGGATTTTCACTGTTTAGGAATCTAGTTTGTACGGGGCTGGCGTTGTCGGTATTGGGGCTTTCGGGGTGTACGCAGCAGGATTGGTACAATTCACCGGCGGACACAGAGACACTAGACGTGTCCGCGACGGCCAAATTGAACGTACGGAACCCGGCCGGCAGCGTGACGGTGACCGGCTGGGATCAGAATCAAATCTCGGTGACCTACACGAAACGCGTGAACATGTGGCGGTTGTGGTGGATGCCCGCGCTCGCGCCGGAGAGCTATTTCGAGCAAATGACCGTAACGCTGGCGGCAACGGCGGACGGGGCCGACGTGACCGCGACATGGCAGCCCGAGTCCTGGCTGAACAATATGTGGGCGACGATAGACCTGGATATCAAGATTCCCCAAGGCGGGGCGTTGAACGCGGATCTCGATGCGGGGAATGTAACCGTAACCAACGTCGCGGGCGGCGCGACCGTGGTGCTGGACGCAGGGAACGCGGTGTTGACGGGAGTGTCCGGCGGAATCAACATGGACGTGGACGCCGGGAATATTGACATAATTCATGACGACCCTCTCGGGAATACGGAAACTATCGAGTGTGCCGTGGACGCCGGCAACATAGACCTGTGGGTCCCAGAGGGCAGTTCATTCCAACTGGACGCGGGTGTCGACGTTGGCGACATGATCGTGGACAACAATTTCACGGGCCTCGAGGTACAACGAATCGACCTGGTCGGCGCGCAATGCCAAGGCACCACCGGCGCCGGCGGCGCGACGGTCACGCTCAACGTTAGCACCGGCAACATCGGCGTCCGCGCACAGTAGACCGCTCCCGAAGCGCCGAAAAGATCTCAGCAGTGTTGGAGAAGAATGACTCGTTTCCACGGAGGACCGTGGAAACGAGCACGTCTGCGTAGGCGGGGAATCATTCCCCGCCTACTTTGTCTGCGTTGCAGCGCGGTGCGCGGGGACAAGGAAAACTCCTGACTCCCGTCTCCTACCTCCGGTCTCTAGCCTCCAGCCTGTAGCCTCCAGCCTCCAGGGGGACGGCGCAGTTCGAGATCATCAACCGGCATGTCGAGGCGTTCAACACGTCACTGAGTAAGCGCCGAGTTCAAGGCAGTTCGGACAATCTCGAAACAATGCAAAATGGCCTCTTCTCCCACTTTGCCGTCTTGCTCAAGCAAGTCTGCAAAGGCCTTGAAAAGAAGGTCCTTGGCAAGGTCGTAGTTGTAAATGGAACCGCGCGAGATCGCCATCTTGTCAATTAAGTCCAGTTGACGATGGGCACTTTCACGCATCGGGGGAGTATGCCAAAAGCTGTTGCGTGCGGGTAGGGCCGCCTGGTTAGTGTATAGCCAAGATGCTGCACTTTCGTCCGTCATTTCCCAAATCGCCGACAGACCGCGGCGGGGATTAAGGCTTCCAGAAAGAACACACAGGAAAAAATCTCCCCTCAGATTCCGGCATTGCGAACCTTCTGGCGATTCCGTACGAGAGTGGCAGACAGGAATAAAAGTGTAGCCTAACTGATCGAGGCCGATCTCTCCACGTCCATGCCGATTCTTGTTCAAGTTCTCAAGCAGCTCTGATACCGAGGTGTGCCAGCAACGGGTAAATACCACGTCTTTTCCTCGACCTGACCCGACCCTCTTCCCCTCAAGCAATTTGTCCTTCAGCATCCTCACAGATTTGCTGAATTCCTCGTATTTTAGGATTTTTTTGAAACCCCACTCGATACGTTCAACCGCGAGGCCCTTCTTCTTGTTCTTGGCATGTTTCTCTGGGTCAAATTTTTCCAGGATGCAATCCCAAAGAAACTCAATTATGAGAGACGTGAGACATTCCTGCCCTACGTAGAACGCATCAAATGTACGTATGTCTCTATCTTCATTTCCTTTTTTTACTATCTCTCCAATCTCAGTCAATTCCTTCCACGTTGGCGGACGAAACTTGTCCACTCTTGATTCCTGAAGGTCCAGAACGTGATCCACGTAATTACTTTCCTCAAGCGTGTACTTCTTATTGATTTCTTTACTACACCCTTCAATAAGATCGCGTCGCCACACCAGTAGACTCAGGTTTACGTAAAATGGCACGCCATACACTGCATCGGCACGAGTTATTGTCTTCAGCGTGCTCTCACGGAAATTATTGAAGACATTCCTGGTAAAGTCCGCGTTGACCTCTGTTAAGTTGACCAAGCGCTCATGTTCGAGCATTTTCCCGACAAGGTATTCATCCACAGTGATCACATCCGTGCGCTCCCGCACGGGCAAATGAGAATGGGCCAAGAGTCCTTTGAAGACTTGCTCCGGACTGTGTTTCTGATCCGCTGTCTTGCTGCTTCTTGGTGTATTCTTGTCATTTGTTGCGACACCGACTTTGTTGTTGGCATCTTGTCCCGTTGCCTCGGAATCTCCAAGCGTCTCTTTATCAGCTAACGTGCCACTGTCTTTTGCACTAACCTGCATTTCGGCGGGACAATAGCCTCTAGGCTCGAAGTACTGCCACGTCACTTCGGTGCCGGGCCCCTTGTTCACCACAGGGTCAATAAGATCGTGAGCGTATTTCTCGTAGAACGCCTTAAGGCTTTTCTTTTCCGCATACATCCAAAGCGTAAGTGGTCCCAGCTTGAATCCTGTACCGTGGGCCACCTCTACTAGCTCTTCAAGAGCACCCGGTACAGCTCGTAGTTCAAAAGCGTCCTCAGCCTTTTCGTCCATATCCAATTCGAATAGAGTCGGCGTCCGCGCCAGTCCGAGGGCTTTGCTCACGTAGACACCGAGAGCTGCATGCTGTGACCGTTCTGATTCCGCGACACGCTGGAAGATGAATACATTATCGAAGAGATCAACATAAGAACGCTCTTTCTGCATCTCTTCCCGCGTATGGATGAACAGGGGCGTGATGTGAAACGCGCCAAATAAGTGCAACATTGTGCGCACAAGCTCTCGCGTCTCTTCCCAACTGAAACGTTCTTCAAGGGCCTGGAGATCGCGCACGAGAACCACGTCGCAGGTTCGCTTCCAATTCTTGTCGAGAACTGCGGTACGGCATGCCTCAATAATTTGGGCTTTATCCGCGAACCAGTCGGCTGCATCGAAGAAGCTCAGTCCTTTTTCTCCGCACTCCCGTTGTGCCCAAAGGACATGACGATTCTTCATGAAGACCCACTCGTCAAAGTAGAGTAACTGGGCCCCTAGCTCTAGCTTCTTCTCTTTGATTGCCGCAAGCAGGAACTGAACACCCGCCAATATTTTCCGCGTCACGGGTTGCCCGAAGTATAACGTGCTGGATGTACACTGGATTCCGTTTTGCCCAGGAGGGCTCAAGACGTTATCCAGATTTTCGATACCGGTGGATAGAAATTTCTCCCGACGATTTTTTGCTTCCTGCTTCCACTCGGGCTTGTCTTTCATATTGAGACAGACACTTGTAACAAGCTCAATGTTCGGATAGATGACGATCCCGGACCCCGAGGAATTCTGGGTGCCGGGATCAACGATTTCCATCGTGTGGGTGAGGGGGCGAATATCAATTCGCCGCGCCTTGTCAAATCGAACGTAACGCTTCCCAGATTCCGTTTTCCCAAGACGCGCAACAATGTCCACAAGGTAACTTTCGACGTCATGGTGATGAGACGCCTCAAATGTGTAAATCGCGTGCTTATCCATGGCGAAAGGTGTTTTGATGAAAGCGTCAACAACCGGGCGCGCAGGATTGGCGCCGGCGTGGATAATCGAGTTCAATCCATCAATCGCTATGATCTGGATCTGCTTCCCATCAACCCCCAGTTTCTCGGGAAGTCGCTCATCCAGGAAATACTCGAAAGCCAACACGTGCTCCGCTGCAAAAGGGCTTTGAGAGGTGCAGGGGAAATCCGGCGAATTCTCCAGTTCCCCGTTTGAATCCTTATAGACATCCAGGGATTCGGGTGTCAGACTCGCGAGCACGAGACCGCCATTCTCTTGGATAGCGCGAGGCTCGGCGTCTACAAGCGTGACGCTACTCGAATTACCGCCCTCGCGTTCATTCTTGCACACTTGCTTTAACTTATCATCTTCGTAAACGAACACCTTTATTCCCTCGAGCCAGCCGAATCGCCCAATGACTCTGACAATCTCTATTGGTGTCTCCTCTTGGCAAAAGAGAACAGCAATCGGATTTCTGTGCGCGTTCTTCTGACTCCTATACAGTGTCTCGTGGATAATCTGTGCCAGAAACGTGGTCTTACCCGTTCCCGTTTCTCCGCTCAACATTATCCGCGCAGGAGATTCTAAGTCATAGGGAAGTCCCTGACCGCCAAAAAGATACTCCATTCGCGTGTCGCCCAAATGGATGGCGTTGATATTGGCTATTGGAGGCAATGGTTTCGCGTTCTGCATGGTCTTATCCATCCCAAACTCTATGCCCTGACAAGATCCCTCAACGATTCCTTATTTGATGCCATATTTAGCGCGCCGTCTTGCCATCCGCGTACCGTCCAAGGCACTTGTAGTGCGCAGGTATCGGAATGTTCTCTTGACGAGGAAAATAAAAAGTCCTGTTATCATGATGAGAAGTGGAGTGACGACATAGATGAAGAACGTATCTGCTGTCATGGATTAGCGGCCTTCTTCGAAACACGTTTTGATCTGACTACGTAAGTGTACACAAGCGACATGATAAGGATCAAAAACTGTATCCAAGCCACGACGCCAATGTCGGGGTTGCCGACGTAGCATTCAACATACATGGCTACCGACACTAGAATCACTGCGCTCGGGATAAGAACGTAGGTAAAGGCATCACGTCGGAGATCTCGTGTTTGCACGCGCCGCGAGAAGAAGTCAACCGCGTTCGAAGTGACCAACGAAGTACAGAAGAAAAAGATGCCGCAGTCCTTGATGATCTCCTCGACCCGAATGCTTTGCTTGGTCTCCACATAGGCGATCAAGAGCATAATCCAAAGTTGAATTAACCCAAAGCACAGCGTGAGTCCTATCCATACAACGCCGCTCCATACAACGTCGCGTCTTCGTACTGGCGATCGTGTCATACGCAATTTGTCCTCTTACCGCCTCATACCTGCGTCAAGTCCCGTCACAACACCGCTGCGACGGTGTTGCTCGGCACGCTGTTTCCGGCGTTATTTACGGTTATTACTCGGTGTTCTAGGTCTATTCCTCGGGGTCGATCGGTTAGATCGGCGACTTTGGCGCTCGCCTGAGGCATACTCGGGAGTCTTCCTATTCATCCTATCCACCTACGTTCCTTATCAAGAACACCGAAAAAGATATTAGTCCACTTCGTCAGCGCTACCGGTAGCCTAGTCGAAACATTATTCAGATCACAACACATGCAGGTAAAGCCCGAGTAAGAATCAAGTAAAGCTTTGGTAAACACAGCGTGTTCTTCTTCGCTCGATCATTTTCCGCCCAGCCTTTTCCCTTGTTCAAGTGAAGCCTGAGACTCGTCATTATAACACCGCCGCGACGGAATTGCTGGGGACGCTTGTTCCGGCGGCGTTCATGGCTACTACTCGGAATTTGAGTTGGGTTCGTTGGGGTTGGTTGTCTAGTGAGACATGGGTTGCGATGGTTATGCTGGCGTCTTGCCAGGGGGTGAATCCTGTGGGGATTGCATCCTGTCTCCTTTGAAACGGTTCCATTTCTCAGTCCTTCTTCTTTATCTTAAACATGGATGGACAGGCCGGCGGGGGCCACCCCCGCCTGAGGGATGTCCAGGATTTATTCTTCCTATATATCCTGTCCATCCATGTTTGCTTTCCTATTCTATTATACGCTTACCGTGCACACGCCGGTTTCTCTTACAGCACCGCCGCGACGGTATTGCTTGGTACACTGTTTCCGGCTTTGTTTATGGCTACTACTCGGTATTCTAGGTCTATTCTTTGGGGTTGGTTTACCAGGAATGTTTCGGTTTGTATTGCGGTTTGGCATGGTTGCCAGTTGGTGAAGGGTTGGCCTGGGTTGGGTTTGTCCCGGCGGAGGATTATGTAGTTTCGGACTTCGCCGCCGGATTGGAGCGCGGGTGGTTTCCAGTCGAGTTCGAGGGTGCCTTTTCCTTCGTGGAGAATTTCGAGGTGGCGGGGCATTCCGGGCGGGACTAGCCTTCGCGCTTCGGCTTTGGGTCCCCAGCCGATGAGTTTGAGTTGTTTGGGATTGTCCGTGGTATCGATCTCGCTCTTGGCCAGTTGCTGTTTCATAAGGGTCTTGATTTCGTCGAGCGTGTTGTCCTTGTCTTCGTTCCAATACTTGAGCAAGGCCTCGTAGCAAAGCATCACGCGCCGGGCTTCCTGATACTCGGCGAGGGCCGTTTCGAGCGCGGGTATATCCGCGTGCACGAAGATGGCCGGTTTCGCTTTGTATCCGGCGATCATCTCGTGCGCGAGTGCATATACATCCGCTTCGCGTTTCGGGAACCGCGCCATTACTTTATCCCTCTTTCACCGCAAAGAACGCAGAGAACACAAAAGGGAGTATCCTTTGCGATCTTTGCGGTCTCTGCGGTGCAATCATTCACAGTACGACGTCGACGGTATTGCTGGGATCGCTTTGTCCGCCGACGTTGATGGCTTTGACGTGGTATTCCATGGAGACGGCGCGGGGTTGTCCTTCGAGCCGGATTTCGGTTTCGATGGCGGTGCCGACGGGATGCCATTCGTTCATGTCGCCGCCTTCTTGTTCGCGGCGTTCGACGACGTAGTTGCGGACGGTGCCGCCGGTGCCGCGCGCGGGCCGTTTCCAATCGAGGAGGAGTATGCCGTGTCCCTGGCGAACGGTCTCGAGTCCCCGGGGCTGGCCGGGCCGGTCGCTTGGCGAAGGCTGTGATTTGGGGCCCCATCCGATGAACTTCAGATTCTCCGGATCGGCCACGGTGTCCACTTCGCTCTTGCGGAGTTCATGGCGCATCGTATCTTCGAGCGTATCGAGCTTATGATCCTTGTCTTCCGTGGCCAGGGCCGCCTGCGCCTGCGCCGCCGTCTGGGTATCCTTCGATACGCCATAGGCCCCGCGCGCCGCTTGCATCGCGGCCACGTCCGCGCTCGGGAACACACTCGAATAATTCGTATACCCCGCAATCATCTCATCCGCCAACGCGATTACTTCTGCTTCTCGATTCGGGAATTTCGCCATTACTACATCCTCCTCTTGTTTACCTCATTGAACGTTCGACCCGTAACAGATCCACAACTCCTTCACCACAAACAACTTAGAACCGCACTTTCACGCCCTTCTTCATGCCTCGGAAACGAAATATAAGCATTCATATATGGGATATGAGCCTTCATATCTGGCTTATGAGCCTTCATACGGGGCATATGAGCATTCATACCGGGCATATGAGCATTCATACGGGGCATATGAGCATTCATACATGGCATATGAGCATTCATACATGGGATATGAGCATTCATACATGGGATATGAGCATTCATATCAGGTATATGAGCATTCATAAGCGGCGTCTGAGCATTCATATCAGGCATCTGAGCATTCATATCTGGCGTCTGAGCCTTAATACGGGGCGTACCACTTCTTCAACTGTCCATACCTTGCATTACCCCACCGGAGAGACGGCACTACCGGCCTGTTCGACATATAAGCAAGAGTTATGCCACTCACAAGCGCCACAACTACTGTATATTGAAAGCTATTGGGATATAACGACTTGAAGACAATAACCGCGTTTATGGAGCGAGAGTGTCCCAACGAAGGAATCACCCCCTCAATCCAAGAATTGGACAGAGTCATGTCCAAAATCTGGAATGGATGAGTAGAGGTACAAGAACTACGGCTTACCGACTTTGCGTTGATCATCGTCCCGCCCGACTTCCCAACGGCAAACTACCCCGTTGTCCAGCTTGTATTGCACCTGCCGAACTACTGAACGCGCCGCCTTACTACACAACACGCCCTGATAATACTGGGTAAAGCTCTTTCTTTATACACCCATTGAAGCCCCCGTGTCAAGAAAGATTCTTTCGCCCGGCGCCGGAGAAACTGGGCGCTTCGGGTGAGCCCGTCGGGCGTGACCCAGTCCGGATTGAGTTCCAGGCAAAGCATGCCGCGGTACCCGATATCCGCAAGGCCGAGCAGAACGGCGTCGACATCGACGCGTCCCGTGCCGATCTCGCGGTGATCGTGTTCGCCGTCGTAGTCGTGGATGTGGATATGGAACAGCACGTCGTCCAGGAACCGGATCTGCTCACGGATACCGCCGTAGGGTTTGTAGCCCGCGCCGTCGTTCATATACATGTGGCCGATATCGAGCGTCGCGCCGATGTGTTCCCGTTGCGGTGCGCGCAACCACTCGAACCCGTTCATGAACTCAATCCCGACACGGATTCCAGCGGTAGCGGCGGCCCGGTCCAATCGGTCCAGGGCCTTGTTCCACACCGTCGTGTCTGGGGCATCCAATAGCGGCGGTTTTGCGTGAACCGTGACCACATCAGCGCCGACGTCGCCCGCAAAGGCAAACGTCGTCTCCAATTGTTCCAGCACAGCCGGCGGCGTTTCCGGCGCAAGCTCCGCCGAGAAGGGCGCATGGATCTCACGTTGGTGGAAGGGCGCAAGTAGATCGCGCAAACGGCGGCGTTCCCTTGAGTCGGTTTGGGCCGGATCAATGCCCCGCCACTTTCCAGGGCTACCGGGCGACGCGTGAAAGGCGATCGATTCAAAACCGGCCTCTTTTACCCACCGCACTTGCGCATCGAAATCGAGGATATCGCCGATGCGCCAACACATGAATGCCAAATTCAAGGCGCCCAGCCCCTTCCTTTTCGGCTCAGCCCAAACAGGCATGCTAAGAGCGCCCGCGGCCGTGGCCAGTGAAGCCCTCAAGAACTGTCTGCGAGAGAGTCTCATGAGTTTCCGTGTCCCGAAGTTGCCAACAAGGGCCATGTGCAAGGAATGGAGAACTGGTGGCGCGCCCGTTCCGGCACGAACTGGGTCGAGTCGCACAGCTTTCCCAGTGCAGGACTGTACGTGAAAACGTCGATTCTATTTTCACCGGGGATAAAGCGATACACGCGCAGGTATCCCTCGCGATAGTCCGAGAGCACCTCGTGGACCGTGTTTCCCGCCTCGCCAGTGGCGCGCTGATAGAAGGTCTGCGTACGGCTCTGGTCGCCGCAGAGGATCAAGAACACGTTCTCGTGATGGCGAAAGCATTTGTCCCACATTTCCTGTGGCGTATTGCCCACCGCGCCATGACACTTCTTCCAGCGCATTCGGCCTTTCGGGGCGTCGTAGTAATCCTCGGGCTTCTCCGGTTTGTCGGCCGGACCCAGGTACATGTGCGTCGAGATGATGGCGCGGTGATTAGGGTGGTCGTCGAGAACCTGCTCGGCCCATGCGAGCACGTCGTCCGGCGCATTGCACTCGAGGTGAACGATCAGGAAGTCCATGTCTCCCGCGGAGAAGGCCTGCCAACTGTTAGCGTTGTTCTTGTGAGCGCCTCCGTACCAGGGCCGGTCGGCGAAATGCGACGCGGGAAATCTGATCTGAAAATTCGAGGAGTCGCCGGTGGATCCCCCCATGTCATGATTGCCCACCGACAGCCCATAAGGCACGCGGCCGTCCAGCATCTTCATGCACCGCTCCGCCACGTCCCACTGGGCAGGCTCGCCGTTCTTGTCGACGACGTCGCCGAGCTGCGTCACAAAAACGATATGCTGTTCCTCCGCGTGGTCGAGAATCCACTGAATCTCCGCCTCGAAGACCTCGGGCTGTCCCGCGGAATAGGCCTGGGTGTCCGGCAAGGCCACAAGGCTAAAAGCTCCCTCGGGCAACGGTGGCAACGATTCGGCCCCAACGGAAGCGGCCATCGCGGCCAGACACAGAAGGCCGAGTAATCTCCAAAAACAGTTGGAACAATACATTCCTACCTCCCGTTTTCCGTCCGCTACCCGCCGGTAACCTCCACAAACAACGTGTACGGGCCGCCCACGAGAATACGGCGCGGATGTTGCCTGGCGTCATTTGTTCGCCTGCTTATTCTCTCACACGCTCACCGTGCAAACCGCCGGGTCACCGTAGGGGCCGCGTTTGAGGTGCTTGCTGACCCAGCAGGCGCGGTAGGCGTACGTGGTGGGTTCGTCTTCGTGGACGACGTGGATATAGGGCGACGCGCTGTCGATGTCGAGCGTGAGCCAGTCGGCCTCATGTTCGGGGATGCCGCCCCGGTGATACTGGATCTGCGCGGCGTGCACACCGGCGGGTTTGGCGTTGTGGTTTTCATCGTGCGGGTTGAGGCCGAAATGGATGGTGACCCGCTGGCGTTTGCTCCAATCGAGCACGACATCCGGCGGGGTCAACTCTTCGACCGCCAGGGGCGATTCGGTCGTCTTGGTCGTGTCCGGGACGGTGATGCCTGCTTCCGCACGGACCGCATCCGTCATTGCCGGCAGCGCCTGGAGACGCCGCACAAAATCACGGCTCCGCGCAATCGCCGCCGCCACAGCCTCCCGTTTCGCCACCACCCCCGCGCGATACGCCACCTCTTTCTCCGCGGCACTATCCGCCGCCAACTTCGCCTGCAACACCAGGAAGTAATACGCGCAAACCTCATCCAGCGTAAACCCGTACTTAAAACCATTCACAGCACCATTATCCGCCAGCCAAACCATCAAACGCCACATCCAACGAATCTTCGCCGCTTCACCACTCGGAATATAATCTGCCATCATCTAGTCCTCCCGTTCCGCCAAATCCATCTGCTTGTCCCCGCCCTGCTTCTTCTTCGGCGCCTTCTTGAACGTCACATTGATGCCCGTCGCAGGCGGCATATCGATACGCTTCCCCTCAAGAAGCTCCGACACCGTCAGCAACTGCACCTTCGCATGCTTACCCCACGGCGACTCATACGACCCCATATCCCGCGCTTTGGCACAAAGCGCCGGCCAGCGACAATGGCGGCTTGCCCTTGGCAAACGCCATGAGAGCGCCTCCGCACGCATCGGCTTCGTAGTCGCGTGCATCGAGATCAGCACACCCATCTGCGCCTGCCCTCAGGCGACTTCCGAAGTCGCCGGCCTCACGATCCACCACATGACACAAGTCACGCACATGCGCGACACTCGTGTTCCCCGCCTTCACCGAGAAGATCACCTGCTTCGTCTTACCCCCCGGCCCCTCATCATGGAAATACAAACGACCATCAATCCCCTTATCCGCCCCCTTCTTCTGGTCCACCGGACGCGCACCCACCAAACCCAACGCCCACCACTGAAACTGATACGGGTCCTGTTCCGCCAACATACGCGCATCCGGAACCGACGTCGGCTCACCAATCACCGCGTACGTCTCCTTAATCTCCTCCCCATACGTATCCAGCAACCGATGCCGGATAAGGTTAATCGCCAGATGCGTGATATCAATACCAATCCAACGACGCCCCAACTTCTCCGCCGCGTCAATCGTCGTACCGCAACCGCAGAACGGGTCAAGAACAACATCGCCTTCGTCGCTGCTTGCTTGAAGAATGCGTTCAAGCAGGGCCAGCGGTTTTTGCGTTGGGTATCCGAGGCGTTCTGATCCAACAGGATTGATTCGATTGATATCATCCCAGAAATCGGAAACGGCTTTGCCTTTCAGTTCGTCACGATATCTCTTATATTGAGGCATATGCCCTTTGGGCGGCCAATAGATTCTGCCTTCCTTGTCCAACTCGTCGAGTCTTTCAACGGTAAACTTCCAATGCATACCCTTTACTGATGGATCAATTCCCCGCCACGGTTTGCCTGAACTTCCTTTTCTTGTCCCTGCGGCGCACAGGTCAGCCCGCCAGTGCAAACGACCGTCTCCATCATCAAACTTGTAGTATTTATTCAGATATGCTTCTTCGTAGTCTGTTCGCGGTTCAAACCATTTCCTTCGAGCCGAAGCGACGTAGTAGAAGATGGTGTCGTGTATCGGTGCAAACTTCTTCGCGCTGCTGTGAGAGGAAGTTCGCTTCCAGGAAATTTCGTTGCGGAAGAAGCCAGCTCCGAACACCGCATCCATAAGCAGCTTGAGGTAATGGCTTGCGGTGGGGTCGCAATGGAGGTAGATGGAGCCCGTGGGTTTGAGGACGCGGCGGAGTTCTTGCAGGCGCGGGGCCATCATCGAGAGGTAGGCCAGCATATCCGACTCGCCCACCAGGTTGCGGAACGCCTGCAACGCCTGCGACAATTTCCCGCCCGCCTCCACCGTCTCCTGATACGCCCGCGCCGCATGCTCGTCCCACTTCCACGTATCCTCGAACGCCTGAATCTGCGAAGCAGCCTCCGCCCCGTCATGCTCCTTAAACAACACGTTATAATTCGCGTTCGAGTTAAACGGCGGGTCCAGATACACCAAATCAACAGAAGCATCCCCAACATAACGCTGCAGCACGTCCAGATTGTCACCGAAATACAGTTGGTTCTTCTCAGTCATAATCTATCCATTCTGCCCACCCTACGAGCTGGAGCTTATAGTAGCCTTAGGGTGGGTGAAGCGCAAGCGGAACCCACCAAGACGGCTTGGTTACAATATTCGGAAAGGTATCTTGCTTTTCTTGATTTTGTAGCTGAGATTCATTGAATCCTTGAAGTATCGTGCAAGCGTCATGCCTTGCCGCTGATCGCCGTGCGGCGATATCCACACTTCTCTGATCACATCACTCGCCTTGAACTGCAACTCAACAAAGCGCCTGTTCCTGTCGTCAAACTTGATCTCTGGGGGATTGCTTCCTTCCCAAGTATAGAAGACTCGCCATTCATTCTCGCTTGCGTATGCATCATGCTTGATTGAACAACAAGTCCTTTGAAACTTGTGGTATAAATAAGCTCGGGAAACAGGATCCATCCACTTCCTTTTCGATTCCTCGGTCATCTTCTTGATGTTTGAGATCTGATCTGCGATGGACACGATTTCTCCTACATCGATTAACTTGCCAGGACGAAGATATCGACAGTCAGTCCCTCTCCACAGCGTAGGGGACTTTCTTTCGTTGGCCATCTCCCTTTGGCTGGCTTCCTGGAAGTGTACGGGAAGGCCTTCCATTGCAAAGCCGATTGCCACCCCTCCTTCTCGGCAGTATGCTATCCATTGCGAAAGTGAATCCTTCTCCTTGCTCAACGAGAAAAGGAAGATGTCAAGCTCTCCCCCTCGAAACGCATCCACGTAATCCGCAAGAACCTCCTTGGTTTCTGGCTCAATACTCGGCACATGCGCTTTTAGACTGCGCTCAATTATCTCCGCCCCCATCGTGACTTCTTTCCAGTCATTGAGTTCAGAGTAATGCGTCGCCCGGAGTGTCTGACTTTGCATGATCTTCCTGAACGCATCAAATGAGGTGTAGTGATAGAGAATCTTCGGTTGCTTTTCCATAGGTACGAGCCCCTAGGTTTATGTTCCCATTTCCTCGTTCCCACGTTCCGCCGTGGGCATGCAGACATTGTACTCGGTTCGTGGTCCGTATTCATTCCCACGGGGAACCGTGGGATCGAGGCGAAAATCGATCCTATTCTTCTATTGGCTTCTAAGTCGATCTGCGAGGTCGTAGCCCCTGTCCGTCACGGCGAATACTTCGCCTTTATGACCCCGGTCCTCTATAAGGCCATGTTCGAACAATTCATTAAGCGCGGATTTCCATTTTGCTTCCACTCGAGGATTACCTGGTTGACCGAATTCCTTTTCGTTTGTCTTAATATGGGTGCCATCTCCATATCGAGAACAGAAGATCTTTCCTGATTTGTCCTCAGATGCTTCAAGTAAAAGTTGCTTTCCTTCCTCAGTCAACCCTGGCTGCATGGGCTCATGTATGGTTGCCCGCGCATTTTCACTCAGTCCCTTATTTGTTCCGACAGGCAAGGAAGAAGGAATAACCTGTTCCAAGAGCCGTTCAAGTAAGGCCGCAGCTTCACTCAACGGCGCGACATTGGCTTCTGGGTCAGTTAGCATCCTCGCGAAGGACTCCCCCTCGAACTCAGTTTCATTCAAGAGAAGAACCAGTCGGCCATCCACCTTAGCGGTTCGTTGGAACTTGAGCGTAATCAGCGCGAAGGCGCGTTTTGGTGTCGTCCAATCTACGGCAACAAGTGAGAGCGTTGCTGCTGGGTGGAAAAGCACCTGGATCCGCTTCTTAACATCAGGAAAATCATTATTGAGGCGAATTAGACCCGGTAACGAGCGAGATCGCATATCATCGGCTGCTTCAGGGTGGATCTCGTGTAGCGCCTTGGGAGGCATCATGGTAAGAATGATTCTCTCAATAGAATTTCTGCTCAGCAAGGTCCGAAGTTCGCCTACTGCTCTGTTATATCGATGATCCTCAAGCCAGAGCCAAGTGCATAAGTTTTGGCCTACGATAGCGACTTCTTTGGCTCTGGGCGGAACAACATCGGGAAGAGGAAAATAGTCGTCACTCTTGAGCAAGTATTGCGGAATATTTTCCAGAATACACTGGAGCCCTTCCAAATCTGATTTGATCTTCTTGTAGACATACGGTGCCAAAGATTGCGGGACTTCTCCCCACTTCCCCTCTTCATCGGCAATCATGAGGGTAATCAACCGAAAGCCTTCACCGCGTGCCTCCTTCTGCTCTAGAGCGTCAGCGATTTCACCTCGGAGATATGAAGCCTCCTCGTAATTACGTGTGACGAAGAACACTGCCGCACACGAGTTTGCCATACCTTTCTTAAGCTCGGCTGTAAGGGGATTTCCAACGCGAACGTCTTTCTCGTCCATCCACGGATGCAACCCCATGGCAGCTAGCACCTTGCAGTAGGCCCGTACTTTCTCTTTGTCTAATCCCTTGTGGCTGAGAAAAATCTGATTGTATGCCTCGTTATTAGACATCCTTTTGTCTACCATGTGACGCATCCTCCTTTCTTAGTGAAAACTTTCCTCGTTCCCATGCACGTGGGGATGCGTGCGCGGGTACGCATCTTGGCGCGGGGTTAGTTTAGCACTGCTTGGGGCGTGGTTAGAAGTACGAAGGAAGAAGGATGAAGTACGAAGGCTGAAGGCAGGAAGGCACGGAGAATACGACGAGGCCATCCAACGAGATAGGATGAGGCCGGGTGCATTGATGGCGTGGTTTTCTTGGGGCGTGGTGTCTTTCTGATGTACTGGTCGGGATATCATTCCGCATTTCCTTTAACGCTTCGTGTTCTTTGTGCCTTCGTGGTGAAAAAGGCGGAGAATGGTTCCCCGCCCATCCTTTCGCCTAAATGATTCGCGTGACGCCTAATGCTAGGGCGAAAGCTGCCCCGATGACAAAGATCCAAGCGCGGCGGTCTCGCTTCCAAGTTAGGAAGAGCCCTAATGCGCAATACACAAACGCGATGTAGACCGGGTCAATCATTGTCGTAAAATCACGGGGACACGGAGGTTTGTGTTTCTCCGTGTCCGCCGTGTCTCTGTGCGCGATGTTGTTGGATTTCTTTTCGGGTGATTATGCACCCAATTGCTTGGTTACCGTGACGCGGATGGGGTCGGAGAACTGGCCGACTTGTTCGTCGTCGATTCGGTAGATGGCTTTGTAATCGTAGACCGCCGACTCTACGCCCTCCGGGTGATCAACCGTATCGAGGTAATCGGGCTTTGTGTCCGTGGCGAGGAAGACGAAACCGGCGCCGTCCTGGCGGTCCACGTAGATATCGAGCCCTTCCGAGGGTCCCTTGGTCCATATAATCAAGGGCCGTCCGGCGTCTAAGCGGCTCTTCAATTCCGGCTTGAGGCTGGGGATATCCTTCGTCTGCTCATCGCCCACGATGCCGAGGTCTTCGCCGATGGCCTTGTTGTACCCCGGCGCGGCTTTGATGCGCAACACCAGTTTCCGGGTTTCATTGAAAAGGTTCTTGCCGACCAGCGGGGGCGGCGCCGGCATCACCGGACTCACCGGAACCGGCCCCAAGGGGCCCGGACCTCCGTCCCGGAACATATTCTTGTAGTTGGTCAGGTCCTGCTTGAAGGTCTTATAGGCCTCCTGCATATCCAGGATGTAGCGGAACATGGCCGCACCGGCCTGGACCAAGTCAACGTCCGCCGGCGTCAGGCCAAGAAGGGCGGAATACCCATCGATCTTTAGGGCCAGATTGTCCAGAAAAACCGCCTTGCCCTGGTCGTTTGTGGGGACATAATAACT
>Ga0307378_10003307_pt1 | contig 23747 bp, 46 predicted proteins | sample UN1MG_FD_202238 | JGI IMG/M metagenome (GOLD analysis project Ga0307378, IMG submission 202238) | Soil microbial communities from Risofladan, Vaasa, Finland - UN-1 | ecosystem: Environmental > Terrestrial > Soil > Coastal area > Acid sulfate soil | place: Finland: Risofladan, Vaasa | collected...
TTGATTTCTTCTCTGGAAACCACGATGCCAAACAAGGCATAATATGATTCTGAGAAATTGATGATGAATTCTTTTTTCAGATAAATATCAGCGAAATTATCTAAGAGTTTTTTACTCAGATGGTTTTCGATACCATGGGATCTCCCAATCCTCATGGCTACCTTTTTCTTCAAACCTCTGCTAATCACTTCATCGTTTGTAATGAATGATATGTCTTCGCGAAGATTAGGCTGCATAAGCCCGCAATCACCGCAAAAACTCTGATGCACAAATCCTTCCACGGTCTCAGCATAGTCATTCAAATTCAGCGGGTCGATGTAATGCTTCCCCCCGCAGTCAGGACATTTTTTAGGGATTTCTCTAATCAAAGATGACTGGGGGATCATTGTTCTCCAACACCCGCCACAGACTAGCCGTGGACTTCACCCAGAGGCACTATAATTTGTCATGGGTTACAATTTTTCAACAAAATGTGATATATCGTTTGTGATATAAAAAAGGTTTGTGAGTTAACTTTAAAGTTAACTTTTCATTCTCGAAGAAAGCAAAAAAAGAGAGAGAAAAATGGTTATCGTGAATACAGCGGAATCGTGTGATCAAAATCATTGAGACCGATTTCATTGCGTTTCTGTGCCCATTGACGAATACGCTGTGCTGGCTCTTTGTTCATTTTGTGGGAGCTGTAAAGATATTCATTTTCCCCCCGGAATTGATGCTTGCATTCATTGCAGCAGAAATGAAATCTATCCCGTTTCACTTTCGATGGTGTCTTATTGAACAGCTTTGGTTTATTCCGCTTTCCGTGCTTACATTTTTTATTATCGCAACGTACCGTAACCATATACTCCACTCCATTAAAATTCGTTTCTATAACATTCTTTCAACGGCCCACCGGAACAATCAACATCACCGAATGGGCATGGATCATCACATCTTAGAACCTCAGGCACTTTGTAAATCTTCATTTATACACCATGAAATCTATATGTGCTTGTGTTCCATCATCAAATAGAATCCCCCAGTCTTTTACGTCTAAAACTTTTTTTCCTATTAACTCTTCATTCATGGTTTCTCTCTTTAGAATCACAAGATTGTTCCTTATATTCAACCCATCGGACAACATCAATCCAGAGTTTACCGCATTTGGAACATTTCATCGGATGATAATAAATCGACTGCAAAAGTATCCCATCACATTTATTGTCAGGACAATGTATCACTTCGTTTTGATGCCAATCTGGTTGTATATCATTCCCTTTATAGTCCTTTGATAGTTTCATGGTCTTTTTCCTAATTTAGAAGTGGGAGGTTTTTTATAGTCTTTTCCATAATTTTTCAGAAAATCTTTATACTCTTCCTGTTCGCAGATTATATCCAACATAATATTTGCCATGATTGGTAACTTATGTTTGTTGCGTATCTCCATATCCAATTCATCAACTTTATTTCGTAGCTTCCTTGCTTCAATATGTAAAAATCGTTCCCTTTGTAACAACTCAACTCTTAGCATTATCTTTTTTCTTGTGTCCTCATCCGCAAAAATTTTTTGTATTGTTTCAACATTTAACTCTTCCATCTTATTTCTCTCCTGTTACCGATGATAATTTATGATGACAAGATTTTTTCCTGTTTTTTCGATGTTGAATGCAGAACTCATAACATTCATTAAGTTTAAATTGACATGGCTTTTTTGTATATTGACATTCAACAACCATCTCGTCTATCGGACAATCCTGACAACAATTCAAACCATATTTCTCGCAACATTTATTTACATCTTGTCCACAATCAGTCTTATTCATCATTTCTCCTGTGATTTTAAACCTCAATATACCTGAACATCTGATGGTAGTTTCTCCAATAGTTCAAACACCTGCTTTCTATCTCGCATACCAAATTCTATTGTTACGGTTAATTTCATTTCATTTCACCTCTGATAATTTAGAATCGTTAATTTCATGTAATTTGTGAACAGGTTTGGTTCCTCTATTTTTATTAAGTAAACGTAATCCTTTCTTAATAAACTCTTCTTGTTCTTTCGTTAATTTCATTGTTCTACCTCTGATAATTTAGAAGTGGGAGGTTTTTCTTTAGTTAATATATTCGGGTTGGAAACATTCTCAAACAAATACGTTTTTTCATCATTATACATCTTATAGTATGCTTCATCAAAATCCTTTTTTCTTTTCCGTATCTCTGGTAGTTCGTTACAATCACGACAGACTGTTGGATATTGTTCCATTAATCCTGCTTTACAATTTGAACAAACCTCTCTTCGACAAACAGGACAAAACCATTTTATCTTGTTTATTGTCGTATCAAAATCTTCACCACATCGGTCACAGAGTTCAACTTCTTTAGTCACTACTTTTCTCATTTTCATCTACTCCTAATGATAATTTATTATAGTAAATCTGATTAAATATAAGCCTGATGTTTTGATAAAACAACAAGCTCAGTTAAACCTCCCCCTTATCAACGGTTTCCTCGAAATCCTCCGGGAACGTCAACGATCCACCCTCACCATACTCCGGGTGGTCCATTGTCACTGTCAACGGATCAATATTATTCCTCTGCAACACCTTGAAATACCAAAACTCAACTGTTCCCTGTTTCGGCATACCACGGTTCCTCATGACCATCAAATACGATCTGAATTCCCTCAGTTCTTTCGGAACTTTCTTTTTCCTCTTCGTTTTTTTAATTTCTTCTTGCATCTTTCCTTACCTCAAATTCCAGATACAACTAATACTACTCCGATTATAATAATTATCGGCCCTGTTATCGCGATTGCCTTTGCAAGTTTCTGTATCTTTGTTTCCTCCCAGCCTTTTTTGTTCCTCAGATAATTAAACACTGTTCTGTCATACAATGATCCGGTATACCAGCTCATTATATCATCCTCCTGTCTTTCAGCAGATGCATGATTCTTTTATGATACCCGCAGAACGTCTTTGATTCCTGACGATTACAAGTAGGTTTACTTTTTTTGTATCTTTTACATATCTCCGCGAAAACACAAACCTCAGGGAGATTATCTGGTTTCAAATATTCCTGGATTCCTTCACACATTTTGTTTTCTCCTTTTTATTTATTAGTTGAAGAGGAGGCAACTACCTCCTCTCCCCCATCTCCTAGTCCCGGCCTATGCCTCACTCTAGGTTTATCCCAGTATTTTGACCGACAATCCGGGCAAGACACTGGAGGATCCTCACCACGTTGCATCCAACGATGACCCTTCCTCTCTGGATTACCACAGCGGTTACACCGCAGCCAATCACCTTGCTTTGATCTCCTTGCTTTCTTGGCCATCTTCTCTCATTCTCTCCTATTCTTTCAGCGGGGGGCTCAGGCCAGGGGGATGCAAACCACTCTACCTGAATGATTAACCTGACCCAAGGACCCCTTTCCACTGATTAAAGGCTGCTCCCGCAAAAAGGACAGATCATCGGGAATGTATCGAAATGCTTCCCTTTCACAGCCTTAATCTCTCTTCTACATCTCGGATTCGGACATTGCTTATTCATGGGCTCCCTCCTTGGGAATATACTTTCCGCAGCTTCTGCAATCATCATCTCTCACCAGCCTTCCATCAATACTACATTTCCAGCGGTTCTGGAAAAACGTGTCTTCTGCATAGATACAATCACTCATATTTTTACACCATTTCCCACAGCATCAAATAACGTGACTTGCCGTGTCTCCCTAGGACCCTGCTCCGGCCCAGGTCCCACAGGCTCAACAGCCTCAATCTTCTGGGCCTCCCTGGGTTTCCTGGCCTTCCGCTGCCTCTTCTCAGGCTCCTCTTTCGCTTTCTTCTTATCATCCCAGATGATATCTTCTTTCACATGACCATGATGAATCCAGTAAAGAACCTTATCGGAAAGAATGTTCTCAGTAGCCCGCTGCCGTCTAGATCTCTTCTTACTTCTCGTGAAACCATATTTCACAGAGACCACGATACCGGACATACGCACCCGGTGCTTCCCCTTGCCAACTAATATAGAGCCTTTCTTCACCCTGAGGACCTTCCCTATACGCTGAGCTCCATTGCAATCATAGAACTCGATGTTCTTGCCAACCAGTTTATCCTTTGTGATAACCATAATGTCTCAATCCTTGTAATCACAGGAAAGACAATGTTCTCCGTCACCGATGAAGATATCCTGTGTCGTCAGAGCCTGATTGCATGTTTTACAATAGATTTCGTTACCGCTCATGTCGTCTCCCACATACCCAGCTTCCTTGCGATATGAATGCAATCATGACAAGGATAAGGCTGATCGGGATGCTCTTTCCGCTCTGCTTTCAAGAAATCCAGTTGCTCGATGAACTGAGCCTTGGTGTGAATACCGTTCTCTCTGAGATGCTTGCGTTCCTCCTTGTTCAATTTCTTCTGACCGAACATCTCTAATCCTCCTGTTCCATCCTCAACAATCTTTGTTGTTTCGCTTTCCACTCAAATGTCGCTTCCTCTTGCTCCCTCTTACTGAGGGCTTGAAATGAAGCAAAGGCATCATCATATTCCTCTTGTGTATCATACGGGTAAGGATCCATTCTCTGTTTCCCTTGAGTTGCCATCTATATCACCGGAACTTCTCAATGACCCTGGACATGCAATCAGTCACACACATCAACTGCACTGCGACTGATTCATCATTCATGTCCAAAAGGCTCTCTTTCTTCGCTTGCAGAGCTGAGACATGAACCTGGACGATGTTGACGAACTGCTCCTCATAATAAAAGGGCTGGTTCTCACCATCATCCATCAAGGTCCGTGTCGAAGTGAGGTAAAAAATCCTTACATCACCCTTGCGATCATCAGCCTCGTTCCGTAATTTCATTACGTTCTTTTCCGACATTTTTTTCACCAAAACCTATAATTTTATCTAAATCAAAACCATAAATATTCTCAATAAACCTATTCGTCAACTCTCGATGTTCATCCCATACACCTGGATATATTTTATGAGATACCTCCGGGATTGGTATTACAAAAACATCGTTAATGTGATGATAATTTATTTTAATATCTTCTGGAAAAGGATTCTTAAACAGAGGTATAGGATTAATTTTTGTTTTTCCTTTTTTAGTTTTTAATACAAGTAAAATTTTTGCCCTTCTATAAAATTCTCTATATCTTTTGTTATTGATTATTTCTAATTGTTTTTTTGAAAAATGTTTTTTTCTAGATGATTCATCCCAAAAATATGATTTACAATTTGGACACGTCTTCGGATGATTTTTTTTCGCTTGTCTCCATATCCAATGACAGATATTGCATTCAAGTAAATCATTTTGTTTTGACATTTTCTTTTTCATATTGCTCATTTATTTTTTAAGAAGTCTTTTTACAACATCAGAGTATGTGTCTCCGACATTTTTCAATCTGATTAATTGTTGAACAACATCTGCATCTAGTTGTATTTTTACTTTATCCATATTATCCGTATTGTCTGTTTTGTATATAAATGTTTTGTTGTATTACAAATCATCAATTTTCTTCTGTGAAACCGGGAGTTTCTTGCTTTTCTTTTTTGATTTTTCAGGTGGCAGTTCCTTGAAATCATCGACGATGATACCGAAGGACGCGAAATGACTGATGATCCGTTTCCTGCTCCACTTATCCTCAACCAAGGTTTTGATGTGCTTCTCTATCTGCTGACTTGACGGATGCCCCTCTATCTTTCTGAACTCAGAGACCGTTTCTTCTGCTTTTCTCTGCATTTGCTCAATGAGCTCAGAGCCTCCATCCCCATTTGCATTGGTGTTCATCACCATAGCGTCTCCAAAAAGATTATCACGGATATGCAGCCTCATTCCAACATGAAAACGTTTCTTTTTTTCGTTCATTCTGTCACCACGAAACAACAAATCGCTGGATCGCAGTAATAATCCCCGTCACCAACACAACAGTTCTCGCAGATATCCGCTTTCTCGAAACAAGAAGGGACAAGGTTACAATATCTCCATAAGACGACATCGACGGTCCCAATGCGGTCCTTGCTTCTCTCTGCGACGTCCTGACACATCTTCTGCACATCATCATATTTGAATATCTTCGCAAGCCTCATAAGATGCCGATCTGGTTTCGCGACATCAAGACCAAGGTTACGGGCCAGATGATATTTTGTGATATCACCGATCCATGGTAATGATTTCAGATACTCCAGCTGCTCGTTGATGTTATTCATATGGCTCAACGTCGAAAACCAGGCTTGAAAGTTCCCTTTCGCGATTATCACCGCTTTTCGTTTTCCCAGATGACCGATAACGTTGACACCATTATGGGTAAACGCTGAAAAAATCTTCTCAGCAACCTGGTTTTTCATCCCTGCATTGAGAACGACATACACGTATTCGTAGAAGAACTGATCCGCATTCATGTCGCTGAACTTTCGCTGCTCAACAAAATCAATCTCTCGTTGATATCCTTTCATCATAACATATTCTTTTGCTCGTTCATAAAACCTGTAAATACTCATTGTTGCACCTTCTCAAATTCAATTCGATAGAGTTCATTGAGATCTATCTTCTTATGCATTCCATTGATACAATCCAAGAAACCTTGCCATGTCTCGAAACCTTCCAATCTCGCTTCGTTATCAAGCCTCTGTTGCTTAACAACATCGCTGCAAGGATGAATACGTGCCCAATACCACTCCCAATGTAGAACACAGGATACTACACGTATTTTACACACCTGATGTTTTCCACGGCCAGGCTGCACGGCCCGTACTCCCGGAAGTACAGGCCGGAGCCTTCTAGTTACCATCCTGTCACCTGGTTTCATCGCAAGGATCTTGTCTATCTTCGTTTCTCCCTTTTCGTTCTTGCTGATGAAAATCATGCTGCCACTAATCCGTGATGATGAAAGAGAAATCACCAGCATAGAACATCTTCTGGTATCTCTCTCGTTTTCTCAAGAGTTCTTTAAGCGATTTCTTCAAATCCTTGATGATGCTGGTGTGGTCCTTGATATTCTCCTCACAGGTTTTTATTGAATCTGTGTATTCTTTTTTTGCCTCAACAGTGATTTTCCCTTTTCGCTGTTGCAGCAACCGCTTGATTCTCTGTTTGATCTCCTCGATTGTCTCTTCATGGTATTCAATCGCGTCACTGGTCAATCCCGTGCAATACGGATCGTGCCGTGTCGCTGAGATCCGGTCTATCTTGACATTGAGTGATTGCAACACATTGATGGCTTTATGGGCTGCATCAACGTATTGAATGAGTTTGGCCATGACTTCATCCCCGGTCTCGTGTTCCTCGACTGTCGCAGTGTATTTGATCTCTTCGTGCTCGTATTCACCAAGGTTGAACAATTTCCCATAAGACACCTGGGTTATGTTCATGGAATGAACCTCCCTGTAGATTCCGTTGGTTTGTCTTCCATGTAGAATAGTGGGAGATCCCCGTTTCCCTCCAGCAGCACACATAAGACTTTTTTCTTACACCATGAGCCATCCAGCCCAGCTATCTTCGCTGCTTTCCCTTGTTTCACAGGTGTTTTCAGCACAAATCCACTGAGAGTCCCTGCAATAATTTTCCGGTTTCCGTCTGCATCGGTTATAGTTATTTTATGTTCCATTTTTTATCACCTAAAAAATTATTGAGAGGGAGCGTTTTGCTTCCTCTTTTCTTTCAAGAACTTCTCAATGGTCATCTTGATTGTCGCTTCTGGTATCAGCACTCGAAGAGCGTTCCGCTGAGCTCTAGAAACACATTTACTCAAGGAATGCATATCTTCAACAAGATCACCGCTTTTCAGTCTCATCATCTTAGATTGCTCCGCGATACCAAACATGCTGACGTTACGAATTGTATCCCTTCCTTTTGCCAACACCCGATAGGTTTTATCGGTCTCAGTGATTTTAAGGTCCTCCACTTCGATATTCCCAGCTGATCTGACAACCTCTTTGACACCAGCCCAGGATAAACCAGTGACGGTGCGTTTCCCACCTTCAACCTGGAAGCTGTAGACAAATTCCTCAAGATACTTGCCTTCCATCTCTGCGAGCACTTGATTATCATCTTTCAGGTTCATGATATCATGGGCTTGATTGTCATCTCTTACCACAATCGCTGCATCGGTCTTTTCAGGGACAGGTGTTTTCTGTTGCGGTTTTTGTTCTGCTTTCTGTTTAGCTTTCAGATTGAACTTCTCAGAGAATAACTTATGCTCCTCGAATTTACCATTGTCTTTCTTTGGGGCAGGATTGGATTCACCGGATTTATACGCATAGAAATACGGGGCTCCTTTCCTGAAATCCCAATACACCCGGTAGCTTACATTCTCCAAGATTACTTCCTTCTGGAAGCATCCTTCTTTACCTTCTTTCTCCGTGAAACCGATCCCCTCAAGGAATCCTTTCATCATCTCTTCCTCTGATTTTTCACCAGCCTCTTGGGGAGTTTCATCCCCGATTTGTTTTTGTGCCATATTTTTCATACCTCCATAATTTTTTACGAATGTCGTAACTTGGAATACTCAATGAATGGGACTTTCCAATACAAACATTTCCGTGTCGTCCATTTAACCAGATGCCTCACCCGCTCAGTCTTATGGTTCTCACAGTTGAACATCACGAAAGCTGATGCACCAAGCCCCCTTAGGACATTACATCTCCACAGGGCATCATCAAAAAGGACTTCTTTGGTTTTCTTATTGACGATTTTCTTCAACAGCGAAATACTGCGATCCACTTTCTGTTCCAAGGTGAGATTTTTGATGTCTTCATTAATCATATTGGTTTTTCAATCCTCCGTGGCATCATAGTATGCTGGTTCGGCCCACCATTCCCATGACGTTTCTTCTCGTTACATTCAGAACAAAAATACCCATGACAGGGCCTCTCGCAGCAATGACAGAAATGGGTCTTCCTGCTCATTAAAAAACCTCCACGACACTCATGATTCCTTCCGGGAGGTCATCATTCGAGATCTGGATTCTCTCGATTCTCATTGGCTTGATATTATTTTCATGCCACCACCTATTATATTTGATTTCATAGTAGAGCTCCCAGTTATGATTTTCAATGATATCAATAAAAACATCAAGAATACGTCTGCCATCCCAGAGCTTCTTTTTCACAAAAGGAGGCACATTCTCCATCGCAATACAATCAGGATTAAGCTCCAGGATAATCCTAGCAAATTCAAAACACAGGTAATCAAGGGGATGCCCGATTGTTTTCTTGAACGAGCTCATTTGAGAGAAACTTTGACAAGGGGGGCTACCGAAGACACATTCAACTTTATCAACACCCGCTGCATCCAAGATATCATCCCCAGTGACATCATTGATATCCCGTTGAATCAATGCCTTCACTGGCTTTGCTTCTGGATGACCAGCCAGCCAGCCAGATCCAGGACCGCTGCAATCCAGCTCGATGCCATCTCCTTTGAGAATTGGTTTTTTCTTTCGTTTCCTCGGATCATTCTTATTAACCCAGATGCTCCCTGGACCACACAGATTGCACCAATACGTCTGCAATGCACCATAATCAGCATCGACACCACAGACGACATTGATGCCAGCCTGAATAAAACCCAGGGAGAAACCACCGCAGCCACAGAACAAATCAACAGCCCTGATGTTCTTCTGGTAATCACTAAGCGTCTTCTGAATATACCTTTTGTCAAACACTTGGTCCTTTGTTAAAAACTTCATGCTTTCTCCCGGATTGTTTTCAGATGGACATCAGTGAACGATTTTAAAGCCTCGATAAAACTCAACGTCTTCTCTTCACAGGGCTCCTGGAGCTCTACTTGATTTGGATAATTATTATACCCAACCCACACCCAATCTGGGTTGATACCGCGAATCAAATTCACGAAATCTTCATGGTCAAAATCCATGATGGGCTCTATCGTCACTGATTTATGTCTACAGCCAAGCCTTCTCAACCAGAATGCACGATTATCAGGAGATGGAGCATTAGATACCTCAGGATAAACACGATTTGATTCCAAGGTGGTTCCAACAATCGCATTATCAGGGATATTCAACCCATAGAAACAGGAAGGGTTCTTTGACTGCAAAAGGAATGTGGACTGCGGATGATCTCTGACGACATCAAGGATCTGAATTATCTGATCCTTTGTCGCAAACGCGATATCACCCATGCCACAACAAAAGACCATACCCTCCTTTGGGAAACTAAGATTTTTCAGACGTTCAGGGTGGAAATGAGGAACGAAATTATAACAGAGATCACACCTGTTCTTCTGTCGTTTCGCTTGCCTTTTGAAGCTGGGATCGCAATATCTACAGTTGTGATTGCAGCCGACAAAGGGGTTCCATGGTTTCGTGACTTCAGCATACATTTTTGATTTTTGGTTTTTATTTTCCATTTTTACCACTTTTTTTCTATTTTTCCAGTTTTTCAAACTCCAAAGTGAACACCCAGTGAACACCAAGTGAACACTCGGGTGAACACTTTTTCTCCTGAAAGTGAACACAGTGAACACTCTGCGGGAATACATACATACACAGTACATATGTACTCAAACAGAGTGTTAAGAACGTATTCACTGGTACTCCAACTTAGAAGCCTCTGACCCCCTGTATATAGTCGTATAGCCTTCACGGTGTTCACTTTGCTCCGTTAAGGGTGTTCACTTTGCCTTCACCAAGTGTTCACTCGGGTGTTCACTTTTCGCCATCTGTCCAATTCACCTGCCTTATTATACATCTAATAATATATTTATTATATGACATAGAACCTCAGATAAAGATTTTGCAAACGGGAAAGATTATACTCATTATTTATCGGGAGGACCGTCCCATCGTTCATCCGTTTCGGTTTCAACTGCATCTTCTTTAAGATATTTCCGATCCTCTGACGTTTTTTCGCTGAAGCCTCGGTATCATCATCCCATCCGCATTCCGCAGCAATAGAGGAATATTTAATGAATTCAGGGGCATCATCTGGTAAAAGTGATTCATTAATCTTTGATCTGTTAGTGGTAAGGAAATAGATCGCTTTCAAAATAAGGTATTCGTCTGTTTCTTGCATGGTTTCTATTTTTTCTTTTGTTCTTCTGTTGATGAAGTCAATGATATGTGTTACATCTAATCCTATGTGTTGTGCTATCATTATCAAGCAGCTGAACAACTCTCTATCTCTGCCTTTCAGATCGAAATCCATGGGGAGTGGCACTGGTTGGTCATATTTGAACCGATAGTTTAGAAGGAGGTTTTGCATCTGGTCAAGTTCGTTTTGTATGTATCTGAGCTCTGGTATCTCTGGGTAGGCTTGTTCCATTTTGAAAACAATGCATCTGCTTCGTAGTGCTGGGTCGTTTCCTCCATGTTCTCCAGCGAAGGCTTTGAAACCGTAGTTCGCGTATTCTTTGGTTTCTTCTTGGTCTTCTCTATGAGCAGTCGCATAAACGCTCCCTCTCCTATATGATGGCTTGAGGAAATCAAGGTATTCTCGGCCTCCTTCTGTCCGCTGGTCAACCTTGTTGTCTATTTCATCAACAAGGATACCCGCTTGGTATTTGTCGGTGTATCTGCACATCGCGGGGAACGTGACCCCTGTGGTGTGGATCATGCGGAAACCAAGTTCTCTGAGAAGATCAAGCCCCCTGGTCTTTCCGCTTTCCACAAGCCCTTGGAATAAAAGGAAGCTGATGCTATCGAAGGATTCAGCTTTATAGGAGGCAATTATCCAGAGGGCAAATATCTCATAATAAAGGTCATTCTCGAAGACGATGCATTTCCTGATGAGTTTAACAAGATCTGCGTAAATCACCAGCATCCCCATTTCAGTGCCTTTGATATCCACATCTTTCCATCTGGTGAGCTTCCATCGTTTCAGATTAATTGGATTTGTCACCATCTTGAATGATGAATCTCTGTTACAGCAGGTACAATAGAATGGTTTTTCCTTCTGAGAAAAGGTTCCTTTGCATTTGTTGCATTGCCAGATGCTTGGTTCTTGTGTCTCAAAAAGGATTTCTTCTTCAAAAAACATTTCTTTGTTTTCTACGATATCTTTTGCTGTTGCATCTGTTTTTTTGATCCTTGTTACGATAAGCCATTTTGGTTCTGCATCGTTGAGGATCGCTTCTTTTGCGATTATTTTTCTGTCTGTTATCAGTTTTTCTTTCTCGTTTGGTGGCTCTTTCGGTTGATCAGGGGAAAGAGTTTTCTTAACCACTGTATCCCTCCTTTAAATTCGTCTGGTTCTTAGGGATGCAACTGATAAAATTATCTCCCAGTCCGATAATGACACCGTTGACGACAATGTATTTTCGGTCTGGATCGATCTCTGTGAGGTATCCTACTACCACGTTTGTTCCGTTGCGTCCAGGATCGGAATAGAGTACTTTTACCTCTTTGTTGAGTAGTTTGTCTAAAAAGGAGTTGTTTTTATCCATCTCGTCACGTACCGTATCAAATCTCTCACCGACTTAAACGTAGTCTGAAAACATTTGTTTCTTTATAATTCTTTTGAAAAAATCAACTTCTCTGTTGCTCTCTGAAGAACCCATGACAACAATTGGTTTGGGGTGTAAAATATATGCACCTAGAATTTTTTTTTACGGTGCAGTTTTTCATGGATGGAAAAATAGAATTCTTTTTGTCAGGAGAGATTTTCCAGAAATGGAAAAAATGGAAAAAATCGCTGTTTTCCGAACAAGCATATAAAGAGGGGAAAACAAATCAGGTTTTTTCCGAACAAAAGTGCCTTTTTCCCGAACGATTTTTTTTGTACCCTGATGCAGTACCCATCCAGTATCTGTATGGTACCTGTGCGACATATATGGTATTGGTTTAATCAATTGTTTCAATGCATTGCTTGATTGTTTTGCGTTAATGGTTTAGTGCAAAGTGCCATGAGATGGAACGACCATGCGGTGGCACTACCACGCGGTGGATCATACCCTGGAAAGTCTGTGCCCCCAACATCTGGGGGTATCAACATTTGATGGTATCAAACTTTGATGGTATCAATATTTGGGAGGCCCAATATCTGGGAGGTCCAAAATATGAACCGTTCACATTTTGAACCCTATGTGAATGTGCATGTGAACGTATACATTCATCTATACATCCATCTCTACATTGAGGTATACATCCAGCTATACAGCCATACATACATCCAGCCATACTGCGAATGTGACAAAAGTGATTTAGAGATAACCAATAGAGGTACCCTACAGTGATCCGTTGAAGGTTCCCTATAGAGGGAACCATATGTTGTACATTAGTGTGCACATTGGATGTGCATGTTAGTGTTGCACATTAATGTTGTATATAAAATAATTGAAAATACGTTTTGAATGGAGTATTTAAAGAACTCAAAACGAATGTTTTTTTCATCCATTCTACTTAAAGTTTTTCAAAATGCATTTTGAATAATGACATGTTTTTTCTATCTGTTTGCTACGCATTTGATACTTATCACATCTGTCAATATCTGTATTTTTAATATATCTATTGTAGTTCTAAAATATCATACATATTTGTATGTATTTGTAAATATATTTATTTACAGTAGATAAATATCACTTGATATACACTTGGTATATAGTTGAGGGATGCATCTACCGATATACCGTTATACCGACATGTGGATTTAAATAAGATGAGGCACGTTTGGTTTTTGATCTGGATTTTGACAGAGAAAATGTATTGAAAAAGTGTAACGCTTTCAAAATCGTTACAACATATTTAAGGCTTTCTGATGAATTGTATCCAATTCATAGACACTGCGTTTCCACCGTGGATACACATTAAATTATACCATTGATTTAACCATTGGTATAACCTATTGAGGTTCTTTATAGATGCTAAATAGAATCTATTTAGCATAATATCTACCTATAGGCATCCCAATTTCTTCTTTGAAATCGCAATTTTTATTGTCACATTCGGCAATCCAATGCCCATGACTGATCTGCGTAAAAGTGACATTACCTTTAAAGCAATTCCTACAAACATATACAATTGATGTATCAATTGTTGCTCCGCCTTTAGTGGTTAGTATCATTGTTTCCCCTTTTGTTCTTCGAGTTTTATGCCCGCTTTTCTCAGGATCTTCTTTGTCAGACCTGTCGTTAATTGCCTTTGAGGGTTCGGAATGTGCACGATAACATTGTCTCGGCCTTTCACTGAAATGACGGTCATAACAGTGTTTCTTTTCTTGCACATCTCAATCAACGGGCCTTGGCTTGTTTTCTCCAGTCCAGTATTCTTCGCAACTCTGGTTTGTGCAGACTTTCTTCATGACGGTTGCCCGATAATAGAGTTTCCACTGGCATACTGGGCATCTAGGGATCTGAACTCTTGTGGGTCCACGGTAATCCTTGATTTTCACAATTTCTGTTGTGATGTTTCCTTCCAAGAATAAAATTTCATTGATCTGTTGCGGTGGTTTAATAGTAGGCTCTAAAAGTATCTGTTTTTTTATTTTTTTGATGATAGTTATATCCTCCTGTTGTTTTCCTTGATAGCTATATTATAACTATTGTATAACTATGGAAGCCTGATTTCTTTTTTCCCTGATTGAAGGATCCTGTTCAGCTTGATCAACTCAACAAATCCTTCTAAAATCTCGTTTTCCGTGAGAGTGTGATTCTTCAACGGATTTTTCATGATATCGTCAACAGAGATGCATTGGCGGGGCTTGCCGTGGATCGCAATCCATCGGAGGACTATTTCCGTGGATGGCTTTATTTTCATCTCGGTGTCCTGTTTTTGGACTGCGGTATCTTTTTTATCCTGCGGTATGGTTTTTGGCACTGGTTCAGCTGGCATAGTTATTTTTCTGTAGAAGTCTCTCCCCGTTTTCTCGATCATCGTATGTTTTACCATGTGGTTCAGATATGTGTAGCCTGTGTTGTTACTGAACGTGGATGGTTTTTTTGCGTCTGGGTGGTTCTCGTACCATTTTTTTACCTCAGCGATGACGGTATGTATCTGTAATGTTTCAGGGAGTGTCTTGTAGATGTCGTCTAGAATGATCTGGTAAGCGGTTCCAGGGTATTTCCGTATTGGTTTGCCGATATCCATCCGTTTGATTGGAACAGGTTTTATTTCTTCCTGTGTCTTGTATTTTGTTGGCCCCATCTGGATCAGTTTGTTTGTTTTCACCTGATAACTGATAATTTCCATGGTCCGCTCTGCTGGGATGTCTGGGCAATCCCTTGTAAAATCATCAATATCGAAGATTTTTCCCCCGATCTTCTCCAGCCAGGTGGAAAACCGTGATGTGTTGTCAGGAGCTCTGTTTGGTGGTGTTTTTTTGAGAACAGGATCGCTTTTTTCTTCAGGAACAATTTCAATCTTTTTTTCCTCGTTTTTCTTTTCAAGTTCAGATAACATCTCAAGGTTCTGTTTTTGTCTGCTCTCCAATCTGATTTCCCGTCTCATTTTTTTCCGTTCAGTTTCCTCTTCAACAGTTTCCTTTCGTCCCTCTTTGATAGTTAGATCCTTCTTTCCGTTCCAGAACTCAGGCTTTGACATCTGACAGAAAAGATCAATGGTTTCTTTCACGGTTTTAACATCAAGAAAAATCCGGCCATTGAATTTGAAGCCAGTGATAATCCCTTCTGCCATCTGGTAGACTTCCAGATCATAAGACACCCCATTGATGTTTATCGTTGTTTTTGTGTTTATTTCTCCTCTACTGAAGCTCATATCTCTCCTCAACTAAATGTCCATTTTTTCTTGAATATGGAATATGATTGGGGGTATTTCTGGTTTGTGCTCCCATTTATCCCTGCGTCCTTTCTCCCGTCTCCGGTGTTTCGCGATGTTCTTTGCATCCTCAGCGGTCTTTATCTTATTGCAGTCGCTACATAGTATCCAAAGGTTCTTTTCATCGAACTCCTCTCCACCAAGTGCTATTGGTATCTTATGATCAAGGATTAATTTAGAATCATCAAGATACTGTGTGATTGCCCCATCAGGCTCTGTAAATGGTTTTCTTGGTTTTTTTCCGCATTTCTGGCAGGTGTGATTACAATCACATAATAGTTTACTTCGTAACCATACATGATTGTTCTTCGTCCAGAGCTCGTCTCTGCATTTATCGTCGCAATATCGTTTTCTTCTTTTGTTGGTGATGAGTTTATTGCAGTTGAGACAGATATAGTTCCCTTGAAAATCCTGTTTCGTCTTGTAGCTGCTCATAGGGATATATCCTCGTCTGCGAAGAAGATTCACTATTAAACCCCCTCTTTTTTCAGAAGCATGAATTCAGCTGGTCCGATTTGTTTTATTTCACCAGCAGTCTCAAGGAGCTTGCATCCGGCAAACAAATCATCTTTCGATAGAGAAGCAGCCAGCTTTGAGGTATGCAGGGGGTACTCAAGGACCTGCTGCACGTTGATTATACCAACTCCACGACGATCACACCAAGCAATCAGGTATTTCCCGATATCATTCAAATCAATTGCATTGAGCAATTTTGCGGGGATAGCCAGCTCTTTCTCGACGTTTCTGTTTGTCTTTGTGCAGATGCCAAGAGAATTCTGAGTAACCAAATCATGTGCTATCAGATATTGCAGATATTGACCAGCATAAGCCATCCCGGAACCGCCGATGTCTCGTTTCAGTTTTTCTTCCCAGAATTTCATAAGGAGATTCGCGATGTCTTCTTTGATGAATTCTTTTTTCAACTCAGATAAGATATAGATAACAACGGGTCTATAGATTGTGATGGCTCCATTGTATTCCAGTTTCTCACTCTTATGAAATAATGCTTTTCCCTTGCTTTTCTTCAGCTCCTGGTATTTTTGTACGTCACGGTCAGCATCGCTTTCAATCTCGATTTCTTCTTCAGAGGAAAAAATCTGTTTATCAAGTCTCAGTTTTGTTATACCATCTGTATCAAATGCCAGGAGCTCCAGTTCATGTAGCTCTCCATTTATTTTTATCGTTGTTTTTGTGAAAAACTCTCCTTCAGTCATCAGTAACCCATCTTTTTTATCATATCATTCAGTATCAATGCCATGTCTTCTTTTTCATCAAGAACTTGAGAGATAACGTCTATTTTTTTCAACAGGATTTGTATGATTTCTTCATCAATGGTGTCTTTTGCGGAGACATAGATTATCACACAGGTCTCTTTCTGTCCAATCCGGTGTATCCTATCTTCCGCTTGGCGATGTGTAGCACTATTCCATGCGAAATCATTGAAAACAACGGTAGAGGCAGCATTCAAAGTGATTCCTATCCCAGCTGCACGTATTTGCCCTAGAAACACAGCGGGGCCCGTATGCTCCTGGAATCCCTTCACCTGCTCGAATCGGTGCTCACCTGTTACACTTCCATCAACTCGATAGGTAGCAAACTGTTCTTTTTTCAGTACGTTCTGTAAAGCATTTAATGTGTCTAAAAACTCTGAGAATAAAACAATTTTTCCGCCAGCCTCAAGAACCTCTCGAAGTATCTCCATGGTTAATGGTGTTTTCGCTAAGGATGCATATCGTTTCAAGGTCTGCAAAGCCATAAGAATTTCTTCTTGTTTTTTCCTATCAATCTGATAGAGTAATGGTGCAATCTTTGCCCAGAGCTCCTGTTCTTTTTTCCGATAAGTCGCCATCTCAGTAGAATGCAGTGCAACATGCCGGACCTGCCGTATTTTCGCCGGGAGATCTTCAACCTCTGTTTTCAGTCTCCGCAGCATCACATTTTTTAATCGTCCATTCAGCTCCATGAGAAACTCGTCTTTCTGATCACCATCATATCCATGCGTTCCATATCTCCATTTGAAATCATGATATCCTCTTGAATCATTCCCCCATTCGACTGGGTTCAACCATGATAAAGTGACCCAGAATTCCTCAGGACGATTAAGAATAGGAGTCCCAGTTAAAGCAATCCGGTGCGGTGCATTAAATTCCCTGCAAGCCTTTGTACGCTTTGCATCATAGTTCTTGATATAATGCGATTCATCGAAAATAATAACATCCCAGGATATTTGTTTTACTTGGCTTGTCCGCTGGATTGCGATATCGTAATTCATGATAACCCATCGTTCATTACCAGCGATTTTCGTGCTTTTCTTTGTGTTTTCCTTTCTCCCTTCCAGGACCTTTATTTTTCCTGGGTTTGTTGATGCCATCAATATTTCTTCCTGCCAAGTATATTTTACATTCGCTGGACAAACAACAAGTATCTTTTTCGCTTTGATGAGCTCCGCGTAGCTAATTGCGGTCATCGTTTTTCCTAGCCCCATTTCATCAGCAATCAACCCACAGCCATTATTGAATTCAAGGAAATCCACGGCGGTCTTTTGGTACTCCCGGAGCGGTCTTTTCAGTTGAAGAGCACCAATACTTCCCCGTGAGATATGTTCTCCTTTTCTAAATCCTTCGAGAGCAACCTTATATTTCTCTATGACTGCGATTGCTTCAGGAGTGCAATAAGTAGATAATCTGAAATCACCATCGTAATTCCGTCCAATATCACGTTCAGCGTATTTGATTGCAGCAATATAGGATTTCACTGAGGCATGGAATAAATTATTTTCCTGCCGGGTTGCTACTTTCTGGAAATTGTTATTGAAGCGGTCCTGTTCTCGGAATAAACCACGGAGAGATATGGTTTCTTCATCAACCTTGTCCACAGTGAGATCTGGCGGGGGCTCTAAAACAAACTTCTGTGTGTCGTTATAGAATTTTAGCTCCACCGGGTAATACGTCATTAGTATTGACAACATCGGTGTCTGAGAGGCGGGAATAGTCCCAGTCACTGGTGTGTTCTCCCGTTTCCATGGATCAACAAATTTCTTCGGGTCCTCTTGCACTAATCTGATTCCAGGTATCCGTTCCATGAGGGTAAGAATATGGTTCAATCTAGGAACCCGCACCGCAAGTCTAAAAGAATCTTCTGGTATTTTGTCTATCTCGATTATAGGTTTTTGGTGTGGACCATCCATGAATATCTCCTCACAATCTACACGTAAGTAAAGCCTCGTGTCGGGGCTTTCTTCGGCTGGGGATAATTTACTCGTTTAAGAGGCTCAAAACAAACCCCTTCAAACTCGTTGACATCAATGACTTCGCCTTCAGCATAAACATTTGTTCCATCAGTGAACATCACTTTTTTCGGGTATTGTCGCGGTTTTACCCCAGTCCAGAAGCAATACTCTGTTCCAACAGGAACCTTATCAGCGAATTTATGCTCTATTTTATCAGGGCTTGCCCTGATTAATATGTCGGTCATAATATTCTCTCCGTTATTCTTTATTTGGATACCCATGTGTCTGCCAATCTGCGAACTCCTTGATGGTCTGAACGATGCCTTTTTTATCTTCAATTCTCCATGCGTTATCATCATGGAAAGAAGCATTCAGGAGGTAATCCATCATGCAGATATCATCGCAGAAGTAAATCATCCAGATTTTGTTTCTCGTCTTCGTGATTTTATATAATTTATAATAATGTTTTTCTTTCTTATCAATCAGGACTTTGCACAGATGGCATTTTGGTCGCGTCATTTTTTTTCACCTTTTAAGATACGAAGCGAAACTCATCATGTAGACGAAGCATTGCTTTGGAAGACCAGGGCCGTCATAGTTAGCAGCAAGCATGTCTGATTTGCAGTGGTCTTGTCTTCCATCACAGTTTTTACAGATGCCTAATCGAGCGAATCTACATGGATTTTTCTTCATGCTTCCTTATCTTTCACGTACATTAATGTGTTCTTTTTCAATCTTGATTATCTTCAATTTTTCAAGGGTTTTTAATCTAGTATAGACCCGTTTATTAAAATTGAATTTTGTTATCAGTTCTACGGCAGTGATGTTTGGTTTTTTGTGAATAATATCAATTAATCTGATATATTCTCCATATCCGTAATGTTCGAGTAATTTAAGATATGCTGACTTTTCGTTTTTCATCCAGTAATCATTTATCCATTAATGCTTCGGTGTGTTTCATTGTCTTTTTTGAGGCTGTTGGTTATTCCATCAGAAAGATTGAATGCTTTCTGTATTGCTTTCCAGTTGGTTGTTGGTGATCCCAAATAGAATGTCAATAGTCTCACAATTGTTGGCACCTGCTTCATATCTGTTATTTCTCCATTGTTTCTTTTCATAGTCCTTTCCTCCATATTTTCTTATGTTATTTCTTTCATTTTTTTGTCGTATTGCTGCATCATCTCTGTGAAATCCTTGGAATCGCCACTTTTTTTGTCGGGATGGAGATCTCGTGCAAGGTTTCTTCGTCTCGCTTTGATTTCATCAGGAGTGACGCAGCCAGCGAAGAAATCCTGTGTGACGATTGGATTAACAGTGTCTGCGTGTGTATGCTCAGGGAGGGCTTGGAAACCGCGAAATGCAGCAGCAACCATGTCCTTCGCTCCCCAGCGTTCAAGGCCCCGCAGGGCTTGCACAGTGAGCCTGATTGCCTGGAGGTTGTCTACTGCAAGGCTCCAGCGATCACAAGGAAAACACTGGTTCTTGCCATCCATCTCGAAATACACCGCGACACCCGGATCAGCTGGCTCTCTGTAATCAGCATATGGCAAACCATCTCTTCGTAGTGGTATATTACTACTGATAATGACATTCTTTGCCCCAAGTCGTCTTAACTCAAATAAGAGCTCGTTTCGTGCTCTCCCGAATGGTGTGTCAAATCGTGCTTTCTGTCTTAATTGTGTGCGTTTCCATCCAGGTGGCCATTGGAGCGGGTAAGCCTCAATCATGGGCCCTCTCTATAGACATAATCAATGTATTCTCGTGTTTTGAATCCTGGGCTTTTCTTCGTGAAGATTTCACAGAATATTTGCACGAGATTCCCATGGATTTTTAGGGAATGTTCATCATCTGGGCCCCAGGTCCCCAGGGACCTTCGGATGATTTCAGCTATCTCGTTTTCGTTGATGGTCACGGCACATGCTTTTGGTTTTATCCATTGTTCATCGAGACAGATTGGGCAAGTATCACCCCAGTCGTCAGCGACAACAACCTGTCCGTGTTTATCACAGTTGATTATTTTATCAGGCATTGTTCTTCCTCCAATAACAAGAAAAGTTTTTCATCCGGTATTGAAACAGTTTTGAAAATAACAGGTATGTGCTGTTCATCCCATTCCATCATTTTTTTTTCCCAGTGCTCGAAATCAAAGCAGAAAGTCTTCATTTCTTTCGCGTAATCCCTTCGTGCTTCGTGATGGTAATCAGCTTTATTCAAAAATATCTTACAACCTGGGCAAGTGATGCCACATGTTATATGTGATACAATGGTCTTGGTCCCGCATTTAGGGCAGATTATTACTCTAAAATCCATTATTTTTCCTCCTTAAATCTTCTTGATGGAACACAAAGAGAAAACCATCCTCTGCATTCAGGTTCATCATCCAATTTGATTTGCTCGCTCATGATTTTATTTTCTCCTTGCAGTTCTTATGCAGCTCGATAAAAGCCATCGCTAATCTATTAAATTCGCTGATGCTGATCGGCATCTCGAAAGTATGGGAATTGTGGCATCTTGTGCATTTGAATCCTTTTTTGTCATCAGATGCATCCATGATTATCCATGGATAGGTTTGTTTCTCAGTCATAGTTTTTTTCATCTCTTTCTTAGCATCCAATCATATTCAAAATAAATAAGACTATGCAGCCATGACAATAATCTGTAATACCGATCCATTATCCGTGCACGACATGGATAAATACGTTTCTTGATAGATACTAGCTCAAAGTTGCATCCACCATAGTTTTGAGTTGGATTGTTATACAACGTGTTGAAAAAATTCTTCTGATGATAAAAAGAGGCATGTTCAACACGGTTTGCATGAATGGGGAGCTTCACACGAAGTAAACCACCTTTTTTAAGAATCCTGTGAAGGTCCGTGATAATATCATATCTGTTCTCCATGTGCTCCAGCACATGAGACAGCAAAATTTCATCTGCACTGTTATCAGGGAACGGCAATGGAAGAGTTTTCAAATCAATCTTTATCACAGCATCATTCACAGGGAAGAAATCGCAGTTAACCCAGCCTTCTTTGATATCTTTCCCGCAGCCTATGTTTATTTTTATCTGAGAATCAGGCATCTTCATCACTTATTTTTTTAATTATTTTTTCAAAACCGATATTCAAAGCAGTTCTACACAATTCAGATTGTGTTTTGAATCTTCCACTATTCATTAATTTCTTCATGTCGGATTGTTGTTTTATAGTCAGCCTAATAGTCACTCTACTATTTCCTTCTCCAGTCACTAAATGTTCACCTTTTGTCAGACAAATAATAGATTGGGTATTTAAAAAGTTTTCTAAAAAAATCACTTGCCATTCGACGGCATTTTACTCTTAACCCACCGCTCCATAGCATCCCATTTCTTATCAAGAGGACGGATAAGAATCCGATTTAAAATATAATTCTGTATCGTAGAAAAACAAGCAAACACTATCCCAGTCACTATTGCATCGGAAATACTCATAATTACTTTTCAGCTCTGATCTTGATATCCAAGAATTTATACAGTAATCCAGCGAATATTAAAATAGCTGTCGCTGAGATCACCCAGAGCCAGATATCTTCCATCGCTATCGAAGCGACATAGAAAGAGAACCACCCCGCGATCCACATGCCGACAGCGAGAAGGACATTGATTTTTCTTTCGACAGACCACCCAGCCTCTTCAACATTTTTCTTCGACTTCATATAAATTCCACCAACATTGACCCTTTTTCTGGTGTTTGACTGAAATAGAACACCGCTCTGAAAATATATTCGTTCTTAATCTCTCTCCATTTCCCAAACATCAAAAAAGGTTTTTTCTTAAAACTAAATGGCAGCTCAAGGATCTCGATCTTCTCAAGATACCTGTTAAAATCTTCATTCGGAAACCATCGAAGAGTAACATTCTGGAAAACAGGGATCACCACCTTATTCTCGCAGACGTCCTTATCGGTGAATTCCTTCTGACAAAGATACCCAACAAGATACCCGGTCCAATACCCAAACTTAGGAATCCATTTAGATAATTTTTCTCTATCTCTCGATAAATAAAAAGTCAGAACAGCAGGGAAAATAAGGAACATCAAAATAAGAAAACCTGAGATATTATCAATAAAAAAAGTTGAATAAATATTTGTAGACATTTTTACTGACAGAAAATCCATGATCACTGAGGAAACAACATCAAGTATCACGATAGGGAGCAGTAAATAGAGGAAAAAAATAACAAAGCAGAGCGACATCACAGTGGGAAAAGCTCGATGCCATACTGCTTTTTTATATCCCATCTCGTTTGGGAAGCTGAATTTCACCTTCTCCCCTTTCTTCTGGTTGTAGTCAATGATAATCCTTGCGTTCAAGGGAAGATAGTCTTTGTAGGTGAATTCACTCATTGAGAATCACGACGGGATCACCGCGTGCTTCCCCTTCTTTCTTCGGTTCCATATTTCTTTTCTCTCCTTTTGTTTATTTAACTGGATATCCTTTTTGCATCCAGGAGTCTATACCACCAATAAGGGTATAGATGTATTTGAAACCATCGTCCCGGAGCATACGGGAAGCGTTTTCACTCCGGGAGCCATGCTGACAGTAGATAACAATCGGTGAGTTTTTATCGAATTGTCGCATGGTTTCCATGAATTTTGAATCCTGATAATATAGGTTATAGGAGTGGTTCAGATGGCCTGTAAAATACTCGTTTGATGGCCTGATGTCGATGATCGGGATGCATTGGCAGGATTGATTGATGAATTGATACAGCTGATCAGCGGTGAGGTAATGTATCGCGGTTGAACGGTCTTTGAGCTCCAAGTGA
>Ga0307378_10003308_pt1 | contig 23744 bp, 17 predicted proteins | sample UN1MG_FD_202238 | JGI IMG/M metagenome (GOLD analysis project Ga0307378, IMG submission 202238) | Soil microbial communities from Risofladan, Vaasa, Finland - UN-1 | ecosystem: Environmental > Terrestrial > Soil > Coastal area > Acid sulfate soil | place: Finland: Risofladan, Vaasa | collected...
CCCAAATCATTGACTTGGGATTCGCTAATTACTATAGTTTTGGGCAGGGCCGTTAACTCAGTTGGTAGAGTATCTGCCTTTTAAGCAGAGAGTCGCAGGTTCGAGTCCTGCACGGCCCACCACCTAACACCTTTAAAATCAATAAAATGCGGTCGCCAAACGAAGATGACGGGGCGCTCTGCCATTAGGCGTTGCCGTTTGAATTGCCAATATTGCGCTTGACTCCGGCCCCGGACAGACCGACAGCATCCTAGAATGTGTGAGCTAGTCGGCTGGTTGCTGATAATCGGCATAATCTACTGGGGTATCCAGGTCACCCGCAAAATTAATCGTTGAACACAGGGAGCGGCACGAAGAAGACTCCTGTAGTAGCGCTGATAGAGAGAGACGGTGATGCCTACGCGCGGCCGGTTACGATGGTGAACGCGCATATGCAAGGGGTGAGGAAGTGGGTAAAGCAATCAATATCGGAGACGTAACGAATCCGGGGCGCAAGCCGGTCTACATCCAGGTCACAAACGGCAGGCATGTAACGGTAACAACCCAGTGCCGAATAACACCGCTTACGAGATCGGCAAGCAGGGCGCTAATAAGCTGCTACAAGAGGCGGTGAGGTGCCCTAGGATGAAGCAAATCAAGCCGGAAAAGGTCAAGCAAGTCCCGTATGACACACTACATTTTGTATGTCAATTTTTCAGGTTTTCAGGGGGGGGGGCGAGTTAACATTCGTTGACATTCGGGCAAAACCGAAAGCGGGCTAAACCGCTGATGCCGTGCGGTATACGGCAATTCCGCCTACTTCAATGTCAACCGCTTGGGGCTACCTCAAAATGCGCATAATGTAGCAGAAAAGTGCGGCCCTATGTTACAGGAGGTTACATCGGCGCGCACTCGGGATTGGCCGGTATGCGCCCGCGAGGACGCGGTGAGCCTGGACAACCGCGCTATTGGCATTAATCAGGGCGGCGAACGGTGTCACCCTCTTTATGAATTGCCGATAGACCGTTTGACTTTCGCCTGTTCAGTGCCTACATTTGTAATGTGAACGAACGGAAGCATGACAAGGCTAGTGACATGACAGGGATGATACCATGAAGGCCATAGGGTATATAAGGGTTAGCACGGATGACCAAGCCGTGAACGGTAACAGCCTAGGCATACAGCGCAACAAGATAGCGTCTATGGCGGCGTTGCAGGACGCCGACTTACTGGACGTGATAGTAGATGATGCCTCAGCCCGAGACCTGAACAGGCCGGGTATGCAGCGCGTGCTCAATATGGTAAAGGGCCGGGAAGTGGACGCGGTGATCGTCTACAAGCTGGACAGGTTGACGCGAAGCGTGCGCGACCTCGGGGCATTGCTAGAACTCTTCGATAAGGCGGGTGTTTCCCTCGTCTCCGTATCCGAGAGCCTAGATACCCGCACGGCGGCTGGTAGGTTGGTGTTGAATGTAATGGGATCGGTAGCACAGTGGGAACGTGAGGCCATAGCTGAACGCACAAGGGAAGCACTACAGGCCAAGCGTGCGCGCGGTGAGCGGACGGGTAACATCCCGTACGGTTACCGGTTAGCTGAGGACGGCACGCACCTTGAGCAAGAGCCCGATGAGCAACGCATACTCAGGCTGATAAAGCGGCGGCGCAAGGCCGGGTTGACACTCCGCGCGATAGCCAGCGAACTGAACGGCCGCGGTATCCGTACACGCAAGGGCGGCGAGTGGAAGCATCAATACGTTGCCAACCTCTTAAACGCGAAATAAGGCGTTCTGAGCGACGATCTTCCCCTTAGGCATAGCAACCTATGGGAGTAACACAGGTCGCCACCCAGGCAATCCCAGATTGATTGGAATAGGCGATTCTATATGCCTTCAGATGTGCTCGAAGGCAGCATTGGACAACGAGCTCATCAAATGTGACACTGCTTTTCAGTTAAGACTGGAAATTTTACGATATTACAACGATATTCTGAATTTAGGCCACTTTAAAAAGGCCCGAAATGTCACATTTTGTAAACTTGTATGAACGCGGGAATTTCTCAACCTTGCTCATCAGCACAACACGAAGTCGTATGTTTTGCTCACGACCACGGCTTCGCCTGTCTTGAGATCTTTTTCCATTCCTGTTTTATTCTCGACCAGGGGCTCCGTCCTGGACCCCGGTAAAGGGAAAAAGTAAAAAGAACAAGGTGATCACCTTACATCCCGGACAACACGAAAGCCAACGTGGCCGAGACTGTTGATTGGTCTGTTACTGAGGCGGTTGGATGATCGTAGTTCCCCGGGGTCGTAGTACCAGCAGCCGCCGCGCAAGACGCGATACTCACCCGACAGCGGGCCCTGCGGATCACGGCGAGGAGAACCTTTGTAGTAATCCTCGCCATACCAATCAGAACACCATTCCCAAACATTACACGCCATGTCGTAAAGACTGAAGCCGTTCGGAGCTGGAAACCGTTTCAAATCCGTTATTACTCTCTGATGCCGCGGAAGATCCAGACATAGCCGTGTGACCTCGTTTTGTAGAACTTGCGGTAGTAGGGGGTCGTATACGGACGGTATTCCTCCCTTATCTTCTGGGCGGCTTTCGTTAGTTCTGCGCGCTCCTTGGCATTCATTCTTCGATAATTCTTACCTTCGTAGAGAGCGGATACTTTGCTACTGTATTCGTCAACTTTAGCTTTGAGCTGTTCGTATTCGGGGCGATCCTCCTCTTTGAGAAACTTCTCGGTAATGTCTTCAGTTCTGGCATCACCTGTAATGATGTCGTACACCCCGTCGCCGTCCCAGTCAGTTACGAATATGGCTAACCTGTTACCCCACGGTTTCTCAGCCTTACTCGACTTTGAGCCCTCCTTGAGTACTGTTGGCTCTGCGAATCTACACGCTTCCGCAGTCCCTTCATTTCGGAACCATAGAATATCTCCCCACTCAGTGCCGGCCAGCAGGTCGAGCAGGCCGTCGCCGTCCCAGTCGAACGCCTCAGCAGAGGTTATGGCTGTTTTGATCTCCAGGCCCTCCAGCAAATTCATCGGCCTTGCAAAGCGCGGCTCGGTCCGGCTGCCGATGTTCTCCATCAAATTGATCAAACCAAGACCGCTGCTTTTGTCTAAGACAATCCGCGCCGCAGTTATTAGATCGAAATCGCCGTCGCCATCCCAGTCCACCGGGCTGCAAGCCGAATGAATGTGACTGATGGCAACGTGTACTCGATCGGCATACGTGCCGTCGATTTGTCGATAATAGGCGAAGATCTCGCTGACAGGTTTGCCGTTCTCGTCCTTGACGGGCACGATGTGGCCGGTGTGCCCCTCAGGTTGGGGGGCGTCGCCACAATACGAACCAGAGATAATATCCTTTAGTCCATCGCCATTTATGTCCACTAACTGTGGAGCAAATCCCATGCATCAGTCGGGTGGGATAGTGGCCTGTTTTCCGCCCGCAACAAAGAACTTAAAATCCTTGAATACCGGGTTGTGAGCTGTGCCATAGTTTTTGTAAATACGGCATGCACCGTGCTTGAATTCTCCAACGATCAGGTCCGGAATTTCGTCACCGTCGAAGTCAGCGTAGACTGGCGCGGAATGCCCAATCTCACCGACTTCCAGGGGGCTCCCATCAGCCATCTTCACCTGGAAAGGATCAGCAAGCTGGGGCGACTGGGCGGTAGCTGTTGCAGCTACCAGCAGCAGTGCCGCAACAGTAAGAGATGTTCGCTTCATGTTTGCTCCTTTTGATAGTAGATGTTAAACGGCACCCAATATGGTGGAAAGCTGCATAAAGATTGAGATTTATTTAAACAATCCCTTTTTCATCGACTACCGCGCTAAATGCTTATCCACTCGCGCGTCCAATTATTGGTCCTCGCTAAGGAGTTTGATGATTAGAGGGCGCAGATTGCCTCGTTCGAAATGGCGTACTCTCCCTTTCCGATCCAACAGAATATTTGTAGGGAGGCCCAAAACACCATAACGTGGGTCGTAAACATTGCTGTCAGAGAAGGCGATAGGCCACGTTATGTTGTGTTTCTTGAGAAATGCTTTGGTCAGCTCCATCTCCCGTTCGAAAGTTATTTCGGGTTCCTGGATATCGCCATCGTAGAAGGCCCCCTGCACACTTGTTATGCCCAGTATCACAAAATCCTGCCCTTTGAATTCTTCATAGAGCTTTGCAAGAGAGGGAAACTCCCCCTTGCAGGGCCCTCACCAGTTAGCCCAGAAATTAAGAAGGGTAACTTTGCCTTTTACCTTTTCCAGAGTGATGGGCTCAGTGTTGAAGAATTTAATGAATTTCAATGGCGGGGCCGGCTGGTTGATAAGCCTGAGAGTAGTAGCCCGTGTTTTGAAGGTGCGCACGAGTCGGGCGAATTCACGCAACTGCGTGCGTTGATCGTATTCTGCTTTTGCTTTTTTCTCCTCCGGTTCATCTTCCTTGAGTCTACCGACGATTTCTTCGAACTTTTTTTGGTAGCGGGCCAACAATTCCAGAGCTTCGTCTTTCCTGCCCAACTCAAGAAAAATATAGCTGGCGCCGGCAAAAGCCGAGAAAGTCCGATACGGGGCATCAAAGGGTAACGATTCTACTTCTTCCATCAACAACTTGATTGCCTTCTCGTGATTACCTTGCGCACTGTAATGCCGAGCGAGGATGGAAACTGGAGTGGACGTATATGGTATGTCTTCCGGGACAGGTTTGAACTTGGATCGAAACTGAGCGTACATTTTTTCGACAGTTTCAAAATCCTTGTCCTGGGAGAAAATGTACATCGCAATTTCCGCCCCCTTTCGAGCAGTCAAGTCGTCCCCTTTCGCAAGCTCACAGTAGATCTCTTTTGCTTCATCTGTTCTATCCACATATCTGAGGAGGTTGCCATAGATAAATAATTCCTCGCGGTTCAGCCCTTTCGTTTTGAGTTTAGATAACTCCTCAAGAATCAATTTTGTCCGTTCTGCACGATAGTCATCATCAGAGATCTCTTTTTTCTGGAGCTTCTCTTCAAGGATCCTATTGACCGTCTCCAAAGACTTTGAAGGCAGGGCTTTACCCTCCTGATTACCTGAGGATGCGGCGCCCAACACTAACGAAGCGATCAAAAGAAAAACAAACAAAAACTTACGCATATTTCCCCCTTCCGCGCTGCGATTGTCATCTCCCTAGAAAATGCGATCGAATAGACTCTTTGCAAGGGCCGGTCAAGTCGAAAGCCAGAAAACAGAAGCGGATGTTGACCAGTTCTTATTCTCATTCGCTTATTGAGTCGCATCATCTGGAGATGGCAGTTCCAGCCAGATAGTCCGCGCATTTAACGACAAAGCCTCAAACGTTTTTTCCAGTAAATCATCATAGTGCTTAACCACCTCCCGATAGGCTTCCCTGTCTCGCTCAAGCGAATCGGGATACTGGCGCATGATGCGATCCTTCTCCACAAGAAGAGATTGCTGAAATGCAGAGATCAAAGCCTCGTTTCGCTTGAACATTTCGTCATTAAGTTCTCCCGCAAGCTCGCGGAGCCGTTCTTCTGATAACGAGGGCTTATTTTGCAGGATTTGAACGTAACCTCTAGCTGCTTCAGTTGTTTCAGACATTGATCTGTTTAGACTATCCAACAGGGATTGAGCAGTATGTTTAGTGAAAAACTGAGCTTGAAAGAGTTGTTCGATCAGTTTACCGAGACTCTGGTGCCAGCTTATCAACCGCTTATGGGCGTATCCAACAGCCCCGATAAGATTGCCCCGTTGCTCAGGAATGCTCTCCCCGGCGGGTATTTGCTGTAGTGAAAATTGAAGCAATTGATCTTGAGCAATATCGATTATTTCCTGATTAACTTCATTCCAATTTAACGAAGCGGATCGCAATCGCTCAATAGCGCATTTGAGATAGGACCCGGCTTGTTCAGAATCGGCAAGGCTGCGCTTAAACACGACGCCGCAGTCTGTCTCGATCTCTTCCTTCACAGCTTCGAGCTGGTCAAGTAGTTTTTTCTGTAATGCTTCAATTGGATCTTCCAAATCTGTTGTCGAAAAGGCAGGAACGGACAGGAAAGTGAATAAAATAATGGCTGAAAATATCGTTGCTTTTAAAAGGCCTCCGAATACTGTCTCCAAAGCCATTTTCTCCTTTTCAACGTAGCAATTCTTTAACGCGCACCACATCGTCTAGGGCCGGGTCGTGTCATTCATTTCAAGCAGGTAACCGGCTATCCATTCGAGATCACGGGCAATAGTATGGGAAGCACCTACTGTACGGTAGCGTATTTTGCCCTCGGGTCCGACAACGACAGTGTGAGGAATCCCTCCGACTCCAAATGCTCCGGCGCAACCATTGTCGAAGCCAATAGGGAATGGGTATTGGTTTTCCTTGACGAAGGGCTCAACTTTCTCAATTTCCTTATCGGTGGTGATGGCAATGAATTCGATTCTCGGATCGTCTTTAAATTTGTTATAGAATTCCACCAACTCCGGCATTTCCGCTATGCAGTAACCGCACCATGTCGCCCAATAATTTATGACAACAACAGACCCTTTGAATTCCGACAGCTTGAAAGTCCCCCCCCCAAGTAAGTCAACCGAACAGGCAGGTGCCGGCTCCTCGATCAGATTCGAGAGAACTGCTTTCTGTTCCCGCTCGAGAAATTCGCTTCGCCTCTTTTTTAGAAGTATTGCCGCCTCGGCTTCACTTACAGCCAATTGCTCCGCAACCCGCAGCGCGGAAGCCTTGGGTTCGCCTTCAGGCACTCGACCGACGTAACCGCTCATCACCTCTGCCTGTATAAAATGGTCCAGCGCTTTGTCAAGCTGATTTGCCCTTTCTGCCACGCGCCCTTCAAAATACAGGTCCTCTTTATCCTTAAGCTCCCAGAGAGCTTCAGCCTGTTGTAATAGTTCCTCTGCTCGCGGAGCGTTGCCTGTTAGTGCCTGCCCGAAGGACAGGAGGCGGAGTAATTTTGCCCTTTGTTGCTTCCTGCCATTCAGATTTTTTATAGTTTCGTTTTCACCAAGAGTTGTGTCCACTGACTTCTTACAGATTTGCTCTAGAAAAGCTACGGAAAAAGGTACAAGCCGCTCTCGGATAATCAGTGCTCTCGCTACAGATTCGAGAGTATAGGCAATGTCGCCACCGCTATGATCCGCCAGCATCTCAAACATAGCGGAAAGAACTTCGCTATCCGACGCATCCAGTTTCAAAAGAGTATTGAAAATTGTGGATTTAATATAGGGTATTTTATAATAATCAGGAAAGTCCAATAAACATTTCCTTGACAGGGCCAATCGTTCCTCACCAGTCAGTGAGCGGTCACGCATGGCGGTGTCAAACATCTGGTCTGCAACTTCGTTTGAATCCGGAAACCTGTTTTCGATTAGGTCAGTAGTTGAATTTACTTTCTCAGTCTCTCCGCAAACCTCATATATCTTTCGCATGGCGGCGTATGTAGCAACAAAGTCGCCACAAATCTGCGGAAGCGAATCCGCCCTATCTATCCAAATCTGTTGGTCTTGCCGAAAACTGTCGCCTAATGCGCGCCGTTGTGTCGTAGCTGCGGAAGAATAGTAAACCGCGACGTCAGGATTATCAGCGATGGCCTGCCTATACAACTCAGCTGCGACCTGGTTTTTACCTAATTGTGTTAAGAAACTTCCTAATGCTCCAATACGCTCGTAGTTATGTGGATCCAGAGCGACCGCTCGCTCATAATATTCCTCAGCGCGCTTAAGCTGCTCTTGGTCCTTCATTATTCTTCCACGATAGCCTATGCTGTTAGCTAGGCTCATACATACACTCGCACTATTCGGAAAACGCTTCTCCAGCGGATGTAACACTTTTCCCACCAACTCAAATTTCCTTCTATATTCAAGACTTTTGGCATATAGAAGTTGTAGGTTGAGAGAGTTAGGAAACTTTTTAAAAGAGTCTATTAGAAACTCGCCGGCTTCTTGGGCACTGCCGTAGCGAATCATGTATCCTGCTTGGAGTTCGTAACCTCGTGGATCATTAGGAAATAGTTCGATTAACTGCTTTGCGATCCGAACAGCCCTTTTTGTGAAGCGAAGCTCCATCAGCGCATTCCCTAGCATGGATAAGGAATCGGGATTTCTTAGGGATGTAAAATCATGCCGCGCCTCCAAGAGTTTTACGGCCTCGTAGAAGTTCCTATTTCGGATCAGTTTGTCCGCTTGCTCTAAGACAGACTCATCGCCTTTCGCAGGTGAAGCCAATATCATGAGAATTGTCACCCAAAGGACTGTAACCAGTCTTGTTGCGCGCATTGAAGTCACTCCCTACGTTATCCTCAGGATAATGAGTAGATGAAACGGGGCCGGCTTTATACGCCCGGCCCCGTTCAGCAGTGTTACCAAACGAAACGGAATGTTAACTGACCGGCGCGTGGAGGCTGTGGACTATAGGTGGTTCCGAAGTACTGAGGATAATACTTGTATCGGCCATAAGAGTAGGGATACTGGTCTATGGCGGAATTGAAGAGGTTATAGATATTCAATGCCACCTCCAAACGATACTGACCTATAGTGAAATCCTTCCCAAGCCGCAGGTTGAAGGACGACAGAGCAGGCGCTTGATACTGTCCTTCCGCACGTGTGCCATAATAGAACCGCGATGTATTGAATAATGGATTCATGACCACGAGGCCATCCTGAATCAGGGATGACGGCCCAAAGCGTGTTACTTCAGGATCATTCGTCGCCAGCCGATCAACAATAGGCCCGGACCAAACACCACCCTGAATTATATAGTCAACGGCAGCTCGAATACCCAAAGGGGCCAGCCAGACGACGTTGAACTTCCAGACGTTTCCTCGAGGTCCACCACCGCCGCCAGATATAGAACCATAATTGTAGCTCTGTTGATTGTTCGGAAATGCGTCCGGTTGGATGTAACCCGCCCACTCATCCGGCGCCCAGGTGCCTCGTAGGGATTGCCAGTCATGCGAGTAGCTGACGATGAACTGGAGGTTGTTACTGAGACGCTTGTTTGCGTGGATGTCTATGTCTTGGTAACGGATCCAGTTCCAGTGATTGTTCGTATATTTGTAGATGGTGCTGCGCGTAGGATCTATCATGCCTACGAACTTACCGTCCTTGATGATCGGGTTAATATTCATTCTGTACTGGACATCGCGGAATTCACGATATATGTAGTCGGCGCTTAATGTAACGGACCAAGGCAGTTCGACGCTGTAGCCGAGAGAGAACTCGTTGGTATGGCCTAGTGTAAGATCCTCGGGTATTAGATTACCCTCAGGGAGTTCTTTCGTCACGGAGCCTGCATAGTGATAGACCGTATCAAAGGTGCCGTCCAGATCCATGTCGTACTCGATGCGCTGACCAAACTGTTCTCTGCCGAAGGTAGGAAACTTACCCCCCCGGACAGATTCGTGCAGCCGCCCGACACTAAATCTAACCAGGTTCGAACCATCCGCTGTAAGCGAATATGTGAGGCCTAAACGGGGAGAAATGACGGTAGTGGACATCATGTCAAAATCTCCAAAGTCGTCTCTCGTCTTCACTGAGTCAAGGCGGACTCCCCAGTTGATTGTCAGGCGCCGATTCGGCTTCCACGTGTCGTTGATGTAGCCGGAATAGACAGAAGTCTTCAGACTGCCGTCCTCTTGAATGTCACCCTCATAATAGTACCGGGCGAAGGGTATTGTTCCTTTGGAATAGTCGTTACGGTCGACAAGCTGACTGAATTCAAAACGGGGTGAAGCGGAATAGTCAAAAAGATATATCAGCCGGCTGTTGGGTTGAGTGAAGAAGCCCAACTTCAATTCGTGGCTCCCATAGAAATCTTCGAGGAAATAGTTGGCGTCGATTCTCGCTTCCCAGTAGGGTTGCGTGTTTTCGTAAATGGAATTGGTATTGCCGGTATAAGCCAGTACAAAAGATCCATAACGTGCGGTGGGATATCTGGTAGAATACTCGTAGATTCTGATCGCAGGCTCGCCGGGGGCAAGTCCGAAGTGAGCGCGGGCCTTATTACGATAGCTTATCTGCGACCGCAGATACATGCTGTCGCTTATCGTAGTATCCCAGTTTAGGATGTACAAAGGGCCAGTCGTTCGGTCAGTCCATGTGGCCCCTTCAGTATAGTTGCCTCCGCCGTACGACTCAGAACCCCATTCACGCTGAAGGTCGAAGAAAAAGCTGTTGTTCTTATTGAGCTGGTAAGAAACCTTGCCGAAAAAGCGATACATCTTCGACTCGTTGCGGAACGGCTCCCAGCTCGGGAATAGCTGTTTCATGGTGCTGATAACCTCGGGCGACCGAGAAATTCCTGTGCTTATCCGGACATCTCGATAGGCACCGAAGAACCAGAGCTTATCCTTTATAATTGGACCACCAAAACTCAAATCCATCTGATAGAAGTTCTCATCTCTAGGTGTTCCTCCCGGAAGGTTGGTATCGTTGAATTTTGCCGGTTGGTAATTAAATGCGGCAGTTCCGTGGAATTCATTTCCACCTGATTTCGTGACGATGTTGAGGTGACCGCCCTGGCTGAGTGGCGTTGAAGCGTCTAGCCCAGATACCTGAATTGAGGCATCTTGGATTATCTCCAGGCTGAAGCGAGCAGCAAAGCCTGCGCCATATGTGAAATCCTCCATCGAGGCGCCGTCGAGTGTCATAGTGTTCTCATAATATCTGTCCGCTCCGTGAACCTTGTATGTACTAGTTGAAGCTCCTATACCCCCTTCGATCGTCACACCAGGCAACATCCTAAAGATTTCGTGGTAATCGCTACGCACTCCAAGCGGCAAAGAGCGTTGAAATTCCCCGTCGATGTTATATTTCTGTCCAGAGCTTTCGAGATCAAGTAATGGCGCATCCTTGGTGATAATGATAGTTTCCTCAAAATCACCCACTTCCAGCGTGATATTAAGGCCGGTGGTTTTGCCGGCACGGATGCTGATACCCCGCTGCTCGAACTGCTTATAATTCTCCTCAGTTACACGGATTGTGTAAGAGCCGGGAGGGAGAATGATGAAGCGATATGCGCCATAGGGGCTCGACTTGATTGTCCGCTCCCCCATCAAAGCATCGCTCGATAGTGTAATGGTAGCTCCAGCTATCATTCTTCCCTGCTCATCGGAGATATAACCTTTGAGACTACCTAATCCGGTCTGCGCCCAAAGGTTCGTCGCCAAGAAAAGCATCAACATGGATAAGCCTAAGATTATTGTCCTACGCATTGAAAGCACCCCCTTTTTGATTTCAGACATTTCCGGAGTTCGGTTATTGCACCTCTTTAAGGAGTATTACAGACGCAATTTGACATCCATCGCCTTCTCTTAACATGCTCTAATCCAGATGAGAAGCTCATCAAGAATGCTTCCTAGCCGTCGTCCGAATCGCTGGACACCTGAATATTTCCAATAAATCGGATCTGAATCGTGAAGTGATCTTCATTGTCGCTATGTTTATGTATCTCAGTAACTTCACCCTGCGTCTTAATGGTGATCTTCGAGGAGCTTGCATTACCATCTATATCAAACATATCGAAGAGGTTTCGTTCTACGTCGCGAACAATCAACACTATTTTTTGCTCCGGCAGAAGCAGCTTCCCTACCTTTACAATTGCGCCGGAAGAGGATAGGTTAATTATTTCTGCGCTTCTTTTGAACGGTACGCCGTCATCGACCGTTATAATCTGTGCCGAAAGACCAATTTCTTTGTGGAGTGCCGTGTTCTCTCCGGTTGAAGTGTTGTCTCTCTTTCCCTTTTTGATTTGCTTATCTCCTCAGTTTTACTGAATAGAAATTGGAAGCCAGTTTTAGACTGCGTATTGAAAACTCGGATTGCCGTAATAACACGCAGCTAACAGTATTCACTCTAGTAGTGTAAGGATGGCATAAGAAAATTGCTATTGGGCGTTTCCCTAAACAAGATTGCTTAGGGGAATTTCCTAGAAGCGGGCCGGGAAAACCACGGAGTCGAAAGCAAAGTCTGATAACATCCAGTTCCAAATTGAGCAGCGACAAGAATGGATCAGAGAGTTCCATTGATTGTCCAGGCTTCTCAGAATTTGTATTGAAAATTCACATGAGAAATCAGCTATAGATCGACCAACCTTTCCCGAACAGCAAATCTTGTCAAGTCAGCTATGTTGTGAATATCCAATTTACTCATAATCGTATGGCGATGCGCATCAACCGTTTTGGCGCTCAGGTTAAGTGTGAACGCAATTTCCTTTGAGCTATATCCCTCAGCGATGAATTTGAGAATTTCCAGCTCCCTGGGGGTTAGTTTAGATGTGTCTGCCTTTCTTGTCGAAGGTATATTAGCTTCGTGGTCATTTAACACCACATCAATAAGGCTCGGGGAAAGGTACTTTTCTTCCGATACTACCGTTTCTATCGCTTTTATCAGTTCTTCAAGAGCTGAATCCTTCAAGATGTATCCTAGTGCGCCGCATGCGAAAGTTTTGGAAACGATGCCTCTTTCAGAATGTATGGACAGGGCTAATATTTTCGCAGGAGAATTATTGTCAACAATCTGACGAGTCACTTCTATTCCGTCGATATCTGGCAATTCTATATCAAGTACAATTACATCAGGTTTCAGCTCAATAGCCTGCTGAACTGCAGATCGCCCGTCTCCAGCTTCTCCGATGATTTCGAACCCTGGATGCCTTTCAAGCAGTGCTCGGATTCCTTGTCGGATGAGTTCGTGGTCATCTACCAATAAAATCTTCACGCTCATATGAGATATCTTAGCTCGCCATCCTCAACGGTGCAAGCAATGTCACTCCTGTACCTGAGCCAATCTGGGAGATGATGGCACACTTGCCACCTATCGATTCCATTCGTTCACAAATGCTGAACAACCCATATCCCTTGAAATCATCTTCAACATCCAAGATCTTCTCTATATCAAATCCTTTTCCGTTGTCCTGTAGTTTTACAATTATGTGTTCACCATCGTTTTTAATGGAGAGTTTGATAATGCTGGCGTTTGCATGCTTGAGAGTGTTTACAAGCAGCTCTCTAAGAGACTGGTAAATCAGCACAGCAACATCTTCATTAAGCGGACTCACACCTTTTATTGAAACAATGGTTTTAATCCCGCATTCTTTACCGAATCGTTCCAACAGGCTCTCCGCTGCAGCTTCCAGTCCGACTTTGTGGAGTGAAGGAGGGCTGATTTCTACGGACAGAGAGCGGGTCTCGCACAGAGTCTCATCAATGGTGGCAATCACCTCTTTCAAGGATTCCTCTGCGTCATCTAAGACATTCTCTTCTTCAAAAGCGGCTAACTTGACCTTGCAGTATAACAAGGCATGTCCAATTTTATCGTGCAGCGCAAGGGAAATTCGGCGGCGCTCACGTTCCTCTGCCAATGTCAATTTCGCTGCCATAGAACGTAGGCGTGCTTGATTTGCCAACAACCTGCCTTCTGCGATCATTCTCTCATTGACTTCCTTCTGCAATGAATTTCTTTTTTTCTTAATCGCTCTTGTTCGCAGTTTATAAACTCCAAACACGACTGCCAAAGCTATAACTCCTAAGAAAAGCCTAAATTCCCACGTCATCCAAATCGGGGGAATGATGACAATCCTTAGCGATGCTCCCTCTTCGTTCCATACACCGTCGCTGTTCGAACCTTTCACACGGAATACATAATCTCCGGGTGGGACCTGAGAGTAGCTGGCATATCGTCTTGTGCCAGCGCGATTCCAATCCTTATCTAACCCATCAAGTTTATATGCATACTCGTTCCTCGTTATGTCGACGAAGTCGAGGGCTGCAAACTCGAAAGAAAATATACTCTCGCTATATGGTAATTGAACTCCAGAGCTATTGAAGGACACTTCTTTGCCCAGCTTGCTGAAGGATGTAATTACCACATTCGGTATGGCAGGGTTTCCCTCTAGATTGCCAGGATAAAAGCTGTTAAAGCCGTTGACTCCCCCAAAATATAGGCGGCCACTGTTACTCTTGAAACAGGCACCCGGATAGAATTCGTAATCCTGGAGGCCGTCATTAACCCCATAGTTGTAACATTCTCCAGTTTGTGTATTGAATTTAGAGAGACCGCTATATGTGCTGAGCCAAAGGTTTCCGTAATCGTCAGCAAGAATACCACAAATTACGTTATCCGGGAGGGGGCCTTTCTCATAGTATCGTTTGAACTCATGATTTTTCTGATCATATCGATTTAAACCATTGCGTGTACCTATCCAAACAAAACCACCTGCATCCTCAAAGATTGTTAGCACACGATCGTCACTCAAGCTATTGGTGGTGTCCGGATTATAGCGGTAATGCAAATAATTTCTTCGATCTGGCAACAATTTAATAAGGCCAGTTCCATCGGATCCAACCCAGAGGTTGTTTTCACGGTCTTTATAAATAACCCTGGCATCAAATACGTCTGGGAGATTATTCGTACTAGCCATTGGTTGCCAGTACTTGAATTTGTTTCCCCTGCGATCGTAACTACCCAGACCGTTGACAGAAGCTGCGATCCAAAGTGTGCCATCACCATCCTCACAAATGTCTGAAATCTGTAGCGGTTCTGTCAGGCGCGTAAACTCCGCTGATTCTCTCTCAAGCCTGAGCAAGCCCAAATTGGCTGTACCGATATATAACTGACCGGATCTGTCCTCAAAAATTGAAAGAACGGTGTTCTCAACGTCTCTGCCAAGGCTTTTCAAATTGTAATTGACACATTTTTCATTTCCTTTACCATATCTATATAAGCCTCCCCCTAGTGTGCCAATCCAGAGAGTCTCACTGGAATCTTCATAAATTGAAGTAATAAAATTGCTGTGGTTTTCCAGCTCGGTCAGGCTGTTTTGCGAATAGCTAAATTTGTATTTATACCTGTTGTACTTGTTCAGTCCGCGCAGGGTTCCAACCCAAATTGTCCCGGAGTTGTCTTTAAATAGGCTCTCAATCCTGTCAGAGCTAAGACTTTGTAAATTAGTATAGTCGTGCTTGTATTGTGTAAATTGTTCCGATCTGGAATCGAAAAGAAAAAGCCCTGACTCAGGCGTGCCGACATAAAGGTTGTGTGAATCGTCCTCAACAATTTCCGTGATGTATCTTACTCCAGGTCCAAAACGTGCCGGCGATAATCCTTCAATCCGCTTAAAAAAGCCACTCTTCCGGTCAAATCTGAAGAGGCCGCCACCCCAAGATCCTGCCCACATGTTTTTTTGGCTGTCTTCATATAAAAACACCTTCCCCCAGGAAGGATCGAACGATGGGTTGAAAGACATGCTTTCCGGAGTTGGTTTTCCTGTGTTTTTATCTATGCAGATCGGTCCGCGCCCGTCGACACTGATCCAAAAGTTATTCTCACTGTCCTCAAACGCTTGCAGCACCTTGTATTTAAGCAAATCAAAGTCCTTTTGCGGAGCGCCATCGAATTGGACAAACCTGTCAAGAGAAGATTCATGCTTTAGCAAACGTCCTGCCAATGTAGTTACCCACAACACCCCATCACGATCCACGTACATATCTTCAACAAGATCGTTTCCAGATCCCGGCAGATCTGGAGAAGCATTAGAATAATGTTTAAATCGCCCAGAATTGGGATCCAGAAGATCTATGCTCCCGACCTCGGTACTAACCCATATGAAGCCCTTCCGGTCCAGGCACAAATTTGTAACAGTGCTATTCGAAATTGAATCCAGATTTTCTGGATCATGTTTATAAGCCGTGAACTCGTACCCATCATATTTATACAAGCCATACCTTGTGGCGAACCACATATAGCCCGTCTTGTCTTGGATTATTTCGAAGACTGCATCTTGGAACGATCCCTCCCTTAGGCTGATGCGATCGAATCTTATAGCCTCTTCACCAATAAGTGCAGATGGATAAAAGAAAAACCAAAGAATAGCCGCGACCGGCCCGTAGTATTCGAACGAAGAAGATAGCATTCTACTCTCCAAGCTCCGACGGTGATCACCCCTGTACTATTCTATCAGGTTATGCGGAGGAAGACTTAGTGAGAGTTTTGATAAATCCTCTCAACTAGGCGCCTCTTAACGATTGATCCTCAGTTCGTTTCGTACTACAATCGTCCCTAAAGCATTGATGTAGTTAAGGTAAATTGCAGATAAGACGTAAGGAGAAGCGCCAGGGAGACTTTCTCAGTCACGCCATATACGAGGCCAAGATTCCTAAGAATCACTTCCTGCGACGCTTTCGCGCACCGGTCGCTTGGGAAGCGTTTGGTATCGACCGCTATAAGGATCACACGTTTGTGCCACTGGAAGTGATGCTGAGGATTATGATCTGCCAATATCTGCGCAGTATCCGACAGGCAGATGGAAGCCCAGCTACGCAATAACCTAGTCTTCAAGTTCTTCGTCGGCCTGGCTCCCGACGAAGCTGGTCTTGACCGATCCACTCTCATCCGTTTCCAGACGCGAGTGGGCGCGCGTCGCGTCGCCCGGTTATTCAATGTACTTGTCGAAGATGCTTGATAAGCAGGCATCGTTGAAGACTACCTAGATTCAATCGATGCGTATGCGGCAAATACGGACGCAGCTACCTAATATCGGATCGATCGTAAACTGCGGAGCGGCTAGGCAGATAATCCTTCTGCTGCATTCCAATTGATCGAAAATGCGCCGCTCGGCCCCGTTCCCAATGAGCTCCTAATATTATGTAACGTTATCTAGAGAATACGTAACAATTATCTTGACTAACACTTTGGAATGCATTAGCTTATGCTCAGACAACAGGGAGCAATATCAGTGCAAAAAGCCTATGCATATCTGAGGGTCAGCGGCCTGGGGCAGGTGGACGGCCACGGCTTCAGACGTCAGCTCGAAGCCATAAACGCATATGCTGCTAAGGCTGATTACGAGATAGTCGAGGTATTCCGCGAAGAGGGCGTCAGCGGGACTACAGACGAGACCGATCGGCCGGCGTTCCAGGAGATGGTCAGCCAGATTCTCTCCGACGGTGTAGAAACGGTCATCGTCGAGGGACTTGATCGCCTGGCGCGTGAATATCGGATTCAGGAACACTTGATTATCTATCTAGCCTCAAAAGGCATCAGACTTATCTCCGCCCGCACGGAAGAGGATATCACCGAAGCGGTCCATGCCGATCCGATGAAGAAAGCGCTTGTCCAAATTCAGGGCGTCTTCTCCGAGCTGGAAAAGAGCATGCTGGTCAGGAAGCTCCGTACTGCCAGAGAACGAATCAGGGTAGAGCAGGGGAAGTGTGAAGGGCGGAAAGCATTCGGCGAAACGGACGAAGAGCAGGCCGTCATTCGTCATATCCGCGCATTGAGGCGACGCCGTAAGGGAGGGCGGCGTTCATCATTGCGGGCAATCGCTCAGCGTTTGAACGATGAAGGCTACCGCACCAAGGAGAATGCCGAATGGACAGCCACACAGGTCCACAGAGTATTGAAACGGCGCGCATAGAGGCAATCTAAGCGCCGATCTTTCTCCTAGGCATACAACCTATTGGAGCGATACTGATCGCCGCTTAGGCAATCCCAAATTGATTGGAATAGGCGAGTCTGGATCCCTCCAGACGCATTCAAAGTCGTCATTAAACGGCGAGCAAATCAAATGTGACACTGTTTTTCGGCTAAAACCGGGAATTTTACGATATTACAACGAGATTCTGAATTTTAGCCGTTTTAAAAAGGCCCGAAATGTCAAATTTTGTAAACTTGTGGGACTCCAATGAAACCGCCTTGCAGCAAGCAAATCGTAGTCCATTATCAACAGGACCAATGCTCGCAGATCAACTCCGTCTGCTCCAACACCGTCTTCGTCGCCTTCTCCTGCTTGTCGGGAGGTTATCCGTGCCTTTCAACTATGTGCTTTACGATGCTTCTGATCTTAGCTGGTACTTGCTCCCGGATAGACTAGTCGATGATCAGGTTGCTTTTAACCTTGATCTCTATATATGCCCGGGTTACCAAGAGGTTTGAGTCTTGAACTTTATGGCAAAGTGGGTGGAATATTATTTCACGGGTAGTCATAACGTATAGAAAACCAAGGTTAATTAGAGTCAATCCAGCAAGGGACGAACTAAAGAAAAGAATAAAAGGTGAACACTAATTAAACAACATGCGGCGAGGGTATTAAATCTACTATATAATACGAGCAAATAACCGGCTCGAATTTACATCCTTTTGGGCCGTTACAAAAGACCACAATACAGGCAGCAACAAAATAATTTGACAATGCAATCCATTGTAGTAGAATAAGCTCAATAGCCCCTGCAGGGGATCCACATGAAAAACAGATTCTATGACGATTCTGCCAAAAAACCGTCTTCTCCTGCCTTCGATTCACCCGAGGTTTATCGGATCAGAAAGAATAGTGGTAATTGGTTGCTCGGTCGAAGGCAGTTTCTCGCTGGTGCGGTGACAGTAGCCGGTGCAAGCATAACAAGAAGTAATGCCTCTCCCATTTCGCAACCGGAAAGAAGTGTTGCGGATCCATCAAAATTCAAATACAGAAAATGTCCCGAGCCCCTGGCTCACACGGGAACGATCAATGCGATCGCATTCAGTCCTGACAGCAATTACCTCGTGTCCGGCGCAGTTGACGGCAAAGTGAAGATCTGGTCCCTGAAAACCGGCTCTAAGGAGAAGATTCTCAAGAATAGCGGGGGAATACAGCATCTGGCTTTTACGCCAGAAGGTAAATGGCTGGTCGTTTGTACCCAGTACTTCGGCATGAGAATCTGGGATTTTGAACAGAGAAAGAAAAAATACATTTTCGACCAGCACCCCAAAAAGGTCATGGGCGTGGATGTTGCCAGGGATGGGACATTCGGAGCTTCTGTGGATTTCAATGGAAATGTCTTTATCTGGTCCATACCAGAGGGAGAGCTTATCCATTCATGGACCATTGATGACCAGGCCCATTGCCTGGCCATAAGCCCGGACGGCCAGTATCTTGCGATAGGAATCCCGGGCAAAGTTTCTCTCTGGTCACTCAAGCCTGGCCAGGAGGGAACATTCATCCGCGAGTTCGGAGGATACGGATGGAATGTGGACAGAATCGCTTTCAGCCCCGACGGTAATTACCTGGTTGAAGGACGCCAATATTATTTCCAGTTGGGTATCTGGTCTTTTCCGGGCGGCCAGGAAATTGCGGAAATCGATACCGATCAGGACTACCACTTCACCATCGCGACACACCCCACTAATGGCCTGTTTGCATCAGGTGGACAGAAGAGACACCTGAGGCTCTGGACCTGCCCAGAGGGACATTTGCAGAAGGTTCTGGGAGACGGCGGAGGTGAGAATTGGGAGATAGTAACTGCTTTGGCGTTCAGCAACGACGGAAAGTGGCTAGCCTCCGGGAACATGAAGTCCTATCTGCGATTGTGGAATACCGCTACCTGGACGTTGCAACGCTGTTTTATTGACTCGAAATGCAATGATTCAGATGTGGAGGCAGTGAAGTACATATACAAGTCACAGGGTAAAAAAGTAAAGGTGATAATACCTAACTGCAAATGTAGGCCCGAAATGCCTGGTAAGGCAAAGTGTTCTTGTGACTCAGTTGCGGGGCGGAATGACTGCGAATGCGTCAAGTTTATATGCAGCTGCGTCTTCCACAGTGGGGGCTGCGGAAGCGTTTATTACTACCCGAATTGATCAACAACACGTAATTAGAAATTAAGGGGGTAGGTGGAATGAGGCTAAAGCAAGGGAAACCGGAAACAGGTTCCAATTTCGATGGAAGTCAGGAAAATCCCAGAATTTATAAAATCGAAAGATCCAGGGGCAGAAGAAAACTGGGCAGACGCGAATTCCTGGCAATGAACGTCGGAATTGCGGGAGCAGCGCTAACCGCTTTAAAAACAGAGGCTTCCGAAGATTTTGCCAGTGCGTCTCAAACATCATCCGATGTTTTACCGGCGTTGTCGTGCAATATAACGAGGTCACACGGCGGCAGAGTCAATGAGGTCGTTTTTAACAATGATGGTAAGATGCTCGCCTCGGCCTCACAGGACGACACAATCAAAATCTGGAGTAACCCTGACGGACGTCTGCTAAAACAATTTGAGGGTGATTTCTCACCCAACGGCTTTGAATCGCTGTGCTCGGACAGCAAGGGAAAATGGTTCGCAGCTGCAAGCTGGCGGACCGTTTTTCTCTACTCCTGGTCTAATCTGTCTAAAGTCCGGGAGACAGAACTGGATAACCTCATTGACGGTTTGGCTTTTTCACCCGATGGGAATTCCCTGGTTGTCCTGAAGTCTGATCATGAAGTCATGTTTCTCACCGTGCCTGGCCTGCAGAAAAAAGGTACTGTTAATTTGCCAGCCTGGCAGTACTACAGTCTCGCGGTATCACCCGACGGCAAGTGGTTGGCCACTGGTGAAGAGGGCAAAGTAAATATATTTGCTATAAAGAGGTTCAAACGCGCTAAACCTAAGTTTAATCTGAATTTTGGCAAATCCTCGAGCAACGTAACCGCCATGGTTTTCACGCCTGATAATAAATATCTGATTACCGCGCTCCAAGGCGGCGAACTTATTTTCTGGAAAACCTCGCCGTGGAAATACGTGAAGTCGCTAAAGACCGGATTGAATTCCATTAGTTGCATTGCAATAAATTCGAAAGGAAAGCTCTTCGCTATCGGTGGAAAGCAAGGAATAAAGACCTATACCTTTCCCAAAGGCAAATCCAAAAAGCAAATGATAAGAGAGACCGAGGTTGACAACTCTGCGCCGGCTTCACTTGCTTTCAATCCTTCCAACACACTACTTGCCGCCGGCTACGGCTACGACAACGGAGGTTATCTCACCCTCTGGCAACACACAACGGGCAAAACATTGCGTTGCTTTGTCGATGTTGAATCCACTTGGCCTAAAGACAAAGTGAAAACCTACGAATACGATGCTGCCGGCGGGGGCAAGGTGCGGATCACGGTCCCGAATTGTACCTGCGCGGTGAAAGTCCCGGCCAATGCCCATTGTGTGTGCGATTCCGTCAGCGGAAACTACTGCGAATGCGACAGCTACTGCAGCTGCCATTACGTTCATACATATTGGTACCCCAACTGATAGGCAGCCAGCCGAGTTATCACCAGAAATTGCGATTAGAATAATTGGAAAAAAGGATTGAATACCCTGAAGAAACCTTGTTTGTTCTGCATACCCTTTGAGGGAAAGTGGATTATCTATCGGCCCCTCCTCCATGCCGCATTCATCGGCAACCACACCATGGCTGAGCTTACAGAACACTGTTTACGCTATCCTGATTCTGAAGTGCCACAGGAACACGTTGAAGCATGTGGTTTCCTGAAGGATATCGGCTTCCTGGAACCCGATCCTCCACCACCTGCCCAAACGGATTTCAAGTTTTCTCCCGATGCCGCGGTACTCCTTCTGACAAACCGCTGCAACCTTCGGTGTACTTACTGCTATGCCGAAGCCGGTGATAAGGCACTAGAGGATATGCCCCTGGAATTGGCGCTCAGGGCTATAGATATCGCTGCAGAAAATGCAAAAAACAATGACCGGTCATTTTTCCAGCTTGTTTTCCACGGCGGCGGCGAACCACCGCAGCATTGGGACGTGTTCAGGAAGGCTGTTGATTACGCGGAGAGCAAAAGCCATAAATGCAGCATATCGATGTCTTCGAACGGCGTCTGGAGCAAAGAGCAGCGCGCGTTCATATTGGAACATTTAAACGGCGTGTCATTGTCTTTCGACGGCACCAGAGAAGTCCAGGACGCTCAACGCCCCACAGCAGAAGGAGGAAGCTCTTTCAAAGCGGTAATGACCAGCATCAACAAGATGGATGAGAATAAATTTCCGTATAATATTAGAATGACCATCACCAACTCTTTTCTCGAGAAGCTTCCCGAATGTATTCAGTTCTTTTGTGAGGAAACTGGTTGCAGGAACTTTCAAATCGAACCCGCATTTGGGAGCGGAAGGGAGGGTTGGGTTAATCCTACTCCGGAAATCGCCGATCGGTTCATAAGTGCATTCGCCGCGGCAATGGATGTCGCGGAGAGCTACCAGAGCGACCTCACTTACTCCGGCGCCCGCCCCTGGATGACTGTCTGTTCCTTCTGCTCAGCGGCTGAATCGGCATTGGTGCTTAGGCCGGATGCAGGGATAGTGGCCTGCTATGAGGTGACAGATGCCAGCCACTTGCTGGCCGATGTTTTCACCATTGGCAGGCTGGGTCCGAACGGAATGATTATCGATGAGGGAGCCAGAGAAAACCTAAATCTGATGCGTCAGGAACGATTGGCGCTCTGTAAAGACTGCTTCTGCGTATGGCATTGTGGCGGCGATTGCTCCTCTCGATGTTTTTCGCCGGGCGGGAAGGGTCATCTGAGATTTGAAGAACGCTGCCGCATCAACCGGGAGTTGTCCAAGGAGCTATTGGCCCGTTACATCGAGCGGAGCGGAGTTGTATGGAGATCCAGAATTGAAGTAACGGATGAAAATAGTGATTTTCCGGGAGAACCGTCGATAGATAAGCAGAGAAGAAAAAACGATGTAACATCACAAAACACGGAGCAGCATTAAGGACGTACAAGGTGTTTTCCAGACTTAGAAAGCAAAGTCGGTTGATCAGATGACAAGTCGAAATCGATCCGCGATGTCCCGAAGGAAAGCATTCAAGGAGATGCTGGGAAGATTCATCGTCATGTTTGACGAGGCGAGGGGGCAGCAACACATTCCACTGAAGCAAATCGAACAGCTGGATAGGACCGTTCTCGAAAAGCTAATCCCCGTGCGAAACAGAGTTATAGAGATATTCAGGAATGACAATTGGCTGATGGTTCTGCATCCTGAAACCGGGGAAAAAGCTAGGCTTTTTGAGACGACTGACGAGAAAATGTTCTTCTTCAGGATGGTTAACGGACGTCATACCCTGCTTGATTTATCTTCAGCAATTATCAACCGGTTTGACTGGGAAGAGAAGCGAGCCTGGGCACTGGTGAAGCAGGTCTTCTTGAATATGCTGAAACATGGAGTCTTGTCGATAGTGAACATCCCTGAAGAATTGATGCAGGAATAATGCTTCATCACAGACCCAATACTACCGATTTCCGATTAGTGGGAGGGAATCTTTCTCCCCCGGATTTACCTGTCTATCGTTTGGATAAAGGAAAACACTCGATATTCTACTCTCCCGGTTTGGTGGCCGTTGTGGACTCAGACCGGAGCGCAGTTTTGGAAAACTATTTGCTTTCTAAAGATGTCGATGGGATATCGGAAGATCTGATAAACATTGGCATGCAGCTTACTAGACGCGCGCGGGAGGCACTGGAGCTATATAAGTCGTTCTATACCAGACCATTCGAGCCCCGGTGTCTCACTCTCTATATTCACGAGAGCTGTAATCTCTCTTGTGAATATTGCCTGCTCCAGGATAATACCGGACAGAAAAGGCAACTGCATCCCAATGATATAGTCCAGGCGGCACGTGTAGTAGCTGAAAATTGCAGGCAACAGGGCACACCGTTTAATCAGGTATTTCATGGATGGGGCGAGCCTGCATCCAATCTACAACTGATTAGAGAACTTTTACAGATTCTCGACGACATCGCAAAAGAGTTCGGCATTCCACAACACCGCCACATTGCCACTAATGGAGTCATGTCACCAGAAGTTGCAGAGTTTTTAAGCAGGCATTTTGATTCAGTTGGACTGTCTTGCGACGGTCCTGATCATATCCAGAACAGGTTTAGACCACTCCGCACAGGAGGTTCTACAGCTGAACAGGTCAGGCAAACAGCGGGAATATTGAGAAAACAGCAATGCAGTTACTT